>Ga0114129_10006844_pt1 | contig 16203 bp, 9 predicted proteins | sample RhiMetdeltSRZDD1_FD_80071 | JGI IMG/M metagenome (GOLD analysis project Ga0114129, IMG submission 80071) | Populus rhizosphere microbial communities from Tennessee, USA - Rhizosphere MetaG P. deltoides SRZDD1 (version 2) (version 2) | ecosystem: Host-associated > Plants > Roots > Rhizosphere >... | reverse complement strand
TCGTGCCACACCTCGATCTTCTGCTTGCCGGCCGGCACGTTTTCGAGCTTGGCCACGCCATTGTTGTCGGTCACGGCCGCGACGCCCGGGACGACGGCCACCCAGCCAAGCATCCAGGAGTGGACGTCGCACGTGAGCTTGACCATCTCGGGCTTCTCGAACTTCTCGGTCATCGTCTTCTTGAACTTCGGCTGCGCCTTGTTGATGGCGGGATTGGCCGTCGAGTAGGTGTGGATGTTGTGCAGGATGTCGTCGGAGTTCTTGATCTCGATCTCACCCGGCGTCATCAGCACGACGTGCGGATTGAACTTGCAGCCGTGCTGATCGACGACGCCCTTCACCGCTTTCGCGCCCTTGGCATTCGGCGCCGACGCGACGGCGTTGGCGAGGCCCTTGTTTCCGCCGACGACGACCTTCTCGATCGTCGTCTCCTGCCCGCACTTCTCGGTGTCCTTGTTGACCTTCAGCTTCTCCACGACGGGAGCGCCGTTGTATTTGACCTCGACCTCGACCGTTCCGCCGCCCTGCGCGCCGGCGAACCGCGGTCCGATCGCGAACATCATCGCGCTGCCGACGAGCGTCGTTGCTGTCAGCGCCACGAACACGTTGCGCATGGATCGTCCTCCTGCGTTCTCGTTTCTGAGTTTTCTATTGGCCGGCACGGCTCCGCGCCGCGCGCACGAGCATCCCAAGCACCGCGAACGTGAGAAGAGCGGCAACGGGAGGAATGAAGAACCTGCGATTCGACTGCGGCTCCTCCAGCCGCAGATAGTACCACGACGTCAGCGACATCTTCGGGCCGGTCTCCCCTGCGCCGCCCTCCCACGCCTGAAAGGCGATCGGTGTGAACACGCGAGGCTGAAAGCTCGGTCGCTCGGCGCCCGATGCCGCGAGCGGCCGCTTCATTACGAGCGTGTACTGGCCGTTCTTGAACACCGCTTTGCCGCTCGCCTCGCCGCCCTGGATGGGCGTGAGCTTCGTCGGCCCGTGCGCGGCGAGCTCGCCGACACCCTTGCCCTGCTCCCAGCGCAGCAGATACACACCCTCGTTGGCGTCGCCCATGAGGAAGTACGGGCGCTCGGTTCCGGTCGGCTGCTGCGGCGCGAACTGGAGCGCGATGGCGTCGGGGAACGTCGTCTTGCCGTCGCCCTTCGTCTCGCCCGGATCGTCCCACGAGAGGTGGAACGCGATCTCGCGATCGTTGTACACCGCGCGCACGCTCACCAGATCGATCGCCGGATTGAAGTTTCGCGGATCGACGATGACCTGGCCCTCGAGCAGGATGTTGCTCGGCGCGATCTTTTTCCAGAACTCCGCGGCCGGATCGTCGGGAATCGCATCCTTCACCGAGGCCACCGTCACCAGCGTGGCCGGCTGCGGCGAGTCGGGGCCGAGCGACACGATGAAGTTGGTCAGATGCCAGATGTCCTCGGGCTTCTCGACGGCGTCGAGAAACGCCGGCATCGGCGTACCGAGCACGCCGTTGGCGATGCGCGTGGCGATCTCGGTGCGCGAGCGGCCGCCGCGGAACGTCCAGCGCTTGGTGAGGTTGGCGGGCGCCACCGGATGGCCCCACTCGTCCTTCAGCTCCGGCCGCGACGGGCCGTCGGCACGACCGTCGGTGCCGTGGCACTTGTGACATTCGATCGCTTCGAACATCTCCTTGCCGCGCTTGATCGAGGCGTCGGAGGACGAAACCTCCTTCGGCAGCTCGAGCTTCTTCGGCGCCTCCTTGAACACGTCGGGCGCGAACGACTTGACGTAGGCGACGACGTTGCGCCGGTCCTTCTCGGGAAGAACCTCCCACGGGGGCATCGAGGTCCCGGGCATGCCCTCGCTGACGATGCGCAACAGATCCTGATCGGTCGGCGGCTTGTTCGCCGTCGAGCGGATCTTGAAGAGCCCGCGCGTGAAGTCGCGCGGCTTGGGCAGCAGCAGCTCGGCGGCGGGCCCCTGGCCGTCGCCCTTCTGGCCGTGGCAGAGCAGGCACTTACGCTCGTAAACCGCTTTGCCCGCATTGACGTCCTGCGCGAACGCCGGTGCAGCCGTGAGCGCCGCCGATACGAGGAAGAATGCCGTCGCGATCGAACGGAACGTTCGATCGAGGCGCGATGGGGGGGTTCGGGGGGAGCCGAAGGGGCCCCCCGACTTATCAATGCCCGCCATGCTCGCCGGCCTCCCACCGCCGAGGCTGCTGCCCGGTGGCGTCGTACAGGTACATGATGACCTGCCAGATCTGCTCCTCGTTGAGCCGGTCTTCCCACGCCGGCATCACCGAGTTCCACGGCGTCGATTCCTTCGGCAATCCCGGCCCGCCCTTGGCGATGCGCCAGAAGAGGAAGGCCTCCTGGAGCATCGCGATCGTTCCGGGATCCTGGAAGTTGGCGGGCGGCGGATTGAAGCCGGGCGCGAAGTGGCCTTTGCCGTCGAGGTTGTCGCCGTGACAGTAGACGCAGTTGCGGATGTAGATCTCGCCGCCCTTGGCCACGTGCTCCTTGAACTTCGCGGCATCCTTACGCAGCGGATTCTCGGCGCCCGCGATGTTGAATTCCTTGCCCCGGAACTGAATCGAGGCGGGCGGCGCGGGATGAACGGCACGCAGCTCGGGCGGCGCCTGCGGCTTCGCCGCGGCCTGCGTGTAGGCGTAGTAGCCGACGAGCAGCGGGATCACGATCACCAGCGCCAGCCGGAGGGCGCGGCGCTCGGGCCGGACCATCGTGGACCAGATCGGCGAGATGAAGTTGCGCCACGAGTCGCGGTCCGACGAGACGAAGACCATCACCGCCATGAAGATGATCGCCATGTAAAGCGTGAGCACGCTCCACGGCGCCGGCGGCCGGATACCGAATCGCAAGATCACGAAGGCGAGCACGAGAATCAGTACCGCCTGAAGGAACCGCGAGCGCAGGAAGCTCATCGGGTCACTTGAGCGTCAGGAGAAATGCCACGAGGTCCAGGTACTCCTTGGACGCGAGCCGCGTACCGAAATCCTGCGGCATGACGCCGGGAGGATAGTTCGCCACCGTGCCGGAACCCTTGGGGTCGATGATCTTCTTCATGATGTAGTCGGGCGTCTGGATCTTCGCGATCTGCGACAGGTCCGGACCGACGGGCGAGGCGCCGATCTTGCCGGCCTTGTGACACGCGATGCAGCCGCCCTTGCCCTGGAACACCCCTTCGCCGGCTTTGGGATCGCCGGGAATCTTCACCTCCGCCGCGGCGGTGGCGCCGCCGCCCGCGCCCACGCTGGCGGGGATGTCGTTGAGCGTGACTTCCACGGTGCCGCCCAATGACTCCAGGAACGCTGTGAGCGCCCACACTTCCGATCGGTTGAGCGCGATCGGTGGCTTGTCCACGGCGGGCATGATCGGCGGATAGCCCTCGACGATGAACGCGGCGGGCTGCAACAGCGACTCGATGATGTAGGCCTTCGCGCTCATCCCGGGCTTCGTCTTGGCGGCGCGCGAACCGATGCCCGCGAGGTCCGGCGCGCGCGTCCCCTTCTGGCCGATCCGGTGACAGATCTCGCACGTGCCCTTCGTGTGAAAGATCTCCTCACCGGCCTTCACCAGCTGCGCCGGCGTGACGTTGCCACCCTCGAGCGACAGCTCTTGCGGAGGCTTGGACTCGATCTGCGGAATCGAGTTGGCGAAACCCGCGTAGGCGGCCATGACCAAGACTGCGAAGGCCCCGACCTTGACGACGACCGGAACGCGCATCAGCGTTCGGGGTCGCGGCCGCCGGCGATGGCGGGCGCGGCGTGGCCGTGGGCTTCGGCGCCACGCTCACCGAGTCCGCCGAGCCAGAAGATGAAGAGGACGAGCATGAAGAACGCGAGCGTCACCAGCGTGATGACGTTGGCCGCGTAGCCGAGGGCGGGCGTCGCCGCGTCCACCGACGTGTCGCGCAGGACACCGTAGACGTGCCAGTGCTGCCGGATGCCCGAGCGCGCAAAGCCCATGAGTCCCATGAGCCACGTGAACGTCACCGCCAACAAGACCAGCACGTACTGCGAGTGCGGTGCGATGGTCCCCCAACGGATCTGACCGGTGGTACGCGCGCCCTTGAACATCGGGATGTCGATGGCCATCACGAGCACGATCGCGCCGAGCACCGCCAGCACCTGGTAGACCGAGAAGCCGATGCGAACGATCGACTCGACGAAGTACCCGTAGACGCCGTAGAAGACGACCACGCACGCGGCCGCCGCGAAGGCCGCCCACTGGATCGCCATGCCCGTCTTCGCCCACGTCTGCGTCGGGATCTTGTTCGCCCGGCGATAGAGGACAAAGGACAGGAAGGTCGTGAGGATCATCAGGTTCACGACCGTGTTCTTCGCGGACATGACGCCGAAGAAGCCGAGCAGCGGATGGTGCGTGCCGCCCATCGCGCGCGCTTCGTCGAGCGTGACGACCATCGAACGCGGCGTGGCCCAGATCATGAAGCCGATCGTGAGGATGATCAGCATCGGCGGCACGTACTTGCGATAGCGCTCGGAGCCCGGGATGCGCTCCATGCCGAGCCACAGATAGTAGTTGCTGCCGAGGAACAGCACGCCGATGAGGATCGCCTGGATGATCCACAGCCACGACATGAACCCGCCCATCATCGTGATGCCCATCGTCTGGTTGAAGGCGTAGATCTCGCGGCCCAGGTAGTAGCCCGCGAACGGCAGCACGATGAACGCCGACAGCGCGATGAAATTGCCGATGTAGCCCATCCAGTCGTAGCGCGCGCGTTCTTCGTCTGTCCGTGCGCCGAGGAACCGGAACGCCGCGTAGGCGCCGCAGATTGTCCCGCCGAAGACGATGTTGGCGATGAGCCGATGGATGTTGATCGGCATCCACGTGTAGTTGTTGATGGCCGCCCAGACGCCGCCCTTGAGCGCGCCCGAGTCGTCGATGCCCGATGGCGACATCATGAACGTCACCCAGGAGTTGGCGACGACCAGGATGGCGGTGCCGAAGAGATTGCTCAGGACGCCCAGGCCGACGTGGATCCATTTGCGCGAGCCGGACAGCCAGTTCCAGCCGTAGTACCAGAGGTACACGGTGAACGTCTCCGCGAAGAACAGCAACGCGTAGACCCAGTAGGTCGGGAAGAAAATCGACGTCATGTACGTCCAAAACTTCGGGTAATAGCCGACGAACAGGAAGAGCAGCAGGGCGCCCAGCAGTGCCGTGGTCGAGAACGCCGCGAACGTGAGCTTGACCAGCTCATGCGAGAGCCAGTCGTAGCGCGCCTCGCCCGTCCGCCAGCCGATGGCCTCGATGATGACGGCGAAGATCGGGACGCCCAGAATGAACGCGGCGAAGTTCAAATGCAGCTGCGCGATGGCCCACACCGCGAGGCGCGAGCCGAAAATGGGGAACGCGCGGTACGCGGGGTCCTTCGAGGCGCTCTGCGCGGCCGTTTGTGCGTCGACGGGGAGGGCGGCAAGGACAGTCAGCGCGAGGCCGCAGAGGACGAGCAGCCAGACGGCACGTCGCGTAAAGGTCACGATGGGAAAACCCTCTCGAAAGACGAGCTTGTTCCCGAAGTCACATGAGTGTCGAGGCATGTTGTATGGCCAACTCCTTGGTGTGTCAAGCGAAATGTACCCCCACCGGTTTGACACACCTCATCGCGGGGCATAGCATGACGGTCGGGAAGCCCGATGAAGCCGCGGATGTCCCAGCGCATCCAGTTTTCCCTCGCCTACCTGCTGGTGGCGGTCATCGTCCTCTCGTTCCTGCAGTCCTGGCTGCTCGCTCCCCGCACGATCGAGATCCCGATGTCGAAGTTCCTCGACCTGCTCAAGGCCGACAAGATCGAGAAGGTCGCGGTCACCGAGCGCGAAATTCGGGGGATCGCGAAGCCCGGGGCCCTGCCGACGCCACCGAGCGCCCCGGGCGACCGGCTCCGCAAGATCCTCGGCACCGAGGAGGAGACGCGCGTGTTCGTGACCACGCGCATCCCGCTCGTCGACGACCAGCAGCTCGTGCAGGAGCTGCGCTCGCACAACGTCGAGTTCGCGGGCCGTATCGAGACGACGTTCTGGAAGGACCTGCTCTTCGGGTGGGTGATCCCGCTCGCCGTGATGATCGCCATCTGGATGTTCCTGATGCGCCGCGTGGGCGGCGGTCCGACCCAGGCGCTGTCGTTCGGCCGGAGCAAGCACAAGATCTTCGATCGCAAGGAGCTCAAGACCACGTTCGCCGACGTGGCGGGCGTCGACGAGGCCAAGGCCGAGCTGGTGGAGATCGTGGATTTCCTGAAGAACCCGCGCAAATACCAGCGGCTCGGAGGGCGCATCCCCAAGGGCGTGCTGCTGGTCGGGCCGCCAGGCACGGGCAAGACGCTCCTCGCGCGCGCGGTCGCGGGTGAAGCCGACGTGCCGTTTTTCACGCTGTCCGGCTCGGAGTTCGTCGAGATGTTCGTGGGCGTGGGCGCGGCGCGTGTGCGTGACCTGTTCGAGCAGGCCAAGGACAAGGCGCCTTGCATCATTTTCATCGACGAGCTGGATGCCATCGGCAAGTCGCGCGCCGGCGCGACGGGTTTCGTGGGAGGCCACGACGAGCGCGAGCAGACGCTCAACCAGCTCCTGGCGGAGATGGACGGCTTCGACTCGAGCAAGGGCGTGATCATCATGGCCGCCACCAATCGCCCCGAGGTTCTCGATCAGGCGCTGCTCCGTCCCGGCCGCTTCGACCGTCAGGTCGTGGTCGACAAGCCCGACGTGCGCGGCCGCGAGGCCATCTTGAGACTGCACGCGCGCGCCGTGGTGCTGGCGCCCAATGTCGAGCTCGCCGTGATCGCCGCCCGCACACCCGGCTTTGCGGGCGCCGACCTCGCGAACATCGTCAACGAGGCGGCATTGCTGGCCGCGCGGAAGGAAAAGAACGCGGTGGAGATGGCCGACTTCGAGGAGGCGATCGACCGCGTCGTGGCCGGCCTCGAGAAGAAGAGCCGCGTGCTGTCCGACAAGGAGCGCGACATCGTCGCGCATCACGAGATGGGGCACGCCTTCGTGGCTGCCTCGGTCGCGCACGCGGACCCCGTTCATAAGGTGACGATCATCCCGCGCGGCATTGCCGCGCTCGGCATGACGTACCAGCTGCCGACCGAAGACCGATTCCTGTTGACCCGCAGCGAGCTCGAGGACCGTATTGCGGTCCTGCTCGGCGGGCGCGTCGCCGAGGAGCTCGTGTACGGCGAGGTGTCGACGGGCGCCCACAACGATCTGGAGCGCGCCACCGAGCTCGGGCGTCTCATGGTCACCAAGTACGGCATGTCCGAGCGGGTCGGTCTGGCCACCTACGGCGACCGAACCCCTCTATTCTTGAAAGCCACGGGCCTGGGCGGCGAGCGGGACTACAGCGAGGCGACCGCGCGGACGATCGACGAGGAAGTCCGCGCCATCCTCGACCGCACGCACGACCGGGTTCGGGGGCTCCTGACAACGAAGAAATCGGCGCTGGTCGCCGCGGCCGGTGAGCTCAAGCGCGTGGAGACGCTCGAAGGCGAGCCGCTCCGGCGCCTGCTCAGCGGCGACGCCGCCACGACGAAGGCCTAAGGAGGCGAGAATTCCATGATGCATCTCAAGCGAACCTATTTCGTCGCGGCGCTGGCGCTCATGCTGGTCGCGGGCGTCACCCTGGGCGCGATGGCGGGCGGGCGCACGGAGCGCGCGCCGCAGGTCGCGGCGCCCACGGCGCCCGTGCTGCCGGTGCAGATGCCGCTCAACACCGGCAGCTTCGCCGGCGTGGCCGAGGCCATCAAGCCGGCCGTGATCAACATCAACACCGTCTCAAAAGGCGGCGGCCTCGGTGGCGGACGCACGCCGTTCGAGGAATTCTTCGGCGAGGATTTCTTCAAGCGCTTCTTCGGCGACACGCCCGAGCGCATCCCCCAGCGCAGCCTCGGCTCGGGCGTCATCGTCGACGCCACCGGCATCGCGCTCACGAACGCGCACGTCGTCGAGAAGGCCACGGAGATCGAGGTCATCACCCTCGACGGCAGCAAGCACAAGGCGAAGGTGGTCGGCGCGGACAAGAAGACCGACCTCGCGGTGCTCAAGCTCGACGACGGCAAGGCCCAGTTCAAGTTCGCCCGGCTCGGCGATTCCGATCGGATGCAGGTTGGCGACTGGGTCATCGCCGTCGGCTCGCCGTTCGGCCTGCAGGCCACCGTCACGGCCGGCATCGTCAGCGCCAAGGCGCGCAACATCGGTCAGGGACCGTTCGACGACTTCATCCAGACCGACGCCGCCATCAATCCCGGCAATTCCGGTGGCCCGCTCGTGAACATGCAGGGTGAGGTCATCGGCATCAACACCGCCATCGTCGCCGGAGGCTCCGGCATCGGCTTCGCCATTCCCTCGAACATGGCGAAGAAGATCTATACGGAGATCAACAGCAAGGGTCGCGTCACCCGCGGCTGGCTCGGCGTCTCGATCCAACCGCTCACGCAGGAGCTGGCGAAGTCGTTCAACGCCAAGGACACCAAGGGCGTGCTGATCTCCGACGTCATCCCCGACAGCCCGGCCGCCAAGGCCGGCCTGAAGCCCGGCGACATTCTCCTGGAGTTCGACGGCAAGAAGGTCGAGGCGCCCGCGGATCTGCAGCGAACCGTCGGCCTCGCGCAGCCGGGGCAGGAAGCCAAGATGAAGGTCTGGCGCGACCAGGGCGAGAAGAGCGTCGAGGTGAAGATCGGCGAGGCCCCGGACGATCGAGAGACGCCGCAGCGCCCGGCGCGCGCCACACCGAGTAGCCTTGGCCTCGAGGTGCGACCGATTACTCCCGACATCGCGCGCCAGCTGAACCTCAAGTCCACGGATGGCGTGATCGTCGCGCGGGTGGAGGAAGGCAGCGCCGCCGGCGAGGCGGGCGTGCAACGCGGCGACGTCGTCCGCGAGATCAACCGCCAGAAGGTGCGTTCGATGGCGGACTACGAGCGCCTCACCAAAGACGTCAAGGACGGTGATCGGCTCACGGTGCTGTTGCAGCGCGGTCAAATGTCGCTCTACGTCGCCTTCACCGCTTCGGCCCGCGGCTGATCGCGTCGGAAGACTCGGGGGGCCGCCGTCGGCCCCCCTCGTTTTTATAGGGTCTTTGAGTGGCGAACACTCAAATCACCTGCTACACTCCATGTAGGATTTAGCGCATGGCCGTTGAGTTCAAGGACTACTACCGGATTCTGGGCGTCGAGCGAACCGCCGACGACAAGACCATCAAGTCGGCGTATCGAAAGCTCGCGCGTAAGTACCATCCCGACGTCAACAAAGGGCAGGACGCGCGCTTCAAGGAGATCAACGAGGCGTATGAGGTCTTGTCCGACCCTGACAAGCGCCGCCGCTACGACACCCTCGGTCCCGACTGGCAGCGGTACGCTCAGCCGGGCGCGTCCAGCGGAGGCCCTGGGCCCGGCGGATTCACCGTCGAGTACGGTGACGGCGGCGACTTTTCCGAGTTCTTCCGCACGATCTTCGGCGATCTCGGAGCTCGCGGCAGCGCGCGCGGTGGTGAGGCGGGGTTCGAAGATTTGCTCGGCGGGCGCTTCGGCCGCGGGGCGCGCCGTCGTCGCGGTGAGGACGTCCAGGCCGCGATCGAGATCTCGCTCGACGAGGCTTTCCACGGGGCGCGCAAGTCGTTCTCGCTGGAGGTCGACGAGCCATGCGCCACCTGCCATGGCAGCGGCAATGTCGGCGGCAAGCCGTGTGCGTCGTGCCACGGCACCGGTTGGCAACGGGCACGCCGCGACGTGGACGTGCGGATTCCGGCCGGCGTGCGGACAGGCCAAAGAGTCAGGGTCACTGGCGAAGGCGGCGGCGGTGCGGGCGGCCGCGGCGATCTCTACCTGGTCGTCTCGGTCGCGCCCCATCCGCAGTTCGAGCGCAAGGGCGACGACGTCCATCTGGCGCTGCCCATCACGGCTCCGGAAGCGGCGCTGGGCGCGACGATCGAGGTGCCGACGCTGCGAGGCAAAGTGTCGATGAAGATTCCGCCGGCGACGTCGAGCAATCGGACGTTTCGGCTGCCCGGCTACGGCATGCCGCGGCTCAAAGCCGGCGGTGCCGGCGACCAGATGGTGACCGTGCGCATCGTGATGCCGGCGGAGCTCACGGCGGCGGAAAAAGAGCTGTACGAGCGCCTGCGGGCGCTGCGCAGCGACTCACCCCGCGGATATGCATAGGAATAACAACCGGCGACGAGCGATTCGCCGACCGTCGAGCCCCGGAGTCCTGCGAAGGGGCTCCGACGGCAAATTACACGGTCGCCGAGCACCGATTCGCCGACCGTCGAGCCCCGGAGCCCTGCGAAGGGGCTCCGACGGCAAATTACACGGTCGCCGAGCACCGATTCGCCGACCGTCGAGCCCCGGAGCCCTGCGAAGGGGCTCCGACGGCAAACAAGAGGACCGATGAGACTCGACAAGCTGACGGTGAAGGCCCAGGAAGCGCTGCAGGCTGCGCAGTCGCTCGCGAGCGAGCGCGGCCACCAGGCGATCGAGCCGGAGCACCTGCTCCAGGCGCTGATCGCGCAAAAGGACGGCGTGGTCGCGCCGATCCTCGGCAAGCTCGGCGTGCGCGCCGAAACGCTCGCCTCGCAGCTGGACGCGGCCATCGAGAAGATGCCGCACGTCCGGGGCGGCAGCGGCCAGTACATGAGCGAGCGGCTGCGCGCAATGCTCGAGCGCGCGGAGCGGCAGGCGACGCAGATGAAGGACGAGTACACCTCGACCGAGCATCTGCTGATGGCGATGGCCGACGACCGACAGGGCGAAGCCGGCCGGGCGCTGGCCGCCAACGGCGTGACGGTGGATGCGGTGCGCCGCGCGCTGGTCGAGATCCGCGGCAACCAGCGCGTCACCGACCAGAATCCCGAGGACAAGTACCAGGCACTCGAGCGGTACTCGAAGGATCTCACCGACGCCGCGCGGCGAGGCAAGCTCGATCCGGTCATCGGCCGCGACGAGGAGATCCGCCGCGTCATCCAGGTGCTCTCGCGACGCACCAAGAACAATCCCGTGCTGATCGGTGAGCCCGGCGTCGGCAAGACCGCCATCGTCGAGGGTCTCGCGCAGCGCATCGTCGCCGGCGACGTGCCCGAAGGCCTGCGCGACAAGCGGGTCGTCGCGCTCGACATCGGCGCCATGGTCGCCGGCTCGAAGTATCGCGGCGAGTTCGAGGACCGGCTGAAGGCCGTGCTCAAGGAGATCACCGAGTCCGCGGGCCAGATCATCTGCTTCATCGACGAGCTGCACACGCTGGTCGGCGCCGGGGCGGCCGAAGGCGCGGTTGACGCGGCGAACATGCTCAAGCCCGCGCTCGCGCGCGGCGAGCTTCGCTGCATCGGCGCCACCACGCTCGATGAATACCGCAAGCACGTGGAGAAGGATCCGGCCCTCGAGCGCCGCTTCCAGCCCGTGCTGGTACGTGAGCCCAGCGTGGAGGACACCATCGCGATCCTGCGCGGGCTCAAGGACAAGTACGAAGTCCATCACAAGGTGAAGATCAAGGACGCCGCGCTCGTGGCGGCGGCCGTGCTGTCCCATCGCTACATCGGCGACCGCTTCTTGCCCGACAAGGCGATCGACCTCGTCGACGAGGCGGCGGCGCGGTTGCGCATGCAGATCGACTCGATGCCGCAGGAGATCGACGAGATCACTCGTCGCATCATGCAGCTCGAGATCGAGCGCGTGTCGGTGGCGCGCGATCAGGACGATGCCGGCGCGCGCGAGCGGCTCGAGAAGCTCGATGCCGAGCTGGCCGACCTCAAGGAAAAGGCCGACGTCCTCAAGGCCCAGTGGCAGGCCGAGAAGCAGGGCATCACGGGCATGAGCGGCATCAAGGAGCAGATCGAGGCGGCGCGCCAGCAGATGGCCGACGCCGAGCGTCGAGGCGACCTGAACCGGGCCGCGGAGCTGCGCTTCGGCACGCTTCCCGGGCTCGAGAAACAGCTTTCGGACATGGAGCAGGGTCTGGCTGATCAGCAGAAGCGCGGCCGCATGTTGCGCGAAGAGGTCGACGAGGAGGACATCGCGCAGACGGTGGCGAAGTGGACCGGCATCCCGGTCACGCGCCTGCTGGAGGGCGAGATCCAGAAGCTCGTGAAGATGGAGGAGCGGCTCCGCGCGCGTGTGGTCGGCCAGGACGAGGCGATCCACGCGGTGGCGAACGCCGTCCGCCGCGGACGCGCCGGGCTCAGCGATCCGAACCGTCCCATCGGCTCGTTCCTGTTCCTTGGCCCCACCGGCGTCGGCAAGACCGAGCTCGCGCGCGCGCTGGCGGAGTTCATGTTCGACGACGAGCGCGCGATGATCCGCATCGACATGTCCGAATACATGGAGAAGCACACGGTGGCGCGGCTCATCGGCGCCCCTCCCGGCTACGTCGGCTTCGACGAGGGCGGGCAGCTCACGGAGGCCGTGCGCCGGCGTCCGTACGCGGTGATCCTGTTCGATGAGATCGAGAAGGCGCATGCGGACGTCTTCAACGTGCTGCTGCAGGTGCTGGACGACGGTCGGCTCACCGACGGCCAGGGCCGCACGGTGGACTTCCGCAACACCGTGGTCATCATGACGTCCAACCTCGGCAGCCACATCTTCCGCGAGTACGAGAAGCCCGACAAAGTGCGGCCGCTGATCATGCAGGAGCTGCGCAACACGCTGCGGCCCGAGTTTCTCAACCGCATCGACGAGATCGTGATCTTCATGCCGCTCGGCCACGAGCAGATCGAGCGGATCGTGGACATCCAGCTCGAACACCTGCGCCGCCGCCTGGCCACCAAGCGGATCGGGCTCGAGGTCACCGACGCCGCCAAGGCGGTGCTGGTGCGCGAGGGTTACGACCCCACGTTCGGGGCACGCCCGCTGAAGCGGACGATCCAGCGGCTCATCCAGGATCCGCTGGCGCTGAAGCTCCTTGAGCACGAGTTCACCGACGGCGACACCGTGACGGTGGACGCCCACGGCGACGAGCTGGTCTTCGAGCGCAGCGTCACGGGCGAGGTCGTGGACTAGAACACCGCCGCGGTGTTACCCGGGCCAATCCGCGACTCGGCGCCGGCGGGTTGGCCCGGTGAATCGTCCGAGGGGCGTGCCATCATCGAAACGCCCATGACGCCCGAGCGCCGGCTCCATCCCGCCTGGATCGTCCTCGCCGCTCTCACGCTCTGCATGCTCGCGTCCACCGGAGTGCGCTCCGTGTTCGGCGTGTACATCAAGCCCATGGAAGCCGAGATGCACTGGACCCGCGGCGCCCTCTCCACGGTGGCCGCGGTGGGGCTTCTGTTGCTCGGTGCCGCGGGTCCGTTCGCGGGCCGGCTCGCCGATCGCTGGGGCCCGGCGCGCGTGATCATGGTCGCGCTGGCGCTGCTCGGCGTCGGCTCCATCGCCTCCGCGTTCGTCACGAGCCTGTGGCAGCTCTCCATCACGGCCGGCGTGGTCATGGCCGTGGGCGCCGGCGGCGCCGCGCTGAGTACCGGCTCCGCGATCGTTGCGCGGTGGTTCGAAAAGCACCGCGGCGTCGCGATCGGGCTCGCCGCGGGCGGCATGTCGGCCGGCCAGCTCGTCTTCGTTCCACTCGCGAGCTACATCACGGGCCATCACGGTTGGCGGTGGTCGTTCCTCGCCCTCGGCGTCGGGCTGCTCGTGCTCGTCGTTCCCATTGGCCTGTGGCTGCTGCGCAGCACTCCCGAAGAGCGCGGCCTGCGGCCCTTCGGCGCCACCGGGCCGCGACAGAGCGCGGCAGACATCGTGGCGGCGCAGCACGCCGGGCGGGTGTCGGTCACCGAGGCCGCTCAGACGCTGCCGTTCTGGCTCCTCATGGGCTCGTTCTTCGTCTGCGGCTACACGTCCAACGGCATGGTGCTCACGCATTTCATGCCGCACGCGCTCGAGCACAACTTCACCGCCATGCAGGCGTCGGCCGCGCTCGGCGTCATGGGCGCGATGAACATCATCGGCACGCTCGGCTCGGGTTGGCTGTGCGACCGGTTCGGCCGCCGCGGCCCCCTCGCCATCTACTACTTCGTCCGCGGGCTGTCGCTGATCTTCCTGCTCTACGTCTGGGACGTGCCGTCGCTGCATCTGTGGGCGGCGCTGTTCGGCCTCAACTACATCTCCACCGTGCCGCCGACGACGACGCTGACCGCGAACATCTTCGGGCGCTTTTCGGTCGGCGAGCTTTCCGGCTGGATCTTCTTCGCGCACCAGGTGGGCTCGGCGCTCGGCGCCGCCGGCGCGGGCTGGATCTTCGAATGGACGGGCTCGTACTCGAGCGCGTTCGTGTCCGCGGCGGTGCTCGCGTTTTTCGCCGCCGGCATGGCGCTGATGATCCGCGAGGCGCCGGTGCAGAGCCGGCCCCTCGCGCCGGCCGCCGCGACGACCTGAGAGCGGACGTCCGTCGGTTCGGAAGCGCTTAGCGCGCGATCGCGTGAGAGCCGCGCCGCGGATCGGCGCCGGTCCAGCGCGCGCCGTCGTCGGCCACGCGCACCGCGCACACGGCACCGGCCCGCCACTCCCACTCCGGCCACTCGGCCACCTCGTGGCCGCGCGCGGCGAGCGCCTCGCGTGTTTCCTTCGGCACGCGGCGCTCGATCTCGAGCTTGCCGGGCGCGTACGCGTGCGGCCAGAACGAATCCGGGAACGAGCGCGACGCGACCCGCGGCGCCTCGATGGCCTGCTGCAGCGGCATGTCGAACACGACGTGGTTGAGCAGCACCTGGAGCATGGCCTGCTGCTGCACGTCGCCGCCGGGCGTGCCGAACGGCATCACGAGCTTGCCGTCGCGCAGCAGCATCGCCGGCGCCGGCGTGAGCCGCGGACGCTTGCCCGGCGCCACGACGCTCTTGTGCGTGGGGTCGAGCCACCCCTGCGAGCCGCGGCCAGAGACCACGCAGCCGACGCCGCCGACCGCCGGCGAGTCCACGTTGGGATCGCTGGGCGTCGCCGAAAACGCGTTGCCTTCGGCGTCGACGACCGCGACGTAGGATGTGTCGAGCGATTCGTCGGCGCCGCCCGCGATGGCCGCCGCCGAGCGCCGCTCGCCGGCCGGTGGCATCTCGCGCCACGCGCGCTCTCCGATCAGGGCGCGCCGCTCCGCGGCGTGCGCCTTGGACAGCAGCATCTCGGCGGGAACGTCGACGACGTTCGGGTCGCCGTAGTAGGCCTCGCGCTCGGCGAAGGCGACCTTGACGGTTTCGGCGATGCGGTGCAGGTACGCGGGTGAGTTGTGGCCGAGCGCCGCCAGGTCCGTGCCCTCGAGGAGATTCAGCATCTGCAGCAGCACCGGCCCCTGGCACCAGAAGCCGCACACCCCGACCTGCCACGGCCCCCACGTGCCGACCAGCGCGCGCTCGATCTCGACCTCGAACGCCGCGAGGTCCTCGAGCGTCAGTGGGCCCTTCTCGGCGCGGTGGAATTCCGCGATGCGCTTCGCCGTCTCGCCGCGATAAAACTCGTCGCGGGCCGCCCGCACGCCGGCGGCGCGGCTTCCGCCCGCGCTCTTTTCGGCGCGCGCCATCCGCCCGAGCGTCTCGCCCAGCTCGGCTTGCACGAGCCGTTCGCCCATCCGGAACGGCCGGCCGTTGTTCAGATAGAGCGCCGCGGACGTCGGCCATCGGCGGTACTTGTCGGCGTTGGCCGTGAGCTGGTACGCGGAGAAATTCGACACGGGGAAGCCGCGACTGGCGTGCTCGGTGGCCGCCGTGGCCACCTCGGCGAACGACATCGTCCCCCAGCGCTCGAGCGCGGCGCACCAGGCGGCCGGCGCCGCCGGCACGACGGTCCGCGCCAGGCCGGGCGGGATCTGATTGCCCAGCCCGCGGAAGTACTCCAGCGTCGACGCGCGCGGATAGGGACCGACGCCCGAGACCTGCCACGTCTCCCCGGTGCGCGCCAGGTGCACCAGGATCGGCGCCACGCCCGCGACGCTGACCATGTCGGGATGGACGACGCCGAGGGTCATGCCCGCGGCGACGCCGGCATCGATCGCATTGCCGCCGGCCCCGAGCACCTGGGCGGCCGCCTGGGCGGCGAGCGCGTGGCCCGCGGCGACGCCCCAGCGATAGCCGATGGCCTGCACGGTGGCGGTGGGACGATAGGCGGGCGCGGTCTGCTGGGACGACGCGGAGTCGAGGCTCATGGCCGGGATGATACCGCGCGCGTCCATGCTACGCTGCCCCCCGTGTCCGCGCCCCTGATCGGCGTCTCGACGTCCGT
>Ga0114129_10006840_pt1 | contig 16205 bp, 8 predicted proteins | sample RhiMetdeltSRZDD1_FD_80071 | JGI IMG/M metagenome (GOLD analysis project Ga0114129, IMG submission 80071) | Populus rhizosphere microbial communities from Tennessee, USA - Rhizosphere MetaG P. deltoides SRZDD1 (version 2) (version 2) | ecosystem: Host-associated > Plants > Roots > Rhizosphere >... | reverse complement strand
GCGTTCGCCCCGCTCCCCTCCCGACCGCCCAGACCAAGCGCGACGTTGCCTTTGTCATCCGTATAGAGGCGAGCAGGCGCGCCGACCATCCAGAGGCCGCTCAGGTCCGGATGCCCGTCCGCAGTGCGTGGTGTCGCTATCTTCTGAGCGTACGCGCGCTCGGGCGCGAACGACGATATCGCCACCAACGCTGTCGCGAACACAACGAACGCACACGAATGGCGCCACATCGGTCCAACTCCTCTCGAACAGGCTAGTTGACGTCTTTCGGATCGCCCCACCAGATGGTCACCTTGTGACCATCCGGAAACGTGAAGTCCTTGATCCACGCAAGGTTCTTCGACCCGTCCTTCGCTCCGCACACCGTCACCGTGTACGTCTGACCGCTCTCAAAGAGACCCGCGCGGCTCAACCCCGTCCTCCGCATCTGCGCCGGCCCGAAGCTTTCAAGTGCCCAACGCGACACCTCGCCCTTGCTATCCTTCACGTCGAGGTAGAAGTATGTGTGCGGGTTGCTCCATTCGACCTTCGCGAGGACGCCGGTCAGCTGGAACAGTTTCTTTTCGTCGAATTCAGCCTGGAACGAGTGATGCGCCAACGCTGGTAACGCGGCCGCCAGCAGACAGATCGCCGTCACCGCCCCGCATGATCTCAACGTCATACAACCTCCGACAGTGGTTACAGATCCGATTACCTCAGGAATCTATGCCCCACCCGAACCGCGTGCAATACCTCAAACGGGTGACACTCAGAACGCGACATGGAATCCAAGCTGCAGCGTACGTGGGTAGTACGCCACGTTCTGAACTGCCGACGGCGCCCCGTAATTCCTGGCGCTCTCGGTCGTCACGTAGGCGCCGTAATTCTCATGGTTGGACAGATTGAATACTTCCAGGAGTCCATCCACCTGTGTGTGACCGCCGACCTTGAATGTCCGCTGGAGCCGCATGTCGACGCGATGGATCGGTAGTCCGACGAAGTTGTTCCGCGGGACGATGGAACCGTCCGCGCGGAGACGGCTTTCTGATGTTCCGCCGGTGTTGCGCAGATCGCCACCGTACGTCGTCGCCAGACGGGCACCGGAACCGAAGAAGTACAGACCGCTCAGTTGAAAACCGCGCCCCATGTCCCATACGCCGTTCACGGTCGCTCGATGACGCTGATCGCTCACGCCGAGCCCGTACTCGCCGCTGAGATCCTTGGGCGTCGTGACCGGCACATCGCAGACGAACCCGCGTCCTGGAACGAGAGTGGTCACGTATTGGCAGCCCGGTCGGTACATATCGATCGGCTGCGGAGTCCCGTCCCAGAAGCCCGCCAGCATGTAGGTCCCGGATGCCTGCCATTTCCGGCTGAAGCGCTTCGTGATTTCTGTTTGGAGGGCGCGCAGGTTCGAAAAGCCGGTTGTCGACCACGGCGCAATGACGCCCCAATCGGGATAGGGCCGCTTGCTGATGTCGGTGAAGGCGTTATTCACTCCGGTCACCGGGTCATAGCTCAGATTGACGTTCTGCGAAAACGCGTCATGTCGTGCCGCCGTGATCACGAAGTCGGCTGACACTGCCGTCGTGGCGCTGAACTGCCGCTGAATGCCGACCGATGTCTCGTACGAATACGGCATCCGCCCCGCGGGCGTGACATACATTCGAAGTTCGCGCCTGAAACATCCAGGCCTCGAGTTGTTGATGTCACACGCGTTTGCGAGCGTTTGCTCATAGCTCGGCACCGGGCCGTTGAACGGATTCGCCGCGAAGTCAGGACGCCCGTCGTTGAACACCGGCGCAATGACCTGCTGACCGTAGTTCGAGAGGAAGTGCACGAAACTGTTTGCCGGCTGTGTGTAGTACTTACCAAATCCGCCACGAACCACGGTGCGGTCGTTCAGGCTGAATACGGCGCCGAGACGCGGAGCCAAGTCAGTCTTCTCCGCGTGCCGCCCGGCTGGAACGAATGGCGGGATGGTAATGCCCAACGTCTCTCCGAAGGCGCCGAGCTGCAGGTCGTAACGCGCGCCGAGGTTCAGCGTCAGGCGGTTATTGACCTTCCAGTCGTCCTGCACCCAGCCCCCATAAATGCGCCATGGGTTCTTGAAGCTGAAGTCTCCAACGCCAATCTTGTACTGCACGGTGATCGGCGACAACGCCGCCAGCTTCCATGTCGACGGCCTGTCCCAAACGGGGAACAGATCCTGTACGTTGGCCGGAATGGCGCCGCCAGTCGCATCAATCACGCCCGTGCAGATGTTGCACCAGTAGATGTTCCAGTTCTGGGGCAGCGCTTCGCCACCGACCTTCATGTCGTGACGTCCGCGCGCGGTGAACGAATAGCTGAAGTCGTCGCGGAATGACCAGACGTCTTGCGACAGGGTCTGCGGAGTCAACGTGTAGTTCAGCCCGATGGTGTACCCGCGCAACAGAACCGACGGCGGCGCGACCGCGCCGTCGGCGTGGATCACGGGATTGGTGTACCAGGAGAAACCGGCGTAGCCGATCTTGAGATCGTTGACAGCCCGATTGCTCACCACGTGCGAGAGGTCGGTGAACACCTGACGCATGCGCCGCTCTGTGACCAGGGCACCCGACGGGTGTCGGGTCGCCCCGCCGGCGTACCGGGAATCGTACGGCTGCAGATTGCCCCACAAATTGACACGGACGCTGAGATGCGTCTGGGGAGAAGACTGGAAGTCCAGCCGTCCGCCGCCCTTGTTCTCTCGCCGCGTGCCGGACTGATCGATATTGAACGCCGGATACGGACTCGAGTAGGTGTAGGTCTGAGGTTCGCGCTCGTACTCGTAGTTGACGAAATAATGAAGACGGTCCTTCAGGATCGGACCGCCGTACGTCATGCTGAGTTGCTGGTCCGAGTACGGAATCACCCGATGCTGGATGAAGTCGGCAGCGTTGAACGTGTCGTTCCTGAAGTAGCCCGCGAACGTGCCCGAGCGCGTGTTGGTGCCCGACTTCGTCACCGCATTCACCTGCACGCCCATTGACCGCCCTTGTGTGGCGTCGAACCGGTTCGCCACGAATTCGAATTCGGCGATCGCGTCGCGGCTATAGCGCGGCTGCCCGAAGTCACCGCCGCCGGTCAGCACGTTCGTCACCTGCTGACCGTCGACGTTCAGCTGGAAGCTCGTCACGCGTGAAAACTGCGGCGAGCCACTGACAGGTGCCTCCGCGACCGAGTTGTTGCGATTGCCGGGCGCCAGCAGCGCCAGATCGATCCAATTGCGGCCGTTGACCGGAAGCGCCTCCATCTGGCGCGAATCGAGAGCACCGCCGACGCGTGAGCTCTCCGTGTTCACCAGCGGCGCCTCTCCCGTCACCGTGACCGACTCCTGCACAGCCGATGGCGCCATCTGAAGATTCAACGTCGCCTGTTGACCGACGACGAGCTCCAATGCGCGAGCGATGGACGCAAATCCAGGAAGATCAGCGGTGATTCGGTAGACACCGATGCGGACCGGAATACGGTAGGCGCCGTTTTCATCGGTCACGGCCACAAAGGTATTTCCCGTCGCCTGATGCAGCGCGGTGATGGTCACTCCGGGCAGTACGCCACCGGTCGAATCGGTGACCGTCCCGCCGATGGATGCTTCCTGCGCAAACGCCGCGAGCGGCAGCGCGAGTATCACGCCAATGACGAACAGCGATGTCCGGACACACGCATTCATCGACATCCTCCTGAACACCGTCCAGAGACCTCACCTGATGTGAATGTGCGGGAATCTACGCTTCGATGGATGCCCGGGCAATACCTCAAATGGGTTAGCTGGCGATGGCGACTCCCAGCCAGCAAATCAGCGAAAGGTAGGCCGCCAGCTTGCGATGCCGCACCGACGTCAATTCCGCTGTGGCCGTTGCCTTGCGGATGGCAATCAGGTAGGTCGCGACCGCGACCGCGAACAGGGCCGTTTTGAATAGAAACCAGCGGCTGTGACCGTACATCACCGCTTGCGGCATGAACTGAGCGATCCCGGTCGCGCAGACGACAGCAATAGAGAAACAGATGAACGGGCTCGCCTGACGCGCGAAATCAGAAACCGACTGTTGCTGCCTGATGAGGCCCAGCAGCCGCAGGTCCACGGCAACAATCGCCAGCACGATCACCAGAAGGCCCACGGTGTGCGCGCCCTCGACGATCTTCAGCGCCCCCGCCGACGAGTTCAGCCAGTCTGCAAACATCGTCGTCTGACACCACGAGAAGAACGACTGCGGCAGGAAGAAATCCATGCTGACTCGAGTCGTGTCGAAGTGACCTGCAGCTATCGCTGCGCAGTCGTTGGCGTGCCAGCGGTGAGCACTCGTTGCTTGCCGAGAAATTCCAGAATCGACCCGTACGCCGTCTTCATTTGATCCCGTGTAAACCCGCCGTGTTTACCCCCCGGCACGGTGACCAGCTGATTTGGTACGCCCGCTTTCGTCAGCGCGTCCCTGAGACGAATCGCCTGCGTGTACGGAACGAGCGGGTCCGCATCTCCGTGAACGGTGATAATCGGGGGCACGCCCGCGCGTGCGTACGTCAGTGGCGACACCCGGCGGGCGATCTCGTCACGATTCGGCAGGCTGCCGAGCCATGTAATCGCGAACGGCCGCGCTGTCGGACCGTTCAGCAACTCGGCGACGTCGTCGATTCCGAACCAGTTGACGACGGCGGCGACCTTCGTCTCTTCGCCCGGACACTGGCGATCGAGGCCCGCCGATGCCGGTGTCATACCGGTCATCAGCGCGAGGTGTCCGCCCGATGACTCGCCGGAGACGACGATTCGGCTGGTGTCGAAGTTGTACTGCTTCGCATTGCGATAGACCCACCGCAATGCGCATAAACAGTCCTCGACGGCAGCCGGAGCCGGGGCCGTGCTGGCCAAGCGGTAGTTGATGTTTACGACATTCCATCCGAGCTCCAAGTATGGCAACACCGCCAACGAACTGCTTTCCTTGCTCAACCCTGTCCACCCTCCGCCGTGGATATACAGCAGCGTGGGCCTGGGGGCCGTTCCGGGTGCGGGAATTGCGCCGTTGGCGACCTGGTATACGTCGAGTTTCACGTCGACGTTGCTCGCGGTCAGGTACGTGACGTTCGGCGTCACCCAATACGACGTCAGTAGGCCCGATAATTCCGCTGCCCAGGCGACGTTCGCCGGAAGTTGTGACACCTGGGCCTGTGTCGAGGAGGACACGAACCCAACCAGCATCACGAACGCACTGACCACGCTCATTGGTTTCATACCCACTCCACTGTCTGTCCGATTTACGTCGCCGCGACTCTACGCGCCTCCAGATTCATCGGCAATACCGCAATGGGGGTAGCGCCGAGGCGACGCCGATTACAGCAGGTGGATCAAGCCGCGACTGCGCGCAATGTTGACGGCCGCGATGCGATCGCTGACGCCGAATTTGGCCAGGATGTTCTTGACGTGGACGCGCGCTGTCTGTTCGCTGATGCCGAGCGATGTCGCAATCTCCTTCGTGCGCATTGCCTTGGCAATCAGTTCCAGCACTTCGACTTCTCGCGAGGTCAGCGCCGCGTGGACCGCCCGCTCCGCCAGTCGCTCCTGCACGTACGGTTCAACGGGTCGGTTGCCCGCATAGACGTCCCGAATGACGCCGATGAGATGGTCTGATAGCGTGTCCTTCAGCAGATACGTCGACGCACCCGCCTCGAGCGCACGGTGAATGTCCTCGTCGCCGCGGTACATGGTGAGGACGATGATGCGTGCGTCCGGATTCTCGCGGCGTATGGTGCGAATTGCCTCGAGGCCGCTCATCCCGGGAAGTTGCAGATCCATCAACGTGATATCCGGCCTCAATTCGCGGAAGAGGGACACTGCTTCTTCGCCGGTCGACGCCGCTCCCACGACTTCAAGGTCGGGTTGCCTGTTGATAATGAAGGCAATGCCGTCGCGCACGATTGGATGATCCTCGACACACAGGACGCGAACGGTAGCGGCCGGCATGGCGTTCAGAGGTCGGCTGGAAGCGGGACGGCGACCTCGATGTCGGTTCCCATGCCGATCGATGACGTGATTCGTAGCTTGCCGCCGACCTGCTGAGCGCGTTCACGCATCGTCTGAAGCCCGAAGTGGCCGTCGGTTGTCCGCGATGCGCGGTCAACGTCGAATCCCTGACCGTCATCTGAAACGCGAAGGAGGATCGAATCCTGACGGTAATCCACCTTCACCTGGATGCGATGCGCTTTCGCATGGTGCACGGCGTTGGTGATCGCCTCGCGTGCGACCTGCAGCAGCTGTCGATCCACGGTGATCCCGGCAGGCCGCGCCGGCCCACTGACTGCGACGTCGAACTGCACCCCGGTGCCGGCGATAATCCGGTCGCCGGCCTCGCGCAGCAGCTCGGCTACATCGCGCTCGGACCGGGGCACCCGCAGATCGAAGATCGCTTCGCGCGTTTCGCGGATGTACTCTTCGACCTGCTTCCTCAGATGGATCAGATGATCGACCAGCGCCGGCGACGATGGCCCGATCGTCTCGGACAACATTTCAAATTGCAGCGCCACGCCGACCATGCCTTGAAGGAGCGTGTCATGGATCTCACGACTCATGCGGGCCCGCTCGGCGAGCACGAGCGAGAACTGCCGTCTCAGCTGGCGCAACCGCAGTCGCCATAGCAGCCATGACATTGCGCCAAATGCGAGCACGCATAACGCGTAGAACCATTGCGTCTGGTAAAACATGGGCTTGATCGAGAAGCGCCACGAGGCGGCGGATTCGTTCCACCCGTGATCGCTGCTGACAGCCATGACGTCGAAACTGTAGTTCCCGGGCGCCAGGTTCGCGTACGACACATCCCGGCGACCACCGGTATCGACCCAGCCCATATCGACGTTGGTCAGCCTGTGGCGAAAGGTCACTTTCTGCGGTGATGTCAACGTCGGCACCGTGTATTCGAATGCGAGGTTTCGTACGTTCGGAGGAAATGCGACACCCGGATCCACCGACACCGGCCGGCCGTTCGCGGCGACGTTGTCGATCTGGACTTTTGGAGCGGCCGACGAGAAATCATGTCTCGCCGGATCGATCACGGTGATTCCACCCGTGGTCACGAACCACAATCGTCCTTCGCTTTGAATGGCGTCCGGAATGCCGTACCACACCGGCATCCCAGCCAGGCCATCGGACGCATCGTACATTTCGTACCGCGGCTGGTAGCTCGGATCGTCTACGGCCTTGTCGAACTCGCCAGGCTCCATACGAGCAATCCCCAGCGCGCCTGCCATCCACAAGTTGCCCTTGTCGTCCTGCACGATCGAGAACACAGCGTATCCAGGGAGCTTGGTTTGCGGCACCGTAAGCACCGCGCCGTTCCTAAAACGGCTCAGACCCTGCGTCCCCCCAAACCAAATGGCGCCGTCGCGGTCCTCGTAGATCGTGTTGATCAGCGTGTGCTCGTCCGGCAGCCGATGCAACTCCGACGTCCCGTCGCTCTTGACGACCAGGACATTGCCGCCGGTGAACGACAGCCACAAGTCATCGTTTCGATCAACGTACAGACCGCGCACGCGCCGGCCGCGAATACCCGCTGGGGGCTCAAACGCAGAAAGGTGGTTCTGCCGCCAGTGGAACAGCCCCTCGTCGTTGTCATAGATCCAAAGCGTTCCATCCGAGGCGGCGCCGATCGCTCGAATGTTCGACAGGCGGCGAGGTTCCGGCAGTTCGACCGGCACGAGTCGATCGCCGGCGAGACGAACGATTCCGTGTGACGTGGCGACCCAAAGGGTTCCGGACTTGTCGGTTGCCAATGCGGTTACGCCGGACTCTGGAAGTCCCTCGCTGATCCCGTAGGGCCGGATCGCACCGGCTCGCACGCGCATCAGGTTCCCGGCTGTTCCGATCCATGTGCTGCCATCAGGCGTCGTCGCGACGATGCGGCTGCGGGGAACGGTCGTCAACGTGGCCACTTTGCGAGGGGTGACTCGATAGAGACCCGAATCGGCGCCCACCCAGATGTTGCCTTCGTGATCCTCGACTAGCGACCGCAGGATGTCATTCGACGATCTGGTCGCGGTGGGAATCGGCGCAGCCTCCGCGTGCGTGCCTCCGGGGCGGCCGCGCCACAGTCCTCGATCGAGCGTAGCGACCCACAGGTTGCCGCGCGAGTCACGGAGCACTTGAATCCCAGCACCGGCAAATCGCGACTGGGATTCTCGTGTGTCGCTGAACGAACGTATGCCCTCCACGCGATCGGTGAACCAGACGTTGCCCGTGGCGTCTTCGGCGAAGCTCTGGACGAATTGGCGATTGGGATCGGCCAGCTCGAAGCGCAACTCGTCTCGCTTCCTCATGAGAATGCCCTTGCTGGTGCCGATCCACAGATTGCCCCGGCTGTCAGTAAACCCGCCAGTGACTGCCGCGCGCGGAACGCCGTCAGCAGCGGTCAGATGGTTCCAATGCCCGTCCTGCAGTTTGTACAGGCCGTCTTCACTTCCGGCCCACATCGTGCCCCCGGTGTCCTGGAGCAGCAGACTGATAAAACTGTCTGCCAGTCCCGCGCGGCCGTAGTTTTCCACCCGGCCATTCGAGATGCGCGATACGCCGTCGCCCGCAGGCCCCTGTCCGATCCAGATACTTCCATCACGCGCGCTGAATACTTTGACAACCGCGCCCTTCTGAATCGGAGGTCCCACCACGGGCATCCATCGGCGGAATCGCATGCCGTCGAATCGCACGAGGCCTGCATCGGTGCCAAGCCATAAATACCCGGCGGTGTCTTCGGCAATCGACCAGATGCGAGTCGCTGGCAGCCCGTCATCGAGTCCCCACGACGCGATCGTGAAGTCGGCCGGAGGATCTTCCGTATCGACGGCGAAGGCTGGAGCCGTTGCCAGCGTCAACACACACGCAATCGCAGACACTCGATGCATCGTGAAGTGGGCGTAGGCTAACGCCACATCGGATGCGCCGCAAGAGCCTTGCGGGCGGATACCTCACTTGAGGTATTGCCGACGTCCCCTGCGACGCGTAGATTCGTCCCACTTTCACGGTCTCACCGGACCCTCACCATGATCCTGGAGGATGGCGATGCAATCGATCGCGAGGCTCCTTGCTCTCGTCGGCGTGATCCTCGCGCTGCCTGTCACTGTCCTCGCGCAGGAAGCGACGATCGCCGGCACGGTGACCGATTCCACCAGCGCAGTCCTGCCGGGGACCACGATTACGGCGACGCATCAAGCCTCCGGGAATACGTTCGTCGCGGTTGCAGACGAACGCGGCGCGTTTCGGATCCCCGTGCGCATCGGAATGTACCAACTCACCGCCGAGTTGCCTGGATTTGCGACCGTGAACCGGACCTTCGATCTGCAGGTTGGTCAGCAGGCCGTCATTAACATCCAGATGTCACCGTCGACGATCCAGGAGTCGGTGACGGTCTCCGGTGAGGCGCCGCTCGTCGAAACGACGAAGTCGAGCCTTGGCAGCAATGTCGACGCCCGACAAATGCAGGAGTTGCCGTTGAACGGACGGAACTGGACGAACCTCGCGATGCTTGCCGAGGGAAGCAGGCAGGTGGCGTCCAGCGATCTCCCCGCGCCGGGCACGGGAACGTTCCAGGTCAATCTCGATGGCCAACAGGTCACGCAGATCAACTCACCCACGTTCGGACAGCCGCGCTACAGCCGCGACTCGATCGCGGAGTTCGAGTTCATCGCTAACAGGTTCGACGCGACACAGGGACGCTCGAGCGGCGTTCAGGTGAACGCCGTGACGAAGTCCGGCACCAACAACTTTGCCGGAACGTTCTCGAGCTATTTCCGCGACAGCAGGTTCAACGCGGCGGATTTCATCCAGAAGCGGGTGCTCCCGTACTCCGATCAGCAGATCAGCGGAACCTTCGGCGGACGCATCCGCAAGGATCGCGCGCACTTCTTTGCGAACTATGAGTACGAACGTGAGCCGCAGACGTTCACGTACTCGACGCCGTACCCGAAGCTGAACGTCGACATAGCCGACACGCACCACCTGTACATGGGAGGCGCGCGCCTCGACTTTCAGTTTTCGTCGGCCACGCATCTCACCGCGCGATATGCGAAGTACACCGACCTCCTCCCCTGCGATCCCCGGTACTGCGGTGGCGCGACGATCACGCCGGCAGCTGCGCAAACGAGCAACAGGTACAGCAACGACATCAACGTCGCGTTGACGCAGGTCCTGTCGAACCGTGCAGTCAACGAGCTGCGTGGCGGATTCAACGGCCTGAACTCAGTGCAGAAGAGCCGGGTGCAATGGGCCGGCGGAAATCCCGCGCTCAAGGGCACCGGGGCACCAGAGATCATTCTCAACGGGCTGATCATCGGCTCGAATTATCCGAACTCACCGATTACGCTCAACCAGCACAGCTACTCCTTGAGAGACAATCTCTCGTACTCCCTGAACAAAACAGGGCGACACGACATCAAGGCCGGCGGCGAGCTGCTGAGCATGCGCTTTCTCAACTATCTCTGTGCCAGCTGCATCGGCATCATCGACGCTCAGGGTGGCCCGATTCCGGCCAACATCCAGGATTTCTTCCCGGATATCCTGAACCCCGCGACGTGGAGGCTGGCGAATCTCTCGCCGATCACCCGGACGTACACGCAGGGCATCGGCAAGTTCGAGGTGCCGAATCGACGGGACGTGTTCGCAAGCTGGTTCCAGGACAACTGGACGCCGGCGAGCCGAATAACCCTGAACCTCGGACTCAGGTACGACCTCGCGACCGGCATGTTCGCCGAGGATGTCGACCTGCCTCCGTTCCTCAAGGCTGGGCGTCCTCTCGACAAGAACAACTTTGCGCCGCGACTCGGAGCCAGTTGGTCGTTGAACCAGCGGACGGTGCTTCGCGGCGGCGTGGGCAAGTATTACGGGGAAGTGACCGACATCGGCGCGCTGTTCGTGCACGTCTTCAGTCAAGTGTTTCAGCCGAACATCCTAAACGACGGGCGACCCGACTTCACCGCGAACCCGTTCAATGGGCCGATTCCGACCTTTGACGACATCATCCGACAGTGGCAGGCCGGATTGATCACGCGACGCATCCAGGTCGGGGTCCCCGCCGGCGACTCCGTGACGCCGTTCAGCTGGCAGACATCAATTGGCCTTCAGCGGCAGCTCGCATCGACGATGGCCGTAAACGCTGATTACGTCTTTGTCGGCGTTCGCAGGGACGGTGTGACGCGAAACGCGAACGTCAGCTACAACCCCGCTACGGGAGCCAACTATCCGTTTACCGACGTTGCGCATAAGCCGTTCCCCCAGTTCGCGGAGGTGAACACGGTATTCACCGATGGCTGGAACGATTACCACGCGTTGCAGAGCGGCTTCACCAAACGGTTCAGCAACCGTTGGCAGGCACAGGGCACGTATACCGTCTCGAGAACGTACCAAGGCGACCCGCCGCCGGTCGATACGTTCGCCGGCTGCAAATATCCCTGGAGCGGACCTGGCAATTGCAGCTCGCCAATCACGGTGACGCCAGATCTCGGCGGCAACTCGTACTGGACCCACTGGACATCGCGTGCGGTGCTGAACGGAATCTGGGACGTTGGTTACGGCTTCCAGTTGAGCGGTCTCTATTTCTATCGGAACGGCGTCGCGATCCAGAGCAGTTGGGGCGGCGACCTCCGTCAGACGGGTGCGACCGGCACCCCTGGAAGTCCCGTCGGCCGACTGCGTGCGAACGGCACGATCGTTCCCAGGAATAATCTGCCGACGCAGCCTCTGCACCGCGTCGACATGCGGTTGCAGAAGCAATTCCGTCTTGGGAGCACGGCGCGCGTTGCCGGACTGCTCGAACTGTTCAACGCGTTCAACCACGCAAACTACGGGTCGTACGTAACGACTGAGGTGAGTCGGAACTACGGGCAGCCGTCGTTCAACGGCGACATCGCGTACGCCCCGCGCGAAATGCAGCTTGGGTTCCGGTTGGAATTCTGACCGACAGGAGGGACGTCGTGCTGAAGAACTGGGGACCCGCATTGGTTGCCGCCATCGTCGCAGTGTCCGGAGGACTTGTGGAGCCTTCACTCGCCCAGCAATCGTTGTCGCCGGAGCTCGGATGGGCCGCCGAGATGGCGGGGCTGAATTCTTCCCACCGATTGACGCACAACATTACGTATGTCACGGCGAGCAATGTGCCCCTGAAGCTTGACGTCTACGAACCGTTGGGCTCCGGACGTCTAACGCCAACGCTCGTCTATACGCATGGCGGCGGATGGGGCGGAGGAAGCAAGGAAGGCAGTTCGCTGACCTTTCTGCCGTATCTGCAGATGCGATGGAGCGTGGTCAACGTCGAATATCGTTTCGCGAGCACCGCGCTGGCACCCGCTGCGGTTGAAGACACGCTTTGTGCGCTGCGGTGGGTCTACAGGAACGCCAAACAGTACAATTTCGACACGAGTCGAATCGTCACGTCGGGCGAATCGTCTGGCGGCCATCTGGCGCTCATGAACGGGATGGCGCCGGCGTCCGCCGGTCTTGATCGGCAGTGCCCCGGGCCGGAAGCACTCAAGGTTGCCGCGATTGTCAACTGGTACGGCCCATCAGACGTCGTCAACCTGCTGGATGGGCCCAACATGCGAACGTGGGCCGTCGGCTGGCTCGGAAGTCAAGCGAATCGCGAAGAGATTGCTCGACGTGTTTCACCGATTACGTACGTTCGCCCAGGATTGCCACCCATTCTCACGATCCACGGGGACGCCGATCCTGTGGTTCCGTACGAGCAGTCCGTGCGACTGCACCAGGCGCTGACCAAAGCCGGCGTGCCGAACCAGCTCCTGACGATTCCCGGCGGCCGACACGACGCGCCGAAGGGGTTCGCACCGAACGAGCTGCGCACCGCATTTGCAACGATCATGCAGTTCCTTGGAAGCCACGGATTGGAGGCCCCGATCGCGACGGCACAAAGATGACTCTCCCAGTTGACCAGTCGGCAGGAAGCTACTTGAAAGGGTTGACCGGGGGTGCCGACGACGCTGAGGCGAGGGATACCCTCCGAGTAAGCGTACGAACGCCGGCATCCAGGCAGGCCCAGAGGATCATTTGCGTCCCAGAACGACACATTGTGTGAGGTGAAGACTCTTCGCTCGGTCGAGGACGCCGCTGCCTCTCGGCGTCACTAACGGGCAGACGCCCAGAAAAGTCGTGTCCGCGCGTCGGCGGCCGTAAATCCGTGGCGACCCAGACTTCGTGATGCGGCGACGAACTCACATGCGACCTGCCACAGTTGATTGCATCCGCAGTGTTGGTGATGAGATCCAGCGCGATTTGCTGGCACGCAGGGGCGGCCTTGTCGCAGGCGTAAATGAGGACGTTGGCATCAAGAGCGATCATGCAACTCCTCACGGAAGGGCAGCGTTCCCTATGAGAAGAACTGCATGTTCGCAATTCCAGCCTTCGACGATCAGACGAACACTTTGATCTTCGCGCAACCCCAGATCTTCCGTGGGTTTGAGGACGCCGCTAGAATAGACGGCTTCTGTGACTTTGGTCATGGCTGTGGCTTTCCTCAACGGCGTACGCACTCGGGAGCCGAGACGCAATCCGAACGCGGTTTGTCCAGTTCCGTTGCGCGGTTTGGGTCACCGTTGACGATGCGGCTGTGTCGCCGCGCCTCAAGTCCTGATCGCGCAGAAGCCAACGCCAACGCCGCTGTTGCTTGTGACATGGATTGTGACGTAACCGTTTCGAAAAATGGCTGTTTACCCCCCAGCACGAACCATCTCGTTCGCGCGCGCGAGCAGTCCCGCCCGCGGTCGAAGAAAGGCGATGAAGCGTGCGACGACCACCACGCGTCCGCCAATCGTTCAAACAGATAGCGCCCGAGTCGCAGATCGCGCTCGTCGAGATGGAGATATCGTCCGTACCGATGCAGGTGGCCGCCGTTTCCCAGACGGCCGATGGCGAAGCCGGCGACGCCTCCGCCGAAGGCCTCCGCGGCCGCTGTGACCACAATTCCGACCCACCTTCAGGTCGTCAATCGTGACCGCCACGATGGCGGACGCGTGATCAGCATCGTCTCGCCTGGTACGAACAAGCCGACGTTTTCGAGCGCGATGACCGCGAGGATCGCCGTGTATCCGTACACATGCCGGAGGTGCTCGACGTACCCCGCCATCGCCATCATCCGCGGTGCTGCTCACCGAAACGATCCGGAACCGGCAACGGACCCCGCATGCTTGCGTTCAGTTCGACTGGAGAGTACCTTTCGGAACCCGTTCATCATTGTGGAAGCGAGATCATCGATGCCGAAGCGCATTCCGTTCGTCTTCATCTTGTGTGCCGGTCTGCTGGTGCCGACCCTAGCCGCAGCCAGCGGGGTTCACCCATTGTTCAACGTGCAATCGACGACCCAATCGCCCTTCCCGAGCGACAGGTTCACCGCGCAGGATGCCGCGCAGAACACGGGCCAACGCGTGAACCTTCCGCTACCGGACTGCACGACTCATCCGTCCGATTGTCTCGACGTCGCGTTGCTGAACCAGCTCGATGGCTTCAACACGCAGCCGCGTCTGTCGATTCCCTTCGACGGCGCCATCGATCCGACTTCCGTCACAAGCGATACCGTCCTCCTGCTGCGACTGCCAGGCCCCTCGGAGTCCGTGGATCCGGATCCACAGATCATCGGCATCAATCAGGTGGTCTGGGACCCGGCCACTCTGACTCTCTTCGCACAGTCGGATCAGCATCTGGATCAACACACCAGTTACCTGCTGATCGTGACGAGTGGCGTCCGCGATGCTGGGGGCGATCCCATCGAGGAGTCCGACGCGTTCGATCAGTTCCGGCACGATCTGAATTTTGGACAGACGACAGATCAGCAGTTGAAGCGGTATCGCAAGGTGCTCATCCGATCCCTCGCCGGAGACGTCCTTGCCCGCGTGGCTCCCGCGCTGTTTCACCGGGACATCGCGGCCGCCAGCGTCTTCACCACCGGCAGCGTCACCGCCACGCTCGAACAGATCCGCGATCGCATCAAGGCGGCGCCGGCCCCAAGCGTGACCTTCAACCTCGGCCTGCATGGTGAGCGCACGGTCTTTCCGGCCGGTTCTGTGACGGGAATTCTGTTCGGCCGGCAGGTCACCACCGTGGGCCCCTTGAACACCGTTCCGGTGCCAACGCCAGCCCTGCAAGTCTTTCCCGGTTCGGTCGGCGTCATCGCCTTCGGCGCATTCATCGCAACGAACTTCGAAACAACAGGAGGCTTCATTCCTGCCGTTCCGACGCGAACGGGCGTGCCTGCAGTGCAGAGCACGCAGCCGCTCTTCTTCAATCTGTTCCTGCCTGCGGGACCCCGGCCCGCGAGCGGTTGGCCGGTGGCGCTCTTCGCCCATGGCTTCGGCGACAACAAGAACAACAGCCCGTTGGCGGTCGCCTCCACGTTGGCGCACCACGGCCTTGCCACACTGGCCATCAACACCGTTGGCCATGGGTTTGGCGCCGGCAGCGTCCTCACGGTCATAAGTGGTGCGGCGTCGGTGCTGCTGCCCGCCGGGGGACGCGGCGTCGATCAGAACGGCAACGGTGTGATTGATCCGTTTGAAGGGCTGTTTGCGACCGGCGCTCACGCCGATCTCGCGGTGCGGGACGGAATCGAGCAGACCGTCGCCGACCTGATGCAGGTCGTGCGCGCCATCGAGGGCGGCATGGATGTCGACGGCAGCGGATCCGTTGCGCTCGATGCGAATCGCATCTATTTTCTTGGACAGTCACTCGGCGGAACACTGGGCACCGTACTGCTGGGCATCGAGCCGGAAATCCGTGCGGGCGTTCTCAATGTCGCCGGCGGCACGTTCATCGATAGCACGCGTCTGGGTCCCACGTTCCGCCCTCTGCTCGGTCAGTTCCTGGCGACGAGGATTCCGTCGCTCATCAACATCGGCGGGCTTGATTTCAACGACAACATGCCGCTGCGCAATCAGCCTCCGGTGATCAATACCGTGCCGGGCGCTATCGAGATCCAAGCGCTCGAGGACGTCGGCAACTGGCTCGCGCAGTCGGGCGACGCGCTGGCCTGGGCGTCGTTCATCCGGAAGTCGCCGCTGCCTGGCGCGGCGTCCAAGGGCGTCATCGTCCAATTCGCCCGCGGCGACAAGACCATCCCCAACCCCACCACCACGGCGCTGATTCGCGCCGGCGATCTGGCCGATCGCGCAACGTTGTTCCGCAACGACCTGGCGTTTGCGCTTGGCGTTGGCTTCGGGAAGAACCCGCACGC
>Ga0114129_10006838_pt1 | contig 16206 bp, 11 predicted proteins | sample RhiMetdeltSRZDD1_FD_80071 | JGI IMG/M metagenome (GOLD analysis project Ga0114129, IMG submission 80071) | Populus rhizosphere microbial communities from Tennessee, USA - Rhizosphere MetaG P. deltoides SRZDD1 (version 2) (version 2) | ecosystem: Host-associated > Plants > Roots > Rhizosphere >... | reverse complement strand
CGGGGCGGCCCGGGGCGACGCGGTGGCCAGGGAGATCATCCGCCAGGCCGGCCGCGATCTCGCGCGAACCGCGGGGGCCCTGATCTCCCGGCTCGACTCCGCGGACGAGGCCGTTCCCCTGGCACTCGTCGGCGGCGCCTTCGAGCATCTCGAGGGACTCGTCGCGGCCTTCGAGACCGCGCTCGTGGCCGCCCAGGTCCGGACGCGGCTCGTCTCACCCGACCTCCCCCCCGTGCTCGGAGCGGTGCTGCTCGCGCTCCGCGCGTGCGAGGCGTCGCTGACGGCGGCCCTGCCCCAGCTCCGCGCGAGCACCGGGACCCTGCGCTTCGTGTGACGAGTCCCCAGCTCGAGCGACTGCGCGGCGGCCTGATCGTCTCGTGTCAGGCCCGTCCCGGGAGTCCCTTGCGCGGACCGCGTTTCATGGCCGCCTTCGGCCAAGCGGCGTCACTTGCGGGCGCCGTCGGGGTACGGGCGGACGGCGCCCGTGATATCCGGGCCCTCCGGCGGGCCGTGGACCTGCCGATCATCGGGATCCTAAAACAACGGGAGGCTGCCTGGCCAGTCTACATCACGCCGACCCTCCAGGGGGCGCGCGGGCTCATCCGGGCCGGCGCCGATATCGTGGCGCTCGACGCCACGCACCGTCCGCGCCGCGGAGGACGCACTCCGGAGGATCTCATCGCCGCGATCCGCGGACGCCTCGGCTGCCCCGTCATGGCCGACATCGATTCCGTGGAGGAGGGCGTGGCCGCGGCCGCCGCGGGCGCTGATCTCGTCGCCACGACGCTCGCGGGTTACACGTGCAGACGACCGGGGACCGAGGGCCCGGATCTCGCGCTCGTGCAGGAGCTGGTGGCGCGCGTTGCCGTGCCGGTGGTGTGCGAAGGACGGATCCGCCGTCCGGAGGACGTTTGCGCGGCGTTCCTGGCCGGAGCGTTCGCCGTGGTCGTGGGGACGGCCATCACGAACCCGGTAGCCATCGCCGAGCGCTTCGTCCGGGTCACGCCCCGGGCGATTCAGGCCGAGGCGCAGGTCGACTCCGCGGGGCCGAGCCGAGACTCCTTCACGCGGTCACCGGATCACGTCGGCCGAGACGTGCCGGAGGCCGAGAGCATTTGACCACCGCGATCGGACTGTACCGCGAGATGGACGTGGGTTTCGGCGCCGCGCTCAGGGCTCTCGCCGGTCGACCCAGCCTGGGTACGGGCAGCGACGCCCCCTCGCGGAAGTGCGCGAGCCGCGTCTGCAGCCCGGCGGACGCCGAACTTGTGAGAGGGATGGCGACCCCTTGAGGAACGGGGAAACGACCGAGGAGGGGCCATTGCTCGGAAATCCCCCGCCGGGTTTCGTCTCGCGCTTAGGCCGCGGGCTCGAGGGTGACGCGGGCTCGATGAAGGTTGTCGCGCAAGCCCTGGCATGGAGACGCTGAGGTCGCGCTGGGTTGTCTTGCCTGGCGATGGATTTTGGGCCGCTGTTTTGTAACGTGCTGGATTTCCGAGCACGCGCGTGGGGGCAAAGTGCTTCTGGAAGGTTCGGCCAATTTTGGATGAGCTCCTGGTGGGGGGAGATCCGGGTTAGGTAAAGCTGGCCGCTGGGGAAGTACGCTTGAGTCGAGGGTGCGGATGACGGTGCCGGTCAGCTGCGGCGGAGTGCCTCCAAGTCCTCGCGCACGGCCTGGACCCGTGGCCACTCGGCGAAGGCCCGAGCCATTTCCGGCTCGGGGGCGCGGGCCGCGACGCGATCGATGGTCTCGACGGCGAGCGTGAGCATCCTATAGGCGGCCTCGGCGGCGCCTCCGGCGGCCCGCGAGCGGCCCAGGAGGTGGGCGGCCTGCCAGATCAGCGTCGGCTGTGCGATCTCCTGGGCGATTTGGAGGGCTACTTCCAAGTCAACCTGCGCCTCCTTGGCCTGCCCGGCTCGCAGCGCAACGTCCCCGCGCAGCAGAAGGATCCGCGCGACGTACTTCTTGCACCCGGTGGCCTGGGCGCGGGCCAGACCGCGCTCCAGATGCGGCAGTGACCGCTCGGGCTCTCCGACGGCGATGAGCGCCTCGGTGAGGGGGATGACGACCCGCATCGCCCACCGCCAGCGGTGGGCCCCGAAGGCCCTCTCGATACGATCCTGCGTCTCCTCCAGAACGGTGATGGCGCGCCGCGGGTCACCCAGGTGAACATAATCGATGCCGAGGTTGATCAGCGAGCTCACTTCGACGTTGCCGAGCTTGAAGCGTTGGCCGAGGTCAGCGCCCTCCCGGTCGTACTCGATAGCCCCGCGGAAGTCGCCCAGCTCCTGGTGCAGCCATCCCAGGGTGTTGGTGAGCCGACCGATGTTGAAGTTGAGGCCTCGCTCGCGGGCCTTGCCGAGTCCCTGCTGGATCAGGGCGCGTCCTTCGCGGTATTCACCGAGGGCGATGTGAGCGAGGCAGGCGAACGCGATGGCTACTCCCTCGTGGAACTGGTCGTTGACCTCGGCGGCGGCGACCGCGCCGCGGGTGGACAGGTCCAGGGCGCGCTTGAAGTCCCCGAGCCAGTTCGCCTGAAGCCCCAGCTGCGTGACGTTGGCAGCCACGATGTCCCGGAACCCGTGACCCTCGCCGATGCGGAGCGATTGCTCGAACTTCGCATTGCCCTCCGCGAGATCTCCGTGGATCTGGTCGAGCGTGCCGAGAAGGTAGTGGCTACGGGCCAGCACGTGCTGGTCGCCGGTTTCACGGGCGATGGCCAGCGCCTCCTCGGCCCGACGCTTCGTGTGAGGCACGTGGTCGGCCGAAACTGTCGAGTAGTGGACTAAAGCCAGCTCGGCACAGGCCTGGCCCTCGCCTCGCCGATCGCCAGCGGCCCGGGCCAACTCGAGCATCTTCTCCAGCTCGGCGATCGATTCCGGGAACCTGGCGAGGACACTCAGCAGCCGCCCGCGCCGCTGATGCGTGTCCATGATCCGCTGGGCTGGGATGGCCGCCCCGGCCTGCGAGGCCGCGTCCACGGCCCGGGCATAGAAGTCCAGCGCCGTCCCATTGGCGTAGGCGTCGCGCGCCTTGTCGCCGGAGCGGAGGAGGTACTCGAATGCTTTCGTCCACTCCTCGCCCTGAAGGAAGTGGTGGGCCAGCTCCTCGTAGTGCTCGGCGAGCCGGTCGGCGTACAGGTCCTCGATGGCGTTCCCCACCGCCCGATGAAGAACCTTCCGCCGCTGAACGAGCAGACTCTGGTAGGCGACGTCCTGGATGACCGCGTGCTTGAAGATATAGGCGGGCTCGGGAAGCAGCCCCTGCTCGTAGATGATCTCCAGCGCCTTCAGCTCGGCCAGCAGTCCCTCCATCTGATCGGAGAGGCCGGCGATCCGCTCCAGGAGCCGCTTGAGGAACTGGCGGCCGATCACGGAGGCGAGCTGCACCGTGCGCTTCCCTTCCTCGCCGAGACGGTCGAGGCGGGCCATGATGATGCCCTGGATAGTCTCGGGCACGCTCACCTCGTCGATCCTCTTCACCATCCGGTAGCCGCCGTTCTCGCGGCTCAGGACGCCGAGGTCGAGAAGCGTCTTGGTCACTTCCTCCACGAAGAGCGGGACGCCTTCGGCCTTCTCCATCAGCGCCGTCCGCAGCTCGGTCGGGAAATGCTCCGTGCCGAGCACGCCACCGGCCATGGTGAGCGTGTCGGCCGTGGACAGAGGCCGCAAGGTGAGCGCGGTCACGAAGCTGCGCCCGGCGAAGGCCGGCGTGTATCCCACGCGATAGGTGAGCACGACCATGATCGGCACGCCGGTCACCGAATCCACCAGCGAGGCGAGATACTCCTCGCTGCTCGAGTCGATCCAGTGCAGGTCCTCGAACACGAAGACGATGGGGCGGAGCGTGGCCCCCCGCAGGGACAGCGCGCGCACCGATTCCAGGATGCGCTTGCGTCGGCCGAGGGCATCTATGGCGGCGACGTTCGGATCGCCGGGATCGACGGCGAGCAGATAACGGATGAATGGGATGTGCGGTTCCAGCTCGCCCATCCGCCGCATCCCATGCTCGACCTTGGCGATGATCTCAGGCTCACCGTCGAGCTCCTCGATCCCGAGGTTCCGGCGGAGCTGATCCACGACGGGCAGGAAGGGAATCGTCTGGCCGAACGACACGCACTGGCCCTCTAGCCAAGTGGCGGACTCCCCAGCCTCGGCCAGGGCGCGGCGGAGCTCGAGTAGGAGCCGCGACTTCCCGATGCCGGCCTCGCCCGACAGCAGCGCCACCTGACCACGCCCGGCCTTCATCTCGCGGAAGAGCTCGACCAGTGTGGCCAGCTCCCGCTCGCGGCCCACCAGCGGCGTGAGCCCATGCTCGGCAGCGACCTCGAGGCGGGAGCGGCGCCCCCTCGGCCGGAGGACCTCGAAGGCGCGGACCGGCGCGCGGCCCTTCACGGCCAGCTCGCCGAGATCGAGCGTCTCAAAAAAACCGCTCGCCGCCCGATGGGTGGCCTCACTCACCACCACGCTCCCCGGCCGCGCTCCCTGCTGGAGCCGCGCGGCGAGATTGGTCGTGTCGCCGACCGCGGTGTAGTCCATACGGAGATCGTCACCGATGCGGCCGACGACTACCGGCCCCGTGTTGAGACCGATGCGCATCTGGACGGTGAACCCGCGCTCGGCCTGGAGCTCTTGTCCGTAGTCGCGCAGCGCGCGCTGAATGCCGAGGGCGGCATGGACGGCCCGGCGTGGCCCGTCCTCGTGGGCGATGGGCGCGCCGAACAGCGCCATCACGCCGTCGCCTGTGTACTGGTTGATCGTGCCCTCGAAGCGATGGACCTCGGCCGTGATCAGCTCGAAGCAGCGATCAACGATGACGTGGACCTCCTCCGGATCCAGCTTCTCGGCGAGACTGGTGAAGCCGGCGACGTCGGCGAAAAGCACGGTAACCTGGCGGCGCTCACCCTCGAGTGCCGAGCGGGACTTCAGGATCTTGTCAGCCAGATGCTTCGGGGTGTAGGCGCCGGGGGCGGGCCGGCGCGTGTCCGGCCCCGCGCTCGGGGCGGCCGCCGGAGCGGCCGCGGGAGGCGCCGGCGAGCCTGGGGCAGGCACGGCCATCCGGGTCCCGCACTGGCCGCAAAAGCGCTGGCTGCCGGGCACCTCCGCCCCACATTGCGGGCAGCGCGGCGTCAGTGCGGCCCCGCACTGTCCGCAGAAGCGGTTGGCTGGAGGGTTCTCGGCCCGGCAGGCGGGGCATGGCATGTGCTGTCACCTTCACGCGACGGCGCGACTCGAGTGTCGCCGATTATACGCGAACGCGTCACGGATCCGAGAGTGTCGGCGCGTTTGCCCTGCGGAAGTGGCAGTGCACCGCGTCGCGAACCTTCGCATAGAGGTCGGCCGAGTCGTCGGTTGGTGAAGGTCGGAGGTGAAGATTGATTGTCCCAGCGCGCGCGGTGAAGCCTCCGTCGGGAGCCTTCTTGAGGCGGATTTCCGAGCACGCGCATGGGTGCCAAGTACTTTTGGAAGCTCAGACCTCCGCTGGCACCTTGACGCGACCGCCAGAGTTGCCATAGTTGCTGGAGAGTATGCGGCCATGAGCCAGGAATCGTCGGCGTATCGGCAGCTCAAGGTGCGATGGGCGCGGGGGGAGCCGACCGTCATGGACGGCGGGATCGGCTCCGAGCTGCAGGCCATGGGCTATCCACCAGCCAAGGCCGACGGTCCGGTCAACTTCACCTGGGGGACGCTGGCGCTCTACGAGGCCCCCGAGACGGTGAAGGCCATGCACCGGCGGTACGTGGACGCCGGGGCGGACATCCTGCTGACCAACACCTTCATGTTTCATCGGTGCGTGCGCATGGAGCGGGACGGCGAGCTGGCCGTGCCGTCCGGGACGTGGCGCGAGACGGCCCGACTCGCCGTGCGCCTGGCCCGCGAGGCGGCGCGCGAAGGCGGACGGCCGGACGCGGCGGTGGTGTTCGCGATGATGGTCCAGGACTCGCCCAAGGCGGAATGGGGCGTCAACCGGGCGAGCAGCGGCCGCGGCAGCAAGGACTGGAAGGAGATGGTCGCCCACGACTACCTGCGGGATCTGGCGGGAGCCCTCGAGACCGAACCGCCGGACGCCTTCCTCGTCGAGCTGGCGCCACCCATCGCCGAAGACGTGATGTTCCCGCACTACGAGACGCTCGTGGCCACCGGGTTCCCGCTCTGGATCGGCTACCGCCGCGGGGTGGGCGGTCCGGTCGGCATCTTCGGGGACGCGCTGCCGACGGACGGCGACCTGTTCGGACGGGCCGCACGCCGCCTCGAGGAGATGGGCGTCGGCGCCGTGCTGGTCCACTGTCTGCCCCCGGTGAACGCCCACGGCGTCGCGCCGTGGCTCCGCCGCTTCACCTCCTTGCCGATCGGCGTCTATCCCAACAACGGGCGCTACGACATGTACACCTGGCGCTGGGAGCACACCGTCTCGCCGGACGAGCTCGCCGATCACGCGCGCCGCTATGTGGCCGAGGGATGCGCAATCGTGGGTGGTTGCTGCGGCGTGCGGCCGGAGCACATCGCCGCCATTGCGCGAGCGGTGAAACCGGCCGGAGCTCCCTCGCGCGGGCGGTGACAGGAGTCGGCGTCGCCTGACGCCGGGGCCAGTCAGCGCGTATCGATGGCGCCGCAACGATTCCCGCTGCTCTTCAGTCCTTTCCGCCTTGGCCCCCTGGGCTACGCCGAGGCCCCCAACCGCATCGTCTCGACGAGCCATGGCACCAACATGGCGGTCGATGGGGCGCCGAGCGAGCGGCTGATCGCGTATCACGCCGCGAAGGCGGCCGGGGGCTGCGGGACGGTCATGATGTTCGGCTCGGCCTCACCGTCCCCCCTGACCCCGATCCCGCCGAACCACGTCAACCTCTGGCAGGCCAGCGCCGAGCCGGGACTTCGGGCCGCCGCCCTAGCCGTCAAGGCGCATGGCGCCCTGGCGCTCAGCCAGGTCACCTCGACCGGACGGCGCAGCTATCACCACCTCGATCGATGCGGGTCCGGCCCCTCGGCCACGGTGAGCCAGCTCTCGCCGGGAGTCCCCCACGTGCTGTCCGTGACCGAGATTCGCCAGATGGTCGAGGACTACGCCGCTGCCTGCCGGCGCCTCAAGGCATGCGGCCTCGACGGTGCCGATCTGGCCTTCTACGCCGACCAGCTCCCCGACCAATTCTGGAGCCCCGCGATCAACCTGCGTACCGATCAGTACGGCGGGAGCCTGGACAACCGGCTCCGCTTCTCCCTCGAGGTCCTGGAAGCGGTGCGCGGCGCGGTGGGGCGGGACTTCATCGTCGGGGCGCGCGTCTCCGGCGAGGACACGCTGCCGGACGGCTTGCAGCCGGACGATCTGATCGAGATCATCACACGCCTTGACCACACGGGGTGGCTCGACTACTTCACGGTCACCGGCGGGACCGTCTCGACGTTTCGCGCCCGGGGTTACAACGTCCCCTCCGCGTACTATGGCCTCGGCACGTTCGTGCACCTGGCGGCCCGCGTCAAGGCGGCGGTGCGGACGCCAGTGATCGTCACCGGTCGGATCGTCACGCCCGCTCAGGCCGAGGAGGTGCTCCGGAGCGGCGCGGCCGATCTGGTGGGCATGACGCGCGCCTTGATCGCCGATCCGGAGATGCCCCGGAAGGCGCGCGAGGGCAGCCTCGACGACATCCGGGTCTGCATGGGGTCGGGCGAAGGGTGCATCGATCGCCTCTACTTCGGCATGCCAATCGGGTGCGTCCAGAATCCCGTCATCGGCCGCGAGCGCGAGTGGGGCTCGGTGATCCCGACCGACACGGCGCGGCAGGTCCTGGTCATCGGCGGGGGACCGGCCGGCATGGAGGCGGCCCGAGTCTTGGCCGAGCGCGGTCACCGGGTGACGCTCCTCGAGCGCGCCGATCAACTCGGCGGCGCGCTGCGGATCGCCGCGCGCGCTCCGGGCTGGGAAGCCTACGTCAGTGCCGTCGACTGGCTGGCCCGACAGCTTGCCCGACTGAAGGTCGAGATGCGGCTCGGCGTGGTGGCGACCGCGACGGCAGTGCTGGCCGAGCGGCCGGACGTCGTGGTGGTGGCGACCGGCGCCGACCCGCGCCGTCCTCGGCTCCCGGGCGTCGACCGATCCCATGTCGTCTGCGCGGCCGACATCCTGGCCGGCACCGCGCCCGTCGTGGGGCGCTGCGTGATCCTGGACGAGACGAGCTATACCCCCGGCCCGAAGCTGGCTGACGCCCTGAGCCAGGCCGGCCACTCGGTCGAGATCGTCACGCGTCAGTACAGCCTGGGCGAGGACATCGGCACCACCCTGCGTGCCAAGCTCCTCGAACGCCTGTTGCGGCAGGGGGTGACGATCACGGTCCTCGCCGCGCCCGTCGCCATCGGGACGGATCACGTGCGGGTGCGCCACATGCTGACGGACGCCGAGTGGACGATCCCGGCCGACACGGTCGTCCTCGCCTCCGGCGGCCAGGCGCGCGACCAGCTCTATCACGAGCTCGTCGCGGTCACGGCGGGGCTGGAGAAGGCCCCCGCCTTGCATCTCATCGGCGACGCCTATGCGCCCCGGACCCTTCTCTTGGCCATGCGTGATGGTGCCCACGTGGGTCGCTTGATCTGAGACCGAACCGGCGGAGGTGCCGCGCTTGAAATCGGCTGCTCGAGAAGGTTGTCGACTGTCGCTCGATCAGGGCGTCTAGCGGGTCAGTGAGTCGCGAGGAGGGCCATCACATGCAGACGCACACGCACGTCGCGTCCAGATCCGATCACGATGCACTCCTGGCCCTCAATCGGGACTACATCAGATCAGTGCAGACCTCGGATGTCCGCCGGTTCGACGAGATCCTGGCGGAGGACTTCCTGTGCAGCAATCCCGACGGATCGCTCGTCGATCGAGCCGGTTTTCTCGAGCAGACGGCGCGGCCGGTCTCGATCTCGAACCTCGAAGTCCATGATGTCAACGTGCGCATCATGGGGGATTTCGCAATCATCCACGCGCGCACCACGTACACGCGGCCGGATGGAGGCGTCGGGTCCGGCCGCTACACGGACGTGTGGGCCCGCCGCCAGGGCAACTGGCTCGCCGTCTCCGCGCACGTGACACGCTGCTGAGGGCGTCCGACATGGGAGGAGCTTCATGAGGATCAGTCAGGGCGACAAGGCCGCTCGGTTCCGGGCACTCCATCAGCGGTCGGGCGCCTTCGTGATTCCCAACCCATGGGACGCGGGCTCCGCGCGGGTTCTGGCCGGGCTCGGTTTCGCGGCCCTGGCGACGTCGAGTGGCGCCTGCGCGGGCACGCTCGGCCGGCGCGACGGCAAGGTGACGCGCGGGGAGGCGCTGGCCCACGCCCGGGCTATCGTGGCGGCGACTGACCTACCGGTCTCGGCCGACCTGGAGAAGGGCTTCGGCGACGCCCCGGCCGCGGCCGCGGAGACCATTCGGCTGGCGGCCGAGGTGGGACTGGTCGGCGGCTCGATCGAGGATGCCACCGGCGACCCGGCCAGGCCCCTCTATGACATCAGCCAGGCGACCGAGCGCGTGGCGGCAGCGGCGGAAGCCGCCCGCGCGCTCTCGTTCCCGTTCACCCTGACCGCGCGGGCGGAGAACTTCCTCCGGGGCAACCCGAGCCTGGACGACACGATCGAGCGCCTGCAGGCGTTCGAGCGCGCCGGCGCGGACGTGCTGTTCGCGCCTGGTCTACCGGACCTGGCCGCGGTGCGGACGGTCTGCGCCGCGGTGTCAAAGCCGGTCAACTTCATGGTCGGCATCAGGGGCAAGTCGTTCACGGTGGCTGAGCTCGAGGCGGCCGGGGTCAGGCGGATCAGTCTGGCCACCTCGCTCTACCGGATGGCGATGACCGGCTTGCTCGTCGCCGCCCGCGAGGTCAAGGATAAGGGTACCTTCGGCTACCTGGACCACGCTGCGCCAACGCAGGAGCTGAACGCGTTCATGGAGGCCTGAGTGACGCGTCCAGGCTCGCCTTCGGCGTGCACGCCTCGCACGCCTCACCGCCGCCCTTGCCCCGTGTTGACGCTGCCGGGGCACTCTGGGAACATCGAGCGCCGGGGTCGCCGCAGAACCCCCCCTGACCTCGCACGGAGCACGCCAGACGAGGAGGCGCAGATGAGAACGGGCAAGTGGCTGCTGGTAGCTCTCGGTTTGACGCTGGCGATCGCGGGCACCGCCGGGGCCCAGACCGTCGAGATCGAGTACTGGCAGTACACCTTCGCCCAGCGCGTGCAGGCGATCGACGAGCTCATCAAGCGCTTCGAGGCGGAGAACCCCGGTATCAAGGTCAAGCACACCCACGTGCCGTACGACGACTTCCGCCTGAAGATCGCCGCCGCGATCCCGGCCGGCCAGGGGCCCGACGTGGTCCAGCTCTTCTACGGCTGGCTCCAGGACTACCTGAAGGCGAAGCTCCTCCAGCCCCTGCCGACCGAGCTGTTCGATTCCGCTGAGATCGAGCGCGACTTCTTCCCGCTGGTGAAGCAGATGAAGGTGGACGGGCGCTACTACGCCGTGCCCACCGCCGTGCGCTCGCTCTCCCTGTTCTGGAATAGGAAGCTGTTCGCGGAGGCCGGCCTCGACCCGGCGAAGCCGCCCCAGACGCTCGACGAGCTGCTCGTCATGGCCAGGAAGCTGACCAAGACCGACGCCGCCGGCAACCTGCTCCAGGCCGGCATGGCGCTCGACATGGGGCTCCAGGACCACCACTGGCTGCGCGAGGTGCTGATCCGCCAGATGGGCGGCCAGCCGTACTCGACCGACGGCCGGAGCGTCGCCTACAACACGCCGGCCGGCCACCGGGCCGTCGCGTGGTACAGCGACCTCGCCACCAAGCACAAGGTCGGTCAGTTCGGCTTCCTGACCGACGGCGTGACGGCGTTCCGGTCGGGCAAGGCTGGCCTCATGATCGACGGCTCGTTCCGGCTCGCCGCCTTCGACGCGCAGACCGGGCTCGACTACGCGGTCACCGAGCTGCCGACCCACCAGGGCAAGCGCTCCAACTTCGCCTCCTACTGGGTCAACGGCATCACGCCCAAGGCGACCGGAGCCAAGCGAGACGCCGCCGCGAAGTTCCTCAAGTTCATCACCACGCCGGCGGCGATGGAGCTGTGGCTCGAGAAGGTGGGCGAGCTCCCGGCGCGGAAGGCGGTGGCCGAGCGGGACGCCATCCGGACCCATCCCAAGTACGGTGCCTTCATCCGCGGGCTGGCCTACGCCGAGGCGACGTTCTTCGTCAACGAGACCGCCCAGCGCAAGCTTTTCATGGACATGGTGGACCGCGTTGTCCTCAAGAGCCAGCCGGTGCCGGAGTCGGTCGCGCAGGCGGCAGCCGAGGAGCAGAAGCTGCTGGACGCCTTCTTCAAGTAGGGTCGACCAGGGTGGGGGGCCCGGCGCGCCCGGGCCCCGGTCGGCCACTGCGGCTCCCGATGCTGGACCGGCTCTCGCTCCGTACGCGGCGGACTCTCTCCGCGTGGGCGTTCCTCGCGCTGCCAGTCGCCTTCTACGTCGCCATTCGCTTCTATCCGACGGCCGACGCGCTCCTGACGTCGTTGACGGACTGGAACATCGTCGGCCCGCGCCGGTTCGTCGGCCTCGACAACTATCGGCGCCTGGCGACGGACCCGACCTTCTGGAAGGTCATGGGCAACACCTTTCAGTACCTGATCGTGGGGGTGACCGTCAGCCTCACGCTGTCCTTCCTCGTCGCCTACCATCTCGACCGCGTCCGGTTCGGCCATGCCCTCCTGCGCGCGCTCTACTTCGTGCCCCACCTCACGACCGCCGTCGCCATGGCCTGGGTGTGGCGGTGGCTCTACCAGCCGGTGCCGATCGGCGTGTTCAACGGCCTGCTGGTGTGGGCCGGCCTCCCGCAGCAGCCGTTCCTGCGCTCGACGGAGCAGGCGCTCTACGCCGTCCTGGCGCCCGCCATCTGGGCGGGGCTCGGCTTCCAGGTCGTGATCTTCCTGGCCGGGCTCAAGGCCATCCCGCAGGAGTATTACGAGGCGGCGGCGATCGACGGCGCCGGCAACTGGCGCGCGCTGGTGCACGTGACGCTCCCGCTCCTCCGGCCGACCGTCGTCTTCCTCGTCGTCGTGAGCTCGATCGCCTTCCTCCGCATCTTCGACTACGTGTACAGCATGACGAACGGCCAGGGCGGGCCGCTCGACTCGACCAAGCCGCTGGTTCTCAAGATCTACGAGACCGCCTTCGGCCACTTCCAGATGGGCTACGCCACCGCCCAGACGGTTGTCCTGTTCGTGATCCTCCTCGCCATCTCGCTCCTCCAGCTCCGGCTGCTCCGGTCCGCATGAGCCTCGCGGGAGGGTGGGGGCGACGCGGGCGACCGACGAGGACCGTCGTCTGGACGCTGCTGTTCCTCGGCGGGGTCCTCATGGTGATGCCGTTCGTCTACATGCTGTCGACCTCGCTCAAGCAGAATGTCGAGGTCTACCAGCTGTCGCTTCTGCCCCGGGCGCCCACCCTCGCCAACTACCGCCGGCTGGCCGCCGCCTCCGGGTTTCCCCGCTGGTTCCTCAACTCGCTCGTGATCGCGGTCCTCACGACGCTCTCCGTCCTGTTCTTCGACAGCCTGGTCGGCTACACGCTGGCGAAGTTCCGGTTCCGCGGCCGCCGCCTCGTGTTCTTCGCCATCCTGAGCACGCTAATGATCCCGACCGAGATGCTCGTGCTGCCCTGGTACGTCATGAGCAAGAATCTCGGCTGGCTCGACACGTACTGGGGCATCATGTTCCCGGGCATGATGACCGGGTTCGGGACCTTCCTCATGAAGCAGTTCTTCGAGAGCGTGCCGGACGAGCTCCTCGAGGCCGCCCGGGTCGACGGGCTGGGCGAGTTCCAGATCTGGTGGCGCATCGCCGTGCCCCTGGTGGGTCCGGCGCTGTCGGCGCTCGCGATCTTCACCTTCCTCGGGAACTGGACGGCCTTTCTCTGGCCCCTCATCTCCACCACGAAGCGCGAGCTCTACACCTTGCCGGTCGGGCTCGCCTCGTTCTCGGGGGAGTTCCAGACCGAGTGGGAGATGGTAATGACCGGCGCCAGCGTCGCCACCCTCCCGATGCTCCTCGTATTCGTCGCCCTCCAGAAGTACATCGTCCGCGGCGTCATGCTGGCCGGCATCAAGGGCTAGCGGCGTGCCCGATGACCGTCTCCTCCCGGCGTCCTCGGCCCTCGCCCATCCTCGACGTACAGGAGTAGGCTTCCGGTGGACCCCGGCCTCCATCCCTGCGCTACTCGGTCCTCGGCCACGCCCGAGGGTCGACTCATCGGCAGCAACCTGGCTGTTCAAGGATTCCAGAGACCCATGAGCGGCTCGCGCGACGAGGAGCGGTTCCCGGCGCCCGTCTACCGCGAGACCGTGCTGGCCCCTCTGTTCGAGGGCGTGAAGCAGCACCACTGGCGGCAGCAGATGCGGATCAACCGCGCGAGCGCGATCATGCTGGCCGCGCAGGGCCTGCTCACGGGGGCGGAGGCGGCCGCCATCTTGAAGACGCTCGACGACATCGAGCGAGGCACCGACGTCGCAGCGCTCACCTACACCGGGGAGCACGAGGACTTCTTCTTCCACGTCCAGTCCGAGCTCGAGCGGCGCCTCGGCGTCGAGACGGCGGGCAAGCTCCACACGGGCCGAAGCCGGAACGACATCGACCACACGGTGTTCAAGATGGCGTTGAAGGAGCGCCTGAGCGCCCTGCTCGCGGATCTCCTAGCGGCCATCGAAGCCCTGCTCGAGGTCGCGGAGGCGAACCGCGGGACGCTCGTGGTGGCCTACACCCATGGCCAGCCGGCCCAGCCGACGACGTACGGGCACTACCTCGGCGCGCTCGTCGAGCTGCTCCTGCGCGACGTGGAGCGCCTGCGCCTGGCGAGCCGCTACCCGGACATGTCGAGCATGGGGGCGGCGGCGATCACGACCTCCGGCTTCCCGCTCGACCGGGCGGCGCTGGCCGAGCTCCTCGGCTTTGCCGAGGTGCAGGAGAACGCCTACGGCTGCATCGCCGCCGACGACTACCTGACCAGCGTGTACGGCGCGCTCCAGCTCCTCTTCATCCACCTCGGCCGGTTCGCGCAGGACTTGAACGCCTGGACCGGGTTCGAGGTGGGGCACCTCCACGTCCCCGACGCGTACGTGCAGGTGAGCTCGATCATGCCCCAGAAGCGGAACCCCGTCGCCGTCGAGCACTTGAGACTCCTCTGCTCGCTGGCCGCGGGTCGGGCGGGCGCGACGCTCGGGACGCTCCACAACACGCCGTTCACCGACGTGAACGACGCCGAGGGTGAGGTCCAGGTGGCCGGCTACGCGGCGTTCGAGGCGGGTAGCCGGGCGCTCCGGCTCCTCGCGGGCTTCATCCGCGCCGCGCGCGTGGACGAGGCGCGCGTGCGCCGGCACATCGACGAGAGCTGCATCACCGCGACCGAGCTGGCCGACTCGCTGGTCCGCGCGGAAGGCGTCTCCTTCCGCCAGGCGCACGAGGTGGTCTCGCGGCTCGTGCGGGGGATGCTCGATCGCGGCGAGCGCTTCCCCACCGTTCCGTACGCGGCCTTCGCCGAGGCGTTCGCGGTGGTCGCAGGCCGGCCGCCCCGGCTCCGCGAGGCCGACCTCCGCCGCTACACCACGCCCGAGCACTTCGTCGCCGTGCGCACGCTCCCGGGCGGCCCGGCGCCGGGGCCACTGGGGGCGAGTCTCGCCCGCTACCGGCGCGAGCTCGACGCCGCCCGGGCCTGGCTTGGCGGCTACCGGACGCGGATCGCCGACGTCGACCGCCGGCTGGCCGAGCGCGCGGCGGCGCTCGGCGCGTGAGCCTACCGTGAGGCCCGGCCAGGCTTCGGGCGCGTTCGGGCTCACCGGGCGAACGGTCCTTGTGACCGGGGGCGGCGGCGGCCTCGGGAGCGTGATGGCCAGGGGGCTCGCTGAGGCCGGCGCGGCGGTCGCGGTCACGGACCTCGACGGCGAGCGGGCCCGGGCCGCGGCCCGCGCCGTGGAGGCGGCAGGCGGGCGTGCCATCGCCGAGCCGCTCGACGTGACCGACGCCGAGGCTGTCGAACGGGTGGTGGATGCGGTCTCGGCGAGACTTGGTCCGATCGACGGCCTCGTCAACGCGGCGGGTATCACCCGGCGGGGCGCCGCCGCCGACTTCCCGCGGGCGGACTGGGACCGGATCCTCGCGGTGAACCTTACCGGCACCTTCCTGTGCTGCCAGGCGGCTGGCCGGCGCATGCTGGCCCGCGGAGGGGGAGCGATCGTCAACGTGGCCTCGATCGCCGGTCGCATCGGTATCCCGGGGACCATCGCGTACATCGCGACCAAGGGCGGGGTGGTGATGCTTACGCGTGGGCTGGCGGTCGAGTGGGCGCCTTACGGCGTCCGGGTGAACGCGTTGGCGCCCTCGTGGTTCTCGACCGAGATGGGAAACCTGATCGATCGGGACCCTGAGTACCGTGATCGCGCGCTGCGTCGCGTGCCCCTCGGCCGCCTCGGTCGGCCCGAGGAACTGGTCGGCGCGACGGTGTTCCTCCTCTCCGACGCGGCGTCGATGGTCACCGGGCATATCCTTGCCGTGGACGGGGGTGTCCTGGCGAGCTGATCTCCCCGGCGACCGTGGCCGCCAACAGCGCGCTGATCTGGCCGGGGTCGTAGTTCGGATTCATCCCCACGAAGTCGGCGCTGGCGAGATCGAGCCGGCGGAGACTCCGGATCAGCCGTAGGATCTCCCGTCCCGACGGGCCGCCCGCCTCCGGCGTCTGGACGCCGGACGCAAAGGCGGGATCGAGACGTCGAGGTCTAGGGAAGGAACATCTTGCGGCACCGGAACTTGTCGAGGATCCGGCGGGCGAGCGCGTCCAGGCCGCCGTCGCCTCCTCGAGCTCATGCTGGGGTGCGGGCCGAATGCGCGCCTACGCTCCCGAGCAGGGGGTCTGCTCCTGGGCGTAAAACCCATCGGTCGCCGGCCCGCCCGCCATACTGGCCGATGACCGGACACACGCGCCCCAGTTGGGTGGTCTGCTGGGCCCCTGTTCCTTGACCCCCCTGTCACCCCGGACTAAGATCACGCCATTCTGTCGCGCGACGGGCGGTGATCGACACGACAGGCCAGGCCACAGTCCGGTGCCCGAGCTGCCGGGCAAGCACACCGGCCGCGAACGAGGTCTGCGGAGAGTGTGGCGTTCACCTCCCGCCGCCCTGTCCCGCGTGCGGGCATCGCAACGTGTCT
>Ga0114129_10006837_pt1 | contig 16207 bp, 15 predicted proteins | sample RhiMetdeltSRZDD1_FD_80071 | JGI IMG/M metagenome (GOLD analysis project Ga0114129, IMG submission 80071) | Populus rhizosphere microbial communities from Tennessee, USA - Rhizosphere MetaG P. deltoides SRZDD1 (version 2) (version 2) | ecosystem: Host-associated > Plants > Roots > Rhizosphere >... | reverse complement strand
TGAGTCGGAAGTATGAAAGTATTAGTTTTGCACGGACCGAATTTGAATCGGCTGGGCACGCGTGAACCGAGATCTACGGCTCGATGACGCTGGGAGATATCAACACGCACTTGATCGAACTGGGAAAGGAGTTAGGCGCGGAGCTCAAATGTTCTCAGTCAAATCACGAAGGCGCGTTGATCGATGCATTACAGGATGCGCAAGCGTGGGCAGATGGTGTGATATTCAACCCGGGCGGCTATACCCATACCTCAATTGCCCTGCGGGACGCGATCGCCGCAATGAAGATTCCCGTGATCGAAGTTCATTTATCGAATGTGTATGCGCGCGAGCAATTCAGACACACTTCTCTGATTTCCGCTGTCTGTAAGGGCAAGATCACAGGCTTTGGCTGGCGGTCGTACACGTTGGGATTGCGGGCTTTGGCGGAAATGTTGGGAGGCATACATCCAAAATAGGATGGCAAAACGTATATGAATCATAAGGTAAGAATTCGACCCTTGGTGCGTCATCCTTTTAATCAAGATTGCCCTTTGCTCCATAGTTTTCTCATGATGGTCTAATCGAAAAGTTCTATATTTGCCTGTAAGATTGAGTTCGTTTCGTGTAATTCCAACTGTTCGTTGAATAATCGCTCCTTATTTGTGAAATTTCATGAATGGATGTCTATGAACGAACCGTCTTTACCGGTTGGTGCCAAATTACGAAGCCGATGGGCACGCCTGCGGGAACGTGTGAGGAAGATGTCCCCGTTCCTCTCGGGTGTGCTGGCAGCCCTCCTGGCACTTTTTCTGTACAATTCCTTTTTCCCCGGAGCCAAACCCCTGACCCAAACCGAGCTCAATACGGTGGTTTCCAACGCGATGGGCTCCGCCACACCTCGGCCTGCCGACGCGGTGTTGATCTATCAGATCATTCAGCCTTCGCTGGTCTGGATCGAGACGGAGGGTGCGGAGGAAAACGGTGAGCAAAGTAACAGCCTGGGGACGGGCGTGATCTTCGATCAGAATGGGAGTATCCTCACCAGCTTGCATGTGGTGGCAGGCTCTTCCTCAATCAATTTGACATTTGCCGACGGTACACAGTCTCGGGCGGTGATTGCCAGCGAGCAGCCTGAAATGGATATTGCGGTGCTGGAGGCAGAAACACTGCCGCAGCAGTTTTTGCCGGCGACTCTGGGGAACGCCGGAGCCTTACAGGTGGGGGATGATGCTTATGTCGTTGGCAATCCATTTGGTTTATACAGTTCCATGAGCGCGGGGGTCATCTCAGGTTTCAACCGTACCTTCCGGCCTCCGGGCACCAACCAGACGATCGAAGGGTTGATCCAGGTCGATGCTGCCGTCAACCCCGGGAATTCAGGTGGTCCGTTGCTCAACCGGAGCGGTCATGTGGTGGGGATCGTGACCGGCATCATCAATCCGACAGAGGATAGTTTCTTTGTCGGGATCGGCTTTGCAGTGCCGATCAATGTTGCCGCGGGTGGGGGAGGCTCACCGCCCTATTAGGCATACCATGTCACTCTCAGGGAGTGGCGTTCTAGCGCTACGACCGAAGAGTCTCGTGTCTCGTCAACAGAGATTCTTCGCGGAGTTTATCCTGAGCGAAGTCGAAGGGCTCAAACCGTGACATTTCGAAAAAACAACTGAAGAGGAAAAGGAGAGCGTGAATGGTTCAGAACATCAATAAGACGACTGAAAACCGCACACCGATGGAAAAAGTTCTGTATGAGGTGAAGAAGGTCATTGTCGGGCAGGATCACCTCCTCGAACGGATGGTCGTCGCGCTCCTGGCGCGCGGTCATATCCTAGTGGAAGGCGTACCGGGGCTGGCAAAGACGATGGCGATTAAGACCCTGGCGGAGTCCATTGGCGGTGAGTTCAAGCGCATCCAATTCACTCCTGACCTTGTCCCGGCAGACCTGGTGGGGACGCGTATCTATAACCAGAAGACCGGGAAGTTCGACACCTCACTGGGACCTGTCTTCACCAACCTGCTCCTCGCAGATGAGATCAACCGTGCGCCCGCCAAGGTGCAAAGCGCCCTGCTGGAGGTGATGCAGGAGCGGCAGGTGACCATCGGGCGCGAGACGTACAAAGTCCCGAATCCTTTCCTCGTGTTGGCGACCCAGAACCCGATCGAGACAGAGGGCACCTATGCACTACCGGAAGCACAGGTGGACCGCTTTATGTTGAAAGTGCTGATCGGATACCCGAGCACAACCGAAGAGTTTGTGATCGTGGAACGCATGACAGGCGTGCTGCAAAAGGTACAGGAGGTGCTGACCACCGATAAACTGCTTGAGCTCCAAAAACAGGCGGACCGCGTGTATGTCGATCCCGCGCTGATGGAATATGCTGTGCGCATGGTGACAGCCACCCGCCAGCCGGAAGAAGTGGGACTAAAAGAGCTGAAGCGTTACATTATGTTCGGCGCCAGCCCGCGTGCTTCGATCAACCTGATCCTGACCGGTCGCGCCCTCGCCTTCGTGCGCGGACGAAATTACGCGCTACCTCAGGACGTGCTGGATATGGCGTACGATGTGATGCGCCACCGCCTTGTTCTTTCCTACGAGGCGCTCTCCGATAACGTGACCGGCGACGACATCCTGGCGAAGATCCTCGACCGCATTCCGATCCCTGTGGTGCCTTTGCATGAACACTCCAAACGGCTCGCCGACAGCAACGCCTGAGCGCGTCCTGCTGCGCCTGGACTGGCAGGTCGTCCGCAGACTCGATGGCTTGCTCCAGGGCGACTACCGGACGCTGTTCTATGGCTTCGGTGTGGATTTCGCCGATCTGCGCGAATACCAGCCGGAGGACGACATTCGCTACATCGATTGGAATGTCACGGCGCGTATGGATACGCCGTACGTCCGCCAGTATTCGGAAGATCGCGAACTGACCGCCTGGTTCCTGCTCGACCTCAGCCCCTCGGTAGATTTCGGCGCCCTGCAGCATCAGAAGCGGACGATGCTCACCGATTTTGTCGCGGTCCTTGCGCGCCTGCTCACGCGCCACGGAAACCGCGTGGGGGCCATGATGTTCAATGGCAATAACCAGCACACGGTCCCGGCGCGCAGCGGCAAGATCCAGGTTCTGCGCCTCATCAACGATATGATGCGTCAGCCGCGCTTACCGCGTGCTCCATTTACAAATCTCTCTCTATTTTTGCAGAACGCGTTGAACTCGATCCGGCGCCGGTCGCTGGTCTTTGTAATTTCCGATTTCATCAGCGAGCCGGGCTGGGAGAAACCATTAAACCGCTTGAACCAGCGCCATGAGGTGCTTGCCATCCGCCTGTGGGACCCGCGCGAAGTGGAAATGCCCGATGTGGGTGTGGTGGTGATGGAAGATGCCGAGACGGGCGAACAATTGTATGTGGATACGCATGACCGCAAGTTCCGCCAGCGTTTCCACGAAGCCGCGTTGCGGCGGGAGGCGGAACTGCAAGAATCCTTCAAGCGCGCCGGCGTGGATGCGCTTGCCCTCTCCACCGAGGAAGACCTGGTGCGCGCCATCGTGCGTTTTGCCCAGCAAAGGAAACAGCGAAGAAAATAGGACTCAACGACTCTGGGAGTCAACGTCTCCAGACGTTGTTCCGGAGAAGGTCAACGTCTGGAGACGTTGACTCCTTTGACCAAGGACAAGTATGTCATTTATCTGGCCCACACTTTTATTCATGTTGATCTCTGTGCCCTTCCTGGTGCTGTTTTATGTTTTGCTCCAGCGGCGGCGGCACAGTTTTGCGGCGCGTTACGGAAGCCTGGGACTCGTGCATGACGGAGTGGGAAAAGGACTGGGGATGCGACGACATGTCCCGGCCTCGATCTTCCTGGCTGGGATTACGATCCTGCTGTTCTCGCTGGCGCGGCCACAGGCAACAGTCAGCGTGCCGAAGATCGAAGGCACGGTTATGCTGACCTTTGATGTCTCCGGCAGCATGGCAGCCGAGGACCTGCAGCCAACTCGGATGGAGGCGGCAAAAGCGGCGGCGCGGGAATTTGTCGAAAAACAGCCCGCCGGGATCTCGATCGGCGTGGTTGTCTTCAGCGACGGAGGTATTTCTGTGCAGCCTCCCACGGACAACCGTGACGAAACGCTGACCACCATCGACCGCCTGGTGCCTCGCCGAGGGACCTCTGTGGGAAATGGGATTTTGGTGGCACTGAATACCATTGCCGTGGATGCGGGAGATCCTCCGATCCTGAACACGAGTGATCTCTCCCAGGACCCGGCAGTGACTCCCGTCGAAGCACCACAAGGTTGGTATCCCTCGTCCGTGATCGTTTTGTTTACCGATGGCGAGAACAACCAGGAGCCGGACCCTGCCATGGCAGCAGAAGTGGCCGCGGACCTGGGAGTCCGCGTGTATACCGTGGGCGTGGGCACGGCAGCCGGCACAAACATTGAGGTCGAAGGCATGACGGTCCATACGAGCCGCGACGAAGCCATGCTGCAGTTCATTGCCGGCGAGACCGGCGGGATGTATTACAACGCCAGCAATGAAGGAGAACTGGGCAGGATCTATGGCGATCTCGAACCCAAATTATCCCTCAAGCCGGAAGAGATAGAAATGACTTCCGTGTTCGCCGGGCTCGGCATGATCGTTTTCCTGATCGGCGGCATGTTGTCGCTGCTCTGGTTCGGCCATGTACCTTAAATGTGAAATGTATTTAGGATGTAGTAGATGAGTTTGCTCTGGCCGGGTTTTCTTTACCTCCTCTTATTGATCCCGCTGGCGATTGGGGTGTATCTCTGGGTTTTGCGGCGGCGACGGCGTTTCTCTGTCCGCTATTCGAGTCTCTCCCTGGTGCGCGAAGCAGCGGCAAAGCAATCGTGGCTGAGGAAACATTTCCCCTTTATCCTGTTCCTGCTGGCACTTGCCAGCCTGGTCTTTGCATTGACACGACCGGTGGCAACGGTCCTGATTCCTTCCAATGAAGCCACCGTCATTCTGGCGATGGATGTGTCGCTGAGTATGTGCTCCACCGACATCGCCCCGAACCGTCTGGAAGTTGCCAAAGATGCCGCGTTGTCATTTGTCCGGGACAATAGTTCCGGAAGGCAGGTGGGCATCGTGGCGTTCGCCGGGTTTGCCGAATTGATCCAGCCGCCCACGACGGACCTGCGCGCGCTGGAGACTGCGATTGGCTACCTATCGCCCGCGCGGCGGACCGCGATCGGGAGCGCCATCCTGCGTTCCATCGATGCGATCGCCGAAGTCGATGACCGTGTCGCGCCGAGCGAGCTGAGGCAGGCGACGGGCAATACCCCGGTTGTCCCGGAAGGGGAATACGTGCCTCATATCGTGGTCCTGCTCACCGATGGAGCAAGCAATGCCGGTCCGCTGCCGTTGAGCGCCGCGGAACAGGCCGTAGAACGCGGCATCCGAGTCTATACCATTGGGTTTGGTACCACAAACAATAGTTCGCCCATGAACTGTGGGGATGGTGATTTATTTGGATTTGGCGGAGGCTTTGGCTCGCCATTCGATCAATTTGGGGGCGGCGGCGGGGGTGGTTTCCGCCGGGAGATCGATGAAGATACCTTGAAGCAGATCGCGGACCTGACGGGTGGAGAGTACTACGCGGCCACCAGTGCTGGCGAGCTCCTTGAGGTCTTCAGTAACCTGCCGACCTATGTCGTTGCGACGCGCGAGACAACGGAGATCAGTGTCTTCTTCACAGCCTTTGCGGTCCTCATGGCGATCCTTGCAATGGTGCTGGCTTTGCGCTGGCATCCATTGCCTTAGCTCGTTTCAGTTGCCAGCTTTGCGGGGACAGAGAGATTTTTGAGTTGTCAATCAATGTCACCGATGGTTAGTCGGCGGCTTTTTGTTATTTTGATTTTGTTGCATAATGGTCAAGCACGGACTGATTAAGTAAGGAAGCATACATGAGTTTGCTCTGGCCGGGTTTTCTTTATCTGCTCCTTTTGATCCCGCTGGCGCTTGCGGTGTATCTCTGGGTCTTGCGGCGCCGGAGTCGTTTTGCCGTCCGCTATTCAAGCCTTTCGCTGGTGCGCGAAGCCGCGGCGAAACAATCGTGGGTGAGGAAGCATTTCCCCTTTATCCTGTTCCTGCTGGCACTTGCCAGCCTGGTCTTTGCACTGGGACGTCCGGTGGCGACCATACTTGTCCCCTCCAATGCAGCAACGGTGATCATGGCCATTGACGTCTCCCGGAGCATGTGTTCCACGGATATCCCGCCCAATCGGCTCGTCGTTGCCAAGGAAGCAGCCCTGTCATTTGTTCAGAATAACACCTCCGGCCGGCAGGTGGGCATCGTCGCGTTCGCCGGCTTCGCCGAATTGATCCAGCCACCCACGACGAATGGGAGACTGCTGGAAGATGCCATTGCCAGCCTGATCCCGGCCCGGCGGACGGCGATCGGGAGTGCGATCCTGCGTTCGATCGATGCGATCGCTGAGGTCGATAACCGTGTGGCGCCCAGTGAGTTAAGCCAGTCTACAGATCCTGCAGCGCCATCGGTTCCGGAAGGGGAATATGTTCCCCATATCATTGTGTTGCTCACCGATGGGGCGAGCAACGCCGGGCCGCTTCCGATGACCGCGGCACAGCAGGCCGTCGAACGAGGGATCCGAGTCTATACGATCGGGTTTGGTACCACAAACAATAGCTCGCCCATGAACTGTGGGGATGATGATCCCTTCGGGTTTGGTGGCGGTTTTGGTTCACCGTTTGGCGGCGGGGGCGGCAACTTTGGGGGAGGCGGCTTCCGCCGTGAGATCGACGAAGAGACGTTGCAGCAGGTGGCAGACGCCACAGGCGGCGAGTATTACATTGCTACGAGCGCCGGTGAGCTTCAGGATGTCTTTGAAAATCTTCCCACCTATGTCATTGCAACCCGCGAGACAACCGAGATCAGTGTCATCTTTACGGCGGTTGCAGTATTGCTCGCAATTCTGGCGATGATCCTGTCTCTGCGCTGGCACCCACTGCCTTAGCATGGCGTTTGCCATTCTGGTTTTCCTCCCTTTGGACCGCCTCTCTGGCATCCTCTGAATAGCGGTCTGTTTCAAATGTGTGCGAGGTAGATCGTGGACTGGTTGTGGCCCGATTTTCTCCTCTTGTTAGGTTTCATTCCCCTGCTCATCGCCGTCTACATAGGGATCTTGCACAAACGGCGTCGTTTTGCGGTTCGCTATGCCAGCCTATCGCTGGTTGATCCATCGATTTCCCGATCTTCCTGGTGGCGGAAACATCTGCCGTTCACTCTATTCCTGGCGGCGCTCACCAGCCTCATAGTCGCCATGGCGCGTCCATTGACGCCGGAAGACATGCTCTCTGGGCAGACCACGATCATCCTGACTCTGGATGTGTCGAGAAGTATGTGCATGCGGGATATCTCGCCAAACAGGCTCGAGGTCGCCAGGGCAGCGGCTCTATCATTCATACACCAGCCTGTGCTTGGGACCCAGGTGGGAATTGTTGCCTTTGCCGGCTTTGCGGAACTGGCTCAAGAACCCACAACCGACGTCGCATTGCTGGAAAACGCGATTACAACCCTGACAACCTCCTCGCAGACAGCCATTGGGAGCGCCATTCTCAGATCCCTGGATGCCATCGCAGAAGTGGATAAGAGAGTGGCAGCCAGTAAGGAGATCAGTCCCCTATCGGACTCTGAAAACGAAATAATCCCAGAGCCAGTCCTCTCCAGAGAGACCTATGTACCGCATATCATTGTGCTGCTGACGGATGGCGCCAGCAATACCGGACCCTCGGCTCTGTCGGCCGCCCAGCAGGCCGCGGAGCGGGGAGTTCGAATCTATTCAATTGGGTTCGGGAGCACACATTCTGCGATCATGGACTGTTGGAATCCCTTCCCGGACGATCCACCGGGCAGCCAGGGATTTGAGGCCAAAGTGGGAGGTGGAAGCTTTGGTAATGCCCCGGATGAAGCGACGTTGAAAAAGATCGCCGAGATGACAGGCGGAGAATTTTATAGCGCCACCAGCGCAGCTGATCTTCATATGGTATTCCAGGAACTCCACAGCTATGTCGCGATGGCCAACAAATCAATCGAGGTCAGTGTATATTTTGCGGCGGCAGGTGCGATGCTGGCAATGACTGCTTTTATCTTTTCCGTACTCTGGCATCCGTTGTTATGAAAGTCCAGGGACTCGACGTCTCCAGACGTTGACGGTAATGCCAACGTCTGGAGACGTCGAGTCCTCTGAGTAAATCTTACATAACAATTAACGTTTCCTGTCGGGGAAATTAAAGCCGCTCCCTGAGTCGTCAAAAGCAGATAATTCCAAAGTCAGGAGAATGTCAAATGACCGAACCCAAAGTCACCGTGTACGGCGCGTACTGGTGCCCCGATTGCCGCCGCTCGAAGAAGTTCCTTGGCGAACAGTTTGTTCCCTTTCGCTGGGTAGATATCGAACAGGATATGGCGGGCGAAGCTTATGTCCTGCAAAAGAACAATGGGAAGCGCATCATTCCACTGATCGAGTTCCAGGATGGCTCCTTTCTCGTCGAGCCGACCAATGCCGAGCTTGCGAAAAAGCTGGGATTGACGACCGAAGCCAAACAAGTCTATTATGATCTGATCATTATCGGGGGCGGACCGGCAGGATTGACCGCTTCGATCTATGCCGCACGTGAAGGCACGGAGGTGCTCCTGATCGAGCGTTCCGGTCTTGGTGGCCAAGCGGGCATTACCGTTGGCCTGGATAACTTCCCCGGCTTCCCCGAGGGCATCAGCGGACAGGAATTCTCCGAACGTGTGACCCAGCAGGCACGGCGCTTCGGTGTGGAGATCCTGCAGGCGGTGGACGTGGAGCGGCTCGAAATGGAAGAAGGCTATCACGAGGTCTACACGTCAGATGGCAAGCATTATCATTCGCGCGCGATCCTGATCGCCACAGGCGCCTCGTATCGGCGCCTGGATGTCCCCGGTGAGGATGATTACATTGGCGCGGGCATTCATTTTTGCGCCACGTGCGATGGTCCGTTTTACAAAGGCGCGAAGGAAATCGCAGTTGTGGGTGGCGGAAACTCCGCTGTAGAGGAGGGATTGCATCTCACCAACTTTGCAGAGAAAGTAACCCTTCTCGTGCGCGGCGACCGTCTCACAGCCAGCCGCGTTGCCATGGACAAGGTCAATGAACCGAATTCAGGCGTCGAAGTGAGATACCACACCGAAGTCCAGGCAATTGAAGGCGAGAACTCCAAACTGAAGACGTTGAAAGTGCGGGACACGCAGACGGGCGAAACAGATGAGATTCATCCCGCCGCGGCATTCATTTTCATCGGGCAGCTTCCGAACACAGACTTCCTCAAGAGCTACGCGGAGCTCGATCGCTACGGTTTCGTGATGACCGGTCATGATATCCTCCACGCAAAAGAGACCATGGGGATGGAGCCTTTGCCGTTCGAAACAAGCGTCCCCGGTATCTTTGCCGCAGGCGATGCGCGTCATGGCAGTACGAAACAGGTCGCCTCGGCAGTGGGCGAAGGCGCGGCAGCCTCTATTTCGATCCGTGAGTTTTTGCGGAGAAGTGAGGGAGTGGCGGTTGCTTGAAGGGGTTCTGGCGGCCGGGGCGGCACTCAGAGCTTATTTAATCACCCCCAGCATGCTGAGGACCTGACTTCCCAGCATCACGACCACAGCCGTCGTGATCAGGAAAAATGTCCCCCAACCTAAGATGTTATAGACGCGCGTATTTTTGAGAGTACCCATTAATTGTTCATCATTTATCAGGCGCAGGATGAAGATAAGAGTGATAGGAAGCAGAGTACCGTTAAGGACCTGTACTGTCACCAGCCACTGAATGACTGGCAGGTTCGGGATCAACGATACAACTGCACCGAATAAAATCATCCCTGTGAAAAGTCCGAAAAAGATCGGCGCGCGGCGGAAATCCAGGCTGACTCCCTTGGGGACTCCCAACACTTCACTCACCGCATAGGCTGTTGCCAGCGGAAGGACCGCGCCGGCCAGCAGGGATGCACCCATTAATCCGACCCCGAACAACGTTCTGGCAGCATTTCCGACGAACGGCTCCAGTGCCTTGGCTGCATCGGCAGCGGACTCGATCTGCGTCTGGCCTGCCTCATGCAGAGTCGCCGCCGTAGCTATGATCATCGTGATCGAGATCAGGTTCGAAAAGATCGCGCCTGCATAGGCGTCCACTCGCTCAGGACCGTAATGCCGCCGCGCTACACCGCGCTCCACCGTTGAGCTTTGTTGAAAGAGTTGCATAAACGGAGTGATCGTTGTCCCTAGCAAACCGACTAGCAGGAAGATATATTCCTGTTCGGGGCGGAACGTGGGGATGAAGGCGCCGCGCCCCACATCTCCCCAATCGGGTCCAGCCAGGATCGCTGCCACCGGATAGGCAAAAAACACCAGGGTCATGACCAGGAAGATTTTCTCCACCCATGCATACGATCCGAAAATAACGAGATACCAGAGTACAACCGCCGCTACAGGCACCACAATCCATTTCGATAATCCAAACAACTCTGCCGCCGCGCCGATTCCCAAAAACTCGCTGACCACGAGCCCGCTGTTGGCAACAAATAATATTCCCATCGCCAGGAGCGACCAGTTGATCCCAAAGCGTTCCCGGATCAAGTCCAGCAGCCCGCGCCCCGTGGCTGCCCCAAGCCGGGAACCCATTTCCTGCACTACTGCCAGTGAAACGGTAAGGAGCACCATCACCCAGATCAGGTCGTAACCGAATTTGGCTCCGGTCTGGCAGTAGGTTGCAATCCCGCCCGCATCGTTCCCGGCCGAGCTGGCAATCAGTCCGGGCCCCAGGATCAACAGCCACCTCAGCAATCCCTTGGGAGGCCGCTGGAACCTGCGCAGTGTAACACTCCTCCCGCGAATATTCAGGCGCAGAGAGTCGCCAGAGTCTGATGGACGGTCTGGGAGGCTGGAAAGATCTAATTCCTCCACCGGCTCCAGCCCCTGCGGAGCGCTATTTTCGCTCAAGAGAACACCTTGGGAGCCTGGGCACGCCAGCTCCGGGGCGCTACCTGCGAGACGGCGGCATCGATCGTAACCGTCCCAAGCAGCTGCCCCTCCTTCCCTACAACAGGCAAGGCAGCCAGCTGGCTATTGAGCAGCCGGTAACCTGCTTCCGTGGGTGAATCGAAGGGGGTGAGGGCGAGGAGATAGGGGTTCATGATCTCTTCCACAGTTTGCTCGTCTTCTGCCGTCAGGAACTGCCGCAGGGAAAGGACCCCGCGCAATTTGTGAGGCGGCTGGTCCTCTACGACGTAGATGAAGTACACGAAGTCCGGCTCCTTCAGCTTCTCACGCAGGAAGGAGCGTGCCTTTTCGATCTTCAATTGGGGCGGTACGGTCACCACATCGTTGGTCATGATGCTACCCACCGTATTGGCCGGGTACTTCAGCAGGTCAATGATCTGTTTCCCGGCTGCCTTGGGCAGGCGGTTCAGATAGTTCTGCGCGAGTTTAATGTCGAGACGTCCCACAATATCGGCCGCCAGGTCCGGCGCCATATCTTTCAGGACCTGTAGCGCAAAGGTCTCCTCCAGTTCTTCGAACACCTGCACCTGACGTTCTGGAGACATCACTTCGAGAGTGTCGGCAGCCAGGTGTTCGGGCAGCAGGGAAAGCAGCTCCGCAGCATGCAGGTAAGGGATGGTTGAGGTAAGGTGGGCGATCTCGCCAGGGGGAAGATGGACAATGCGGCTGTGGTAGGGCGCACCGGCCTTCACCGCCCGTGGATCGCCCCGTAGGAATTCAATGTACTTCCAATCATAGAGGGCGCGGCGATCTCTGCTATCAGACCTGCTTCTCACCAGACGGCGCAGGATCGCACGTCCGCTTGTATCCACGGCGGTCAGGCGTAATTCCTGGTCCTCTTGCTCCAGCCAGAGATCGTTGGCGCGCGTCGTGCGGCGGTTCTGGAGATCGAGGATAAGTGCATCGAGCATGTCACGCCTCAGCCGTACTGCCTGTCCCAGCGTATCAATATCCTTTGCCTGCTTGTTATTTTCTATCTCGATTTGGCGGGCTGCCGGGTCGATTCCTTTGACGGTTTTCCATGGCAATACACGTTCGCCGCCCTGATCCGTGGAATGATAAATGATGTGAGTGACCGGAGGATAATCTGTATCCAGCTGGCGGATGGTCAAATCGATCAGTTTGCGGTTTCCACCCTGGGCGTCGGTGACACGATAATGTAAAAGCTCAGAAAGCATCACCATGATTTGATTGGCTCCTCAATCCTCGAGAGATAAGGATCCGCTAAATATCAGCGGATACAATACCTTTTAACGAATCTCCATGTCTTTGCGTACTGTCACCCGGATATGCTATAGTTTGCTACAATTAATCACTCACCGGGAGCAATCACCTTTATGTCGTTAAACAATCGAACAGTTACAGTCGTCGGCGCGGGGCTGGCCGGCCTCTCCGCCGCGTACGAGCTTCAACGCGCGGGATGGCAGGTCACCGTGCTCGAAGCGCGTGACCGCGTCGGGGGGAGGGTCTACAGCCTGCGCCATTTCTCGAACGGGCTGGTCGCGGAGGGCGGCGGAGAATTCATCGAGGAAAGTCACACGCGCATGCTTGCGTATGCCGAACAATTCGATTTGAAGCTGGGGCGGGCCGGAACCTGGCAGGGACAGAATGAGGATTGGGGCGCGTTCGATGGTAAAGCCGGCCCCCTGTCCGAGGAGCGGATCTGGGGCACGAATCTGCAGGAGGAGGTCGAAAAGATCTGGCGCGCACTGGCGGAACTCGGGGAGCTTGTCCCGGACCCGCACCAGCCTCAGGAGGCGCGCAACGCAGACCTGATCGACAAACACTCCACAGCAGAATGGATCCATTCTCTGGATGTCCATCCGCTGGGGAAGCAGAATTTCATCCAGCATATTCGTTCTGAATATACATGCGAGCCGGAACGGCAATCCCTGCTAGACCTGGCGCGCAACGCTGCGATGTACTACAGCACTATCGATCGGAATGCCAACTATCGTGTCGTGGGCGGGAACGACCTGATCCCGCGTGCGCTGGCAAAGACCCTGCCCGATGTGCGCTTGCATGCGCCGGTTACATCCATCAGCGCGCTGCCCGATGAAGTGAGGGTTACCTATAAACAGGGCGATTCGCATTACAAGATTTCTTCCGCTTTTGCTATTCTTGCCATTCCACTGACGACAGCGCGACGGATCGAGTTCAATCCGCCGCTGCCGGACGCGCATCGAAGAATGGTGCATGAGCTTTCGTATGGCGCAGTCACCAAGGTGTTGATCGAATATCGCAAACGCTTCTGGAATGAGAGAAGCTGGAACGGGAGACTTGTAACGGACAGGCCCATTGTCCTCACCTGGCACGCGACAAGTCATGTAGAGAACCAGCACGGCATCCTGACTATATATACGGGCGGGGAGGCGGGCGCGAAACTTGCCGCGCTTGCCGATGACGAGCGCATCCGCCTGGCTGCAGCCGAGATCGAACAAATATTCCCTGGTTCTTCAGATCTGATCGAATGCACGGCGACCGTTGCGTGGCCCAACGAGCCCTACACGCGCGGCTCCTACGCGGCCTTCGCCCCCGGAGAAGTGACGGCGCATTGGAAGACTCTCTTCGAGCCCGCGGGACGTCTGTTCTTTGCAGGCGAACATGCCACGCCGATTCAGGGTTTTATGGAAGGCGCTGTGGAGAGCGGTCAACGCGCGGCAAGGATGATCATGGCTTCATAGCAAAAGCCCGGTGGGAGAGTATGGACGAAGGAAGCGATTAACGTTAATATCGGGGCTTTGAAATACAAGCAAAGAGGAAGTTTGTGGGGCGGGATGGTATCCCGCCAATTTATCTGATAGCGGGATACCATCCCGCCCCACATTATTTAATTTCAAAGAGAAAACCATGAGCGAACAAAGCAAACAGTTTTGGGCGGGAGTCCGAGCCGAGATCCCGCTCCTGATCGGGGGGTTCCCCTTCGGTTTGATCTACGGCGCGCTGGCGCTGAATGCCGGCCTTTCCAAAGCCGCCGCGCAGGTCATGTCCTTCACAGTATTCGCGGGCTCGGCACAGTTCATCGCGGCCCAATTGGTTCATGAAAATACGCCGGGGTTCGTGATCGTGCTGACCATTGCCGTGGTCAACCTGCGTCACATGTTGTACTCCGCCTCGCTTGCCCCGTATCTTGCCGCGCTGCCGGTACTCTGGAAAGTGCTCTTGAGCTATCTGCTCACGGATGAAGCGTATGCTCCCACGATCCTTCATTACGAGAAGGAAGGCCTCACTCCGCAGGCACACTGGTTCCTGCTGGGTGCAGGTGGCGTGCTGTGGCTGGACTGGCAGCTGGGTACGGCCCTGGGGATTTTTCTGGGCGCAGCCATCCCAGAGTCCTCGTTACTGGATTTCGCCCTGCCTCTTACATTCATCGCGATGCTTGTCCCTGTCTTAAGAGGTCGTCCCGCGATCGCGGCCGCGCTCTCGGCTGGAGTTGTCGCACTCATCGCGTACTCGCTCCCCTATAAGCTCGGCTTGATCGTTGCCGCGCTGGTGGGGATCCTCGTCGGCACACTGCTGGAAGGGAAAAAACAGGCAGGGGGCATCTCATGAATATCTGGCTGGTGATGCTGCTCGGCGGATTGATCACGTTTGCGATACGGTTCTCGCTGATCTATCTCTTTGGCAGGCTCCATATCCCCGAAACCATGCGGCAGGCATTACGCTATGTGCCGCCTGCCGTGCTCTCTGCGATCATCTTTCCCGAGCTGTTTTTCCACGAGGAGATTTTGGACCTGTCGCTTGACAATACCCGCCTGCTCGCAGGATTGGTTGCTATCCTGGTGGCATGGATCAGCCGAAACACGCTGATCACGATCCTGGCGGGAATGCTTGCGTTATTTGTATTGCAGTGGCTTTCATAGGATACCCGTTCGTCACGCGGTGTTCTGAGCTTGTCGAAGGGGAGTCCGTGTTTGTCGGGCGTCTGCCGTTACCAGGTGCAAGTGACGAGATTAATGATTATTTCTTAGACAAACACCATATACGATTGATTCCCTCCATCACGCTTGGCATGAGCCACCGCCTCCCTGGCCTGCTGGATGAGGGCCTCGATCTCGGTTGCAACGGTAATCCTTGTCGTGGCTGCCACCCCTGCGCTGACCCCCACTTTCACCTCCCTGCCATCCAGCAGCGTAATGTTTGTATTGAGGATGCCCTTGATAATGCGCTCGGCGACCTTCTCAGCATCCTGACCGATCACACCCGGCAGGATGATCAGGAACATGTCTTCTTCGTAGCGTCCCACACCATCATACGGACGGCTTTTCTCGCGGATCGACTTGGCAATGACCGCCAGGACATCATTGCCAATATTCTCCCCATACTTGGTATTGATGGACTTGAAGTCGTCGATATCCAGGGCGATCAGGCTGAGAGGAGTCTGGCTGCGGCGGGCGCGTTCGAGCTCCCCGCTGGAAAACCGTAGAAAGGCCTTCTGGTTCAACGTGCCGGTGAGCGTATCGAACATGGCGATCCGCTCGAGCGTGTTCCTCGCCTTTGCCAGATGGTCACCGAGACCCAGGATGCGCTCGCCGAGATGGACCCGCGACTTTAACTCCGTGGGCACGATGGGTTTGAGCAGGAAATCGTCTGCTCCGTTGGGCAAGGTCATGATCTCGGTTTCATGTGCCCTGGCGGTCAGGGTCAGGATGTAAATGTAATAAGGCGGTTTTGCGTCACGTATGCCTTTGATGAATTGCTTTTCGTCCATATCGGTAGTGACGCGGTCCGCGATGACAAAGCGGATATCCCCCTCCTGCAGGAGGCGCATCGCGTCTTCACTGTTTTCTGCGGACACGATCTCGTGCCCATTCTGTTGTACAACCTGCTGGATGACCGTACGTTCGACAATGTCTTTGTCGAGGACAAGGATCTTCATAGAGAAGCAGCCTCCTGCGCCCATTATATCGTACACACTTCAATCGAACGACGGAGTCCAAAGTCTCCCGACTTTGGCGAGACAGCAGATGCGTGTTGACAACCCCATCCTCCTATAGTAATATATTCGGCGCTCCCCCGCCAAAAGCATGCGGGGCTATAGTCAGCCACGCCGAGGTAGCTCAGTGGTAGAGCAGGGGACTCATAAGCCCTTGGTCGCGAGTCCAAATCTCGCCCTCGGCACTAAAACATACGTGCAACACCCCTTGTATATGGCGGTCTCAAGCCAAATGAGACTGC
>Ga0114129_10006836_pt1 | contig 16209 bp, 11 predicted proteins | sample RhiMetdeltSRZDD1_FD_80071 | JGI IMG/M metagenome (GOLD analysis project Ga0114129, IMG submission 80071) | Populus rhizosphere microbial communities from Tennessee, USA - Rhizosphere MetaG P. deltoides SRZDD1 (version 2) (version 2) | ecosystem: Host-associated > Plants > Roots > Rhizosphere >... | reverse complement strand
GTGACGCTTGGCTCGCTGCCCGTCGCGGCGCTGCTCGGGCGCGGCGGGGCCGCGTTCGCGCAGCAGGCCAGGCCGAACTCGGTCTGGGGCGGCGTGCCGTTCGGGATCTTCGCCCCCTACCGCTTCGGTCCGGAGGCGTCCGATCTCGAAGGCGCGCTGAAAGCACTCGTGAATTTCGGCGTCAGCCAGACCGAGCTCAGTAACGCCATCGTGGAACGGTACCTCGGCGCGCCGCAGCCAGCCGGACGCGGCGGCGGGGGCGGGGGCGCACCCGCACAACCGGCCGCGAACCCACCGGCGGCGGGAGCGCCGCCAGCGGCGTCAGCGCCTGGGGCCGGACGAGGACGCGCGGTGCAAACACCCGAGCAGCAGGCGGCGGCACGCGCCGCGGCCGAGGAGCTCACGAAGTGGCGCACCACGATCGCGATCGACCGGTTCAAGCCGGTACGCAGCCTGTTCGACGCCGCCGGCGTGACGATCTATGCCTATCGGCTCACGCTCCGGGCCGACATGCCCGACGCCGAGTACGACTACACCTTCAACGCCGCCAAGGCGCTGGGCGCCACGCAGATCACGATGGAGCTCCCTGCCGATCGCGCGCTCTCGCAGCGCATCGGCGATTTCGCCGCCAGACACCAGGTCAACGTCGGCTATCACCTCCACACCACCGCGACCATCACCGCGTGGGACGAGGCGATGGCCCAGTCCCCGCGCAATGGCCTGCAGCTCGATATCGGCCACTACGTCGCCGGAACCGGCGTCAGCCCGGTGCCGCTGATCGAGAAGCACCACGCCCGCATCTTCAGCATGCACCTGAAGGATCGCAAGCGCGCCGGTCACGATCAGTCGGAGAACATGCCGTGGGGTCAGGGCGATACGCCGATCCGCGACGTGCTGCAGCTCCTGAAGAAACAGAAGTGGGCCATCCCGGTCGGCATCGAGTTCGAATACCCCGTTCCTGCCGGCTCGACCTGGGACGCGGAGATCGCCAAGTGCGTCCGATACGGCCGTGAGGCGCTGCTCGGCACCGGGAGCGCATAACGGAATCCCAGCTCATCCTCGCGAATTTCGTTGCACCGGTCGTCCCAACCGGTGCCTAATACCGCCCCTTGCCGGCCGGCCGCTCTTCGGCGGCCGTCCGGCGTCGAAGACCGATTCTGGGAGGGGCGCATGAAAGGGACGATCAGAACGCGTATGAGTATTGCGGCGGTAGCCATCGCCGTCGGCATGGCTGTCGGTCCGTTGTCGGCTAATCACTCCTGGGGCAGCTATCACTGGGCCCGTACGGCCAACCCGTTCACACTCGCGGTGGGGGACAACGTCAACAGCACGTGGGATTCATATCTGATCACGGCGATCAGCGACTGGAGCGCGTCGGCGGTGCTCAATCTCGTCAAGGTCGCCGGGGGCACGCGTCCGCGGAACTGCAAGGCCACCACGGGCCGGATTGAGGTCTGCAACGACGCCTACGGCAACACCGGCTGGCTGGGGGTCGCGCGGATCTGGGTGAGCGGCACGCATATCACGGCCGCGACGACCAAGGTCAACGACAGCTACTTCAACACCCCCACCTACAACACGGCGCCGTGGCGGCGCCTGGTGATGTGCCAGGAAGTCGGCCACGACTTCGGTCTCGACCACCAGGACGAGACCTTCAACAATCCGAACATCGGCACCTGCATGGACTACACGAACGACCCTGACGGCGGGGGCTTCTACGGTCCTTCCAACGAGCACCCGGACGGGCATGACTACGACCAGCTGGTCACGATCTACAGCCACACCGACAGCACGTCTACCGTGGGCAGCTTCGCCGCCGTCTCGCCGCAGAACAACCCGAACGACCCGGAGAACTGGGGCCAGCTGATTCGGCGCAGCCGCAACGGCCGCGTGCACATCTACGAGCTCGATCTTGGAAACGGCCGCCGGATCTTCACCCACGTGTTCTGGGCCGATCCCGAGGGCGACAGCCGCCGCTAGTGTCTGGCCGGGGCCGCGGCGCCTGGCCGCGGCCTCCCTCTCTCAGACGCCCGCGATATACGGAATCGTCATCGGACCCTCCGGCAGGATCGCGACCGGCGCGTCGGGGCCGGCCTTCCGGATCTCGTCGGCGAGGGTCGCATCGAGGTCGGCGATGGGCTCCAGGTGCGCGCGCCGCACGGCGTCGGGCGGCAACTCGCTGAAGAGTCCGACGCGCGCCTTCAGCAGCACGCCGGCCAGCAACTGCGCCTCCCACTGGTCGTACATCGAGAAGCCGGGCTGCATGATGGTGTCGAGCAGCGCGCGCGGCGAGTCGTGGTCGTAGAGCAGCGTGCGGAAGTTGCCGTGGTCGGGGAATCCGTCGTTGCAGCGGGCCGCAGCGGCGATGAAGCCGTCCTCGCTCACCACCTGCGCCGCGGCAGACATCCCCTTGACGGCCTGGTACAGGTTCTGGTCGAGCGGATACCCGCTGTTGGTCGTCACCACGATCGGGAACGGCCGGTCGCACGGCACCATCGCGGTCTCGCGCGAGAACGCGCAGCCGGCCTCGTGCGCCGCCAGCACCTCCCCGCAGTAGAAGCCGGTGATCTCGCGCCGCCGATTCAGCGTGACGTTGATGCAGAAATCGATCGGCAGCAGCGCGCCGTCGTGGCGGATCCGGCGCTGTGTCGGGTTGCCGTCGAGGACGCCCCACGTGCTGCGAGGATCGCCAATCGTCCGCGCGTCGTGGTAGCGCATGATCGCCGCGATGTCGGCGACGCCGGGAAACACCGCCTTGTAACCCCCGGAGAACCCGGCCATGAAGTGCGGCTCGACGAAGCCGATCACGATCCGTCGATCCGCCTCGACGTAGTCACGGTTCATGAACACCGGCTGACCGTCGATGCCGGTCCCAGCCAGGGCGAGGCGTGAGGGCTCGAAGGCGCTGTGGTCGACAATCCGGCAGCCGCTGGCGATGGCGTCGCCGAGCATCGCCCCCATCTCCGCCGTCGTCGTCGCGCGATGCGAGCCGGTTCCGATCACGATGCTGATGTGATCCGCGGGCACGTGCTTCAGCTCACGCAGCACCCACGGCACGAGCCGTTCGCTCGGCAGCGGCCGGGTCACGTCGGCAATGACGATGGCCACGCGCTCGTGCGGCTGGATCGACGACGCCAGCGGCGCGCTCGCCAGCGGACGCCGCACCGCCTGGAGGAATGCGGCCTCCTCGTCCGGGAGGCCGGGAACGAAGCGCGGCGCGAGGACCGTGACGTTCTTCCCAGGCATCGCGATCTCGACGCCGACCGTTCCGTATTCCAGCTTCACACGCATCGACTGGGCACTGTACTACGCCCGAGGCGCCGGGCCGCAGGCAGCAGCTACGCCGACTTCAGGACCAGGCGAAACCCGGTCGTGAACTCGAGCCAGCGCGCGCAATCCATCAGCTCGGCGTCATCGAAGACCGACGACGTGATCGTTCGCTTCTTCGTGTCGTCCCGGATGACCAGCTTGTAGTGCGTGTCGCCGTCGCTGTCGGTGGATCTCGTGACCTCGAGCTGCCCTTCGCGAAACATGGCTTCCCGCACGAACGGACCGAACTGGAGCCGGTAGTCGAGGCGACGGCTGGCGATGAGCCACTCCTCCCGAGCGAAGAGCACCCACGCCGACGCCAGTGCGATCACGACCAGGACGACTGCCGTCCCGAAAGACGCCGGGCCGTTCCGCGTGACGTCCACCCACCACGCATAGACACCCACAGCAGTCAGCCCGGCCATCACCCAACCCGTGATGCGACGGGATCCCGCCGGTCGCGACAACCGCAGCGCGGCGTCCCGGCGCTCGACGTGCCAGCCAGGCGGGGCGACCAGGGGATCGAGCGGCGGCGGCCCCGAGTCAATACCAAGGGCGTTGCGCAGCCACCCAGCCAGCGATTCGCGCTCGATGGCAGTCCCGAGTTTCGTGATCGTGACGCTCTTCGAGCGGAGATCGGCGACCAGCGCCTTGTCGTGCGATCGCAGACGGATGCGTCGCAGCTCTGCCCGCTCGAAGCGACGCCGCCGCCTGAAAGGACCGGCGCGCCGCGTCACTTCCAACGCACTGCCGCTCACGCTCACTCGATCGCTGCCGGCGATGGCCCGCAAGAACTGGTACCACGCCGCCAGTCCCCCGAACGTCCAGAAGGTCACCCAGACGACGAGGAACACGTAAACGAAGACGATGCCGATCTCGAAGCCCGGGGCGCGGTCGATGATGGATCGGCCGAGCCGGGTGAATCCGTTCTCCTGCAGGGTGCCCGACAACGCCGTCAGCATCGAGGCGAGGACCGCCAGCGCCATCCCCTGGCCAATCGTCCAGAACACAAGCCAGACGGCGAGAAAGACCGCCTCGACGTACCGCGCAAACCCCTTCGGGCGGAGAGTGACTGGGTCCTGGATAGTGCTCTCCCGGGTTCCGGCGATGATACGCCGGACCCGGGAGCGCGGCGTCGAGCCGCAGCACGCTTACTCGATCCGAAGGGCGACGGTTGGATCGATTCTGGCCGCGCGCCGGGCGGGAACGATGTTGGCGAGGAGCGCCGCACACGCAATCGCCGCCGGGCCGACGGCGAGCGAGATGACATCCCGGGCCGTCACACCGAAGAGCAGGCCCGACGCGGCCGGCGCCAGCAGCAGAGCGACGGCGGTACCGAAAGCGAGGCCTCCCAGGATGGGTAACGCGCCGTTGCGCAGCACGAGGCCGATGACGTCACGGCGTGACGCGCCGAGCGCGGTGCGAATGCCGATCTCCCGCGTGCGTATCGTCACCGCGAACGCCGACACCGCGTAAACGCCCACCACCGCAAGCAGGAGTGCGGCCGCCGCGAACGCGCCCACCAGCTCCAGGTTGAACCGGCGCGGCGCGAGCGTCGTCCCCATCCATTGATCCATGCTCCGCACGAACGTTGCCGCCACTGTCGAATCGACGGCGGTGATTTCGCGCCGCACGATATTGGCCGAGGCCAGCGGTTCTCCGTTGGTCGATACGACCCAATACATGTTGTTCGCCAGCCAGATCGTCGTCGGATCGGGTACTTGTCCGATCGGGATGTACACCTCGATCGTCGCTTCCCGCTCGAGGCCGAAGTGCCGCACGTTGCCGACGACCCCGACGATCTGGACCTCCCGCGGCACCTTCTCGCCGTCAGCGAGACGCATCCGGCTGCCGATCGGGCTGCGATCCGGGAAGTGCTGCCGGGCGAAGGTTTCGTTGATGATGGCCACCGGCGCCGAGCCGCTGCGATCGGTGGCATCGAACAGACGGCCTTCGCGCAGCGGAATGCCCAGCGTGCCGAAATAACCGGCGGTGATCATGCGGTAGTGCGCGTCCGGGGCGTTCTTCGCGACGACGCCGTCCACGAAGAACGCGGCGGTCGCGACATAGCCGTTCATCGGGACCACGTTGGCGGCCGCGGAGGCGCGGATCCCGGGCAGGGACGCGATTCGCGATTGCACCTGATTCGTGAATTGCTCGATGGCGGCGCGGCCGGGGTACCTGGCACGCGGGAGCGACAGCCGGATCGTCAGGACCTGCGATGGACGAAACCCGGGGTCGACGGCCTGCACGTGCTGAAAACTGCGGGTCAGCAGCGCCGCGGCGATCAGCAGCACGGTCGACAGCGCGATTTCGGCGAACACGAGCGCTGATCGGATGCGGCCGCCCCCCAGGCTGGAGCCGCGGCCGGCGTGCTGCATGGCGGTCCGGAGATCGCTGCGAGCCGTCTGTATCGCCGGCACGATCCCGACCAGAACGCTGACCCCCACAGACAAGCCCAGCGTGAACAGCGCGACAGGAAGATCGATGCCGATCTCGTCCACGCGCGGCAGAGCGGCTGGCGCGTTCGCAATCATCGCGTGTACGAGCGTTCGCGCGACCACGAGACCCAGCGCCCCGCCGATGACACCGAGCAGGCCGGCTTCGACAAGGACATGCCAGACAATACGGGTTCGAGAGGCGCCGAGAGCGCGGCGGACCGCGAGCTCGTGTCGATGGGCGATGCCGCGGATCAGAAAGAGACTGGCGAGGTTTGCGCACGCCACGAGGAGCACCAGCGCTACCGCCACGAGCAGCATCCTGAGCATCGGCGCGGAACGGCCGGTCATCTCCTCGTGGAGCGGCACCACGCGGATTCCCTCGTCAGTCGCGTGAGAGTCGGGGTACTCTTCGCGCAGCCGCCTGCCAATCGCCGCGAGATCGTCGTGCGCCTGCGCGTTCGTCACTCCGGGCTGGAGCCGCGCGATGACCCGCAGGAATCCCTGCGCGCGGTTGCCGCGCCGCACGTCGGTGGCTGGAGAGTACGGCACGACGACGTCGACGTCGCGGATCAGTGCCGGAAAATCCGGGCGAAGTACGCCGACAATGCTGAAGGCCTCTCCGTTCAGGACCATCGACTGGCCGACCGCATCGGCCGCGCCGCCGAATCGCCGTTGCCAGATTCCATGGCTGATGAGCGCCGACGGCCGGTGCTCGTCATCCAGATCGAGAATCCGGCCCAGCTGAACCTGCGCGCCCGTGATCCGGAAGTAGTCGGCCGACACGCGCATCGCCGTCAGCCGTTCGGCATCGCCGTTCCCGGTGAGGTTCGCGCTCCAGCCAAACATCGACACGATCCCGGCCAGCGTCCGGTTGGACGCCTGGAAGTCCTGCAGGTCCAGCAGCGACAGCGGCTGTCGATCGGTTCCCGGCCGGACGATGGTGAAGGTGATCAGCCGATCCGGCTCGGTCAGCGGCAGCGGCCGAATGAGAATGGCGTTGACCAGGGCGAACATCGCGGTATTCGCACCGATGGCCAGGGCGAGCACCAGGACGACCCCGGCCGAAAACGCCGGCTGTCTGCGGATGCGGCGGGCGGCCTGGCGGAGCTCCTCGAAGGACATGCCGCAGGCTACCCGCCGCCGACGCTACAATGAAGCTCATTGTTTTCATCGAAACAATGAATTGCGATCATGGATATCGACATCCGGGACTTCGAGATGGTCGTCGCGATCGCGGCGTCCGGCAGCGTCACCCGCGCGGCGGACGATCTGCACCGCACGCAGTCGGCGGTGAGCCATCAGCTACGCTCCGTTGAGGAGCGGCTGGGAACGGCCCTCTTCCTCCGGGTCGGGAAGCGCATGGTCGTGACGGCCGCCGGAGAGCGGCTACTCGTCACGGCTCGGCGGGTGCTCGAGGACATCAGAGCGACGCAAGAAGACGTCCGCCGCCTGGGTACGCGTCAAGCGGGTGTCCTGCGCGTGTGCGCCCAGTGCAACACCGGGTACCACTGGCTGCCGCCGCTGCTCGGCGCGTTCCGCCGCCGCCACCCGGAGATCGAGGTGTCGCTGGCCCTCGACTGCACGATGCGTCCGGTCGAGGCGCTGCTCGAGGGAAAGCTGGATCTGGCGATCGTCACGCAATCCGTCCGTCACCGTCAGGTGCGGGTGCGGCCACTGTTCGAGGACGAGCACGCGGCGATCGTGGCGCCGGATCATCCGTTCGCAAAACGCTCCTTCGTACGGCCCGAGGACTTCGCCTCGGAGCGCCTCCTCCTCTACTCGAGCTCGCCGGACGACAGCTTCACGATTCAGACGATCCTGCGCCCCGCCGGCGTGGTGCCGCGACGGGTGTCGTTCGTGATGCTCACCGAGGCCATTCTCGAAATGGTCAAGGCGGGCCTGGGCATCAGTGTCATGCAGACGTGGGCGATCGAGCCCGCGCTGCGCGCGGGAGACGTTCGTGCCGTGCCGATCACGCCGGCGGGCATTCACAGGCAGTGGCACGCCGCCACCCTCCTGGCCACGGAGAACGTTGGCCATATCGAGTCGTTCATCGATCTGCTCGCCCGCCGCTCGATGCCGGCCCGCCGGAATCCGCTGACGGCTCGCCGTCGCGGACGAGGCCGGAAGTGAGCACAAGCCCCGGTCGGCGGTATAGTTGGGCGGTTTTTGCGACCTTCGCGACTCAGCCATCACCTTGGTGTTGAGGGAGCAGCCATGTCTCGACAGACCACAGCATTCGTTTTGACCGCACTCACGGCCGCCGCTCTATCGGTCGGCGTCGACGGCCAGGCGCTCCGGACGTTCGCGCCCGACTGGACCTTCAAGGGGGCGGCGCTCACCGGCATGCAGCAGCTCGGACAGGCGACGTGGCGGGCCGAGAACGGCGAAATCATCGGCACGCCCAAAGCGCCCGAGGGAGGCTGGCTGCTGCTCGACAAGGGCTTCCAGGACGTGCAGTTCGCGGCCTCGTACCGCTGCCCCGCCGGGTGCACGGCGGGTGTCATGGTGCGGTCCGAAAAGGGCGCCGACGGAACCCGTGGCGTCTACACGCAGATCTCGGGCGACGAGCGCTCGACGGCTGCGATCACGGTCGATCCGCAGGGAAAGATCGCCGGCCGCGAGGCGCTCACTCGCAACGCCGGAGGCCAGGCGCGCTTCGCGCCGCCCCTTCCGGCCGCGGGAGCCGCACCCGCCGGCGGCGCTGGCGGGGGTCGCGGAGGAGCGGGCGGACGCGGAGGTGGCCGTGGCGGCGGTCCTTCCACATTCGTCTCGATGTTCCCGGCGCCCCCGGATCCCTCCTACAAAGCGGATGACTGGAATCGGGTCGAAGTGGTCGTCGACGTCGACGTCTTTCGCGCCAACGTCAACGGCCGCGGCAGCGCGGTCGCCATCGACGGGACCACCGGCACCTTCGGCCCGGTCGCGCTCTACGTGGGGGGCAGCGGCGAGGTCCGGTTCAAGGACATCGCGATCAAGGACCTCGCCCGCCGGATCACGCCGGCCGAGCAGACCGCGCCGCGATTCCGCGCGCAGCGGTTCGAGGACTTCTACCTGGGGTGGTCGGCCGCCGCGGGCGACTTCAACCACGACGGCACCCCCGATGTGACCATCGGCAACCGCTACTACCTCGGGCCGTCGTTCACCGAATCGCGTGAGGTGTACGCGGGTCAGCCCTACAACCCGGCGAAGGAGTACTCCCCGGCCATGGTGAACTTCGCGTTCGACTACACCGGCGACGGCTGGGACGACATCCTCGTCGTCGAGTCGCGCACGCCGGTGCTGTACGTGAACCCGAAAGGCGAGTCACGGCGGTGGACCCGGTACGCGGTGTTCACGACGCCGGTGACGTCGGAATCGATCATGTTCAAGGACGTCGACGGCGACGGCAAGCCCGACGTCACCTACGGCGGCGCCAGCTCGGTGCAGTGGGTCAGCGTGGATCCGTCGAATCCGACCGGCACCTGGAAGACCTACACCGTGTCGCAGCCGGGCGTTCCCTCCAGCATCCATGGCATCGGCGCCGGCGACATCAACGGCGACGGCAAGGTCGATATCATCGCGCCGCACGGCTGGTGGGAGCAGCCGGCGGCGGCCGCCACTCAGACGCCGTGGACCTTCCACCAGGGCGCATTCGGACGCAACGGCAACGCCGGCGGCAACATCGAGGTCTACGACGTGAATGGCGACAAGCTGCCCGACGTCGTGACCGCGCTCGCCGCCCATGGATTCGGCCTGGCGTGGTACGAGCAGAAGCGCGATCCGGCGGGAAAGATCTCGTTCGTCGAGCACGTGATCATGAACGACTTCGCGAGCCAGAATGCGGGCGGCGTCACGTTCACCGAGCTGCACGCGCTGACGATCGGCGACATCGACGGCGATGGCCTGCCGGACATCATCACCGGCAAGCGCCACTGGGCGCATCTCGACAGCTACACCGATGCCGACGCGCACGGCGCGCCGGTCCTGTATTGGTACCGCACCGTCCGCAACCCGAAGGCCCCCGGTGGCGCGGAATTCGTCCCCGAGTTGATCAACAACCGCTCGGGCGTCGGCTCGATGATCCAGCTCGCCGATCTGAACAAGGACGGCGCGCTCGACGTCATGACCGCCACCAGCCGCGGCGGCCATATCTTCTGGAACACGCCGCGAGGCGGGTCGCGACGAAGCAGTCCGCGCTGACGCGGGCAATCGCTTTCGTCAACTCCCAACCTCCAACTCCCAACTCCCAAAATGAGTCTCTTCGAAGATCGTTTTGGGAGTTGGAAATTGGGAGTTGGAAGTTGACGTCTACGCCAGGTTCGCCAGAATCGTGTTGTAGACGATGCGCACGGCTTCGTGGCGGGTGACTTCGATCGAGTAGAGGCCCTGATAGCCCAGACTCTCGGTGAACTTGACCGCCTGGCCGATGTCCCAGAACGGGCTCGACTTGATGTGCATGTTGCCCGACGAGTACGGGAACCACCCCTTGATGCAGTCGTGCAGCTCCTGCTGGTTCATGGCGCCGACGTTGCCGATGTCGACGTTCGACGCCGCGCCGGCGTCTTTGATGACGCCAATCATGAACTCCCACGGCTTGACGCCGCCGATCTGCTGGACGTACTCCGGCGTGCCGGCGCCGCGCGTCTCGGCGGAGACTTTCACGTTCTTCGGCCGGCCGTAGTCGGCCATCGCCTTCATCGCTTCCACGGCGACGTCGCGGGTTTCTTTGGTCAGCTGTGCCTGCTGCTGATTGATCATCACCCGCGGGCATCCGTATTGACTGGCGATGTCGATCCACTGCTTCACGTGTTCGACCGCCTGACGGCGTCCCTCCGCTTCCTTGTGCGAGATCGACTGAACCGTCCCGAACTCCAGATTGATCTGGGTCATCTTGACGTTGTTCTCGTCGAGACGCGCCTTCAACTCTTTGATGTAGGCCGGATCCTTCTCCGACTGGACGATCGTCGTGTGCTGGTACTCGATGTTGCGGATGCCGTAGGTCTCCACATACATCTTCGGCAGGTCGAACGGGGTGAGGGTCTGATCCGGTCCCGGGGTCGCGTTATCGGCAGCGCGGATGTAGGGATTGAAGTCGAGCGTCATCAGCGAGATGCGCGCCAGCTTCGCCGGCGGCACCGGCGCCGGACCCCGGCCCCGGCCGCGGCCACCGGCAGGCTGAGCCGCGCCCGGACCGCCTTGCCGTTCACCCTGAGGCGCCGGCTGCTGGGCCTCGCCTGACACGCCAAACACCGCCGCCGTTCCGAAAGCCGCTGCACCGGCCAGAAAGTCCCGGCGTTTCATGCTTCACGCTCCTCGGTTTGCTGGTTGGCGTCCGACTTCCAGGCGTGCGCCCGGGACGGCCGGCAGGACTGTAGCACAGCCCCGGCCGGCGTTACTTCGGCCAGCCCGCCTGCGGCAGCGCGGGCGTCAGCCGCAGCGCATTCTGGTAATAGAGCTTCTTCAATACGGCGTCGGGCAGATCGATGCCATACAACTTCCAGAACGCGTGATAGTTCCGGTAGTAGTCGAAATAGTCGTCCTTCGTCTCGAAGACGCGCCAGTAGTACGGGTACTCCTCGGGCTGGAAGGAGTCCTTTCCGAAGAGCAGCCGGTCCTGGTACTTGACGAAGAAGTCGTGGGCCGCGCGCGGCTGGCGGCCGATGTCGTAGAGCACCGCGCCGACTTCGGTGTACAGATTCGGCATCGCGTCCAGCATCTTGCCCAGACGCGCGAGATCGTTCGCGTGCCATCCCATGTGCGCGGCAATGAACGTCGTCTTCGGGTGCTTCTTGAAGAGGCGATCGCGCTCCGCCATGAGCTCCTCGAACGGCGGATACTCGCTGGCCGGGTAGCGCCGATCGCCGAAGAGCGCGAGCTCGAGCCAGCGTTCGTTGTGATAGTCGATCGGCTGGAAGAACTCCGCGGGGTCGGCGGTGTGGATGAAGACCGGAATCTTCAGGCGGGCGCACGCGTCCCAGAACGGATCGAGATCGGGATCGTCGAGATGCAGGCGCGAGCCGTCGGCCTTGCGGCTGCGCAGGCCGAATCCCTTGCCGATCTCGCCGATGCCGACCGCGCCCGCCTTGAGATCGGCTTCGAGCTGCGCGATCGCCTTCTCCGCCCACCCCGGTCCCACGCCCGAGAGGTTCACGCCGGTCAGCACGCGAATGCGGTCGCGATGCGGGCTGTTGCGAATCACGTCCAGCGTCCGCGTCAAGCGCTCGCCCGAGGCGTTGTCGGCGCTGACCATCAGCCGCAGGTTCAGGCTGTCCATGGCGGCGATGAGCGTGTTGAGCCCTTCAGCCGACTGGGTCAGATTCATCGGATGGCCGTGGTAATCGATCGCCGGGAACTTCGCCTTCGGCACCGGGTGCCCCGAGGTCACCAATGTCGAATGGGGCCGGTAGTCGAGGATCGACGGCGCCGGCATCTCGGGCGCCTGGCAGCGATCCGGCCGGATCTCGGTCGTGCCGGGCGGGCACTCCTCGCCAGGCTTGATCGGCGTGCCGCGGCCGCCGCGCCCCGGTCCGCCGAACCCACGTCCCTGTCCTTCTGGGGGCGGGCCGGCCGGCGGTTGCTGTGCCGCCGGCGCGCCCGCCAGGCCCGCCGCCAGCGTGAGGAGCGCGATCAGGGGAATCGGATTGAACGACGAGCGGAGGATGCGCATAGAAGTTCCGGAGATTGTGGCATTTTTGCGCGGGTTCCTGCACCGGCTAGACTCTCCGCGGAACAGGAAAAGAGGAGCCATGCCTGACCGTGTCATTGCACCACTGGCCATCGCCGTCACGCTGGGCGCCGTTGTCATCGGAGCCTCCGGGAGGACGTCACAGAATCAGGGGACGCCCGCCGGAACACCGGTGACGAAGTCCGGCGGCATCCCGGTCCCCACGATTACCCTCCTGCCCGGACTGAATCCGGTTCCCGACTACGACAAGGTGAAGGTCCCGGATCCGGCGCCGCAGATTCCGGAGGGGTTCGTGCCGCTCTTCAACGGCAAGGACCTCAGCGGCTGGCACGTCAGCAAGACCGCCCGGCACGGTCGCACGCCGGATTTCCGCGTGGTCCATGGCGTCCTTCTCGGCACGCAGCAGCCGTACGGCCAGGGCGGGATGCTCGTGACCGACAGGAAGTATCGGAACTTCGAACTGACGCTCGAAGCCAAACCCGATTGGGGCTGCGACAGCGGCATCTTCTTCCGCGCGACGGAGTCAGGCGCCGCTTATCAGATCACGATGGACTATCTCGGCACCGGCAACGGCAATCTCGGCCGCATGATCGGCGAGGGCGGCATCTCGCTGGGCGGAGGGCGCGGTCGAGGCGCCGGCGGCAATGCGGCCGCGGCGACAAACCCGGCGGCGGGCCAGGGCACGGCGCCAGGAAACGCGCAAGCCGCACCGAGTCCCGCCTCTCAGGCCTGGAAGCGCGAGGACTGGAACCTGATTCGGGTGAGGGTCGAAGGTCTTGCGCCGAAGGTGACGGTCTGGATCAACAACCAGCTCGTGAACGAGCAGCAGGACACCGAGAACCACGCACCCGAAGGGATGGTCGAGGGACCGATCGTGCTCCAGGTCCACGGGGGAACGGATCGGTGGGTGCCGGGTGGGTTCTGGCGCTGGAGGAATATCGGCATCCGAGAGCTGCCCAACTGATGTCGTGACCTTCCCTGTCAACCGTCGCGGATACAATGACGGGCATCATCAGCCATCGTCGAGGACCCGTGCCGCCGCCTTCATTCGAGCTCTCAAATCTGGACGCCGTGCGCTGGCTGCAGGACCAGCCCTCGGAATCGATCGATCTGCTCATCACGGATCCGGCCTACGAATCGCTGGAGAAGCACCGCGCCATCGGCACGACGACGAGGCTCAAGCACAGCAAGGCCTCGAGCAACGACTGGTTCCGGATCTTCCCGAACGCGCGGTTCGGCGAACTGTTCGGCGAGGCCTACCGCGTGCTCCGGCGCAACACCCATTTCTACCTGCTCTGCGATGCGGAGACGATGTTCGTCGCCAAGCCGGAGGCCGAACAGGCCGGCTTCAAATTCTGGAAGCCGCTGGTCTGGGACAAATGCACCATCGGCATGGGCTACCACTATCGCGCGCGGTACGAGTTCATCCTCTTCTTCGAGAAGGGCAAGCGGCGCCTGAACGATCTGGGTATTCCGGACGTGCTGTCCGTCCCGCGTGTGCATGGCGGCTATCCGGCTGAAAAGCCGGTCGGGATATCCGAGATCCTGATCGGTCAGAGCTCGGAGCCAGGCGACACGGTCGCCGATCCGTTCATGGGCTCCGGCAGCGTGGGGGTGGCGGCCTTGAAGGCCGGCCGGCGGTTCCTCGGCAACGACCTCAACCCCGAAGCGGTCCGACTCGCCTCCACCCGACTGCGCGAGTTCGGCGAGGGCACGCAACCCGCCGACACACGTGAAGACACGCGCCCGGACCTGATCGAACTGATGCGGCCGCAGCCGTCGCAAACATGACCGGCGCCGACTACGCAAACCTCATCGCCGCCTACGTCGCCCGCCGGTTCGGCGCCCGGGGCGTCAAGGTCTATCGCGAGATCAGGGTCGGCAAATCGATCATCGGCAAGAACCGGTGCATCGATGTCTTCTGCGTCTGCGAGGTGACCAACAAGGCCTTCGCGATCGAGTGCAAGTTCCAGGAGAGCGAAGGAACGGTCGACGAGAAGATCCCCTACAGCCTCGACGATCTCGAGGCGATGCCGATGGCCGGTTGTATCGCCTATGCCGGCAAGGGCTTCTCTGCCGGGGTGCTGCACATGCTGCGGGCGTCGACCCGGGCCGCGTATTGCCTGCCGGTTGCCGATCAAGGCGAGACGACGGCGGACACCAAGGAGCTGGATCATCTGCTGGCGATGCATTTCGGCTGGTGGGATGTCTTCGTCGGCAAGAAGAAGCCGGTTTCCCCGGCAGCCGTGACCACAGCTTCGAACGACAGCGCATCGACGGGCACCCTGGATCTCACCGACACTTTCCTGAACGGCGCGGACCTGCCGCGCTAGGACATTGCCGGCGGCGTGCGACCTTCACCCTGGATCTGCTGACCTACTCGCCGCGCGATGTCTCGCCGAGCGGCTGGCACACGATCGAGGTCAGGTTGAAGCAGCGCCGCGCCCAGGTCCGCGCGCGGCTCGGATATCTCCGATAGGCAAGGAGAATCGGGCCAACAGCAGAGATGCGAGACCACCCCGCCTGAGGTAGAGTGGCCCGAATTCGCGAGGGTCACATGCGCGAAAAACTCTTCGTGAGCTACAGCACCGGCGACGCCGACTGGCGCGACCTGTTTGTCAGGCACATCTGCACGATGCTGCCGGAAAAGCAGCTCTTCGTCGACAAGCAGTCGTTGCGTGACGGGGACGATTGGAGGAACCAGCTCGCGGAGGAGCTGGCTCACGCAAAATGCGCGTTGTTGTTATTGACGCCGCAGTATCTCAAGGTCGGCACCTTTGCGCAGGACTCAGAGCTGCCGATGCTGCTCGAGGAACACCAGAAACCCGATGGATTGAAGCTGCTGCCGGTCCTCGTCGAGAACTGCGCCTACGCCGAGCACGCGGCACTGGGCCGCCTGCAGCTCGTCGGCTGGGACAACAACACGAAGAGCATCAAGCGAGGCGGGCACGCGCGCGAAGTGGTTCGCGCATTGAAGGAAGCCGGAGATGAGGCGATCACGCCCCGGGCCGGCGAATCCGCCATCGATCAAGCCGTGAAAGAGGTGTGTGAGCGCGTCAAGAAGGAGTTCGGCGTGATCGGCCAGATCACCACGCAGCAGCAGGAGCAACTCTTCGAGAAAACCCGGAAGGCCCTCGAAAGCAAGGGCGTTGCGCTCGAAGAGTCCATACGTGCCGGCGATTTCGCCGTGATTTATCGCGGGAAATACGAGGATCACGAAGTGGCGGTGAAGGCGCTGCCCACGGATGCCTGGCGGAACCGGGTGGGCAAGAGCTTCGGGATGGCGCACCGAACGTCCGAGCGCCTTCGCGACGCGTCGTTCATCCGGGTGAAGGGGGCGATTGCCGATGCCGAAGTGCATGCCCTGGTCATGGAGTTCGTCGACTGGCCGACCCTCGCCGACGAGATGAAACGACAGCCGCTGGGATGCCTGCCGCCGAACTACGTGGTGAAGGTGCTGGCGAAGATCTCGGCCGCGCAACAGGATGCGCACAAGATCGGCGAACAGATCGGCGCGCTGTCCCCGGGAAGCATCTACGTCAACCCTGAAGGAGACGTCCGGTTGACACCGTTCCGGATCGAGGGCCAGCTGGCCCGCGGCCTGGCGATGAACACCGGACAACTCGTCAACTGGGACATCCTGACGATGCTGACGCCGGAGATTTACCGCGGCCATCAACCCAGGACCAGGGAAGAGCTCGACGCACACGAGCAGTACTATCTTGCGCTGCTCGGCCTGGAACTGTTGATCGGACGCCGGCCCGTGGACGTGACGTGTTTCGCGGATCTCGG
>Ga0114129_10006835_pt1 | contig 16210 bp, 8 predicted proteins | sample RhiMetdeltSRZDD1_FD_80071 | JGI IMG/M metagenome (GOLD analysis project Ga0114129, IMG submission 80071) | Populus rhizosphere microbial communities from Tennessee, USA - Rhizosphere MetaG P. deltoides SRZDD1 (version 2) (version 2) | ecosystem: Host-associated > Plants > Roots > Rhizosphere >... | reverse complement strand
GGGATCGGCAGTCGGGCGGATGATTGTCGAACACCCGGGCATCGACAAGATTGCGTTTACCGGCGACACGTCGACCGGTAAAGGGATCATGAAGGGGTCCGCGGATACGCTGAAGCGCATCACGCTCGAGCTCGGCGGCAAGTCGCCCAATATCGTATTCCCGGACGCCGATCTCGACGCGGCGCTTCGCGGTGCGACCACCGGCATCTTCTACGGCAAGGGCGAGGTGTGCGCCGCGGGATCGCGTCTGCTCGTCGACAAGTCGATCAAGAGCGAGTTCATCGAAAAGGTCGCGGCGCGCGCGAAGAAAATGGTGCCTGGCGATCCGATGGATCCCAAAACGCGCCTTGGCGCCATCTCGTCGAAGAAGCAGCTCGAGAACGACCTGCGATACATCGAGCTGGCGAACAAAGAAGGGGCGCAGCTCGTCGCCGGTGGAGGACGCGCCGACATCGGCACAGGCAAAGGATATTTTCTTCAGCCCACCGTGTTCGACGGCGTCACCCGGGAAATGACGATCGCGCGCGAGGAGATCTTCGGACCGGTGCTGGCGGCCATCGAGTTCGGTGATGTGGATGAAGCGATCGCGTCCGCAAACGACTCGACCTACGGCCTGGCGGCAGCGGTCTGGACGAAGGACATCAAGAAGGCCCATTACGTCGCGCGAAAGCTGCAGGCGGGCACGGTCTGGATCAACACGTACAACGTCTACGACACGGCGGCTCCCTTTGGCGGTTATAAGCAGAGCGGCTTCGGCCGAGAGATGAGCATGCACGCGCTCGAGCACTACACGCAGGTGAAGAGCGTGTGGGTGGATCTGAATATGTAGGACTGGGGGACTGCGGAGCAGCGCTCTGGGCTTAGGGACTCGGCTGTGCCGCTTTGGCGCCGGCCCTTAATACCGCGGGCGAGTACGCGCTCGCAAGGACCATCGTTGGGCGCGTCACACCGTCGGTAGCGACACTCCAGATATCAGCGGCCGTCGATCCGCCCGTGAGGTGATACATCACGTGCTCGGCGTCCAGCCATTCGACTTGATCGTCGACGCTTCTCGATTCGTTCCATAGCGGCCGGTCGGTCATCGTCGAGAGATCGAGGATGGTGAGCTGCCACCAGCCACTCGCGCCGCCAATCCGCTTCTTGAATGCGAGGCGCGTGTCGTCGGGCGATAGCGACGGACACTCGACGCTCTCACGAATCACTTGGGCGTTTCTCGCGTCCACGCTCCCTTTCACGAGGTAATTGCGTTTTGCGCTCGACAGCGTGGCGTAGAAGGTATCGCCGTCCCTCGCAAAGGTGACGCCCCAGAAATTGAAGTCGGCCGCTTTGAAGACGGCACCGTTGCGCCACACGGTAAATTGCTCGAGATCGGAGACGGCGACTGCGCCCGATTCGAGATCGAGAATGCTGGTCGTCGTCGCGAATCCATGCTCGGCATAGGAATGGCCACTCGAGAACAGCGTCGCGGCCGCTCGGCGTCCGTCCGGCGACAGACGTACGCGGCTGGGAAGACCGGTGAGCGGAAAGCGCTGCCGTCGTTCGAATCGGTCGTCGAACACCTGCGCCCACACCGTCACTGGCAAATCGGCCTCTGGTGCCTCTGCCAGGCACAGACCACGTTGGCCTGCGAAGTACACGCGCTCGCAAACCAACGGCGTCACGAACGCGCCGGCCGCGGGCGAGGCGAGCGACCCGAGCAGCACGTGTTTGAACGTGTCGTCGTTCGCGACGCTGACGAACATGAGCGCGGGGCTTTGCGGCGGAGCGGCGAGCCGGTTATGTGCGTTTCGAGCTGCGGCGTCCCTTCCACGGCAGGCAGCTACCAGCGTGCCGGCGACGAGAAGGAGAACGCCGCTCGTAATTCGGCTTCTGGATCTCATTCACCCAGCACCGCGGTGCCTCACCCCCGCACCTGCGCGATCACCATCGCGATGGTCAATCCAATCATCGCTGCCACGATGAACCATGAGACGACATTGTACCAGCGCGAGTTGATGTGGTCGCCCATCAGCTCACGATCGTTCACCAGCAGCAGCACGAAGATCAGCACGAACGGCAGCAACACGCCGTTCGCCACCTGCGACAACACCATGACCCTGAACAGCGGGAATCGCGGAATGAGGATGACGCCTGCGCCGAACACGATGAGCGCCGTGTACAGCCAGTAGAATGCCGGCGCCTCCTCGAATCGCTTGTCGAGGCCCGACTCCAGTCCCAGTCCTTCGCACACCGCGTACGCCGTCGATATCGGCAGGATGCACGCCGCAAACAGCGAAGCATTGAAGAGGCCGGCCGCAAAGAGCAGGTACGCGTACTCACCCGCCAGCGGCCGGAGCGCTTCCGCGGCCTGTGCGCCGGTTTCGATGTTGAACTTGCCGATCGAGTGCAGCGTGGCGGCGCAGGCAACGACGATGAACCATGCCACAACGGCGGCGAACAGGCACCCGATCACCACGTCGAGCCGCGACGCTTTGTACTGACGCGCCGTCACGCCTTTCTCGACGATCGACGCCTGCAGGTAGAACTGCATCCATGGCGCGATGGTCGTTCCCGCGAGGCCGATGATCATCGACAGGTACCCGTAGTTGCGAAAGCCAATGCTTTCCGGCCGCGTCACGGTCGACAGCGTCGCAGCGCGCCAGTCGGGATGTGCGAGAACGCCCGACAGGATGTACGCGACGTAAAACGCCGATGCGGAGAGAAAGATCTTTTCCACGCTGCTGTAAGTGCCGTGGACGACGATCCCCCACACGACGAACGCCGCCAATGGGACGACGATGTATTTCGACGCGCGGAACAGCTCGAAGCTGCTCGCCACACCCGCGAACTCGCCGACGATGTTGAAGAAGTTGGTGACGAAGAGCGCCACCATCAGCAGAAACGTGACGCGCAGCCCGAACTCTTCGCGGATGAGATCGCTGAGCCCCTTGCCCGTCACGGCGCCCATGCGCGACGACATCTCCTGGATGATCACGAGCGCGATCGTGATCGGAATCATCGTCCAGAGCAGGGAGTAGCCGAATTGCGCGCCGGCAACCGAATAGGTTGCGATGCCGCCGGCGTCGTTGTCGACGTTGGCGGTGATGAACCCCGGACCGACGACGGCGAACACCAGCGCGATCCGAGTGCGCCAGCTTCGGAGGAAGTTCATCGTGGAGGTCAGTGCCGATGCCGCAGCATGGTTATCACGTCATCTGCCGTGATGATGCCTGCCAGACGGCCATGCTCGTCCACGACGGCCAGCGTGATGAGGTTGTACTTGTCGAACAACGCGGCGACTTCGTCCTGGGGTGTGTCCGGCGCACACGCCACGTAGGGTTCGCTAATCTCCGACAGCTGCACGGCCGGCGAGGTCACGGCGATCTTGACGAGCGGCACGGATCCCGTGAGCTTTTGTCCCGCGCCAATCAGATAAATCGTCGCCAGCGCTTCGCGGCTGCCGTCGAACCGCTTCAACGCTTCGATCGCATCGTCGACGACCGCCGTCTCCGATACGGCGAGATACTCGGTCGTCATGCGGCCAGCGGCGGTTTTCTCGTGGAATTCGAGAAGTTGGGTCACCTCGTGCCGCTCCGCCGGCTCCATCTCTTTGAGGATTTGGCCCGACTCCTCCTCCGTGAGATCGCCGAGCAGGTCGGCGGCCGCATCCGGATCCATCTCCTCGACGATGTCGGCAACGCGATCCTTGTCGAGCGATTCGACGATCGCGACTTGGATATCGGGGTCGAGCTCTTCGAGCGTCTCGGCGGCCACCTCTTCGTCGATCGTCTCGAACACGGCCTCGCGCTCCGCGGGCGGAAGGTCTTCGACGATGTCGGCGATGTCGGCGGGGTGGAGCTTCGCGAGTCCCTCGTACGCGATCTTGAGCTTCACGCGGCGCGCCGGATCGGTCTCGAGCAGGTCCACGTACTGCCACGGGATCACGCGCGGCGGGATACGAACGAGCAGCGCGCGCAGGGTGAAAGAAGGGACGACCCCCTTCGACAATCGCCGAATCGCTCCTCTCGCGCCCACATCGACGGAAACGACGTTGAGGAGGAGGTGGCTGTTGACCGGCGTCGATTCGAGCTCGACATCGTTCACGCGCACCACTTTGCGGCCGTGAACGTCGATGATCTGCTGGTCGAGCAGATCGCGCTTGAGGAGCAGCAGGCCATCGGAAGCGTTGTAAGGCTCCCACTGCGCGGCGTCTGTCGCGGCGCGCACGGTTGCGCCGGCGGATTTCAGCGAATCCGGCGGTAGCGCACGCTCGCCTGTGGGCGTTTTGACAATCAGGTACGCGACGCGCGTGGGATGGTCCTGCGGCGCAATTGCAAGCTCGCGCACCCGTCCTCGCACGGCGCCGGAGGCATCGCGCACAGTGGCGCCGAGCAGTTCGGATAGAGCGACGATGGACATGGACTCAGGTCCATTCGATCAAGCATAACCATTTTAGTGAACGTGAGCCACCGAAGATACGCCGGGGCGCCACCTGAGGAACACATGATAGGAATGCGAGCCGCCGTAGTACTCGACCAGATCGAGCGACGTGCGATACAGCGTCGCGTCGCCTCCGATCCCGAGACGCGTCGTGCCAGGAAACGGCAGATCGCGGATGTAGCCGAGTGTCACGGCGCCCACTGTCGAGTACGCATGCGGGTGCGTGAACCCCTTCGGATGCGAGATCAGCCCAAAGAGATGCTTCTTCGCCACTTCGGTGCGGCCATAGATGGTCGACGCGCCGGTGGCGCGAAGGTCCCATTCGAAGAGAAACCCATCTTCGACATTCTGAAAGCCGTTGAATTCGCGATTCTCTCCCCACGCGACGGTCGCGCTCAGCGGGCGCGACCCGACCTCGCCGGTGTAGCCGAGTGAGGCGGTCAATCGAGTGACGTCGAACGGCTCGAACCATTCCGGTTCGTGCAGATGTCCGCCGGAGAACTGTGCCATCCAACTGCCATGCTGCCAGCCGACGCGAGCGGACCATGAATCGAATGCCGGTTTCTCGATATCGAACCGGTTGTCGTCCGGTTCCTCTCCACGAAACACCGAGCCTTCGAAGGTCAGCGCGCCGGTGACGATGCCCGCTCGAATGACTCCTGGAGTGATATGGGTTGAATCCAGGTAGTGATGCGTGAGCGGTGCCTGCGGATTGCTGCGCGCAGACTCGCGATGCATGAATGGCGTTGGGCCGAGTGCCGGCGCGCCGACGAGATCAGCGCCGACGAAGTAGGAAATCCGGTTGAAATCGATGCGGTACGTCGCGCCGAGACCCATCACGAGATCGTGAGGATGCTGGAAATTGACCAGAGGAACCTGCCGAAAGCTCTCGCCGGTCTGATAGAGCTGCGGCGACCCACCCGTCGGCGGCAGTCGCAGCGAACCGGAGTAGACGAGTCGGCCCAGCGTCCACGGCTCGAGCGAGAACATTCCGTCAATCGCGAGTCGTCCGCGACCCACACGGCGGGTTCCGTCGAACATCACCCAGTTCTGCGATTCCCACGCCGCGAAGTCGGCGTACCTACGCTGCTGGTAGTTGTAACCGAAGAACGCGTTGGCGTCCGTCGTCCATTTCCATTTCACGTCGCTCGCTACCGGATCTTGATCCGGCGCAGCATGGTGATGCTCCTGCGCCGTCGCGGCGCCTGAAAGGCAGAGCACGACAACCCAAGAACGGACTGGATGGAATCGCAAGGGATCTCTCGAGATCATAACCGGCAAGACGCGTGCTAAGCTGAAGTATCGATGTCGTTCGCCCGACGATACGTGTCGCGCGTGGTTGCGGTCTGGATCACTTGCCAGTTGGCTGGAGTAGCCGCTGCACCGGTGGCGTTCTGCTGCCGTGGAGTGCCGACGATAGACGACGATAAATGCTGTCCGGGCCTGCTTCCGGGCCAGATCTGTCCGATGCACCACACGAAGGAAGGCGAGCGCACCTGCAAGATGCGGAACGCGTGTGCGCGGTCGGACGCTGCGTTGATCGCGCTCGCTGGTGGCATTGGGATGCTCCCGCAGGCGACGACGTTCGTAAACGTTTTCGATCCTGGTACGGTGCTCGACGCGGTCTCACCATCGACCCTCGGTCGCGCTCATACCCCCGAGTCGCCTCCCCCTCGTAGCTGACGTCTCCGCATCACAAGCCCTGACCGTCTTCGCCAAGGTGGCCCGTGGTCGTCTTAGCGAGGGCCGGAACGACTCTCTGCCGCAAGCGACGTGTGTCGCCGTATCCCCGCATCTGCCAAGAGATGTGGTCCAGGGCGCACTTTGTTTGGGTGACTCATGACGTGAAGTGGACTTCGTTCGATCAGTCGGAGAGAACATATGCAGCTGCGTGTCGCTGTCAGCCTTCTGTTCGTCGCGTGCGGCGCGGTCGTTGCTCCCTGCGCTGCGGCGCAGGAGACGGTCAATTACGCCAGCTTGAGCGGGCGTGTTACCGATTCGCAGGGCGCCGTGGTGCCCGGCGCGCTCGTGACCGCGCGCCAAACCGAGACAAACCTGACCGCCGAGGCCGCTACCGATCAGGAAGGACGTTTCCGGTTCCCCTATCTGAGAGTGGGGCGGTACGACGTCCGGATACACATGGATGGATTCGCCGACGTCACGCGAACGCTGGCGCTGACCGTCGGATCGGCGTTCGATTTACGCGTGTCGCTGAACGTCGCCGGCGTGACGGCCGATGTGACGGTGACCGGCGAGGCGACCGTGCTCGAAGCTGCGCGCAGCCAGATTGCCGGCACGGTGCACCAGGAGGAAGTGAAGAATCTCCCGATGAACGGGCGCAACTTCCTCGATCTCGCGCTCTTGATCCCGGGCGTGTCGCCGACCAACGTCGGAAGTACGCAGTTGTTTGCCGAAACGTCTGCTGTGCCAGGGCAGGGCATCTCGATCGGCAGCCAGCGCAACTTTTCCAACAGTGTGATCGTCGACGGCCTCTCGGCAAACGACGATGCCGCCGGGCTGAGCGGAATTCCATATGGACTCGACGCAGTGGATCAATTCCAGGTGGTCACGTCGGGAGGTCAGGCGGAACTGGGACGCGCGCTTGGCGGCTACGTCAACGTTGTGACCAAGAGCGGCACGAATATGCCGCACGGCGACGTGTACGACTACGTGCGCGACGATCGGTTCAACGCGCCAAATGCGCTGTCCGGCACGAAGCTGCCGATGAGTCAACATCAGTACGGAGGCAGCGTCGGTGGGCCCATTCGTCGCGATCGGACGTTCTTCTTTTCGAACGTCGAACAACGGCGGCTGGACCAATCGGGGCTCACGACGATCTCGCCGGAGAACGTCGACGTCATCAATGCTCGTTTGATGCGCGCCGGTTATCCTGGTGCCGCGGTGACCACCGGCGTCTACCCCAATCCAGTGCACTCGACGAACGTGCTCGGCAAGGTGGACCATCTGCTGACGGGCAGAAGCCAGTTCGGCGCGCGGTACAGCCTGTACCGGGTCAAGTCGGACAACTCTCGTGGGGCCGGCGCCTTGAGCGCGCCGAGCGCTTCGGCAGGGCTCGACAACGTCGACCAGAATGTCGCTGTGAGCAATACGTTCAGCCTCTCGTCCCGGACGGTGAACGAGACGCGTGCGCAATTCAGCCACGGCGATCTGAAAGCGCTGCCGACGGATCCGATTGGGCCGGCCGTCAGCATCGCCGGTGTGAGCACCGGGTTCGGCACCCTGTCGGTAAGTCCCACCAGGCGCCTGAACAACATGTACGAGCTGGTCGACAACCTCTCGCACCAGGCGGGCGCGCATGCGCTCCGCATCGGAGTCCAGCTGATCTCCAACGACGATACGATCACCTTTCCGCGCTCGATCCGTGGCTCGTACACGTTTTCGTCCCTGGCAAATTTTCTCTCCGGCACCTACAACAACTCTGGTTTCACTCAGACGTTCGGGGTGACGCAGATATCGCAGACCAACCCCAATTTGGGCGTTTACGGTCAGGACGAGTGGAAGGTCGGCCCCGGTTTCACGGTGAATGCGGGACTGCGATACGACCTGCAGTATCTGGAGACGATCGACACGGACACGAACAACGTCTCTCCTCGTCTCGGATTTGCGTGGACCCCGATGGACTCGAGACGAACCGTCGTCCGCGGCAGCGCCGGATTGTTTTACGATCGCATTCCTCTGCGTGCGCTTGCCAACGCGCTGCTTTCGGCTGGGAACACGACCGATCTCGCGAACCTGCGACAGATCAATGTGTCCCTGTCCCCGACTCAAGCGGGCGCACCGATCTTTCCGTCGATTTTGAGCGCGCCGGTGCCGCTGGTGACGCTTGTGAATTTGACGACGATGGATCGAAACATCCAGAACGCCTATTCGCGTCAGGGAAGCGTCGAGATCGAGCGCCAGCTCGGCGATCGAAGCACCGTGAGCGTCGGTTACCAATACGTGCGCGGCCTGCATCTGATCATGTCGGTCAACCAGAACGTGCCGACCTGCGCCGCGGTTGGCGCGAACAACGGATGCCGACCCAACCCGACCTACGCGAACAACAGCCAGTACTCGTCGGTCGCCGATTCCAATTACCACGGCGTGCATCTGTCGTTTGTGCAGAGGCCCGGCCCATGGGGGAACTACCGCGTGACCTACACGCTGTCGAAATCGATGAACAACGTCGGTGAGAACTTTTTCAGCTCGCCGATCGATCCCTTCGACATCAACAAGGACTGGGGCCGTTCCGACGATGACCAGCGGCATCGTCTGGTGATGAACGCGTCAATCAACTCGTCGATGGAGCCGACTCGCTCGGCGTTGGACATGCTGACCCATGGTTTCCAGATGAGCGGCCTGCTGCAGGCGTACTCGGCTCTGCCATTCAACATCTCGTCCGGCATCACCACGGTGCAGGGCACGCAGGGGCGGCCGATTGTGGACGGCGCGTTCATCGAGCGGAACGCGGGCATGGGCAGCGACTTTTTCAGCGTGAGCCTGCGAATCAGCCGCGCGTTCAGAATCGCGGGAAATGTTCGTGCCGAAGGGCTGGTCGAAGTATTCAACCTCACGAATCGGCGCAACGCTCTGACGCGCAACACGAACTTTGGATCGGGCGCCTATCCGACGAGTCCGTCGGCGACGTTCGGACAGGTCACGGCGGTCGGCGACCCGAGGAGCACGCAGTTCGCGCTCCGGCTGCGGTTCTGATTCTCGCCCGGGCGTGTGCGCTAGACTGAGCGTCGAGAAGCGCGCGAACGTGGGGCCGAAACTCTCATTCCTGCTGTGCTGCGCGGTTGTGTGGGCCGGGGTGGCTTCGCGGCCGTTCGCGCAAGTCAATACCGGTGAAGTTGACGGCGTCGTGATGGATGTCCAGGGGGGAGTCCTGGCCGGCGCGTCGATTGTCGCCGTTCATTTGGATACGGGGTCGCGGTTCGAACGCGTGTCGGACGGTTCCGGACGATTCGTGCTCGCGGCGCTGCCGCTCGGACGCTACGACATTTCGGTGTCGCTGCAGGGATTCAGATCGGCGATCCAGCGCGGCGTGGTCGTTCAGGTCGGCCAGCGGATCCATCTGCCGCTGACGCTTCAAATCGGCGACATGACGGATGCTGTGACCGTTTCAGCGGAGCCGGGGCTTCTGCAGACGTCCAACGCCGAGATCAGCGACATCATCGACAACCGGCAAGTGGCGCAGCTGCCGCTGAACGGACGGCAGTTTCTTCAGCTCGCGCAGCTCAGCGACGGCGTCGTCGTTCCGCCCGGTGGAACCCGGGGCGCGGCCCTGCAGCAGACTGGTTCGCTGCCGGCCGTCGACGGACAGCGAAGTGGACACAATATTTATCTGCTGGATGGCGTGAAGGTGACCGACGAATACTTCAACAATCTCGCGGTCAGTCCTTCGATCGACGCCATTCAAGAGTTCAAGATACAGAAGACGATGTATCCGCCGGAATTCGGCGGCAAGGCGTCAGCCTTGATCAACGTGGTGACCAAGTCCGGGACCAGCAGGTACCGCGGCGCGGCTCTGGAATTCGTCCGCCACGATCGACTCGACGCGCGGAATTACTTCGACGATCCCCGTCAACCGGTCCCACCACTTCGGCAACATCAGTTCGGCGGCAGCCTCGGCGGGCCGATCGGCGAGCGCACATTCTTCTTCACGAACTACGAAGGACAGCGAATTCATCGCTCTCTGACGCAGACCTTTTCTGTGCCCTCGCACGCCGTCCGCCGCGGCGATTTCTCGGGCTTGCCCGCGCTTTGCGATCCTGCCACGCGGACGGCGAGTGGAACGTGCACACCATTTGCCGGCAACCAGATTCCTGCACGTCGGCTCGACCCGATCGCCGTCGCGCTCTTGCGCGTCGTGCCGTCGCCTACGAGCGCTGGCGAAGTGCAGAACCTGCTGGCCGTCGATCCAGAAGCGCAGGACATGGATCAAGTGACGGCACGAGTCGATCGGCAGCTTCGAGCCGGCAAGAACGTATTCGGACGTTTCATCGCCTACGGTGTCGACAACGTTCAGCCGTTCGGTACCAGTCAGCTCAACGAAGCGCTCGTCCCTGGGTTCGGACGCATCGTAGCCACCAAGACGCGGAGCCTCGCAGTTGGTGCCACTCAAACGGTCGGGACTTCGGCCCTCAACGAAATCCGATTCGGGTTTCTCGACGTCGGAGGGGGACAGGAGAGCCCGAATCGCGGTGTGCCGTTCGCGGCTTCCGCCGGCCTGCGCGGCGTGACCTCGGATCCACGGGACCTTGGCTATCCCCAGATCTCATTCGGTGGCCTCTACAGCGCGATTGGGGATCCCACGACGTTCGTGACGAGACGCAACCGCAGCGCGGAGGTGTACGACAACTTCTCGCTCGAGCGCGGCGATCACCGCTTCAAGTTCGGCGGCTATATGTTTCGATTGGCGTTCAATCCGGAAAACCCTCAGGCCGCCCGCGGTGCGTTCTCATTCACCGGTCAATGGACGGGCAATGCATTCGCCGATTTTCTCCTCGGATATCCAAGCGCCGCGCAAGTGGGGATCGGGCGCGCCGACGAGCACGGCCGGACGACGTGGTGGCATTTCTACGGTCAGGACGATTGGCGCATCGGTTCGAATCTCACCGTCAACTATGGTTTGCGCTACGAAATCAACGGACAGATGCGCGACCTGGATAATCGGCTGTCCGCGATCGACGTGAATACTCCTGGCGGCCGCTTCGTGATCGCGAGCGATGATCGCGGAAACATCTCGCCGTCGGCGCAGCCGTTACTTGCACAGATACCGGTGCCCTTCGTCACGTCGGTTGAGGCGGGATGGACTCCTGCGCTGTTGCGTCCGAGCTATCGGCGCATCGCCCCGAGGATCGGTCTTGCCTGGTCGATTCCCGGTCGCCGCGCCGCGGTCGTCACGGCAGGGTACGGCGTGTTCCTGAATCAGTGGGCCTATAGCGTGCAGCAGGCACTGGCGCAGACGCTGCCGTTCTTCTTTGCGAAGAACGTGAACGCTGCGGGCGATGCGACGCAGCCCACGCTTCAAACCGCATCGATACTGTTGGAGAGCCAGACCGGCGCCGTCGCCGGGAACACCATGAATCACGATTATCGGACCGAGTACGCTCGCAACTGGACGCTCGGTCTGCAAAGGCAAGTCGCGCCAGACACTGCCGTGGAGTTGTCGTACCTCCATTCCGCCATCGTCGGCGCGGACAGTTCCACGGTGCTCAATGTGCCCGAGCCGGGGCCTGGCCCGTTGGCAGAACGGCGCCCCATTCCAGCGCTCGGCAGCGTCACGGCGATCCGTTGGGACGGATACTCGACCTACGACGGTCTCACCGTCAAAGCGACGCGACGATTTGCCGGCGGCGTTTCTTTTTCGGCGAATTACACCGTGTCGCGGTTGATCGACGATGCATCGGACCCTGGCCCGACCAGCTCGGAGACGAACTTGCCGCAGGACGTGAGAAACATGGGTGCGGAGCGTGCCCGCTCGAGCTTCGATCACCGCCATCGCCTCGTCGCGAACCTCACGTGGGCACTTCCTGGCGGCTGGCAGGCGAGTGGGATCGTCACGCTGCAGAGCGGGGCGCCGTTCACGGTCATCCTGGGCACCGATCGGGCCAACATCGGCGCGGGGCCCGCGCAGCGGCCCAATGTCACGGGCGATCCGAACCGTGTCGGCAACCGCTCGGCAGCGCGATGGTTCGATACCGATGTATTCTCGTTGCCGGCCACATACACGTTCGGCAACTCTGGCAGAAACACGGTGCTTGCCCCGGGTTACGCCAATGTGGATGTAGCGATCGAGAAACAGGTCGCCCTCGGCCGGGGCGCCAGGCTCGGTCTCCGATGGGAAGTGTTCAATGTGTTCAATCGCGTGAACTTGGACGTGCCGAACCGCATCGCGTTTACGCCAAATTTCGGCAGAGTTTTCAGCGCTCAGTCCCCGCTCCAGATGCAGCTCGGAGCGAAGCTCACGTTCTGAGGTGCCACATCTGAACGGCGTTGCTATACGTAGGTCTGGTGTCGATGCGTAAATCGGGTGCTCTCGCCCTGTTCCTGGTCTTTCTTCTCGGCGGCGCCGGTGCCGCTGCCGGGGCCGACGTGGCCGGTACGGTTCGAGATGAGACCGGCGGCGCACTGCCCGGCGTTACCGTGGAATTGCGGGCGAAGGGCGGCGCCCGGACCACCGTTTCCGACGCCACAGGCGCCTACAGATTCGACGGCGTGGACGTCGGCCGCTGCGAGTTGACGTTTACGCTGATCAACTTCGCGATAGTGCGGCGCGATGTCACGGTAGCGGCCACGCGGGCGCCCATCGAGGTCGTCATGCACCTCGCGCTCAGCGCTGACGTGACGGTTACGGGCAAGTCGACGTTCACGAACCTCGCGGACGCCAGGAACCCTGCCGAGAACCTGGTGGGGATCGCGCAGTCCGCCAGCCAGGGCGCCATCACGGCAAGGCAGCTCGACAGGCGGCCGATGATGCGCGCCGGAGAAGTCGTCGAGACCATTCCTGGAGTCGTCGTCAGTCAGCACAGCGGCGAGGGAAAGGCGAATCAGTACTATCTGCGCGGCTTCAATCTCGATCACGGCACCGACTTCGCGACCACCGTCGCCGGCATGCCGGTGAATCTGCCGACGCATGCGCACGGCCACGGGTATTCGGATCTGAATTTCATGATTCCCGAGCTCGTGAGCGGTGTGCAGTTCTCGAAGGGTCCGTATTTCGCCGAGCAGGGTGATTTCGCGACTGCCGGCGCGGCCAGCATCTCGTATGCGAACATGCTCGATCGCCCGATGGTGCGCCTGGCGGGAGGCGACGAGGGATTCGGCCGGGCGCTCGTGGCTGCGTCATCGCCGCTCGCCGCCGGACATCTGCTTGCCGCGTTCGAAGTGGCCCACAACGACGGTCCGTGGACCAATCCCGATGCGTTCGAGAAGATAAACGGCCTCGTGCGGTACACGCGAGGCGATGCGTTCAACAGCGTGTCCGCGACGGTCATGGGCTACCGGTCCAGGTGGAACTCGACGGACCAGGTGCCGCGCCGCGCTGTCGAGAACGGATCGCTCAATCGGTTCGGCACGATCGATCCGAGCGATGGCGGTGACTCGTACCGTTACAGCGGTTCGGTCGAATGGCAGCGCACGCGCGGCAACGCGTCGACGAAAGTCACGGCATACGGCATCGGATACGATCTCAATCTCTTCTCGAATTTCACGTTCTTCCTCGACGATCCTGTTCGCGGGGATCAGTTCCAGCAGGCCGACCACCGGTTTGTCACCGGCGGCAAAGTCAGCTATCGGCGGCTCGGGCGCCTGGCCGGCCACGAAGCGCAGAACACGATCGGTCTTCAACTGCGCAACGACGACATCGCGACGCTGGGGCTGTATCACACGCAGCAGCGACGCATCCTCGAGACTGTGCGCCGCGATCCTGTGCTCCAAACGAGCGCGGCGGTGTACGGCCAGAACGAAGTGGCTTGGACATCGTGGTTGCGGACGCTGGCCGGCGCGCGTCTCGACGGGTATCGTTTCCACGTCGACGCGAGCGATCCTGTCAATGGAGGCACGGCGTCTGCGTCGCTGGTCAGTCCCAAGGGTGGCATCGTTCTCGGCCCGTGGCGCGGCACGGAGCTCTATGCCAATGCCGGCACCGGTTTTCACAGCAACGATGCGCGCGGCGCGACGATCACTCGCGATCCCACGACGGGGTTGCCCGTCGATCGCGTGACACCCCTCGTGCGCGCGAAAGGTGCGGAGGTCGGCGTCCGCACCGTGGCGCTGCGTCACCTGCAAAGCAGCTTCTCGGCGTGGTCGTTGACCATCGACTCGGAGCTCGTCTTCGTCGGCGACGCCGGCACGACCGAGGTTGGACGTCCGAGTCGTCGGTACGGCTTCGAGTTCGCGAATTACTACGCACCCTTTCCAAGGCTGACGATCGACGGCGACGTGTCATGGTCGCGCGCGCGATTCACCGACTTCGATTCGAGTGGGGATCGGATCCCCGGTTCCGTGGAGACTGTGATGTCGGGCGGCGTGACGCTGGACAGCCTGGGTCACCTGTTCGGCAGTATGCGCGTGAGGTATGTCGGCCCGCGTCCGCTCGTCGGAAGCAACGTCGTTCGCTCCAACGCGACCACGCTCGTGAGCCTCGAAGCCGGCTACAAGCTGTCGCCCCGGACGCGCGTCGTGCTCGATGTGTTCAATCTGTTCAACGCGGCGGACAGCGATATCGACTACTACTATCCGTCTCGACTTCGCGGGGAATCGGCCGCCGGCGTCGCGGATGTGCATTTCCATCCGGCCCTGCCGCGAACGGCGCGGATTGGTCTTACCGTAGGCTTCTGAAAAAGGCTACCCGCCGAAGTATCCGTTGCGCGCCTTCACCGTGGCCGACGGATGCTTCACCCGAATGTCCAGCCTGTGCCATTCGCGCGCTTCGGCCGCCTCGATCGCCAGCACGTACTGCAGCCTGAGCTCGGCGACGAGGCTCGAGGCGGCGACGACCGTTTCGGTGAACGTGCTCGCAAACAGGAACTGACCGCCGGTCCATTCCGAGAGATCGCGAAGGTCCGCGGACCTCGAGCGCGCCGCGCGGTCCGTGCCTTCAATCATCGCGCGTTGATCGAGCGATGGCACCGTCGCGACGACGTACACGGGAACGTCAATCGAGCTGGCGAGTCCGGAAACTTCTGAAGCGCTCAGCGTGCTGCTCGTGTCCACGCCATCGGTGAGGACGAGGATCGCCTTGTGCGTCGCCGATTGGACGGCGAGTCGGCGCGCCGTTTCCGCGGTTGCGTCGTAGAGCGACGTGCTGCCGAACGGCTCGAACTCGGACAACGCGCCCCGCAGCGTGTCCACGTCGCGCGTGAACTCCCGCCTCTGGTGCAGTTCGGAATCGAACGTGAACACCGCCACCTCGTCTTCGCCCGCGCGCAGCTGGGAGAGGACGGAGTCGAACGCCTGTCGCGCCATCGCGATCTTCGGCCCGACGCGCATGCTGCCGCTCATGTCCACCAGGATGGCGAGGCTCACCGGCGACCGCTCGTCGGCGCGGAGCGACAGGATCGGCCGAATCTCGCCGTTGTCGCGCACCTCGAAATCGCCGGGCGCGAGACCGACCATCGGCCGTCCGCGGCGGTCACGGACCGACGCCTGGATCGTGACGAGATCGATCGAGCTGCGGAAGGTCTGCACCGGTTGCTCGGCTTGAACCTGCGCGCGCGGTGAAACGTGGAACGCACCGCAAAAAGCGACGGCGAGAGCGAGTCGAGACACGAGTCCCTTCATCGGGTTTCCCATTCAGTTCTTTGGGCTGGGGACGAACATTTTAACATCTTTTGCTTCTTCGTGATCCTTCGCGGCTTTGTGCCTGCGTGGTCTCTCGGAGCGCAGTCGACCGTGAAAGTACGGCTGAGCTGAGATGGTGCACGAAACTGCACGAGTCGCTCGCGTCGGCATTGCGGGCGGGCGTTGGCGACCCGTCGGTTGCTATTGGTTCGTGGTTCTCGGTCGGGCGCGCGCGGTTGCGCAGTCGGCCAGCCACTTGTTGGTGGTGTCGTCGACCTTGACGCCCGTGTAGCGGTAGATCACGCCGCAGTCGAGCACGTGCTGTTGATGTGTGATCGCCTCGTAGAACAACCGGTCGCCCGCCACCTGCGCGACCATGAAATGGTGCTCGGACACACCAACCTCGGTGAACTCGCTCGGTTGAATCTTATAGAGATAGCGGCCGCCCCCGCCTGACACGAAGTACACGATCCCCTGCATCGGGCGGGTGCGCTCGTAGAGG
>Ga0114129_10006832_pt1 | contig 16214 bp, 12 predicted proteins | sample RhiMetdeltSRZDD1_FD_80071 | JGI IMG/M metagenome (GOLD analysis project Ga0114129, IMG submission 80071) | Populus rhizosphere microbial communities from Tennessee, USA - Rhizosphere MetaG P. deltoides SRZDD1 (version 2) (version 2) | ecosystem: Host-associated > Plants > Roots > Rhizosphere >... | reverse complement strand
TGTTGCTCGTCGCCTCGGTACTGCCGCAGGAAATTTTTGTAGTCGATAATGTCGTAAACAATTTCATAAGACATCATCGCCAGCGCTCCCGCCGCAAACTGATAGAGCTTCTTTGAGGCAAGCACACGCCAACCTTCTCTCAACATCATCAACAGACAGATCGACCCGATCATATAGAGAATGCTCGTGTGGCACATCACGCCGGCTCCGGCTGCCAGTCCCGACGCAAGATAGTACCTTCCGCTCTTGCGCTGCTCTGCTACCTCGTACAGATAGAATGCAAGCAGCGCGAGGGCCTCCCCTGCGTAGTCGTTTCTTAATAGCCGGCTGCGTTCGAGCACCGTTTGGTCCGACGTGATCATCACGACGGCTATTAATCCTGCGCGCCAATCAAACAACCTTCGACCGATCAGGTAGACCATGCACAGCGTCAACACAACCGTAATCAAATTGAAAACGCGGCCCTGCAATACCCCGAAGCCAAACACTTTCAAGAATCCGCTCAACACCACGAAGAATACCGGCGTGAGCGAATGCCAGACGTTTTCAATGTTCCCACCCAAATAGCGATACATTGGAAGCGCGAGCTGTCCCCGGTTGAGGATCTCGTAGGGAACTTGAAGAGTATATGACTCGTCGGTCTCGTACACTGGAATGTCGCCAAGGCGTTGAGTCGCGACGAAAACGAAACCGCCGATAACCAAGACAACCAGCGCGAAGTCGAGATTACGTCGAATTGTCGCCATGATTGTGCACATCACCGACTGATGTTGCTGAGAACGCGCTGATGGATCGCTGATCCGTTCATATGATGGTAAGGTGGCAAATTCTACAAGCGCGCTTGAAGATTGTCGAGCTTGACACCCTTCGGCGCGGCCATCAGAATGACCCGCGATGAAGCCTGGCATTTCAGCCGAGGGCGAAGCGAGAGATCAAACACTAACTTCACCTGCTCCATCTGACGATCATATCCGTTTGGCGCTCGAACGCTCTGATCTGATCGCATCTCTAATAATACTTGGCGCCGCAACTCTCGTTATGCTTCCGATCTTCGTGCGCACGTTCCCGAACGGCGACGATGCTTTCGTCCATTACCGTTGGGCGTCACAGTTCATCGAAGCGCTCAAGGAGAGAGGGGTGATTTATCCGCGCTGGCTCAGCAGCGCGAATCAGGGCGCTGGAAGCCCGGTGATGCTGTACTATCCGCCGCTGCCATTTTTCGTTGTGGCGGGATTCAATGCGTTGGTTGGCGATGTGATGGCGTCGCTGTCGCTGAGTTGTTGGTTGGCGATGATCCTGTCGGGGCTCACGATGTACGCCTTCAGCAGATCGTTTCTGCCTCGTTGGGCCAGCCTTTTCGCTGCCTTGTTTTACATGATAGCTCCGTATCATGTTTTCGATCTTTATCAGCGATCAGCGCTCTCCGAGTTCTGGGCATTTGCGTGGCTGCCCCTGATGTTTGATTCGATTTACCGAATTGCTACGGGGCGCGGCATGCGTGCGGTCGCGTATCTCGCAGCGAGTTTCGCGCTGCTGTTACTTACCCACCTACCGACATCATTCATAGTCGCGTTGATCATTCCGGTCTTCGCATTGCTTCTCACACGACGCGTTCGCAGGCTTGCCCAAATCGCGGCGGGACTCGTTCTGGGCGCCGGGATCAGCTCGGTGTTCGTCGTGCCCGTGTTGTTTGAGAGGGGCTATGTTCGCGCCGACCGCATTCTGAGGATACGATACTTCAACTACTTTCTTTTTGAGCAACTCCGCGATGCATTCACCGGACCTCTCTTCCCTTCGCCGGAGGTCAGACGATTCTACGTGGTAGGCGCGACCAACATTGTCGCGCTGGGGCTGCCGCTTTTGCTGGCTGTCAGTACGCTGGTTATTTGGAGTAAACGACGATCCGGCGGCCTCGAGTTGTCGCAAAGAAATTTAGTCCCCGGGATCTGGATCATCAGCGCGTTAAGCCTGTTGATGACGACCCGGCTTTCACTGCCGATCTGGCAAGTGGTGCCCAATCTTCCGCACACCCAATTTCCGTTTCGCTGGCTGCTGATTGCCACAGGCGGCACGGTCCTGCTGACTGCGATAGCACTCTCGTCGTTGAGGCGAGGGGTCAAGCTGGACGCGATCTGTGCCGTAATCTTCGGCGTCGTGTTTATTACGAGCCTTGCCGTGAGCTCATTAGCGATTACGCGCGCATCATACGACGCCGAAGCGGTAAGAACAGGGCTTACCCCATTGGAGACCCCCGAATACCGTCCGGTCTGGTGGGAGAAGCAGAAGCATTGGGACGAAGAGAAATATGACGAGCTGGAATACGTGTCAGTAGTGGTCAACAACGGCGAGGCGAGCGTGCGCGTCGTTGACGACGTGGGAGTGAACCAGCGCTACGACCTAAGCGCGGCCAATACTTCGGTGCTAAGACTTCGGCAGTTGTATTTTCCGGGGTGGACAGCGCGGGTGGATGGCAAACCGGTGGAGATAACGCCAAGCAAAGAAGGTAACATCGAGCTCACAGTTGTGCCGGGCGAGCACACGCTGACGCTGAACTTCGAGGACACCTGGCCGCGCGTCGCGGGTAAGTTCATTTCAGTATTCTCTTCACTTCTTGTTGTGACGATAATCTTTCTCAGCTACCGCTTTCGGAGAAAAACCTCGTAGCCGGTGATCGGAAGTTTGTCGTAGTGTTCCGCGATCCATCGGTCCATTGCCTCCCGCTCAGCGCCGTGCCTCAAGCGGGAAACAGCGACCAGCTTCGGAGCTTCCGCCTCCATGGCTTTTACCATCGAGTCGATTGATCCGCCGTACTTCCGCGCTGCGATGTACGCAGCCTTTCCATGATCCCACATAATGTAGGGAGTCAAATTCGGCTTGTTGAGCAGCACAAGGATTTCGACTGCGCCGTGGACGTAGACTCTATCATCAGGGCCAACAAGATCAGAGATCACTTTCAACTGACTCTCCTGATATGCCACCGTCGGCTCTTCCGACTTAAAGGTCAATGCGCGAAATAGAGTGAGCGCAAGAATCAGCGCGAGCGCAACCACGGGAACGATTTCGATCGCCCGGCACAGGGATGGTCTTTGACCGATCGATGCAAAGTGTTTCAATAGCCGCGGAGTCTCCGCAATAAACCAGCCCGCGAAAATCCCAACAAACGGGAATAGTGGTATCAGGTCCGGGCCGGATTGAAGGTTGATAGAACAAAACGCCAAATACAAAATCGGAGCAATCAGAATGGCGTCTTTGAACAGATCCGGCGACTCGAGCGCGTTTTTGATTTTCAGCGTCGAGCGCAGCCGTTCGAAGGTGAAAAGCAACAGACCCGCAAAACTGATCGGCAACCACAGCGCATCAACTTTGAAAACTCGAGCAACGACCGTCCACGCATGCGTGAGCGTTTCTCCTAGAGCTCGCATTCCCTCCGGCGCATATACCTCGAAGTTGTAAGCAACCGTCCAGGTCCAGAAGTCCGCCGGCGCGCCTTCCGAATAAAAGTACAAGACGGTGACTGCAAGCGGGACAGTCGCTCCCGCCACGAGTTTCAAAGCACGCCCGTCGCGCCAGGTAGTCAGGTAACGCGAGAAGATAAGCACGGCGACTCCAGTGAATAACAATCCAGGTTGCCAGCACAGGCAAGCCAGCATTGAACAAACCCCGGCCCAAAACGGCCTCTCTCTGGCTATCAGCAACAGCGTCAGCATCCCGAACAGAATCATCGTCAGCTTCGGCTGAGTCCCGCCCTCAGTCCAACTCACGAAGTGATCCGACATCAGCGGGAACAGCGCTCCGATTAGCGCCGCCACCCTGTGACGCAGATAAATCTCGGCCACCAAAAACGTAGCGCTCGACAAAACGCCGGCAAGCACTATCTGCATGAACCGAACAGCGATCACGTCACGAACGCCCGCGGCGCGACCGAGCCACATTGCGATCGCACTCAGGTATGAGCTTGCCGGCGTCTTGATCTCAACCACATCTCGATAGGGCACCTGTCCTCGCAGAATAGACTGGGCCACGTAATCCCAGATGGCCGAATCGCCTGCTTCCAACTGTGTGTACAGTCGCCATAACAACAAAGCGACGACGCTCACAATGAATACCGCAGCGCACAACAAAGGCGTGCCTGCGGTTTGCGCGTTCAACCACGCAGTCGTGGCTTGCCGCTTTGTGCTTGATTTGTCTATTGATTCAAACTGAGGAGCGTTCTCTGACATTCGATTCTGTCCGCAATTCGGCGCGAATCGCGGCACTATCTTGGCGACTCGCGAATTCGCTCGCGAAGCAACTTAGTTTGTTCATCCGGCTCAGAGAATTGAACAGTTTCAACGCCACCCAATTCTCCGAAGAAGCGAAACCGTTTCGGCGGAAGCGCCAGATAGCGCGAGTTAGTTCCGGTGTAGTAAACAACAAGGTTGCCGTACGCTGTGTTGGCAAGCTCGCCGAGCAAGTGGTATCCCTCCGGCGATGTCTCCGTCGCCTCGGCGCCTCTCTTCGATCTCCTCACGAGCGCGTAGTCTTTTCCGTCTATGTCAACGTCATCTTTCATACGCGTTTCAAGCGTCGCAAAACACCGGTCCTTTTCCGGAAAGGCCAGCCAGATACTTGGATTCTGAACCGCGACGGGACATAGATCTTCGGGCACTACGCTTCTCAGAACTCCGGCGAGTTCGTCGAATGTCCCGAGATTAGGGTTGAGTATCTTTGCGAGATAAGCGTTAGTCTGTCTTGCGAGTGCGTAAACGTAACCTCCCGCCAGCAGAGCGATCATCACCACAGCCGCGCCGTACGCAAGCTTCGCGCGAGGCCACTGCGCAACCCGAAGCCTTGCTAAACCGCTGAGCCCATCCCGCAACAGAATACCAACGCACAGCGCAAACCACGGAGCCAGATGAGCCATATAGTAAATCCTTTTGTGGCTGACGATCAGTGCGTGAAACACCACGACTACCGCGGTGACTATCAGGACGCGTACCCTTGGCTCGCCCAGCAAATTGCGCCGCTTGATCCGGCGCACGAATAGCACGATCAAATAGATAATCGCGGCCGCAGTGAGAAACTGAAAGACCCGAAGTGTAGCTTGCGGCAAGCCGGGAAACAGCACGCCGCCCACGTACCATTTCTGATATCGCAACCGCTCCTCGAGTATGTTCTGCACCCAACCACTGTATTCGAGCACTCGAAAGTGCAGATCATCACCACGGTTCTGCAGCCGAAAGTTCTGATAGTCAACGATGTCGTAGACTATCTCGTAAGCCATCACGGCAAGGGCGCTGCCGGTGAACAGATAGAGTTTTCTTGAAGTGAAAGCTCGCCAACCATCTCTAAGCAGTATCAACAAGCCGATAGCGCCAACCATGTAGAGGATGTTCGTGTGGCACATCACGCCGGCACCCGCCGCCAGCCCCGATGCAATATGTAGCCGCCAACTCCTTCGTTCTTCCGCAAGCTCGTAGAGGTAGAACGCGAGCAGCGCAAACGTCGCCGCAGCGTAGTCGTTTCTCAGTAACCGGCTGCGCTCGAGAAATGTCTGGTCTCCGACGAGCATCACGACTGCTATCAAGCCCGCTCTCAAGTCAAAGAGCCGCCGGGCTATCAGGTAAAGCATAAGCAGCGTCAGCGCCGCGGTCATAAGGTTGAACGCGCGCCCTTCGGCTAGCCCAAAGCCGAACAGTTTGAAGAACCCGCTCATGATGACGAAGCATACCGGTGTGAATGAGTGCCAGACGTTCTCGATGTTGCCGCCCAGATAACGCAGCATCGGCAACCCGAGCTTTCCGCGATAAAGCATTTCGTACGGGACCTGAAGCGTGAAGGCTTCGTCGCCCTCCGGAACGGGTACAGTCCCCAGCCGCTGCGCCGCGACCGACACGAATGCCACGACGACCAGTGCGAACAACACGAAATCTAGTTTTGATCTCAGCGCCTTCATTCTTTGCGAGACGTTGTTCGCGATTATTGCTGCTTGCGAACATACACGGCGTCATGCGCGAATCCCACCGGCAGCTTGTCGTAGTGTTCGGCCGCCCATTGCTCCAGCTCCCCCCGATGCCGAACGCTTTGCAAGCGATGCAGAGAGACGATCTTTGGAGCCTGGGATTCCATTTCAGCGATTATGGCCTCGAACCCTCCCGCCGTCCGATCAGCTATGTACTTATCCTTGCCGCGGTCCAGGAGAATGTAAGGGTTGAGATTTTTTCTTCCCAGGAGCACAAGTATCTCGACGGTCCCGTGAACATATATCTTGTCATCCGTCCCAAGAAGTTCCGCGACCGGTTGGGATTCTTTTACCTGGTCGTCTAACGAACGTCCCGGGTCGATCCTGTACCTCCACGCATTACTGGCAACGGGCCCGATAATAAAAGGCAGAGCGAGCAGCGGCAACCACGCAATCAACTGAACGAAATTCGGATCTCGCGCTATGATTCGAGCCGACTTTAGCAGCCGCGCGCCTTCTACCAGGAGCGCCCCGGCAAAGATGCCGGCGAACGGCATTAAGGGAATTACTCCGTCCAGACCCTGGTAGTTGATCGCGCAGAATGCTACGTAGATCAGCGGCGCCAGCAGAATCGCATCCCCGAACGGTCCCGACTCTTTTCTGAGTTTTGGCCATAGTCGTTTGACGGCAAAAAGTAACATTCCGATCAAACTCAGCTTCACCCAAATGAAGTCATCCGCCATTGTTTCATCCAGCAAGCTCCATAAACGCAGCATCGAGACCGCCGGCTCTTCTCTTCCTTCCGGCATATACACGCTGAAGTTGTATGCTATCGTCCACCTCCAGAGATCACCCAATGCATCGCGTGAATAGAAATAGAAAACGTTTAGGCTAAGAGGCACTGCCGCGCCCAACACAACCTTCAAGGCGCGGAGGTCGCGCCAACGACTCAGGTATCTCGAGAAAATAAGAAAGGCGACTCCTGTGAATAGCAGCCCGGGCTGCCAGCACAGGCAAGCTAACATTGAAACCAAGCCTGCCCAAAACGGTCTATCAATCGCGATCAGATAAAGACAAATCATTCCGAATAGAATCATCGGAAGCTTTGGCCGAGTTCCGGCTACCAGCATCATCGCGAGCTTTTCAGACATCAACGGAATTAGCGGCGCGATGACCCCGGCGACGCGGCTGCGAAGGTAGCGCTCGGCAACTAAATAGGTGACCGCACAAAGCAAACCAACAAGGACGACGTAGAAAAGTCGAACGGCGATTATGTCACTTATCCCAAACAACCCGCCGATGTACATAACCAGCGCGCTCAAGTACGCGCTGCCCGGCGATTTGTTCTCTATCACATCCCGGTAAGGTATCTGACCACGCAGAATCGACTGTGAGATGTAATCCCAGATCGCATTATCGCCGCTTTCCATCTGGAGAAACGGGCGATACATCAGCATTACGGCAACGCCAGCCACGAACGATGCAAGCCCGAGCGTGGAGACCTTGTTCATTCTCGAGAGGCGGTGGGCTGCAGTCTCGCGCCAATTCTTCGCGCTCGATCCGGCGACACCTGTTTCAGTTGATGCTGCTTGCAACATTCAGTTTCATGTAGTGATGCAACAGAGTGTTGTCCGACCGGAAGCACATCCGCCACGAAGGCACAAAGTCAGGAGGGTCCACAAAGATCGGACCTGTGTACCTTTGTGCCTCGGTGTCTTGGTGGCGGGGCTCTTTGTCAACTCACAATTCCCCCGCTGTGCGCGCGAGCTGCAAACTCCAGGTCGCCACCGATAGCCTTCATCGTTTGGCCTTCTCCGCGAGTACGATCGCCGACATTCCGAACGGAAATCCGATCCGGCTGAGCATTCGAGCTTCGAGCCTCAGCGTAGAGCGAAGCACTCTATTCAACCATTGCGGAACCGGCTTCACATCGGACTCCGTGCCGCCTCGCAGCCGTGACATCAAACGGTGAGGCGCCGCCAACCAGAACAACAACGTGTTCGCATAAGTGCTGCGCCTAAGCTCGAACCCGTGTGCGAGCAACAACCGCCGAAGATCGGTAAGCGTGTAGCGGCGGCGCGTCCCCACGGCGACGTCGTGCGCACCGCGCATCCACTGGTATGCGGGCTCGCGAACGAACAGCAGCCCACGCGGCTTGAGCACGCGATGCATCTCGGATACGGCAGCGCTCGCTCGCTCGTCGTCGAGTTGATAGATGACATCGAAGCACGTCACGAGATCAAACTCGCTTGCGCCAAACGGCAGATCGCCGGCGGACGCGAGCGCGACAGTATCAAGCCCGCGCGCTCGCCAAAATTCGCCGGCGTGCGGTGACAAGTCCACTCCGTAGACTTCGGCGAGCTTGAATCGGTCTCGCAGCCACACGAGCGAATAGCCGGTTCCGCACCCGAGATCGAGAAGCCGCTGGCCGACCCGGTTACCCGAACTTTTATCGAGCAACGCGGCCGTGATCGCGCGCATGCCTTCATACCACCACAGGCATTCCTCTAGCTCGAACATCGCGCGGTACTCTTCATCTCGCATATGAATTGAAGTCGACGGATTCGGTATGAGTGAGTTACTTTTCCCGGGCCTCTTCGGACACAGAAATGGCTTGGGGAGCCTCTTCTGCGGGATGTACTATCTGAGCTCGCCGCATTATGACCAGCCGCCACCACAGGCTGCTCAGATCTCGAAGCGTCTTGAACAGCCTCTTGAAGTTGAAGAACTGGGACTTGCCATAGGCCCGGTGATAGTGATTGACGGGCGCTTCGGCGAATCTCAGCCCCGCGTCCTGAAAGCTCTTTATCATCTCGACACAGATCGTCCCGCTCGTGGAGCAGAGACGAACGCGGTTGTAACTCGCGCGCCGCACCAGCCTGAAATCGCAGTCCACATCCTTGATCTTTATTCCGAACGCGAGCCGCACCATCCAGCAGTACAGGTCGCCAATGACAATTCGATGCAGAGGATCAGAGCGGCTGGTCTTGTATCCGTTGACGACATCCACGTCATCGGTCATAAGCGGCACAAGCCCTTCCAACTCCCTCACGTCGTACTGCGCGTCACCGTCGGTGTAAAAGATCCACTGCTTTGTTGCGTTGGCAAAGCCCGTTCGAAGCGCGCTTCCGTATCCTCGGTTAACCGGATGATGGATCACTCGAAGCCTGGGGTATATCGTTTCCAACTCGGACAAAACCTGCGCGGTGTGATCGCGGCTTCCATCGTTGACGACCAGGACTTCGTAGTCGTCGGTCAGTCTTCTCAGCGTGCGGTCGGCGAGCACGACCATGCTGGCAATGGTTCCTGCGTCATTGTAGGCTGGAAAAAAAACGCTGATGCCCGGTCTGTTGCTCATACTCCCTTGATCAATCGACGGCCGAAACGCCTTTACTGGTCAGCCGCCGTTTCGCCCAACTGGATCCGCCTCGTCTCCCATATGATCTGATTAGCGGTATTTGTTACGTCCTCCGTTGCATAGAAAGGGTCACGCAATGCTTCGTCGATTGAGATGAACTGCACGCCCATCGCTTTGTACCAGCGCAGGAGCTCGGCAAGCGAGTCGCACATGAGCTGGTTCGCCTGGATCATTAATATGTGTTTCACGTCGCGGCCGGCGATTTCCCTGGCCACCGAACGCGCCTTCGCGGTTTTCTCGAGCAGCACCGATTTGAACGTCGCGATGATGAAGTTGGCGCATACCTTGTCCGCGCGAGCAAGCGCGGCGCAGTAAGGCTGGCTGAAGTAATCGTCACGCGAATCAATTGTGGCCGGCACTTCAACGTAGCCGTTCTGCTTGAGAAAACCACGGATCTCGCGAGGCCGTTGTTCGTCCATGCCTAGTTTCAGGCCGGGATACCGAAAGTACTTCTGCTTTCTTTCAAACTTGACCCACAGCGGCGCGAGCGCCTCTTCGTTCCTCGCAAGAGCGCTGATGAAATCTTGAGCGGTTCCCTTTTTGACGCTAACGCCGGCATGCGTCATGCTGCCGATGAGATTGCCGCTGCCCAGCCATTCCTCTTGAAAGCCCTGATTAAGCGACTCGCCCGCGAGAAAGTCCACCGTCGGCGGGATGCTGTTTTGTTTGAGCGCGCCAAGAAGCTTGTCGAAGTTCTCGCGAGTGTTCTCAATGTAACACCAGTCGTCCTGGTCCCTATCGGGGTCCACGTTCCGCCGGACCATCCGGTTTATCGTCAGCGCGATCTGCATGCCTTCAAGCGATGCCTCAGTCCGCTTGCTTCGCGACTTCGCCGCCACCGCTCCCATTTCCGGAATCGCATTCAACTCTTCCTTACAACGCGTCATTTCCGGCTTTGCCGATCGCGACGCCTTTGAAGCTGAACAGCCCGTGGAAAGAAGAATCACAATCAGACTATGCGCTATCGTTGAAGATTGCTTCATTTATTCGTTGAAGGCTGGTCGCGCCATTTTAGAAACAGATTCCCATCGAGTTTGCACACCCAACACCATACTTGTTGCGACGCCAAAGCGTTAAAGGTTCGCCATTCTACAGGCCATCGAGAGCGGCGAGCAAGCTACGCCCGGCGCAGGTCACTCTGAGTACGTCCCAGTGCGGCCGGCGAAGCCGCAATCTCCTCGTCATCGCCAACTCGATGTTTTTGAACGCGAGTGATCGCGTCAAGCACCTCGTCGACTCCGATCGTCATCAAGCAATCATGGTGAGGACAGGCATGCACCTGATCGTCTCCTTCGAGCTTGAAACAGGGGCTGCAAGGCAGCTCGTGACGAATCACCGTGTGCCGGCCGCCAAGCGGCGCCGTGCGGCGAATATCGGTCGGGCCGTAGATCGCGATGACCGGAGTTCCAACCGCTACCGCCGCGTGCATCAGCCCGCTGTCGTTGCAGACAAGCAGTTCGCACCGCTCGATCAAAGCTGCCACTTGTTTCACCGAGGTCTTACCGGCAGCGAGTGAGATCCTGCCCTCCAATCCGCTGGCCATCTCCCGGATCATCCGCTCCTCCGAATCTGAGCCGAAAAGGACGACGTGCGAATCGGGGCTTTCGGCAACGACTCTCGCGATCACCTCGCGATATCGCTCGATGGGCCACTGCTTCCATCGCATCGCGGCTGACGTTCCAGCTTGAAAGCCGATGATCGTGCGAGCCGCGCCCTTGAAGCCATGCTCCAAGAAGTCCCGCGCGAATGTTCTGTCTTCCTCAGTCAGGTGAATCAGAGTTCTGGCGTCGAACGCCGCGACCCTCTGTGCGCCGGCGGCGACTACAAGGTCGATGTATCGGTCGATTTCGTGCTCGTCCTCGCGCATCGCAACCGGGAGATTGAATACAAAGCTGTAGCGGCTAAAGCGTCGCGACCACCCGGGGCTCGTGACGTGACCCAGTCTGAACGGCGCGCCGCTCGCCGCGATCAACAACGCCAGAGACCAGGAGTGGCTGTGGAATTCGCTTATGGTTAGATCGTATCGTGCGTCGCGAATCTCTCTGGCGCGGCGAAACCACGCGCCGACGCCTGCCGAATAAGGCAGGTTGTAGATGCTGTCAAAAAGATCGGCTCCTTCGAGCACCTCTTCGCAGCCTGTTTTGTTTCCCACCTGAAGATCTATGCGCGCATTTGGGTAGCGCTCACGCAGAAGCCTCAGCGCCGGCGTGAACATAATAAAGTTTCCAAGCCCGTGATAAGCAAAGACGAGAATGCGGCTGACTTTCTCGGGATCGAATTCAATCCGAGGAAGCCCGTCGAGGTAGACTTGCAAAAGGGACTCCGCGGGAATCCGTATTGCCTCTTTGAGTATTTGCTTTGGGCCCATGTCGCAATCGTCCGGTGTCAGCCGATGTAACCCAGATGCTTTAACCTTTCGATCACTTCCGCGTTCTCTTCGGGTGAGAATTCCAATTCGCTCGGCTGCGTGCTGACGCTCTGAGCGCTAAGTCTTATCGGATTAGCGCGAACAAATTCTTCGGAGACGATTTCCGCCAGCACTCGCCCATCCATGTCATCAGGAATGTTCTGATCAAGCAAGTAAAGTAAAGTCGGCGCGATATCGTAGATGCTTGCGAGTTCCAGGCTTGACCCGACCTTGATTCCCTCACCGCGCGCAATCATCACTCCGTTCATTCGATGGCAGCCGGATATGCCGAACGCGTCGACCATGAACTTGTTAGAAGTGAAGTCGGCGTTTCCCAAAGGCAAGTGACGCATATCTGCCGGTAAGAACGCTACGTCGGGGGCGTCCTCGACGAGCGGGCCGGTGTAAAGGTCCTCGCGGCGGAACACTCTTGCGACCCACGGCTCGCCGGTCGCCGGGTCCTTGAACGCTCGAAGGCGGTTGATGATCGCGTCGCGCACGGCTTCGTAGTCGCGCGCGGCCACCGCGCCGTTTGGCTCGCGCCCTTCGAGGTTCACGTAGATCTGACCGTAGTTGCCTTTCGAGAAAGCCTTCGATCGGCTCCAGTCCACGTCGTTGAACGATAGGAAGAACGTGCTCAGAAACCTCGACGCACCGGGTTGTGAGCTGACACCGCGCGCAGGACGGAGCGCTCCAGGAATCCTCCTCGTAAGTTTGAACGCAAGCTCCGGAGTGAGGCCTAGCGAGAACATCAGCTTCTTTGCGCGAGTTGCGGCATCGCTTTTCAGCTTAAGAAAGCCTTCCTGGAGCAGCCAGATATTTAGCGAGCAGTATTTGTGTACGGGCCCGAACCCGTGATCCGAAGCGATCAAGACCAGCGCATCGTCGGCGGCCAGCTCAATCAATCGCCCGACGATTTCATCGACGCGTTTGAAGTACGCGTAGACCCGATCGCGATGAGCTTCGGCTTCTTTCTTGTTGTGTCGTGGATGCGACTCGTCGATGATGTGCCAGAGCTCGTGTTGAATCCGATCGGTGCCCCAGAAATACTGGAAGAAAGAATCCCAGTCGTAACAGGTCATCAGGTACTCGGCGACCTTCGCTTTGTATTCGAGCTCGTCAAACAACTCATCGAGCACCGCGTCTACGTTGCCCTCGGCGTAGGTTTGGGAGAGATGCAGTCGATAACTTCCAAACTTCTCTTCAATCTCATCGAGCAGCGAAACGGGATACGTGAAATCGCGTCGGCCTTTTGGGGTCATGAAATCGGCGATCATCAGCCCGTTGATCTCGCGCGGCGGATAAGTGCACGGAAAGTTGTGAACGACGACTCGCTTGCCCGCGTCGCCGAGCAAGTCCCAAATCGCTCGCCCCTGACGAAACGAAGCGTTGACGGCTAGCTCGCGTTTTGATTGATGATCTCGCCTGACGAATTCGAAGATCCCGTGCTTACCTGGATTCTTACCGGTCATGAAAGAGGACCAGGCGACCGCGGTAATGGGAGGAAAAGTAGTCTCGAGATCGGCCCGCGAACCTCCGGCGATGAGGCTCGCGATGTTTGGCAGGTAGCCCTTCTCAATCAGCGGATCGAGCACGTCAAAAGAAGCGCCGTCGAGTCCAATGACCAGCAGTTTCTTGCTCATACACTTGGTCTAACCGAGTCATCAATATACTTTGCGCTAGTGGTTTGTTCAACCAATCACTTGTTGTGAGTACGAGTGACACGCTACGCGTTGGGTAGTTGGACATTCCTCCGTTGCTGGCTCCCCGGCACCAGTTCTTATCTTCGCGGCTTGAATGGTGCCATCATCACGTTGCCGGTTATTTCCAACACTGGAAGGAACGCGAGGATGAGCTTGACGACAAAAACCAAAAGCGCATATTTCCAGTTGATTACTAATAGCGCAATGCCGATGCCCCAGTGCACGTAGTAAACAAAACCTAGCCAGAAAGGTGGGGACGGTTCATCGGGCGAGACGTCGCCTCGCTTAATTGCTTGGGTTAGTCTCCTATCGAAGACCGTCAGTGCTGAAGTAATGAAGAAAGCGATGGTGAGTATCAACAGGGACGTAGAGTGTAGCGGCGCGCTTGCGATGTCTCCCATACGCGAGAATTTTATCACGCCGCTATTAGTTCTTCGAAGCTCCAGATGTTTTTCGTCCCAGACAAACTCGAGGTGTATACTCGGAGGATCATGTTCACGCAAGAGATTACTCACGTAGTCTACTTCAGCACTAATGAAAAAGAGGCTGCGAGCATTGCAAAGAACCGCTCGCTACAGTTGCTGGTAAACAAGCATGAGATTACTGCTTGCGCGACCCCTCAAGAGTTGGGCCTTCACAACGCCGGGGAGCCATAAAAGTGGACGTTAGCTCAATCATTGCAGCGATAGTGAAGCTACTAGAGTCGGCGTTTCCGACAATAGTTGGTGGTCTGATTACGCTAGGCGCCTTCTTGCTGAAGGAACGCACTGACAGAAGCAGATTGGCTCAGGAATGGTTTGAGCAGACGTATGTCGCTGAAGGTATAGATCGCCTACTCTCACACGTAGGAATAGAACGTTTTCAGCTAACAACCATGCTTACTGCGAGTAAGTTGTCCGAGCTTCTCGGAGGAAAGGAACCACTACCCGGGATAGAACGCCTGCCACGTGACGCAGCCGCCGAAGCTATGCCTGTTGATGCATTGCTCAGACTAGAGCTTCTCTTGGGAGTTCCAAGCTTGACGGCGTTGGTTTCTGATTTGGGCAACATGACTTCGTCTATGAGCCAACTTCCAACGACGAGTAGGTCAATGACCCTATTGCAGGCACAGAAGAATCGGCGTGAAACGGCCTACGAGCACCTCGCTTCCCTTCGAGCGCAAATGCTGACGATCCGGGTCAAACGCAAGTCTGATGTTTACACTGTCCACGAGAATGACGGGATCCAAGCGATCCTCAAGAAGATTGACCAATCAAACCAAGCCTTTGTGGACGCAGTTCCAGATCTTCTTGCGCACATCTCTCGGGGACGGTGAGTTTTTCGAGTATCTTAGCAAACGGAATTGAAGGCCACAGAACAGCGGTTCTTCCACGGAACATCTCATGAAAGGAAGCGGTGCTAACTAAGGCCCGGACTAATCGAACACAAAACCGCAAAGACGATGAAAAATGAACCTCAAGCCCAAGTGCTCCTCTATCAAGCAAGTGACGGAGCGACCCGGCTGGAAGTCCGCATGGAGGACGAGACGGTCTGGCTGTCGCAGAACCAGATGGCCGAGTTGTTTCAAACCTCCGTTCCGAACGTGAGCATGCACATTCGAAATGTATTCGCAGAAGGCGAGTTGCAGCCCGCTTCAGTTGTTAAGGAATTCTTAATAGCTGCCGCAGATGGCAAGAACTACCAGACAAGGTTTTACAACCTGGACGTCATTATCTCCGTCGGCTACCGCGTGAAATCGCATCGCGGCACCCAATTCCGCATATGGGCTACTCAGCGGCTGCATGAATACATCGTCAAGGGATTCGCACTGGATGACGAGCGGCTCAAGCGGGCCGGAGGCGGGAATTATTTCGAGGAGTTGCTGTCTCGCATCCGCGACATCAGGTCGTCAGAGAAGGTCTTCTGGCGCAAGGTGCTGGAGATCTACGCGACGAGTATTGATTACGACTCGCGCGATGAACAGTCTCAACTTTTCTTCGCCACTGTGCAGAACAAGATGCACTGGGCGGCGCACGGGCATACGGCGGCCGAGGTTGTCCATAGTCGGGCCGACGCCGCGAGGCAGAACATGGGATTGACGAGTTGGATAGGCTCTAAGCCGACCAAGGCGGAAGCCGGCATCGCGAAGAACTATTTGACAGCGGAGGAACTCGAAGCGCTTAACCGCATCGTCAACGCCTATCTTGAGTTCGCTGAACTCCAAGCACTGAACCGCAAGCCGATGTACATGCGGGACTGGATTGCCAAGCTTGAGGATTTTCTGCGGCTGGGTGAGCGTGAGATCCTTACCCACGCAGGAAGCGTTTCCCACGACGAGGCTCTACGGAAGGCAGAGCTGGAGTTTGAGAAGTTCCGTGCCCGTCAGCTCGCCGAGCCTTCGCAAGTGGAAAAGGACTTCGACGAAGCGGTGAGAAAACTGCCCAAGCCTAGGAAACGACGGAAGCCAAAGAAAGCCGAATAATGCCCGTTTCCGAAGACGACAACCCTCCGAGCTTGCATCCAGAAACACGTGCGGAAGATGTCTGGACCTAGTGCCGCGCGATGAGGCGCTATCGCGGCTTGATCACGAAAGCGGCTTCTTCCGTCTGAACTCCAGCGGCGGCGATGCCTGGCCCGTCCGAGGTATCCTAACCTCTACCTTTACCCACGTGCGATCCGGCAGGCGTTTGTTTAGCTTTTTGTCTATGCTAAACACGTGTTTGTATGAGCCGTTTCCGGTGAAATACCTGTCCTCGTACTTGATCT
>Ga0114129_10006831_pt1 | contig 16216 bp, 19 predicted proteins | sample RhiMetdeltSRZDD1_FD_80071 | JGI IMG/M metagenome (GOLD analysis project Ga0114129, IMG submission 80071) | Populus rhizosphere microbial communities from Tennessee, USA - Rhizosphere MetaG P. deltoides SRZDD1 (version 2) (version 2) | ecosystem: Host-associated > Plants > Roots > Rhizosphere >... | reverse complement strand
TCGTCGGTCATCGTCTTCGTCTTGCCGAGCTCGTCGAGGATCTTCGGCCGCTCGGTCTCGAGGAAGCGGTAGAACTGCGTCTCGAACTCCTTCACACGCGGCGTGGGGACGTCGTCGAGCTGGCCCTTTGTGGCGGCATAGAGGATCGCCACCTGCTTCTCGACCGGAAGCGGCTGGTATTGCGGCTGCTTCACGACCTCAGACAGCTTCTCGCCGCGTGTCAGCTGGTCGCGCGTCGCCTTGTCGAGGTCGGATGCGAACTGAGCGAACGCGGCCAGTGCGCGGTACTGCGCAAGGTCCAGCTTCAGCGGGCCGGCGATCTTGCGCATCGCCTTCGTCTGCGCGGCCGAGCCGACGCGGGAGACCGAGATGCCGATGTTGAGGGCGGGCCGCTGGCCGGCGTTGAAGAGGTCGGTCTCGAGGAAGATCTGGCCGTCGGTGATCGAGATGACGTTCGTCGGGATGTAGGCCGACACGTCACCGGCCTGCGTTTCGATGATCGGGAGCGCGGTCAGCGATCCACCGCCGTGGTCGACGCTCATCCGGGCTGCTCGCTCGAGGAGCCGCGAGTGGAGGTAGAAGACGTCGCCGGGGTAGGCCTCGCGGCCCGGCGGGCGGCGCAGGAGGAGCGACATCTCGCGATACGCCCAGGCGTGCTTCGAAAGGTCGTCGTAGACGAGGAGGGCGTCCTTCACGAGGCCCTGGCCGGGCACCTCGACGCCGTTCTCCATGACCTCTTCGCCCATCGCGACACCGGAGTACGGGGCGAGGTACTGGAGCGGCGCCGGCTCTTCGGCACCGGCGACGACGACGATCGTGTGCTCCATCGCGCCGTACTTCTCGAGCGTGGCGACCGTGTTCGCGACCGTCGAGAGCTTCTGCCCGATCGCGACGTAGATGCAGACGAGGTTCTGGCCCTTCTGGTTGATGATCGTGTCGATCGCGATCGCCGTCTTGCCGGTCTGGCGGTCGCCGATGATCAGCTCGCGCTGGCCGCGGCCGATCGGGATGAGAGCGTCGATCGCCTTGATTCCAGTCTGGACCGGCGTGTCGACGCCCTGGCGGACGATGACGCCGGGGGCGATCCGCTCAACCGGGCGGCTGCCGGTGGCCTTGATCGGGCCCTTGTCGTCGAGCGGCCGGCCGAGCGGGTCCACGACGCGGCCGAGGAGGGCCGAGCCAACCGGCACCTCGACGACGCGGCCGGTGGTCTTGACCGTGTCGCCTTCCTTGATCCCCGTCGCGTCACCGAGGATGACGGCGCCGACCGTCTCCTCCTCGAGGTTCAGGGCCATGCCCATGACGCCGCCCGGGAACTCGAGGAGCTCCGAGGCGAGCGCCCCTTCGAGGCCGTAGATCTGGGCGATGCCGTCGCCGACCTCGATGACCGTTCCGACGTTCCGCGTCTCGGTCGTCTCGTCGAACGTGTCGATCGCCGACTTGATGATGGTGATGATCTCGTCCGAGCGGATGGCCATGGGTTCTCCGGTGGTGGTGGGCGGTGGGGTAGCTAGCGGACGCCGGCCACGAGCTGCTCGCGCAGCCGCTCGAGGCGGCCGCGGACGCTCGCGTCCAGCAGGGTGTCGCCGACGCGGACCGTGAGCCCGCCGATGAGCTCAGGATCGACGGCGGTCGTGAGGTCGACATCCGCCCCGGTCATCGTCCGGATCCGGGCTGTCAGCGCTTTGGTCTCGGCAACGTCGACGGAGCGCGCGCTCGTCACCGTCGCCTCGACGATCCCGCGCTCGCGGTTGAGGAGTCGCTGGAACTGGGCGGCGATCAGCGGCAGCATCTCGAGCCGTCCGCGTTGGGCGAGCAGCCGCACGAGGTTCGCGACCGATGCGGAGACATGCTTCTCGAGGAGCCGGTCGACGAGCTTGCGGCGCTCGGCAAACGGCTGGCCGGGGTCGCTGGCGGCGCGCGCGATCCGAGGATCGCCGAGGACGGCCGCGGCAAACGCGAGCCCGTCCCGCCAGGCATCGTGCGCCTTGTCGCGCGTGGCCAGCTCGAAGGCCGCCTCCGCGTAGCGCCGCGCGGCGCGGGTGGGTCGAGCCATCAGCCCTTCGCGCCCTTCTGCTTCGGCTCGCCCGCCTCGGCGAGGAACTCCTCGACGAGTCGGCGCTGACGGGTGTCGGTCATCGTTTCGTTGATGACCTTGCCGGCCGCGGCGAGGGCGAGATCGGCAACCTCGGCGCGGAGATCCGCGAGCGCTCGCTGGGTCTGCGCCTCGATCTCGGCGCTCGCGCGCTCGCGCAGGCGTTCGAGCTCGGCCTTCGTTGCCGCGATGTCCGCGTCGCGGGTCTCCTGGGCGACCTTCTGGGCCCGGGCCAGGATGTCGTTCGCCTCTCGGCGCGCGGCGGCGAGCGTGGACTGCCGCTCCTCCTCGGCCTTCTCGCGATCGGAGCGGGCCTGGTCCGCGTCCTTCAGGCCCTGCTCGATGCGCTCGCGACGGGCCGCGAGCATCGCCGCGATCGGCTTGAAGGCGAACATCCAGACGAGCGCGAAGAAGAACAGGAAGTTGGCCGCGCTGACGATGACCCAGAAGAAGTTGATCGTCAGGCCACCGCCGCCCTCCTCGGCCGCGCTGAGGCCGGCGGCTGTCGCAGCCGCCCCGGCGAGGGAAAACAGCTCCATGCGGGCGCTCCGGTCTCGGTGCTGGTCCTGGTCTCGGTCGTGTCGCTCTAGACGAAGATCGCGACGAAGCCGACGACGATCGCGAGCACGCCGAGGCCTTCTGCGAAGCCGGCAAGGATCAGGGCCAGGCCGCGGATCTGGCCGGCCGCGTCGGGGTTCCGGCCGATCGCGGTGCTGGCGAGGCCGGCCAGGATCCCGATGCCGATGCCGGGGCCGATGACGCCGAGGGCCGCCAGGCCCGCGCCGATGTGTTCCATGACGAGTATTCCTCCTCTCCCGGTGTCAGCCCGGGTTGCCGTTGCCGATCGTCGGCGATCTCAATGTGCTGGTGCGGGCTCGCCCGCCGGCGCGCCATGGCCGGCCGCGGCGTCCGCGGGATGCGCGTCCTCATCGTGACCGTGTCCTTCGATCGCGATGAGCGTGAACATGAGCGTGAGGACCGAGAAGATGAGGGCCTGGATGAAGTTCAGCAGCGCCTCCAGGCCGATGAGCGCCACGGGCACGATCGCGAGCGTGATCGCGGTGATTACGCCGAGCGCAACCTCGCCACCGTAGATGTTGCCGAAGAGTCGCATCGAGAGCGTCAGGGGCTTGATGAACTCGAGCAGGAGCTCGATGAGCCCGACGTACATCGCCAGGATGCCAGCCCCGATGCCTTCCTTGAACGACGAGATCGGGAAGAACTTCGAGAGGTAGCCGCGGACGCCGTTGCGGCGGAAGCCTTCGAACTCGAAGGCCAGGAACGCGACGAGCGCGAGGCCGGCGGTGATGTTCAGATCGCTCGTCGGGGCGCGCAGCTCGTCGACCTTCCCGATCGGCGGGATCAGGCCGCTCCAGTTCGAGAACAGGATGTAGATGAAGAGCGCGGCGAAGAGCGGGATGTACGGCTTCGCACGCGGTCCGCCAAGCGACGTGGCGAAGTCGGACAGGGTCTCGTAGGCGAACTCAATGAGGTTCTGCCGGCCGCCCGGGCGCAGCTGCAGCCCGCGGGTGAGCCCGATCAACGCGACCAGCAGGATGGCGGTGACGATCCACATCGTGAGGATCGTCGACGTGATGCTGAGGTCGAAGCCAATGACGACGGCCCCGGTCGGCAGGTCGTGGTTCGGGTCAAGGTCGAGGACGACGTGCGGCGGTGGGAACTCGAGCGAGCCGTTGATGAAGCAGACCGGGAACGCGCAGGCGGCGCCTGGTTCGCCCTTCGGGTGCGGCGGGACGAAGAGCAGCGCCAGGACATCGAGCACGATGACCGCGGCGATCAGGCCGAGGACGACCGTTCGCGTCGAGCGGCGCGGGGCGGGCGCAGGCGCCGACGCCGTGGCGTCCGCGACAGCTCCCTCGGTCCCGTCCGTCAATCCTCGCTCCACATGCGTGAGCGCGGCTGTCCGCCGCGCTCGCTACCGCCGCTTGTCAGGCGGCTGTTGGTCCATCTGCGCCAAGAAGCGTTTGACCAGGATCCACATCCCCCGCGCCCCGACCGCGAAGCCGACCAGCAGGCCGACCACGGCGAACGCGGGCAATGTCCCCAGCCGGCTGTCGATCCAGTACCCGACGCCGACGCCCACGAGGGTTGTGACGAGGTAGATGAACCCGATCTCTGAGAAGAGTGCGACATAGGCCATCGCGCGACCGGGCTCGATCATCCGCGACCCTGCAAGGCGCGGGAAGTATATCAGGGGCCTCCCGAGACCCGAGCCCAAGGGCTAGGGTCCGGGCGACTCTGAAGGCGGCGCCGAGTCGCTTGGCGCAGGCGAGTCGCTTGGCGCAGGCGAGTCGCTTGGCGCAGGCGAGTCGCTTGGCGCAGGCGAGTCGCTCGGCGCGGGGCTATCGCTCGGCGCCGGCGTGTCGGACGGTGCGGGCGTCGCCGAGGGCGCCGCGGACGCGCTTGGTGCCGGCGTTTGGCTTGACCCAGGCGCAGGGCGTGGGGTTGGACGCGGCGTGGGTCGGGGCGTCGACCCTGGGGTGCTGGCCGGTGACGGGCTGGCTGCCGGGGTCCCACTCGAACCGGGCGTCGAAGACGCTTCGATCGCTGGTTCGCTCGTCCCGGGTCCGCTCGTCTGGGGTTCGCCAAGGAGCTGCGTCGGTGCCAGCGTCTCGCTGAGGACGGCCTGTTCGGGTCGCGGCAGCCAGTCGCCGAGCGCGATCACGACCGCGATCACGACGAGGACGGCGGCGGTGTCGCGCCAGAGGCGCAATCGAGGGTCGAGGCCGGTCATCGGGTGGGCCTGGTCGAACGACCGGATCCGCTCGCCGAAGACGACGCCGTCCGAGACGACCATGCGGGTCGGTCGGGTCGGCGGCAGCGGGCCGCCATGGTCCGCGGGGTGTGCCCCGTGCTGGAGCCCTCGCCGGCGGCGGGGCCACAGGCGCTCGAGGAGCGTTCGGCGGCGAGTCATCGCTTGGCCTCAGCCGGTCTCGTCGTCGGGCTCGTAGGAGCCCGGTTCGAGCGCGTCGGCCGCGATGTCGCCGCGGGTCACGAGGAACAGGACCAGCCCGGATCCAACGAGCACGCCGAGGAACGCGTAGACCTGCGCCGCGGTTGAGGCACCGAGCGCGATGAGTCCCAGGAAGACGCAGATCGCGATGATCAGCGTGACCGTCTGGCGGTGGCTGAGCCCGAGATCGAGCAGCCGGTGATGGAGATGTCCACGATCTGGCAGGAACGGACTCTTGCCCGCGGCCAGACGGCGAACGATGACCCAGAACGTGTCGATGATCGGGACCCCCAGCACGAGCATCGCCACGACCACCTTGGCCGCCCCGAGGATCGCGAGCACGGCGAGGGTGTAGCCGACGAACATCACGCCGCTCGTCCCCGTAAAGACGCTCGCCGGGTGGACGTTCCAGCGCAGGAAGCCGAGCAGCGCGCCGGCGAGCGCGAAGCAGAGCATCGCGACGATTGGCTGCCCGATCGCCGTCGTGATGCTCAAAACGCCGAGCGTGAGGGCGGCGACGAGCGCGATGCCGCTCGACAGCCCGTCCAGCCCGTCGATGAAGTTGATCGAGTTGATCATCCCGACGATCCAGACGACCGTGAAGGCGGCGGCGAAGAGACCACCGAACTCGATGGCGTCGGGTCCGAACGGATTCGCGATCGAGACGACCACGATCCCGAGCGACACCGCGGCCAGCGCAAGAGCGATCTGTCCCGCGAGCTGCCAGCGCGCCCGCAGGTCGAAGATGTCGTCGAGCGCGCCGATGATCGCCGCGACCGCGCCGCCGCCGAGAAGCCCGATGAGCTGGCGCTGCGTGAACCCGGTGTGTTCGAAGGCGGCTCCGAGCCGGCCGTCGAGGACAAGCGCGCCGATCGCGACGACGAGGAACGCCGCCGTCACGGCGAGGCCGCCGCCGCGCGGGATCGCGATCGTGTTCACGCGCCGCGCGTTCGGGCGGTCGACCATGCCCCGCGCCCGGACGAGGTCGCGGACGAACGGCGTCAGGACGAGGGAGATCGCCGCGGCGATCGCGAACGCGACGAGGAGCGGCGGCGCGATCGCGCCGAGATTCGGCAGGAGTTGCACGCCCGGCGCCGGGCCTCAGTCGCGCGCGAGGCCGGGGACCGGGAAGCGCCCCGCGAGGCCCGCGACCTCAGCCGCGAAGCCGGCCTGCTCGTCGGGATCGGCGCGCCGGGCGATGGCCTGGCCGATGAGCCGGCCGATCGTGCGCATCTCGTCGGGCCCGAAGCCACGCGTCGTCGTCGCCGGCGTCCCGAGCCGGATGCCTGAGGCGATGTTCGGCGGCTGCGGGTCGTACGGGATCGCGTTCTTGTTGACGGTGATCCCGATCTCGTCGAGAACGTGCTCACCCTCGCGCCCGGTCACGCCGAGCGGCGAGACGTCGACGAGCATGAGGTGATTGTCCGTCCCGCCCGAGACGATCCGGCCACCGTGCTCGGCGACCGCCTCGGCGAGGACGGCGGCGTTCTCGATGGTCCGTTGCATATCGCGCCGGAAGTCCGGCGTTGCCGCGAGCTTGAGCGAGACGGCTTTCGCCGCGATCACGTGCATCAGCGGGCCGCCCTGCGTGCCCGGGAAGACGGTCTTGTCGATCGTCGCCGCCAGCGACGTCTTGACGCGCGGATAGCTCGCCGGGTCCACGCCCTCGGGCAGCTCGAGCCGGCTGAAGATCAGGCCGCCCCGGCCGCCACGGAGGGTCTTGTGCGTTGTCGTCGTGACGATGTCGGCGTGCGGGAACGGCGACGGGTGGACGCCGGCCGCGACGAGCCCGGCGATGTGGGCCATGTCGACGAACAGCAGCGCACCAACGCCGTGGGCGATCGCGGCCATCCGCGGGAAGTCAATGATCCGCGGGTAGGCCGAGGCACCGGCGATGACGAGCTTCGGTCGGACCTCGTTGGCCTGGCGCTCGAGCGCGTCGTAGTCGATCCGCTCGGTCTCACGGTCGACGCCGTAGGCATGGATCTCGAACAGCCGGCCCGAGAAGTTGACCGGCGAGCCGTGGGTCAGGTGACCACCGTGGGCGAGGTTCATGCCGAGCACCCGGTCGCCGGGGTCGAGGACGCTGAAGTAGGCGGCCATGTTCGCCTGGGCGCCCGAGTGCGGCTGGACGTTGACGTGCTCCGCGCCCGGGAAGAGCGCGAGGGCCCGCTGCTGGGCGAGGACCTCGGCGACGTCGACGTACTCGCAGCCGCCGTAGTAGCGCTTGCCCGGCAGACCCTCGGCGTACTTGTTCGTCAGCCACGAGCCCTGTGCCGCCATCACGGCGCCGAACGTGTAGTTCTCGCTCGCGATCAGCTCGATCTTGTCGTGCTGGCGGTGGCGCTCGCCTTCCATCGCGGCCCACAGTTCCGGGTCGACCTCCTCGATCGATGCCCAACCGAGGCGAGAACCCTCTGAGATCGTCATGGCGAGGCCCCACTCCTCCGCGTCCTCCGGCGCGGCTATCGTCCCACAACGGCCTCGATCGCTTCGAGCGCGACGGCACCGACGCGCAGCACGCGCGGTCGCGGGCCCGTGCAGTCCACGACCGTCGAGGCCGGGCCGCCCGGTGCCGGCCCGCCATCGAGAATGAGCTCGATCGCGTCGCCGAGGACGGCTTCGATGGCGTCGGCGTCCCGGGCTTCCGGCTCGCCCGAACGATTGGCCGAGGTCGTCGGCAGCGGTCCGACGCCCGCTGCGAGCGCCCGCGGCGCCGCGTGGTCGGGCACGCGGAGGCCAATGGTTCGGGCGTCCGACGTGAGCTCCGGCGGCAACGCGAGGCCCTCGCGGCGCGGCACGACGAGCGTCAGGCCGCCGGGCCAGAAGGCATCCGCCAGCGCGCGGGCCGTGGCGCCGAGCTCGCCGAGCGTCTCGGCCTGGGCCCGGTCCGCGACGAGGAGCGCGATCGAGCGATCCGGTGGCCGTGACTTCGCGGCGAACAGGCGAGCGATGCCGTCCCGGGCATCAAGCGCGACGGCGATCCCGTAGACGGTGTCGGTCGGGAGCGCGACGATCCCGCCGCCGCGCAGCGCCTCGATCGCCGCCGCGCGGCCGGTGTCGCCGTCGGGAACCCGGCGCGGGCTCATGCGGCGCGCCGCAGCGCCTCGGCGGCGGCCGCGAGGTCCTCCGAAGCCGCGCGGGCTTCCTCGCGGGGTGCGAGAACGAGGCGCTCGATCAGCTGGGCGACGGCTTGATCCGCGAGCGGCGGCGCGACGTAGCGGGCCGCGGCGAGGACCTCGGCCGGGGCATGGGGCATCGCGGCGCCGTGCCCGACGGCGGAGAGCATCTCGAGGTCGTTGAGCTGATCGCCGATCGCGAGCACCTGACCGAGCGCGACGCCGTGCCGTGCGGCCAGCCACCGGACCGCCCGGCCCTTCGACACGCCCTCTGCGACGAACTCGAGGTAGGACGGGTGGCTGACCGTGACGCTTGCCCGGCCCGCGAACGCGGCGCGCGCCGCCGGCAGCAGCTCCATCGGCAGCGGCGGCTCGCCGGACGCGATGACCTTCGTGACCGGCTGCTGGATCGCGGCCAGGAGGTCGGGGACGAGCTTCGCGGAGCCGCCAAGGAACGCTGAGTAGTCGTCGACGCGGGGATCGTCGGCGCGGATGATGAACGTCTCGAGGTGGTTGACATGCGGATCGAGGCCGCGCGCCGTGCACCACGCGATCGCGTCGCGGGACGCCGCTGCAGCCAGCGGCCGGTGATACAGGAGGCGTCCAAGGTGACCCGCTGCCGTGGCGGCGGCCGCTGGCATCGCCCGGACGATCCCGCCCTGGGCGCCGATAACCGGGTCCTTCAGGCCGAGCGTCCTCGCGATCGGCTCGGCCGACGTCACCATCCGGCCCGTCGCAAGGGAGACGTGGACGCCGCGCCGGAGCGCCGCGCCGATCGCCGCCCGCGTCCGCTCGCGGATGACGAGGTCGTCGCCGACGAGGGTGCCGTCGATGTCGATCGCGACCATTCGGACCGGCAGGATCGGCGCGACCGAGCGAGCCACGAACGGGCCGCCGTAGCGGCGCATGTCAGTCGCCGCCGAAGCCGCCGCCGGCACCCGCGTCCGGCGGCGGAGGCAGCAAGCGGGCGACCCGCGGCAGGCCGCCGAGGTCCGCCTCGATCTCGAGGCCCCAGTGCGGCAGCAGCTCGGCGACCACGCTCGAGAACGACGCGGCCTGGTCGCCGCCGATCTCGAGGAAGGCCACCCCGCCCGGCGCGAGCGCGTCCGGGAGGCGGACGAGGAGGCGCCGGATGACGGCGAGACCGTCGGGCCCGCCGTCGAGGGCGTGCCGTGGCTCGAACGAGGCGGCGATCGGCAGCTCGCCGATGACGTCGGACCGGACGTACGGCAGGTTCGCCAGGATGAGATCGAACGGGTTCGCGACGACCGGTGGCAGGAGGTCCGCCTCGACGAACCGGACGCGGTCGCCGACCGTGTGGCCGACCGCGTTCTCACGGGCCAGCTCGAGGGCTTCGACGACGTCGTCCGTCCCGATGATCTCGACCTCGCCGAGCATCCCGCGCTTTCGCAGCCGGACACCGAGGGCGACCGCGATCGTCCCGCTGCCGGTGCCGATGTCAGCGACGCGAAGCGGCGGCCCGCCGGGTGGCCGCGGCGCTGCGAGGAGGCGCCGTGCGACCTCACGCTCCGCGAGCTCGACGACCAGCTCGGTCTCGGGGCGCGGGATCAGCGCCCGCCGATCGCTCGCGAAGGCAAGGCCGAAGAACTCCTTGAAGCCCCGGATGTAGGCAACGGGCTCGCCGGCCTCACGCCGAACGAGATCGGCCTCGAACCGGGCCTCGGCCTCGGAGCTGACCGTGACGTCCGGGTAGGCGACGACGACCGTGCGATCGGCGCCGATCGCATGCCCGAGAAGGAGCTCGACGTCCAGCCGTGGCGTCTCGGAGCCGGAGGCGCGGAGCCGATCGATGCCGTCCTTGAGCAGCTCTGCGACGGTCGCCATGGGCCCTTCGGCTGCTCGCTGTTCCGTTGCCGGCCGGTCAGGCCGTCGCCGGCTCGGCGTCGACAAGCGCGGCCAGGCGCTCCGCCTGATCCGTCGTGATCAGCGTGTCGATGAGTCGATCGAGCTCGCCGTCGAGAACGCGCGGCAGGTTCGACAGGTCGACATTGACGCGATGGTCCGTGACCCGGTCCTGCGGGTAGTTGTAGGTCCGGATCTTGTCGGCTCGGTCGCCCGATCCAATCATCGAGCGCCGCGTGGCAGAGTCGGCATCCCGTTGGCGCACGCGCTCCGCGTCGAGCAGGCGGGCGCGCAGCACCGCCATCGCCTTTGCCTTGTTCTTGTGCTGGCTCTTCTCGTCCTGGATCTCGACCACGGTCCCGGTCGGCAGGTGGGTGATTCGAACGGCCGAGTCGGTCGTGTTCACCGACTGTCCGCCAGGACCCGAGGAGCGCTTGACGTCGATCCGGAGGTCCTTCTCCTCGTCAATCTCGATCTCGGTCTCCTCGGCCTCGGGCATGACGACCACCGTCGCTGTCGAGGTGTGGATCCGACCGGAGGATTCGGTCGACGGCACGCGCTGGACGCGGTGGGTCCCACCTTCGAACTTCAGGCGCGAATAGGCGCCGTCGCCCGAGATCCCGACGATCGCCTCCTTCACTCCGCCGATGCCGGTCTCGTTGAGGCTCATGACCTCGGCCTTGTAGCGATGGCGACCGGCATACGCGAGGTACATCCGGAGGAGCTCGGACGCAAACAGCGCCGCCTCCTCGCCGCCGGCACCGGCGCGGATCTCGAGGATGACGTCCTTATCGTCCGACGGGTCGCGCGGCAGCAACAGGAGCTTGAGCTTCTCGACGAGGTCGATCTCGGCGGCCTCGAGCCGGTCGACCTCGGCGCGGGCCATGTCGCGCAGCTCACCGTCCGCCTCGGCGTCCCGCAGCTCGCGCGCGCCGCGGAGCTCGTCACGCGTGGCGTTGAGCTCGCGGAACGCCTCCACGACCGGTTCGAGGCGGGCTAGCTCGCGGCCGAGCCGGCGGAGGGCGTTCGGGTCGGCCATCGACTCGGGTCGGGCGAGCTCGGCCTGGAGATCGTCGTACTGGCGCGCGACGTCCGCGAGCGTCGCCTCCAGCCCGCTCATGCCGGCCCGCTCATGCCGGCCCGCTCATGCCGGCCCGCTCATGCCCCGTCGCTGGCCGCCGGTACGGTGCCGTGCAGTCGCATCGGCGAGCGGGCCAATCCGGACTCGCCCGGCAGCGCCTCGCCGTCGGCCTTGAGCGCCTCCTCCATCGACACGATGGCGACCTCGATCATGTCGTCGGTCGGCTGCTTTGTCGTGATCATCTGGACGAGGATGCCGGGCCACATGATCGCGCGGACGATCGGGTTCGAACGGTGGCGGGCGCCCCAGCGCAGGAGCTCGTAGCCGACGGCGGCGATCACGGGGATCAGCAGGATCCGGCTGCCGACCATGATCGGCAGCGACTGCCGGCCCACGAGGCTGAACGCGACGATCGAGAGCGCGATGACGACGACGAGGAACTCGGTTCCGCAGCGGGGATGCGCCGTCGGGTACTTGCGGATCGCGGACGGGATGAGCGGGTCCCCGGCTTCGAGGGCGTGGATCGTCATGTGCTCAGCGCCGTGGTACTGGAAAACGCGCCGGATGTCCGGCTGGCGCGAGATCAGCGCGAGGTAGCCGAGGAAGATCGCGACTCGGATCAGGCCTTCGACCAGATGCTGGACGACGCCCTGCTGAACGTTTGCCGTGGTCACGGCGGCGATCCAGAGCGGCAGCAGGAAGAACACGCCGACCCCGAGCGCAAGCGTGATCCCGAGGACGAGGGCGACCGTGCCCTTGCCCAGCTCCTCGCCTTCCTCCTCGGCGGCTTGCACGTTCGCGCTGCGGATGAGCCAGCGCGTGCCGACGACGAGCGTCTCGTAGAGGACGACGAGGCCTCGGATCAGGGGCGCCTTCGCGCCGCGCCAGCGGTGCGGGCCGGAGTTCAGGCGCTCGGAGGCCCAGACGATGTGGCCGTCGGGATGGCGGAGCGCGACCGCGATCGCGTCGCGACCACGCATGAGGACGCCCTCGATGAGAGCTTGACCACCGTACGTGAAGCGGGCCACGGTCGAAGTCTACCGGGTGGCCGCGGCGGTTCTGGCCGGCCGCTCAGCGCCGCGCCGGTTCAGGCGACGCCTCAGGCGCCGGCTCGAACCTGCCGCTCGAGGCGCTTCTGGAAGCGTTCCACCTGTCCGGCCGTATCGATGATTGTCTGCTTGCCCGTGAAGAACGGGTGGCAGTTCGAGCAGACGTCGACACGGAGCTCGGGCTTCGTCGAACCGACGACCCACTCACTGCCGCAGGACGCGCAGTGGACGGTCGCCTGGTGGTAGGTCGGATGGATGTCGGGCTTCATGCGGGTTCTCCAGCGGCTGCGTCGACGGCCTCGACGGCCTCGACCCGGATCCGCTTCTTGGTGCGCGTGGCGTGTTCGAACTTCACGCGACCCTCGATCGTGGCGAAGACCGTGTAGTCGGTCCCGAGCCCGGTGCCCTTGCCTGACAGGAACGTCATGCCGCGCTGCCGGACGATGATCGAGCCGGCCGTGACGAGCTGGCCGTCGCCGGCCTTCACGCCGAGTCGCTGGCCGACGCTGTCGCGGCCGTTCTTCGAGCTTGAACCGGCTTTCTTGTGGGCCATCTGGGCTACTCGTCCTTCTTCGTGCTGCGGGCGCGCTTCGGTGCGGCGTCCGTGGCCTTCTCGGCCTTGGCCTTACCGGTCCCGGTCGCTGGTTCGCTCTTCGATGCGGCCTTGGCGGCGGGCTTTGCCGCGGCCTTGGCCGGTGTTGCCTTCTTCGCCGTCGCCTTCGTGGCGGGCGCCTTCGCGGCCTTCGCGGCCTTCGCGGCTGTGTCCTTCGCCGCAGCTTCCTTCGCGAGCTTCGCCGCCAACACCGCGTCGGCCGCGGCCTGTCGCTGGGCGGCCTCCTCGAGGCGCTCGCGCTCGGTCTTGCGGGCCTCGGCAGCCTTCGCCTCGCTTGCGGCGGCGCTCCTGCCGTCGAGGACGATATCGCTGATCCGAAGGATCGTCAGCTCCTGGCGATGGCCCTTCTTGACACGTCGGCGAGTCTTCGGGCCGTACTTGAAGTTGATGACCTTTTCGCCCCGCGCCTGGCGCAGGACCTCGGCGGCCACTTTCGCGTTCGCGACAAGGGGCCGGCCGATCTCGGCGCTGTCGCCGTCGGCGACAAGGAGCACGCGCTCGAGCGTGATCGTTCCGCCGGGCTCGGCGTCAAGGAGCTCGACCGCGAGCTCGGTGCCGAGCTCAACGCGGTACTGCTTCCCACCCGTTTCGATGACTGCGTACATGGATCCTCTGGCGTCCGGTACGGACGCGGCTGGCGGTCGCACGGTTCGACGACCGCGACCCTGACAGGGAAAGGCACCTCGACCGGGCCGAGGCGCGAATGCGCAGTCTACGGCTGAGGCCCGTGAGCGTCAATCGAGGCCCGCGACCGGTCGACCGGCCACTGGCGACCCGGCGACTGCTCGGCGGCTGCTCGGCGGCTGCCCAGCGGCTGCCCAGCGGCTGCCCAGCGGCTGCTCCCGGGACCCTAGCCTAGAGCGATGAACCGAGAGCGGCTGCTCGAGCGCGCGTTCCTCCTGTCGGCGGTCAGCGTCGCGATCAGCGGCGTCGCCGGCGGGTTCGCGGTCGCCGTCGGGCTCGCGTCGGGGCGGCTTTCGCTGCTCGGGTTCGGGTTCGATGCGGCGATCGACGCGGCGGCATCCGTCGTCCTGCTCTGGCGCTTCCGGATCGAGGCCCGGCATCCAGCTCGGGCCGAGCGCGCGGAGCGGCTGGCGGAGCGAGTGGTCGGCGGCGTCCTGATCGTGCTCGGCCTCTACCTCGGCATGAGCACCATCCAGGCCCTCGTGGGCGACAGTCATCCGGCCGCAACGCCGATCGGGCTCGCGATCTCCCTGGTCTCCGTGATCCTGCTGCCGCCGCTGTCGGTCGCGAAGGCGCGGGTCGCCGCGAGCCTCGGCAGCCGGGCGCTTCGCGCGGACAGCATCCTGACGGCCGTCGCGGCCGCGCTCGCGTTGATCTCCCTCGCGGGATTCGCGGCGACGGAGTGGCTCGGCATCACCTGGGCCGATGCGGTCGGCGGCCTCGTGATCGCCGTCGTGCTGCTCCGCGAGGGAGCGTCGGCATTCCGCCGGCAGGGCCTGTCCGAGTAGCGGCGTCAGCGCTCCCCGGGATCGTTCGCGAGCACGATGCGGGTTCGTGTGAGCGCCGTGATTTCGAGGCCGTCGACGCCGCAGCGTTCGGCGAGGGCCGCGACGACCTCCTCGGGCCGACCGGTCCCGAGCTGGGGATCGATCCGGACGCTGATCCCGAGAACCACCGGCGGTCCGTTCGACTGGATCGTGACGTCGGACAGCAGCGGTCGCAGGTCGTACTCAACCGGTCGACCGCCCTTCGTTCGGGTCCGAGCAATTCGTTCGCTCGCCATCATGCTGCTCGCGGCCTCACGTAGCGTCGCTGGTGACGGGGCCCGCTCGTCGAGCTCGGCACGGTAGATGGCGCCCCGTGCCTGGGCCGCGAGGGCGGGCTCGCCGAGCCAGACGTCGTGACAGTCGACGAGCTCGTGGCCGGGTGGCAGGGCCGCCGCGAAGACAGATCGAGCACGGTCGATCGACCAGCGTTCCGTGAGCTCGATGTCGATCAGCTCGCGTTCGGCCGCGATTCCTGCGCCGAGACCGGCGGCGAGCTGTGTACGACCGCTCACGGGCACGTTCGCCTCCCCGAGGTTCGCCTCGATGGTGGCCTGGAGCTCGCGCGCGGCGATCGCAGCGGCCGCGGAGCTTCGGCGGAACGTGACCCGCCAGCGCTGGCGTGCCTCGGCGTTCATCTCGCGGACGCTAGGACCGCGTCACCACTCGGCGCGGCCTTGCCGGATGTTGATGCTCTGGAGGATGCCGAGGCCGACGGCCAGGCTGATGAGCGACGCGCCGCCGTGCGTCACGAACGGCAGCGGGATGCCCGTGATCGGCATGACACCGATGACCATCCCGATGTTGACGATGACCTGGAACAGGATCATCGAGCCGAGGCCGGCCGCGAACAGCATCCCGAACGGGTCTCGAGACCGCCATCCGGCCGTGATGACCCGCCACAGCAACGCTCCAAAGAGCACGAGGACGACGATGCAGCCGAGGAATCCAAGCTCCTCGGCCAGGATCGCGAACACGAAGTCTGTCGTCTGGACCGGCAGGAACTCGAGCTGGTTCTGGGTCCCGTTCGTCAGACCCTTGCCGAGCCAACCGCCCGAGCCGACCGCGATCTGGGACTGGAATAGCTGCCAGCCGGCGCCGTGGATGTCCGGCGAAGGGTTCAGGAACGAGATCAGGCGGGCCTTCTGGTAGTCCTGCAGCACGTAGTTCCAGAGCACCGGCAGGGTCGCGATCCCGAGCCCGACCAAAGCCCCGAGCCAGCGCAGGCTCGCCCCGGAGAGGAAGAGCATCCCGGCGAGGATCGCCGCGAACACGAGCGACGTGCCGAGGTCTGGCTGGAGGAGGACGAGGATCAGCGGCGGGGCGACGAGGAGGCAGGCGGTGAGGATCGGGATCGGTCCGCCGAGGCGCCCGGAACGCGATCCGAGATAGCTCGCGAGGGTCAGGATCATGAGGATCTTTGCGAGCTCGCTGAACTGGAACTGGAGGCCCGCGATCGCGACCCAGCGCTGCGATCCGCCGACGCCCGAGCCGACCGCCAGCGTCAGGACGAGCAGGCCAAGCTCGAGGGCGTAGAGCGGCCACGCGAGCGTCCGAAGCCAGTGGTAGTCGAAGGCGGTCGCCGCAGCGAAGGCAATGAGCGCGATCGCCGCCCACAGGATGCCTCGCACGAACGTCGAACCGGGCTCGAAGACCGAGCTGCCGACCTCGACGCTGTTGCTGTACGCCATCGCGAGCCCGATCGCAGCGAGCAGCACCGCATACGTCGTGAGCTGCAGGTCGTAGGTCCGCCAGAGCGTGCCGGTGGCGCGCGTGGCCCAGGCGGCGGTTTTCGGGCGAGTGACGAGCGTCCCCATCGGCCTACGGCTGCTGGTAGAAGTTGGCCCGGGTCAGGAACTCGGGCTTGCGGAAGTCCTGCTTCATGTCGAAGTGGAGCTGCATGAAGTACTTGAC
>Ga0114129_10006829_pt1 | contig 16216 bp, 19 predicted proteins | sample RhiMetdeltSRZDD1_FD_80071 | JGI IMG/M metagenome (GOLD analysis project Ga0114129, IMG submission 80071) | Populus rhizosphere microbial communities from Tennessee, USA - Rhizosphere MetaG P. deltoides SRZDD1 (version 2) (version 2) | ecosystem: Host-associated > Plants > Roots > Rhizosphere >... | reverse complement strand
GGTGGCTGCTACGGGAAATCAGGCGGACGATCTCGCTCATCCTACGCAGGATGCTACCAGCCCGGATGATACTAACCCCGTGCTCCGTGAAATTCACAATAATTGTGCAGTGGTCCCAACAGAAGTATCTGGGGTCATTGGCGTGAACGCGAACGGGAATCTCCAGCTCAAGTCGTTCTATTCCAGTTATGGAGTTGGCACAACAGATGTGATCGCTCCGGGAGGCGACTCTATCCTGCAGCGCACTGCTGCGGCACCAAACGGACGCGTCCTTTCGACATGGCCTGCAAGTTTGCTCACCGTTACTTGTTTACCTGCACGTCGACTCGTCGATGCGTCTGGAGCGACCTATTGCTATCAGCAAGGCACTTCGATGGCATCCCCACATGCAGCGGGTGTGGCTGCTTTGATCATGAGCACTGGTGTGACATCACCGGGTTCGGTGGCTGCCAAGCTCCAAAATACGGCCGATAAGATCGCTTGTCCTCCAGACTTATCCATTTACGCTTTCTTCCCCGCCGTGGATAACGGTGCGCCACAAGTCTGCCAAGGTGACCTCGATTACAACTCATTTAATGGTCATGGCCAGATAAACGCATTAACTGCGGTTTCTCCATAGGATCATTGTTTAATAAAAATGGGGCAGATGAAAATCTGCCCCATTTTTATTTATTTCTCAAAGAGAAACGAAATAATTCGCGGCGGCTTACCTTGATCCTGTTCATGCCACCATTCATTTAGCTTAACAAGCCTCAGCCCGTTGTTCGAAGCGGCGCTGAAGAAATCCGAAATGTGATGGACGAATGCCCGGATTTCTGTCATTCCTTCCCCTTTGTCGAATCTCGCCTTTTTACCCTCATATTGTCTGAAGGGATGGAGTTCATTGATCAGGAATCTTCCCTTCTCATCCAACACTCGAAAGGCTTCTGAGAAAATGAAGGAGAGATCTTCGAGGTGTTCCAGAACAAGATTGCAGACGATGAGGTCATAGGATCGATCCTCACACGGCCATTTTTGAGTGAGGTCAGCTACTGAAAATTTCACATTCTCTGCCTGCACTTTTCCCCTGGCTTTCTCGATCATGCCCTCTGAAAAATCAAGCGCGTGGACGTGCGCTCCAAGCTGCGTAAGGAAGACTGTGTTCTTCCCGGTGCCGCAGCCAATCTCCAGGATGGAATCGAAATGCAACTTGGCAAGCGACTCTCTTGTCACTTTTTGATCGAGATCACGAGTCAGATTCTCATCAGTGTCATACGTCGCTGACCATTCGTTATAAGCTTTTTGGATACCCATGTCTGTTTCTCCAACCTTCACCTATGAGGAATGGGCGATATTGTATCAATATTTCAAAAGGTATAATCAGGCAGTTTCTGATATTATGAGCTACGAACTAGTCAACCAATCCACTGAAGTGTGCAGAACATTCAGTAAACAGTTCTGGGCGAAGGCCCTGGAACTAGCAATATTATATGGCTGGCAACCAAAGGGAACGCGCGCGCCAGCATACTTTGATTCTTATGAAATAGATGCTGATTGGCATGGAACGTATTTGACAAATGATGGTCAGACCGTAAAAGCCGAAGATGCTTTTTTGCTGGCAGCTGCTCTGGAAAAGTCGCTGCAAAATATTCCTGACGGTAACATCAAAATAGATTGGAATTCTGAATTTAGGGTTGAGGATGAGCTTCCTGAATGGCTATCTCCAGAAGAACGAGAACTCATGGAAGAAGAGCTGCAGGATAGCTTGCTGGATATCATGGGAGTCCACCCGCTTAAATTTTTTGCCGGTGATGAAAAGCGACATCTAAAGGATTTCATCAGGTTTTGTCGATTGGGAAGTTTTGAAATCATGTAGATCCAAATGCAGGTGAACACAATGATCGAATTTTCACAACTCTATTTCTTTCTGGGGGCCGCGCTGGTGTTATTGCTGGTTCCCGGTCCGGCAGTGTTATACATTACAGCTCGCAGTGCAAACCAGGGACGGTTGGCCGGGCTGGTTTCAGTGCTCGCGATTGAGACGGCGAATTTTCTGCAAGCCGTTGCCGCGACGCTGGGACTCTCTGCCATCCTGTTATCGTCCGCGCTGGCGTTCGATGTGGTGAAATATTTGGGCGCTGCGTATCTGATCTATCTTGGTGTACGAAAGCTTCTCACTTCTGAAGAGGTAGCAGAAAGTGGAGCATTGAAGCAGGAAAGCCTCTCACGCATTTACTGGCAGGGATTTGCAATCAACTTGCTTAACCCAAAGACCGCGCTGTTCTATTTTGCCTTTTTGCCTCAGTTCGTGGACCCCGCCAAAGGAAATGTCACTGGACAAACGTTGTTCCTAGGTGCATTATTTGTTGGCATGGCAATCATTACCGATAGCTTGTATGCCTTATTAGCCAGCTCCCTCGCGGAGAAGTTGAGAGGCAGCCGGCATTTCCAAAAGGGACAGCGGTATTTTGCAGGACTAGTCTATGTCGGCTTGGGGATCACTACTGCGTTGACGGGTTCGAAGAAGTGATTTACTTAATAGGCGGAGCGCCGAGGGTGGGTAAGAGCATCCTGGGTCAACAGTTCTCTGCCAAATTAAAAATTGGTTGGATATCAACTGATCTTCTAATGGAGCTTTTGAGGGTGAAGAATGAGAAAGGTGTAAAGATTGAGTGGAACGCAGCTCCCGAGCGGATCATGGCGGATGCGGAATGGTTCTTCCCTTACCTGGAGCGGTTTATCTGGGGCGTGAACTCGCTGGCAGAGAATTATGTGATCGAAGGCGTGGATTTTCTTCCAGCGCAGGTTGTGCGACTTTCTACTCAGTATCAAATCCGCTCGGTGTTTCTGGGGTGCTCTCAAATGACATTTAAGACTTTCGATCAATTCCCGGGATGTTCGCGCGGTTATAGCAATCTGCCTGAGGAGATGCGTCACCAGATCGTTCGGGATGTACCGCTATGGAGTGAGTTTATTCGGCAGGAATCAGAACATTTCGGGCATCCATATTTCGATATGATCGGTGATTTTGTCCAATGCCTGAATCAAGCCGAGGCGATACTGACAACTAGTTTATGAGCGAAGTTTGATTGATCTATGTTGGTTTGGGGATCACAATCGCGTTGACAGGTTCGAAGAAATAGTGCATATGGGTGACTGAAAAAACGAATTAAATAGCAATTTTCTCCAGATCGAGTGCTATACTATTAAAGGAATTTGATATTGCAAGTTAATATCTAAAGGGGGCTTAGGTTTTCGAGCCGCGCATCGGAATCTCACGTCAGAAAATACATATAAAGAGAAAATCTTGGAGGTAAAAACGATGTCAAGATCAACTCGTCTTGTTATGGCTCTGGTGGGTATCCTTCTGCTGCTCTTTGCCTTTGGTATTGGCAATTTTTCAACAGCAGACGCTGCCAAACCGCCACCAAAAACCCCAACTCCTGTGGGGCCAACGCCCACCGCACCGCCTATTCCCCCTGGGTTACGTGCTGGGTTGAGAGCTTCGAATTATGGTATTTCGCCATTTCCATCTCCCACCTGGTGGGTCAATTCAATCAATTCGATGGCTTCGCGATTCCCTGGCTCCGTTGGAGAACAGGTTGCTGTTGTCGTGGAAGTATCAGGCGGAGGCGGAAGAGGCAAATGTTGGGCGCACTTCCCTCAGCCTGCTACCGGGACGTGGCCGAACGTCAATTGGGATGATGTAGATCTGTTCGAATCAACTTTCGATGCGTTTGATGCGAGCGGCATCAAGGTCTGGGTACAGGTGGAACCTGCCTCTTGTGACGTGCCTATGTTGATCGACCTGGTGATGTTGCAATATCGCCATCATCCAAGTGTGATCGGATTCGGCGTTGATGTGGAATGGTACCGCAAAGATATATCCCGGACTGGCAAACCTGTGACAGATGCCGAAGCCCAAGCCTGGGTAACCAAGACCAGAACCTATAACGCAAATTATCTGGTCTTCCTCAAACACTGGTTGACGGAAAAGATGCCGCCAAACTATCGCACAGGCCTGATGTTCATTGACGATAGCCAGGGGCATGGTTCACTCAACGCGATGGTGACGGAATTCTCCAATTGGGGCCAGACTTTCGCACCCTCACCGGTTGGGTTTCAATATGGTTATCAATCAGATAAATCCTGGTGGAGCAATTTGAATGATCCACCCAGAACAATAGGGAACGCACTCCTGGCATCTATTCCTAACACTAGAGATTTGGTTTGGGTTGACTTTACTGCCTATGATATTTGGCCGCCTTAGAAGTTTTGATATCTGGTGTAATGATGCGCGGCACACAGGAGCAGCGGGCGAGACGCAAAGCGTCTCGTCCGCTTTCTCATCTCTAGTATAATCCGCCCCATGAGTATCAAAACCCAACTGAACGAATCCATGAAAGATGCCATGAAGAGTGGAGATGAAGTACGCAAGCGCACCGTACGTATGGCACTGGCCGCGGTCAAGCAGGTGGAGGTGGATAAACGGATCGAACTTGATGACGCGGCAGTGATGAACCTCCTTCAGAAGGAGATCAAGAACCGACGCGAATCGCTGGAGGAGGCGAAGAAAGCGAACCGTGCTGATCTGATCGAAGCCAACGAAGCCGAGATCAAGGTATTGCGGGCCTTCCTCCCCGAGGCCATGCCTGCTGAAGAACTGGGCGCCATTGTCCAGGCTGCCATTGCTGAAACTGGCGCGGCCTCTCCCGCTGATATGGGAAAGGTGATGAAAGTCGTCATGGCAAAAGTTGCGGGCCGCGCGCCGAATGACATGGTGAGCGCGACCGTGCGGGAATTGCTCCAGAAATAAAATGGGGATCTCCAACGCGCGCGGTCGTCAAGTGCCGCCGCGCATCCGTCTGTTTCAAATCGTCCTGCTCATCGTTGTAAGCATCATATCCTACGGGGCGCTGATTCTGCCTGAGGTGTTACGCACCACTGCTGAGTCGCTCCAACCGGGTGATGTCTCGCCAAGTGATTATCAGGCACCGCGCACCCTTGAATACATCAGCGAAGTGCGGACTAAGGAAGAGCGCCTTAAGGCAGAAAATTCCATTTTGCCGATCTACGCTCCACCGGACCCGGCAATTGCGCGCCGTCAAATCGAGCGGCTCCGCGCTGCATTGCAATACATTGGCCTCGTGCGCGAGGATGAGAATGCCACTCCCGAACAAAAAATTTCCGACATTGAGGCTCTCAGCGATATCAAGCTGAAGTCTGAGACAATTGACAGCCTCCTTGCGTTGCAAGCCCCGCGTTGGGATGCTATTCAGCAGGAAGCGTTGAGTGTGCTGGAGCAAGTCATGCGCCGCACCATCCATGAGCAGGATTTAGAATCCGTTCAACGGACAGTTCCTTCTCTGGTAAGCCTCGCCCTGAATGAAGAACAGGCCGCACTTGTGGCAGAACTGGTGACAGCCTTTGTCGTCCCCAACAGTTTATTAAGTGAAGATTTAACGAAAGCAGCCAAACAGGCTGCGCGTGATGCCGTACAGCCGGTCATTCAGGAATATAAAGTGGGTGAGATCATTATCCTGCGCGGACAAATTATTTCTCCCGTAGAATACGAAGCGCTAGAACAATTTGGGCTGATCGAAGAGACCAGTCCCTGGCAGGATTATGTCGGCGCGGCGGTGCTCGTCATCATGATGGCTGCTTTTATCAATCTCTATTTTTCGCGGCGACATTTGCCATTTCAGTTTGAGCCTCGCAGCCTCATTCTGGTCGCATTGATCTTTATTCTCTTTATTGTGAGTGCTCGTTTCACGATCCCTAATCGCACCGTTTTGCCGTATGCCTTCCCCCTGGCTGCGATGGGCTTGTTGATCGCTACGTTGTTTGGCCTGGAGACAGGCATTGTGTTCTCCATTGCGTTGGCGATTCTGGTGACCTACAACCTGCCAAACATACTTGACCTGACGCCTTATTATCTTTTCTCGTCTTTGACTGGTGTTCTCGTGCTTGGGAACGCGCGGCGCGTCTGGACCTTTTTCCGGGCGGGGATGGCAATTGCAGGCTCGGGAATTGCCATGCTGCTGGCGTTCCGCTTTCCTTTCGTGCAGATGGATCCGATTGCTTTGCTCCAATTATCTGGCGCAGCCATCTTCAGTGGGCTGGCGGCTTCAAGTATCGCGTTGTTATTGCAATATTTCCTTGCCCAAACACTTGGTCTGACGACTTCGTTACAATTGATCGAGATTTCACGTCCGGACTTTCCTCTCCTGCAATTCTTTTTGCGTAATGCGCCAGGGACTTATCAGCATAGTTTGCAGGTTGCGAATCTTGCCGAACAGGCAGCAGAAGCGATCGGCGCAGACGCATTGCAAACCCGCGTTGGCTCGCTCTTCCATGATGTGGGAAAGGCGATGAACCCCTTATTCTTTGTGGAAAACCAGCCGCAGGACCAGCTGGACACGCACGAAGACCTTGCTCCAGTTGAAGCAGCGGCTGCGATCATTACTCATGTCCCTGATGGGATCGTGCTCGCACACAAACACCGTCTGCCGCGTCGCATCGACGATTTCATCCTTGAACATCATGGCACAATGATCACACGCTATCAATACAACCAGGCCGTGGAAGCGGCAGGCGGCGACGCCTCCAACGTGGATAAGGAACAGTTCCGTTACCCGGGGCCGAGTCCCCGCTCGCGTGAGACCGCCTTGCTCATGCTCGCCGATGGCTCCGAGGCACGCTCTCGCGCCGAGCGCCCCGCAGACGAAGAAGCCATTCGAAACATTGTCCGCTCCACGATTGAGGTGGCTCAGAAACAGGGACAGTTGGATAACACCCAATTAACCCTGCGCGATCTCAGCATCATCACGGACGTGTTTGTCAACATTTTGCGCGGCACGCATCATCCACGCATTTCATATCCAAAGGAATCGCCCGCCACGCAGGATGTGAGCACGGTACCGAATAAAAAATGATTTACATACATGTCATTCTAAGCGACCGTTTTTGGGGAGCGACACTTGCACCCGATTTGCTTAGCAAATCGTGCGTTCCCTGGCACCGCCCGCCAGGGCAGGTATGGCGCAGTGCAGGTGAGAATCTCCTATATATTATTGATGGGGTACTTCGCATTTGCCCAGAGTGACATGGAGCAAAAATGATATATGTTGAAAGTAAGTTGGATTTTCCAAAGAAACTGTTGGCGCGCGCGGCGAACGCGGCGCTTGAACACGAAACTGAATCTTTGGATTCTGAACTATCCATTATTTTGACGGATGACGCGCGCCTGCATGAGTTGAACCTGAATTATCTGGGAATCGACGCGCCGACAGATGTGTTGTCCTTCCCCGCTTCTGAAACGGACCCGGAAACGGGCGCGCGTTATATTGGCGATATCCTCATCTCGATCCCTCGTGCCCAAGCACAGGCTGACGCGGCAGGTCATCCTTTCGAATCCGAAATGCAACTTCTGGTCGTCCACGGCGTCTTGCATCTAATTGGTCACGATCATGCGGAGGCTGAAGAAAAAGCCCGCATGTGGAAAGCGCAAGCCGAGATCCTGGAAAGACTCGGGCTGGGCCAAATCCAAATTCGAGAAGAATAATGTCACTCAAAACGTTCATCACTTCACGCATCGCAGCTTTTGGACATGCTTTTCGTGGCTGGTGGCATGTGCTAAAAACCCAGCACAACGCCTGGATACATTCCGTTTTTGCCACGATCGTTATTTTTACGGGTCTATGGGTAGGACTGACGCCACTCGACTGGGCTGTCATTGTGTTGACCATTGCCATGGTCTTCACCGCTGAATTTATCAACACTGCCATTGAAGCTGTTGTTGACCTGGCAAGCCCGGTGCATCATCCGCTGGCAAAAGTCGGCAAGGATGTAGGAGCGGGCGCGGTGCTCGTCGCTGCATTGGCAGGAATTGTGATTGGTTTACTTATTATCGGTCCGCCGTTGTGGACGCGTCTTGTCTCTTTATTTACTGGCAGTTGATCTATTTTTACTGAACACTGGTTACTAATTACTTTTCAATGGAGACCCTATGACCCTATCTTTTCAGTTCGGCACGGTTGGTTCTCCCACTGGCACACCCAAGAAACCAGGTGGCTCGGTGGGCGCGATCGAATTTAGCAAATCCATCGGGTTGAATACGTTCGAGCTTGGCTGGGTGCAATCGGTGCGCGTGACCGAGGTCACTTGCGCGGCGATCAAAGCGAAAGCCGAAGAGCAAAAGGTCTCTCTCAGCGTCCATGCACCCTATTTCTTTAACCTGAACGCGACCGATGAAGAGTGGCCCAAATCACGTAAGCGCTTAATGGATGCGGCACATTATGGTAACCTGGCGGGCGCAACAGACATTATCTTCCACCCCGGCTCCTATTTTGGCAATGATCCGGTTGAAGTCTTGAAAGTCAGTATTCCGCGCTTGAAAAGTTGTGCCGATGAACTGCAAAAAGCAGGCAACCCTGTCACGTTGCGACCGGAAACAATGGGAAAATCCGCGATGCTTGGCTCATTGGAAGATACGCTTGAGATGAGTAAAGCCATCGAAGGTGTCGAGCCTTGCATCGATTTTGCTCACCTCCATGCGCGGCCAGGTGACGGATCAATGAACACCTATGACGAATGGAGTGCTTTATTGAAGAGTTATCAAAAGGCGCTTGGGAAAAAGGCCCTGAAGCGATTGCACATCCATCTTTCAGGCATCGAGTATGGTCCCAAAGGTGAAAAGAATCACCTGCCCGTGGCTGAGTCTGATCTAAAACTTGATGCTCTCTTCAAGGCATTAAATGAGTTTGGTTGCGCTGGTCGCATCCTTTGCGAAAGTCCCATCATGGAAGAGGACGCGCTCAATATGAAAAAGGCATGGATGAAAGTGAGCGGGGAAAAAGAATAGTTTATGGACTATACAACAAGTGCGGACCTCTCAGTAGAGGTCCGCACTTTTGTTTTAGGCTGTCACGCCAAGCCTGCGCAAATTCTCAGTGTGACCCGAAGTGACAGGATCGCATCACTGATGAGTGATGCTGACAAGTTCCAGCCGTTCTTCACCGCCTTTGACCATGATGCTTAAGATGAAGCCTACACCTTTTGCATAATATTTGTTTTCGACCACACCCCTTTCCAGCGGAGTCCATTCCTTAGTCACCAGGACTTTATCGAAACACCCATAGGGCACGCACACAGATGCATTAAGGCGGCGGACTTGCGCCATATCCTCTGCCACATCGGGTGCATGTTCTTGCTGGTATCGTTTCCCCTTCTTCGGGTCTGCCAGCATGATAATGCCAGGCTGCGCGCCATCCACGCCAGCTTCCCAGGAACCTTCCGTACTGATCACATTGCCATTCTCATCCAGTTCCTTGGTGTCTTCTCCGAAGTACCAGACATTACCAGCCTTGTCCTGGGCATACCAATCGAAGGTTTCTTCAATCTGCACACCATCTTCAAATGATTGGACATGAACAACCGTAGTGGTGACATCTAGGATTACCTTCGTCTGGTTGGTGACCTGCATCACCTCACGGGTGGGAACGCCTTCTGTCTCGCCTTCGTAGACGAAAGTCGTTCCTGGTTCGAGGGGAAAGTATGGGTTCGTCACCTCACTCACGAAGTTAGCAGGATCTATCTGGGGTGGCTTCTTTTTTGCCTCAGAGCTTGCCCCTGCAATGGATACCGTGCTAAAGAGTATGACCAACCCGATAGTAATAAGGGTAAAAAATCGCTGGTTCCATTTCATAAGTTTATCTCCTCTCTCATAGTTGATAAGCTAGGCAAAACGCCTGAAGTGGCGTCTTGCCACGATGAAGTGCTCGCTGTTGAGTTCAGATAGTATAAATGGAAGTGACCTCCTTTCATTATGAGAGAACGGTCTCCCTGCCTTTGTCGATCTCTTTTCAGACACGGTTTGCGATCTTTAATGTAGTGCCAGAAGGGAGATTATGTTGTTGAGAGTGATGAGGGGATTTTTAGATGGCAAGCTGGATAGTTTTTATCCAATGTAATTATAGTGTGTTCATATGAAGAAACTATGAAGAACAATGAGCGGGGAAAGAGGGTGATTTGATAAAGTAATAGAAGTGCGGACGCTTATGCATGAAGATGTAAAGGTCCGCACTCTTGTTTAAGTTACCGAGTTGGCTGTGAGACGTGGCACAGTACTTTTGCCTAACAATTAAGCATTACCGAACCCGCACGAGTTCACTCTGCTCATCACCGCCTTTGACCATGTTTCCGAAGATGAAGCCGACACCCGATGCATAGTATTTATATTCGACAACACCTTTCTCCAGCGGGCTCCATTCTTTGGTCACCAAAACATTATCGAAACATCCATAGCGGACGCAAAAAGCGTCTTCAAAGCCAATTACCTGCGCCATATCCTCTGCTATATCTGGCGCGTTCTCTTGCTGGTATTTGTCACCCTTCTTTGGATCTGCCAGCATGATGATGCCTTGTTCAGCGCCATTGACTCCGGCTTCCCAGGAGCCCTCTGTACTAATCACGTTGCCGTTCTCGTCCAGTTCCTTCGTATCTTCTCCAAAGTACCAGACATTACCATCCACATCCTGAGCAAACCAATCAAAGGTATCTTCAATCAGCACTCCATTTTCATAGGAAAGGTGATGAACGACAGTAGTGGCAACACCAAGGATTTCCTTTGTATCCTGAGTGACGGTCATGACGTCCCGCGTAGGAGTTCCCTCACTTTCACCTCGATAGGTGAAGGTGGTTCCTGGTGGGAGCGGAAAGTATAGGTTATCTATAGTAGTTACAAAGTTGCCGGGATCTATTTGTGGAAGAGGTGGTTTTGCTCCTGCGCCGGATACAGTAGCGAAAAGCATTGCCAGCGCAATCGTAATCACGGTAAAAAATCGTTTTTTCCATTTCATAGTTTTCTCCTTTATGCATGAATCTAAGGATGGCAACCAAACGAAATAGAGTGTAAAGTTGTTTGAAATTGGGGATTTTGAGTGTTGGTTGTATTGGCCGCCATAAACCTTTAGAAAATAATATACTATTTTCATAAGGACGCTTGCATGGGGGATATCCCTATATATACCCAGTACCAAAGTCCCAAAAGAAAAGTTGAATGAAGATCAGATGAAGAAGCTCGAACTTATTATGAGGCCGGCGTACAAATCATTGACAGGCGTGTTTCTGTCCAGACAATTAAACTCGCTATCACGATTAGAAGTCGTGTCAAAAGTATTCTTTGATGTTCTACAGACGCGGTAAGTCAGGCTTGTCGTTTCCAAACTCCCCACAAAGTCTTTCGCTTCCAATGCCGCTGATGATCAATCGTTCTTTTTTATTACTCAAAAATTTCTGTGTCCAGTTAATAGAGCCACCGTCAACAAGTTCCAAGCGCTGACCGGAAGCGGCTGTGGCGTGGATGTGAAAACAGAGATCGGAGTAATAACCCCGACCCTTCGTTCTACCTTCGTCAAATCCGCAGCCTACACATTCAAACTCCGATTGAATCACGGATAGAAGTTGAGCCATGATCAGTTCGCGGGGATTCAGACCAAGGTCCGTTATGGAGAGATGAAGCGGAACATCAGGGCCAAGAAATGCACTGAGTGCTGTCAAGTAAAAACGGACATGCAAAACTAAGGTAGACAACTCAAACTTTAAGTTGCCTTGATCTTTACCTGCACTGCATAGGGCAAACGAACTGAAATGAGCTATAGACTCAGGACTTTTATAGTATTGTGCGCGCAGGAGCCTGTGACTGGCTGCAAGATGAATCGGATTGGATGACTTTGGATGACTTCGGAGAAGTTCTCGACGGCGGATAGAACATTCAAGCGCAAGTACATTCGTCGAATCTGAAACTACTTCCGTATTTCGAGCCGTCGTTACTGCCCAATTTTGATCAACCTGAGAAACGACAGAGCTTGTGCCAAATGGACAGACGGGTGATAAAGCAATTGGCTCAAACTCTTGCGGCAGAAGCGAAAAAGCAATTTGCTCCCATCGCAAGAGCGAGATTGGAGATACAGTTGAAGGCCGGACAAATCGATTTGACGCGAAGTCTGACAACACAGTAGAAGGTTGGATTCGATCACTACGAATACGATAAACCTCCAGAAGAAGAGATTGCAGGTCGGTTGGTGAAAGTTTTTCGGCAAGGATTAACGCAAGTCCAGATATGCCAGCCTCTCGCTCTATTCGTTCTGTAATCTTATTCATAATTCTCACTTCCCAGATACATATCGAGCGCGATATCCTAAAAATCTGCCTACCAACGCCAACACCGGCAACACTAATCGTTGGAGAGGGATCGGTATCCCGGCGTTAAAAGTCTGACTTTCAATTGCGTTCCCAATCACGGCAAGTTGCAACAGGTTCACTTCCCCTTTGGAATTGGTCTTGCCATCCATTGCGAGGCTGAATAGGGTCTCGAAGAAAATGTCTGTGCCTAATGCTGGGCGGAAGCTATGACGCATTTGCAACTCATCCAGACCTGCATTCCAGCAATTGATGTGGATTGCGCCGGGCGGAATGATTACTGTCTCGCTTGCATGCGCCTGTCGGTCGACTCCACCCAGACGATAACGCGCGGTCCCTGCGAGGATTTCGAACCGTTCTTCGTGATTAAGTTGAACATGTTCAGGGAAAGTGGGCCCTGTGCGCGGCCGCATAAAGTGTTTGAAGGCGACCAATGCTCCACCCGTATCTTGCTCCGTTTGTTCAAAAACGATCCGCTCGCCAGTATAGGTATTGTTCAATGTCTGACCGGCATAAGGCATAGCACTTCTCCTCTATCTGGAAATGCTCAAACACGCGTCGATGTAAAAGCACGGATCGAGAGTAATCCTAACATCAGACTGGCGAGGGCGAAACCGATGAACCATAGCCAATCTGAAAGATCAGCGGTTGAGAATAACTGCCGATGAAGGATCGAAGCGATCAAAACACCGATCGTAAACACAAACGTTGCAGTGACAGGGATACGAACTTCCGCCCAGGCTTGACAACGAGCAAGCAAGAGACTGCCAATTCCATAGGATAAGAAAGGCGCTGAGTATAGCTGTGCAAGTAGTTGTGTGATCTTCCAGGGCCAAACTGAGACCATAAAGTTTGGTGCGATTAAGAGTACAAAACCTAAAGCAGTCGCAACCATCCCTTGTGCTAACAAATAACCGTGCACCCATCCCGGCAAACGTGGCCCAATTGGATTTATATCTACGTCACGATATTGCCATACCAGCCACAGAGCAACGAGCGGATATACTAGATACGCGCCGAACCAAATCCATGGTTGAGGTTTCGCAAAGTTGAACTCGCCCAAGTAAAACAGCGAGATCACGAAAAGCATCCCGGTCCAGATGGCGATCATTGGCAACACCACGCGGACTTCATCCCAGCGGCTGGCAAATAAAGAAAGTGCCATAAATGTCGCGCCCGAGAGATACATCGACCCTAGAAAGCGCGCGTGAAGTGGTGGGACGAGCCAGGGCAGTGCCCAATGGACATGAGCAGGAAGAAAAAACCCGAAGAAGCCAACCCACAGTGCGAGAAACCCTACGGCAAAGAAATAAATTTTGTGCCCAAGGCGAAAAGATGTCATGGATTACCTCGCAAGAAATCACAACCCAGGCTAGGCTACAAATAGCCATATGCTTTGAGTGTTTTCAACGCGCCGATTGTGACCACACCCCGATACTCTAACTCACATGCTGGGCTGACAGCCGGCCACGAGATCGGCCAACCACCATCTGCTAGTTGGCCGGCGGCCAATACTTTTAGGTGGGAATCAATTTGACTATTCTCAAATAAGACACGGCAAAGACTATCAGGCGTAGGTGCCCATGTCAGTGGTTTAAAGGTATATCCAGGGGCATGCGGGTCAAAGGCAGTTTGTTTTTTGATTTGCTCACTAATCTGTTGGAACATCCTTTTTGCGCGGTCCCGATCCGGTACATTTTCAAGAAAGATCGCCGCGCAGAGTAAGTCGTGTTGACTTCCATTTTGCAACGCTGCGATTTTTCGCCAGCAATACTCAGTCGCTTTCTCTGCCCAGACGTGTTGAAACTTATGCTTGTGTAAGAGCCCTGCAATGCTTGCGGTAGGGTTGATAGAGGCGGGAGGATTATCTTCTGTATGCCACCAATCTGCTCTTGGGGCATCTCTGACCGATGGCAAGACAAAAGGGACACCTCCTTCATCTGTCGTAATGCTCATGAGAAAGTCACAGACTTTCCCGGCGATTGCAGCATCAAAACCCACATCATCGAGTATTCGCAAAGCGAATTCCTGGTCAATCGGCTGACTAGAGGGAGAGCGTTTGTCTGGCTCAAGTGCATTGCCAAACCCGCCATCGTCATTCTGATAAGCGGCCACTGCTGCGATGACATTTTGCCTTGCTCCTCCTTTATAAAGAAAGGAGAACAGATGTCGTTCGAGCAGGCGAGCATTATTCAAGAGAAAGATTTGTGCTGATTCAAGTATGCTGGTTGACATGCTAAACCTGTCTTATTTGCTCTATTGACTCCTCTTTATTTGAATCCCGATTTGTGTGTCTAAAATACTATTAGGTGTCCAACTTCGGAGGCCGCCCGGGTTTGTTCATTCGGGTCAGGATAGCAGTCATGAAGCCCAGGGTGGTGAATACAGCCAACGCAATTTTGGTCACATCTACAATAGGTTCTACGCGCACGCTTGTGGGCGACATAATAATCGCAGCGACCGGGCGAGCCAACACGCGTCCTCCGCCTCCACCTCCTCCGCCACTCCCACCTGCATTTTCGGCCTCTGTGGAGCTTTGTGAGCCACCTCCCATACCCAAACCGAACCCAACGGCGCTCAGAACCTCTGCCGCCGGAATGACCAGATTTTCGCCCTGGCTTACGGGCGCGCCATAAACGGCTTCCACATTTGCGGCGGATAGAAATTTATCTAAGGTAGTTTGCACAGTGTTCACTGCTGATGTAGGGTCAGGTGGCTTGCTGACCTGTGATTTTGAACCTGGAGTTAAGATATCGGCCATGGATAGGCCTCCTTTCAAGATTAGATAGTCTTACGTCTATACAGCATTAGCATGAACGTGCTTGCGAAGCAGAGTCCCATTAACAGTAGCACAACGGTACGAGTCACATCTGGAATAGGCACAATTTGTTCTTGACCATCCGGTGTGCGCACCAATACTGCCACGGGCCGATTCCAGATCAAGCCTCCACTGATAAAAGGGAACCGAAGCTGAACCACTTGCGAGCGGACGCGCAGTTCGGTGTCTTTGACTTTTACCGATTTGCCGGTGAGGGTCTCAATACGAAGTAGTGAAGTGAGCATAGTAACTTACCTGCTGACCAAGAGTGCCGAGCCCAGAAAATGGTTGAAAATGTGTACACTGTGTTGGGCACGTATTTAATTGATATCGCTTTTGCAAATGAACCAATTTTCATCAATTTGTTTCCATACATACCCGTTCTATACACAGTCAACCGCTTGAGGTGTTTGCCTATCGTACGAGTATACCAATGAGAAAACATCTCGATAAACATTGAACTCCGCATAATTTGCCTCAACGAATACGCATGTAAACGCCAAATCTCTATCTTTGAACTCCAGTTCGATACATTTTCTTTCACCTGCCAAATAGATTGGACAACCTTGTTCGACAATTTGCTCATATCGATATCGATTGAAATAGAGTTTAATTTCTTCGCGCAGAGGTGGCTCGGGTAAATACCATGCAAGAAGTGCACCAAGAACTACTACACAGAAGAGCAAACCATTAGGAGGGTGGCTTATGATTGCTCGAATTCCGTAAATAAACAACACAATAAACCACACCGATTAATACAACACCACCGCAACCGAGAAGGATAAATGCCGCCAAAAAAACCCATCGCAAGATTTCTGCTTGAAGCGCCCGAAAGCCATAGAGCACAAATACACATAAAAAGAAAGCCTGAACAATAAGGCTTCGCTGTCGTTGTTCGGTGGGCAGTGCAAAGAAATGTCTCAAAATCGTTTACTTAATTTCTTGAAAATAAATTACAACCGACGATATGACTCGGAATCGCCTCATGCGCTAGACCAAGTGCCCAACGGTGTGCGTTAGTGGCAGGTGGGTGGGACGAGACTCGCCGTCGAAACGGGCAAAACGCAAAGCCATGTAAAACGCTCAAAAAACGCGGGGCCCACCGCCAAATCCGTTGCACGCTGTGTTGGCACGCTTTAGAGTTATAAGACTTGTCATGCAAAATCAGCCTTATCAATTATCTTTGCTATTAAGTTCTTATCAATCACGTCTGAGCAG
>Ga0114129_10006828_pt1 | contig 16216 bp, 15 predicted proteins | sample RhiMetdeltSRZDD1_FD_80071 | JGI IMG/M metagenome (GOLD analysis project Ga0114129, IMG submission 80071) | Populus rhizosphere microbial communities from Tennessee, USA - Rhizosphere MetaG P. deltoides SRZDD1 (version 2) (version 2) | ecosystem: Host-associated > Plants > Roots > Rhizosphere >... | reverse complement strand
GGCGCATGCCAGAAGCTGAATGAAACCAACAGCTTCCGACATGCGCCCTTTCAATCGATGCGCGTGTGAAGCACGCGCTCTAACCAACTGAGCTAAGCGCCCGCAATGACGGAGTTCTGAGAATTAGTGAAGTAGAGAATTGGTCAATTCGTGAATCAACTCACCCGTCCACCGACATTCTGTCCCACCCTGCGGCTTCCTCGCAACCGCGATCGACCTACGAACCACCGGCGACCTTCGCGGCGAGGTACCGCTTCCGCGCTCGCACACTGTAATCGGGATCCGACGCGTGGACGGTGAGGTCGTGCATCTTGCCATCGAGTCGCTCGGGCGTGAAACCGAGCGCGTACTGGTGATGGAGCTCGTCCGCAACCCGCGCGAACGTCGATGCGAGATCTCTCGGCGACGTCAGCTCGAAGTACCCGCCACCAGTCGCGGCCGCAATCTTCGGTAGCCCCTCGTCCGGTTTTTCCAGCTGGAGCTCGCCGCCGCCGTAGCCACCAAGGCCGCGACCGCCGGGGACACCGAAACCGCCCGGCCCCATCCGGCCAGGAACTCGATCGCGGCCTCGTCCGCCAAAACCGGGCATGCCATTTTGCCCTGCGAGGCCGATCGCATAGACCATGACGTCGGCTTCCTCGGCGCGCTTGATCACGTCCTTGAGCGACTTGTTGTGATTGCTGAAGTTCATCGGCTTGTCGACGCCGTCGGTGAACACGAGCACGACGCGTCGCCCCTGTTCGAGCAGCAGCTTGTCGATGCCGGCATCGACCGCATTCCACAGCGGCGTCGGCCCGTCCGTCTGCAATTCGTTGCGGAGGATCTTCAGCAGCGCATCCCGATCCGACGTGAACTCGGGCGGGTCCACTTGGATCCGGTTCCCGAAGCTGCCGATGCGCGCCTTGTCCGCCGGCAGCATCGCATTCACGAACGCCGCCGCGGCCTGCGCCTCGAGATCGAAGTTGGGTTTCATGCTGCCGCTTCGATCGAGCAGCATGACGAGCGTAATGGGCTGGATGTCGTTCGCGAATACCGTCATCGTCTGCCGCTTGCCGTTGTCGTCGATAGCGAAATCGTCACGCGACAGATCGGGCACCAGACGCCCGCGCACGTTGGTAACGGTCGCGTAGACGGCAACCGTGCGGGTCCCTGTTGCGAAGGAAGGGGGCTGTGTTTGCGGCGAGGCGACAGCCGCGTTGACCGTCATCGTGACGAGCGCAGCAACGCGACCGAACGTGCGGCTCATGAAAGAGCTCCCGCAGGCAATGGCGTTCAGGATCTTATGCGGAATCGAGCCGCCCGGGACAGTGGCGAGCTGTGACTTGGTGAATTTCACCACCAAGTCACAATTCTCAAGCCAACGACAGCGGTGAACCTTACTGATGCTTGATGAACGTCCCGGCGCGCAGCTCGCTGTAGGCCTGCTGCAACTGCTCCTCGGTGTTCATGACGATCGGGCCGTACCAGGCGACAGGTTCCGCGATCGGCTGGCCCGAGACGAGCAGAAAGCGAATGCCCGCATCACCAGCCTGCACGACGATTTCGTCGCCGCTGTCAAACAGCACCAGCGACCGATCGGCGACGGGGGAGAGAACAGTCGCGTCTCCCTCACCGACCACCTCCGTCTTGACGCCGCGCGGTGTCGACGCTCCGCGAAATGCGCCAGAACCGGCGAACACGTAGGCGAACGCGTGACGCGTCGTCTCGATCGGCAGATGCTTCTTCACCCCGGGCGGGACGAAGATGTCGAGATATCGCGGGTCCGCCGCCACGCCATCGACAGGACCGCTCTTGCCCCAGAAGCTCCCGCAGATCACTCGTACCCGCGTGCCGTCATCGTCCACGGCTTCGGGAATGGCGTCGGACGTGACGTCCTGATAGCGCGGCGCGGTCATCTTCAGCGAAGCAGGGAGGTTGGCCCACAGCTGGAAGCCGTGCATACGCCCGTTCGGATCGCCTTTCGGCATCTCCTGGTGCATGATGCCGCTCCCCGCCGTCATCCACTGCACGTCGCCGGCTCCGAGACTGCCTTTGTTGCCAAGGCTGTCGCCGTGATCGACCGAGCCGGCCAACACGTACGTGATGGTTTCAATGCCGCGATGCGGATGCCACGGAAAGCCCTTGAGAAAATCCTCGGGCCGCTCGTTGCGGAAGTCGTCGAAGAGCAGAAACGGATCGAATTCCTCGGTGTTCCCGAAGCCGAACGCGCGCTTCAGCTTCACGCCGGCGCCTTCGAGGGTGTCTTTGGGTTTGAGGACGCGTTTGACCGGTCTGAGGGACATTGGTACTCCTAATGGTTCATGACTATACCAAACTAGTTCATATATGTCAATTACCTCAGGCGCGTTCTATTTCCGACCTTCGGGAAGGCGCCGCTGTTGGGCGCCGTCGTAATCGTTGTCCTTGGGATCGATCTGTCGCATCGGCGTTTGACGGGTGCGTTCCTCGTGCGCGTGCGCAATCAGGCCCGGCAGCCGCGAGATCAGAAAGATCGCGTTGCCCAGCTCGTACGCGAACCCAAGGTCGGCGCTGATCGCCGCGATAGCGCCGTCGACGTTGACAGGTAGAGGCCGACCGAATCGATCCTTGTACCCGTCGATCGCGTGCTCGCACGCTCGAATCAAGCGCACGTGCTCGCCCTCGAGCTCGAGCTCGAGCGCCATTTGAAACAGACGCGCCGCGCGCGGGTCGCGGGTGTGAAAACGATGCCCGAAGCCGGGTGGCGCTTCGTTCGCCGCCGCGCACTCGGCGACGATGGCGTCCGACGCCTGCTGAACGGTCATGCCGCCTCGGATCTTCGAGAGACCGGTATCGAGAAAACGCATGCACGACTCGATGTCGCCGCCGTGATGCGGGCCGAAGGCCAGGATGCCGGCCGCGACGCAGTCTTTCAGCGGTGCGCCCGATGTCGCAACGTTCCGCGCCGCCAGCGTGGACGGCGGTGTGACCCCGTGATCGATCGACGACACGAGCACGGCGTTCAGCATGCGGCCGATTGCCGGCGTCGGCAGCTCGCCCATCAGCAGCAGGTAGACCGCTTCAGCGAAGCCGAGCCTGCCCATCATCTCGTCGAGCGGATATCCGCGGACGAGGATCTTGTTGGGCTCTATCTGGGTCAGCGACGAATGCCACCGGTCCGGCGGCGTGCGCGCCTGCAGGCGGCGGTCGGGGGCGGCGGTGCTCTTGGCCATAAACAGTTCTCCGATTTCAGCCATCAGCGCTCAGCATTCCAGCCCCGGCTATCGACCATCCAGCTTCCGCCAGCACTCAGTTGCAGTTGGCGCAAAAGCCGAGAGCCGACCGCTCAGAGCGGACAGCTGACCGCTTAAACAGTCCCGTAAAGTCGATCGCCGAAGTCTCCGAGGCCCGGGACGATGTACTTGTGCGCGTTGAGCTCGCGATCGACAACCGGAGTGAAAATTTCGACGCCGGGATGGTGCCGCTCGACCAGCGCCACACCTTCCGGCGCCGCGACGATGCAAATCATGCTGATGCGCTCCGCGCCCGCGCGCTCCAGCAGCTGGAGTGCGGCGACGGCGCTGCCGCCGGTCGCCAGCATCGGATCGATCATCAGCACGTCGCTCTTGTCGAGCCGCGCCGGAAGCTTCGAATAGTACTGCGATGCGACTGCGGTCATCTCGTCGCGCTGCAGCCCGATATGGCCGACGCGCGCATCGGGAACGAGCTCGAGCACGGCGTCCAGCATGCCGAGCCCCGCGCGCAGGACCGGGACGACCACGACGTCGCGGTCGATCGTTCGTCCCGGCGCGGGACCAAGCGGTGTTTCAACTGTCACGTTCTTGGTGGCCACCGAACGGAGCGCTTCGGCCGCAAGCAGCACGCTGATGCGTGTGGCCGCACGTCGAAAGGCTTCAGGAGGCGTCGTCTTGTCGCGCAGCGAGACGAGTGCGTCGTGTACCAGTGGATGGTCGACGAGATGAACCGGCACGGGGTTGACTATACACCGAAGGGATTAGGGGTTCGTGATCGGGGTTAGTAGAATCCGCTGCATGAGACGTGTCCTGATCGTTTGTGCTGTTGCGGCGGTGTCTGTCGGTGCACAGACGAGGCGGTCAGTGTCGCTCGTCGTCGTCGGCGGCACGATTATCACGGAGAACGCGGCTCACCGGATGCTGACGCCTGGCGCAATTGCGATCGACGCCCGCGACATCGTGGATCTCGATACGCCGGCGGCGATTGCCGCGAAATACCAGGCGCGTGAGACGATCGATGCGCGCGATCAGATCGTGCTGCCAGGCTTGATCAACACGCACACGCATGCACCGATGGTCATGTATCGCGGGCTTGCGGACGACCTCGCGTTGCGCGAATGGCTCGAGAAATACATCTTCCCGGCTGAAGCCAAGACCGTGTCGCCCGAGCTCGTGCGCACGGGGACCCGGCTGGCCGCGCTGGAGATGATCGAGTCGGGGACCACAACGTTCGTCGACATGTATTACTTCGAGGAGGAAATCGCAAAGGCGTCGATCGAGGCGGGACTGCGCGGCGTACTCGGGCAAACCATCATTCAGTTTCCGGTCGCCGACGCGAAAACGCCCGCCGACGCGTTGGCGCGCGCAGAACGGTTCATCAAGGAGTTCAAAGACAACGGCCTCGTCGTGCCCGCGGTCGCGCCGCACGCGCTGTACACGAACGACAAGGCGACTCTCGTCGCGTCGGCTGAATTGGGCCGGAAGTACGGCGTGCCGGTCATCATCCATTTCTCGGAGACCGAGGACGAGGTTCGGCTGGCACGGGACCAGTACAAGATGACACCTGCGGCCTATCTCGAGTCGATCGGTTTCTGGGGGCCCCAGACGGTTGCGGCGCACGGCGTCTGGGTCACGGACGACGACATCGCCATCCTGAAACGCCGCGCCGTGGGCGTTGCGCACAACCCCGAAAGCAACATGAAGCTTTCGAGCGGCGCCGCGCCGGTCGCACAGTACCTGGCTGCCGGCATCGCGGTCGGCGTGGGGACCGACGGGGCCGCCAGCAACAACGACCTCGACATGTTCGAGGCGATGCGCCAGGCAGCCTTCCTCGCCAAGCTGTCGACGCGCGATCCGACGGCGGTATCGGCGCAGACCGCGCTCGACATGGCCACGATCGGCGGCGCCCGCGCTCTTCACATGGATCGCCTCATCGGCTCGCTCGAAGCGGGCAAGCGCGCCGATCTGATCACGGTGTCGATGTCCGCGACGCGCCAGACGCCGCTCTATGACGCGGTGTCGCACCTCGTCTACACGACGCGCGGCGATGATGTGCGAACGACCATCGTCGATGGCAAGGTGCTGATGCGGGATCGTCGCGTACGGACGCTCGATCGCGCGGCCGTCATAGCGGAGGCCAACAAGCTGGCTGCGCGAGTGCGCGACGCCGTGCGGTGAGCCAGTCAGCCATTCTTAGCATCGAGCACGGCGATGTACGGAAGGTTCCGGTATTGCTCCGCGTAGTCGAGGCCGTAGCCGACCACGAACCGATCTTCGATCGTGAACCCGATGTACTCCACCTTGACATCCACCTGGCGGCGCGAAGGTTTGCTGAGGAGACACGCCGTGCGCAGCGACCTGGGGTTGCGCGCTCGAAGAATGTCCTGCAGGTAGGTGAGCGTCAGCCCCGTGTCGACGATGTCCTCGACGATGACGACGTTTCGGCCGGCGAGGGTCGTATCGAGATCCTTGAGGAGTCGAACTTCTCCTGACGTCGTGGTGCCCTTCGCATAGCTCGAGACAGCCATGAAGTCCATCGAGATGTGCCCAGGCGTGTGTCGCACGAGGTCCGATAGAAACATGAAGGCGCCCTTCAGCACGGCAATCACGTGCAGATCGTCAGGGAAATCGCCGCGGATTGCGAGGGCGAGCTCGGCGACGCGCTTTTGAATCTGCTCCGCAGAGAGTAGGATTTCAGACGGCCGCAGGTCGGACATAAGGGCAGACATCATACTCTAATGAAAAAATTCGAGATCATCACCGAAGCGGATGCGCGCGTGCTCGCGCGCGGCGAGACGGTGGAATTGGCGCGCGGCGGACACGTCACACCGCTGGCGGCGGACACGCTGAAGGAGCGGCGCGTGAACGTGATCCGCGAAGGCCGAATCTCGGTGGATGAGAGCTCGCTCGTGCCGCGCGCCGACATCCGGACGATTGCGATCGCCAGCGATCACGGAGGCGTGAAGCTGCGTCACACGCTCGTGACGTTTCTGCGCGGGCGTGGCATCGCGGTCCACGATCTCGGAAGCGACGGCCCGGACCCGGTCGACTATCCCGATACCGCGGCGTCGGTCGCGCGTGTTGTCGCCCGCGGCGAGGCCGACGCGGGAATCGTCATCGACGGTGCAGGCATAGGGTCGGCGATCGCGGCCAACAAGATCGCGGGGATCCGAGCGGTGATGGCCACGACCGAGACAATTGCTCGCTACTCGCGCGAGCACAACGGTGCCAACGTGCTCACGCTCGGCGCGGCCCTCGTCACGTCGGACGAGGCGCAGGCCATCGTCACAGCGTTTCTTACAACCCCGATGAGAGAAGCGCGATACATTCGGAGGCTGGGGAAGATCAGGGATCTTGAAAGGGAGTAGGGATTTGGGATTGGGACGATGAGAGCTTGATGACGCGCGAGGAATTGCAGCGGCTTATCGACACGATTGTCAGCGAGCTGACGGCGGCAGCGGTTCGCCCCCAGCGTCGCTGTGCGTGTCATTCGGTCGTCGACGACTGTTGTCCGGATCGGCTGCGGGGCGTGCTCGATGCCGGCGCGACGCGCGTCGGTTTGTACGCTTCGGGCGGTGCGCCGCCAGGCGTGGCGGCGATGATCGACCACACCCTGCTGAAGCCCGACGCGACGAGGCGAAACATCGAGGAGCTGTGCCGCGAGGCCGCGCAGTTCAAGTTCGCGACAGTGTGCGTGAACCCAACGTGGGTGGCGCTCTGCGCGAAATTGCTCGCCGGCAGCGGCGTGGGGGTCTGCACCGTGGTTGGATTTCCATTGGGCGCGACCACCGCCGACGTGAAAGGCTACGAGACGCAGCGCGCGATCTTCGACGGCGCGCGGGAAATCGACATGGTCATCAACATCGGCGCGCTCAAGTCGGGCGACCTACGCGTCGTGGAGCGCGATATCGAAGCCGTCGTGGCGCCCTGCCGCAGCTGCGGCGTGCTGAGCAAAGTGATCATCGAGGCCGCGCTGTTGACGGACGACGAAAAAGTGACGGCCTGCACGCTCGCGAAAGCTGCCGGCGCAGACTACGTGAAGACCTCCACAGGGTTTGCATCGGGTGGTGCGACCGCCGCCGACGTCGCGCTGATGCGACGCGTGGTCGGCTCCGACATGGGCGTGAAGGCAGCCGGCGGCGTGCGGGACCTCGAAGGGGTGAAGGCGATGATTGCGGCCGGCGCGACGCGGGTTGGTGCGAGCGCCGGCGTCAAGATCGTTCAGCAGGCGCGCGGCGAAGCTCCAACAGCCGGTGCGGTGTCGGGGTACTGATCCCCGACATCGACGAACCGCATGACTACGACCGCGGCCGCAACAGCCAGAATCCTCGCAGACGCCGGCATCGAACGCGTCTTTGGACTGCCGGGAGGCGAGGTTCTCGTCTTGATCGACGAGCTTCGTCGCGCCGGCGTCGATTTCGTCCTGATGCGGCATGAATCGAATGCAGGCCTCGCCGCCGCCGTCTACGGAAAACTTCGCCGTCAGCCGGGCGTCGTACTGACGACGCTCGGTCCGGGTGCCGCCAACCTGATGCTGCCGATCAGCAACGCACATCTGGATCAGGAGCCGCTGCTCGCGATTTCGGCGCAACTCCCCGACGACTTCCCGGCCAGCCACACGCATCAACTGCTGCCGCTGCATGAGACCTATCGACCCCTGTGCAAGTCCGTGGGGAAGATCACGTGCGATAACGTGAGCGAAGTCGTCCCGCGCGCGCTGGCCGACTGCATGCGCCGCCCCTTCGGGCCCGCGTATCTGACCTTGTCGGCGCGCGAAGCGCTGAGGCCTCTGCATGATTCCTCCCCCAGCAGCCGCGCCACATCAGACGCTGGATCTGCTGCGTCGAAATTCACGAAGAGCCCTCCACTGGAGAAAGCCAAAGAGGTGAGTGGCCTGCTCGCGAAGGCCACACGGCCGCTCGTCGTCGTCGGCCTCGCGGTCGATCCTTCAAACGCGCAGCGAATCCGGCGGTGGGTGAACGAGTGGCGTTTGCCCGTGGCGGTGACGCCGAAGGTGAAGGGCATCGTCGACGAGACGGCTGATAACTTCGTCGGGGTCGTCAGCGGGATGGCTGCCGACGGCATGATGTGCGACGTCCTGGCCGCAGCGGACCTTCGGATTGGGTTGGGGCTCGATCCTGTGGAGGTCGACAAGACATGGCATGCCGAGCTCCCGATTCATTGGATCCTGGAATCACCCAACGTCAGCGACAACGTGCCTCCGGGCACAACACTGGTGGACCACGCCGAGCTCTTGGACGCGCTTCTGGGACAGCCGGCGCCAGCGGCCTGGCCGGCACCGTTCAAAGCGTTTCAGAACAAACGCCGGCAAATGCTGAATGGCCAGTCGTTCTCCGCGCACACGATGTGGCCCGGCTCAATCGTCCAGGCCCTCGCGGACGCGCTGCCACCAGACACGATCGTCACGACCGACGTCGGCTCGCACAAGTATCTGTTCGGCCAGTTCTGGCCGAGCCGTCAACCGGAAACCTTCTGGATGTCGAACGGTCTATCAGGGATGGCGTACGGGTTGAGCGCTGCCATCGGCGCGAAGCTCGCGCGGCCGGAGGCTCCGGTGTTGGCAGCCGTCGGCGATGGTGGCTTTTCGATGAACTGTCAGGAACTCGAGACGGCCGAACGCGTCGGCGCGCCATTTGTGACCGTCGTGCTCGAGGACGGCAGCTATTCGCTGATCAAGCTGGCGCAGGAAGGAAAGAAACTCGAGCCTTATCGCATGGACTTCAGGCCGATCGACAGCGTCGGGCTCGCGCAGGCTTGCGGCGTCGAGGCGCTCCGAACCAGCAACCCCGACGAGCTCGCGTCGGCGGCCAGGGCCGCGGTCACGCGGCGGCGCAGCGTAGTCATTGGCGTTCCAGTCGATTACACGGACTACCGCGGTTTGTTCTGAAAATCGCGGCTTGAATTTCCTGAGCTAGAGTCTCTCGTTACGGGACAGCTTGCGGCGCGCTTCACGCATGTCGTCGCCCCTTACCTCGCGTAACGCGTTGGTCACGAAATCCCGCATCACGCGTTTGCGCCACAGCAGGTTGAAGTCCGTATTGTCCATCGGCTTGGCCGGGATCGACGCGAGCCGGGCCGCCTGATCAATCCGATCGTCGGTCAGCGAGGCGCCGACGAGGGCGCTCGCCGCTCCCGCGACTTCGATCGGGCGGGATGATACGGCACCCAGCACGATCCGCGCGTGCTCGACGGTGCCATCGCTGCTGAACTTGACCGCGGCCGCCACCGATAGCACGGGAAAATCGAAGGCGCCGCGTCGCCGAAGCTTCCAGTAGGCGCTCCGCCAACCATCCAACGGCGGCAGCTTCACCGTCGTGAGGATTTCTTCGGGCCGACGTGTCAGGTAGTGGATCCCGTCGTTGCGGTAGAAATCGCCCAGCGGCAGCTGGCGGGTTGTCTCCGCGCTGACGAGAGTAACGGTGGCGCCGAGGGCGAGCAGGGCGGGGGCTGTATCACAGGACGAAACGGCGAGGCACTTGGGACTTCCTGTGGCCACCCAGCAAATCGCGCCATCCTTCTTCAGGCAGAAGTCGATCGCTTTGCGCCACTCGTAGTTCTGGTCGTAATAGTTGCACCGGGTGTCCAAACACAGGTTGCCGCCGAGCGTGCCCATGTTCCGCAGATGCGGTGTGGCGACAGAGGAGGCCGCTTGCCAAAGAGCACGGTAGCTTCGGTGGATACGTACGTCGCGCACCACTTGGCTCAACGTCAGACCTGCACCGAGTGCGAGTCCGTCTCCATTGGCGAGCTGACGAAGCTCGTCAACACGGCGCAGGCTGACAAGCGTGCTGGGCACTTGCTGGCGACGCTTCATGTTCGGCAGGAGGTCGGTGCCGCCTGCGACGAGCATGGCGTCCGTCGGTGACGCCGCGAGCAGTTCGGCAGCCTCGCGGACGGTCCGCGGCGCGCGAAACGCAAAGTAGGGAAGGCGCATCATAAGTTTCAACGCTCAACTTTCAACGCTCAACTTTCAACGCTCAACTTTCAACGCTCAACTTTCAACGTTCAACTTTCAACGTTCAAGATTCGGCCTTCAACATTCAACGTGAACTTCAAGTTTTCACTTTTCACTTTCAACTTTTGACTTTACCGTTCCGTCCCCTCCCTCCCAGGGCGGCGGAACGTTCAATGGTTCGGGCCACGCGACATCGGGAAATCGCGAGGGTCCGACGCGCGGCCGCTTGCCGGCGGCCTTGGCATCGAGCGCACGGAGGACTTTTTCGGGCGTGATGGGCACTTCGTCGATGCGAACCCCGATCGCGTCGTAGACCGCGTTGGCCACAGCGGGCATCACCGGCAGCAGTGGACCTTGTCCGACCTCCTTGGCGCCGAATGGTCCCTGCGGATCCGGATTCTCGACCAGCTCGGTGAACACGTCCGGCATGTCGAGAGTCGTCGGACTCTTGTATTCGAGCATCGACGGGAACTTGTGGACCAGCGCATGCGAGAGCTTCGGCGGCAATCGGCGGAACGTCTGCTCCTCCATCAGTGCTTCGCCAAGTGCCATGTAGACGCTGCCTTCCACCTGGCCTCGCACGAGCGTCGGATTCAGCGCGCGCCCGATGTCGTGCGCAATCCACACTCGCGGCACGTGAATCCAACCCGTGGATGGGTCGACGTCAACTTCCACGACCGCGGCCGAGTAGGAGTACGTCGGCGACGGCCCGACGCCGCCGCCCTTGAACAGCGCGGCGGAACGCGGCGGCGTGTACGACCCGGTCGTCCCAAGCGTGCCGAACATCGCCTCGGCCAGACACACGACTTCGCTGAACTCGAGGCCGGTCGGCGGATTCTCCGCGTCGAAGACGCGTCGCTCCGCAAAGACGAGGCGCGCTTTCGGGACGCCGAGCTTCCGCGACGCTGCGTCCGCCAACACGTCGCGCGCACGCTCCGCCGCCTGAATGGCGGCGTTGCCCATCATCAGCGTCACACGACTCGAATAGGAACCGAGATCGACCGGCGTCAAATCGGTGTCGCCTGTCACGGCACGGATGTCCAAGGGGTCGATGCCGAGTACTTCCGCAACGCATCCGACCAGTACATCGTCCGAGCCCTGGCCAATTTCAGTGGCACCGCAAAACGCGGTGACGCCGCCGCTGCGATCCAGCTTGAGCTGCACGCCTGAATGCGGCATGTCGTTCCAGTAAATCGGGAGACCCGCTCCAGAGAGATACGACGAGCAGGCGAGCCCGACGCCGCGGCCGCGCGGGAGCTTCCGGAATGTCTCGCGCCAGTTCGACGCGCGCGTGACACGGCGAATGCACTCGGCGAGGCCGATCGTGCCGACGCGCAAGTAGTTGGCGGTGAGCGTTTCGGGCGCCTCGACAATGCGAAGACGGAGAACGGCGGGATCGAGGTCCAGCTGCTCCGCGATCTTGTCGAGCTGAATCTCCTGACCGAAGCGGCTTTGGGGCGTGCCGTGGCCGCGTTTGGGTCCGCATGGCGGTTTGTTCGTGAACACACGGCAGCCCTGAAACTCATATGCCGGGACGTGATACGTCACCGTTTGGAGCGCGCCCGTGTAGAACGTGCTGGCGACGCCGTACGATCCGTAGGCGCCGCCGTCGAGCACCGTTTGCACACGCATCCCGGTGATGCGGCCGTCCCGCTTCACGCCCGTCTTGAAGCGCATCAGGACGGGGTGGCGGCCACGGTGACAGTAGAAGACCTCTTCGCGCGTGAGGCAGATCTTCACCGGGCGGTCCAACATCAGCGCCGCCTTGCACACCACGACTTCGTGGTTGAACGGGTCGCTCTTTCCGCCGAACCCGCCGCCGTTGGGCGTCGCGATCACGCGAATGTGTGCGGCCGGCACTGCGAGCGCTTTGGCCAGCGCGCGATGGACGTAATGCGGTGTCTGCGTGCTCGACCACAACACCAGCTTGCCGTCCTGATCTTTCGCGGCGATTGCCGCGTGCTGCTCGATCGGCAGATGTGTGCTGCCTTCGTAGAAGAAGGTGTCTTCGAAGACGTGGTCGGCCGCTGCGAGCGCCGCGTCGACGTCCCCGAAGCGCAGCGACACGAGCTTGTGGATGTTGCCGGAGTCGCCGTACTCGTGAATCCGGGGCGTGTCGTGCTGAAGGCTGTCGTTGGGATCGGCGAACGTCCGGAGCGGCTCGTACTCGACGTCGATGAGATCCAACGCGTCGAAGGCGGTGAGCTCGTCGCGTGCGATCACGGCTGCCACGGGATCGCCGACGAATCGGACGCGATCGATGGCGAGCGCGTGCTCGTCCTGACTCACCGGCAGGATGCCGTAGGGGATCGGGAAATCGTTGCCGGTGAGCACGAGACGGACGCCGGGCCGTGCACGCGCGCGCGACGCATCGATCCGGACGATCCGTGCGTGCGGAACGGTCGCTCGAAGCAGCTTGCAGTACAGGGTCCTCGGCAGGATCACATCGTCGGCAAAGCGAGTCTGACCCGTGACCTTCGCCCGACCGTCAACACGCCGGCGCGGGACGCCGATGATGTTCACCGTGCGCCTCGCGCGACCGCTTCTTCGACGGCTTCAAAGATCTGTTGATAGCCGGTGCAGCGGCACAGACAGCCGGAGAGCGCGTCGCGGATCTGATCGCGCGTGGGCCGTGGATGTTCGTCGAGGAGCGCCTTGGCTGTGACGAGGAAGCCCGGCGTGCAGTAGCCGCATTGCGCCGCGCCGAGGTCGGCAAAGGCGTCCTGGAGCGGGTGCAGCCGGCCATCGATTGCCAACCCTTCCACCGTCGTGACGGTGCGGCCTTCGCAGTCCACGCCGAGAACGAGGCACGAAAGCACCGGCTGGCCGTCGAGGAGTACCGCGCACGCGCCGCACTCGCCGAGCTCGCATCCGTGCTTGGTGCCGGGGAGATTCAGATCTTCACGCAGCACCTCGAGGAGCGTCTTGTATGGCGCGAACGCGACCTCGGTCGGCTCGCCGTTGACGGTCAGGTTGATGTGCGCGTGTTGAGGCATTTGTCAGGCCAGCCACGGCGTAGTCGGCGACGATCTCGGCGACACGCTGCGGCGAATATGCGCCGTCGGGGCGGAACCATTGCGCGGTCCAGTTGAGCGCGCCGAGAAAGGCGCGCGTGGCCACGGAGACATCGGCAAGGCCGCGGCTTTCCGCGGCGACGAGAGCCCGGATGCCGCGCTCGTACCGATCCCGCTTGGCGACGATCCGCTGACGGAGACGGGGCGGAAGTGCATCCACCTCCAGGTGCGCCCCTGATCCATCCACATCGTCGAGCAGGCACAGGACGTGCGCAACGGCCAGATTGCGGATGCGGAGCGCGAAGGAGCCGCGGTTCTTCCGCGCGACGGCCAGCGCCTCGAGCATGCGGTCCAGCGACCGGTCCTGGCAGAAGAAGAGCAGCTCCTCCTTGCCGCGGAAGTAGTGGTACAGGTTTCCGGGCGACAGGTCGGCGGCGACCGCGATGTCGCGCATGCCGGCGGCGGCGAAGCCACGGTCGCGGAACACCCGCGCCGCGGCGCGCATGATCTCCACGCGGCGCCCGTCGGCTCTTTTTAAACGGCGGTTCGAAATTTGAACCACGGTTCAATTGTAGCAGATCGCACGGCAAGCCTCCCCCGGGGCGTCGGGTTCGCGCCCAACGGTGTCGCTCGCTTCGGCCTGGCCAGCCTGCACTCGTAAGGAAGTCGTGGTGCTGGCGGTAAGGGACGTCGGCAGTTCATAATCGGCGTGTGCGATGGCTCAGGTTCGTCGCAGCTGCAGCCACGGTGGGTGTCATCGTGGCGTCACTGGAGCTCGCTTCCGTCAGCTACGCGGGAGTCGCGGCCCCGCTGCTCCTTCTGGACGTAGTCGTCGTCGCCCGGTTCTGGGGTACTGCGCCCGCGCTGGTGTCGGCGGCGAGCGGAGCGGCCGCCTACTCCTACTACTTCCTGCCGCCCGAGGGGTTTGGGATCGAGGACCCTGAGGACTGGATCGCCTTCGTCGTGTTCACCGTGACGGCCGTCATTGCCGGCGAGCTCGCCTCGCGCGCGGAGCGGCGGGCGGCTGAGGCGCGCGCGGGACGGGAGGAGATCCAGCGCCTCTATCAGGAGCTGCAGGGCGCGTTCGAACGGGCCAGCGAAGCGGAAGCCGCCAGGCGGAACGAGCAGCTCAAGGCCGCGCTGCTCGACGCGTTGACGCACAACCTCCGCACCCCGCTCACTGCAATCAAGGCGGCCGTCACCGCACTAATTCGATCAGGTCCGTGGAAGCCGGAGTCCGAGCTGTCGAGCGAGGGACGGCGCGAGCTCCTTCAGGTGATCGACGAGGAATCCGACCGGCTCAATCGCTTCATCGAGGGGCTGTCGACATCGGACCAGGCCGAGCCGGCGCAGCCGCTGCATTTGCGGACGAAGCTGGTCGACGAGCTCGTGCGGGCGGGTCTGGCGCGGGCGGAGACGGTGACGCGCGATCACCGCGTCGCGGTGTCGATCGAAGGCGATCTGCCACGCGTGTCCGTGGACGAGGCGTCGATCACTGAAGTGATTTACATCCTGCTGGACAACGCGAGCAAATATGCGCCGTCGGGAAGCATGATTACCGTCAAGGCCGGACGGGACGGCGAGCGCCACGTGAAGCTCACCGTGATCGACGAGGGCCCGGGCATTCCCGCCGAGCACCGCGAGCGTGTCTTCGAAAAGTTTTTCAGGGTTCCGGGGCGCCAGTCGCACGACCCGCGGCGCGGCGGCGCCGGGCTTGGGCTGCCGATCGCGCGGCGGCTCGTCGAGGCGCAGGCAGGCTGGATTTGGGTGGATGCCATCGATGCGCCGCGCGGCACATCGATTTCGATGACGCTGCCGGCGGCGATCGAGACCGTGGACGCCGATCGTCACGCGCCGGTCGCGATGGCGACGAAATAGAAGCGCGATAGAAGACAGCCGGAGCTGTCTGGAGGACGGTGATGACAATGACTGCAACGATCCCGGCGACCACGGACAAGTCGCGAGTACTGGTCGTGGACGATGAACCACAAATCACACGCGTGCTGCGAACCGTGCTCAGCAGCCAGGGCTACCAGGTCCGCACCGCCGCCGAAGGCGAAGCGGCGCTCGCCAATTTCAACGAATGGCGGCCCGAGCTCGTGATCACCGATCTCTACATGCCGCACATGGACGGCGTGGAGCTCTGCAAACGCATCCGCGCGATGTCCACGGTCCCCATCATCGTGCTGTCGGTGAAAGGCGAGGAGAAGACCAAAGTCGAAGCGCTCGATTCCGGTGCGGACGATTACGTCACGAAGCCGTTCGGGATCGACGAGCTGCTCGCGCGGGTCCGCGCGGCATTACGTCGCAGCGGCGGCGACGTCGACGTCTCGTCGTTCGAGGCGGGTGATTTCCGCGTCGACCTCGAGAGCCGGCGCGTGCACGCGCGCGGCGTCGAAGTCCGGCTGACGCCGAAGGAGTTCGACCTCTTCGTCTACATGGCGCGCCATCCAAACCGCGTCATCACGCACCGCACGCTGCTCGAGGCGGTGTGGGGCGAGGCGTCGCAGGAGCAGCCCGAGTACCTCCGCGTGTTCATGGGCCAGCTGCGGAAGAAGCTCGAGCCCGATCCGTCGAACCCGAAGTACCTCGTCACCGAGCCCTGGGTCGGATATCGGTTTAATCCGAATGGATAGAGGACGCGGGCTAGCCGCCCGTGGTACAAGTGGCGTTTTCACACACTTGCTTCCGCTGTGATCACGCATCCTCGAGCTGGCGTCGCGCATCGGCTCCGATTCCAGATCGGCGCGACTGCTTCATAGGTCAGCGCCCAGAGCAGGCTGATACTCAACGCCAGCGCGGCACCCTGGAGGGCGCGTGGCGTGCCGATGCCGAAGAGTCGCATCCAGAGTCCCAAATTGAACGCGCTCGCGTGAATCAGCAGTCGCTTCAGCACGTTCTCGTGGCCGCGCACGTGAGCACGCCGCAGCCCACCGGTTTCATAGAGATGGGCGCAGGGGCGTTCGAGCAATTCACCGCGTCCTCGAAGGAGGCGTTTTCCGCGAGCGCCTCGG
>Ga0114129_10006827_pt1 | contig 16216 bp, 19 predicted proteins | sample RhiMetdeltSRZDD1_FD_80071 | JGI IMG/M metagenome (GOLD analysis project Ga0114129, IMG submission 80071) | Populus rhizosphere microbial communities from Tennessee, USA - Rhizosphere MetaG P. deltoides SRZDD1 (version 2) (version 2) | ecosystem: Host-associated > Plants > Roots > Rhizosphere >... | reverse complement strand
TTTACCATCTCGAACACCCGAAACACCGGCGTCTTCTCGTAGTTCGTCAGGTTCATCGAGACCTGCGCCAGATTTCGATCCTCGAGCTTGACGCCCATGGCCTTGACGTAGCGCAACCCGCCGCTGCTGTGGCGAATCGCCGCCGCGATTTTTCGCGCCACATCCAGCCGGTCTGTGGCAAGGTTGATGTTGTACGCGATGAGCGGCATCCGCGCGCCGACGACTGTCGCGCCCGCGCTGGCATGCGGCGAGGCTGGACCGAAGTCCGGACGCCAGTCGGCAGAGGACATCTTGGCGGCGAGTCCTTCGAACTCACCGCGACGGATGTCTTCAAGATTCTTTCGCGCCGCGTTCGACGACGCCTCTTCGTAGAGGTACACAGGCACGGCGAAGCGTTCGGCGACAGCCGCGCCGACCTCTTTCGCAAGCTGGACGCAGTCGGCCATCGACACGTCCTCGATGGGCACGAACGGGACGACGTCCACGGCGCCGACCCGTGGATGTTCGCCGCGCTGCTCTCGGAGGTCGATCCTGCGCACGGCTACGTCCATGAGCGAAAGGATTGCCGCCTTGAGTGACGGCGCATCTCCGACGAGCGTGAAAACTGAACGGTTGTGGGACGTGTCTGAGGAGTGGTCGAGCAGGCGCACGCCCGGCGTGCCCCGAATGGCGCCCGCCAGTTCCTCGATGACCTCGGGACGACGGCCCTCGCTGACGTTCGGAATCGATTCGATGATCGGCATCGCATCTGTTGTAGCACAAGCATTTCCATCTCGTGTTGCCGCCTTTTTGTTTGACGTCCCCCCTCCGCCGGTTCCATAATCTCGACGAACTTCTCCTTATAGACACGTTCGATGACAGACCCGCTTCGCTCCGACCAACACCCTGAAGCGGGAGGAGTGCCGGGTTCCGAGCACGATCGAGAAGCCCGCATCGAAAGCCTTCTGCTCGCCGGTCTCGATCACTATTTCAACGGACAGCACGAGCTGGCGATCAGCGTCTGGACGAGGGTGCTGTTTCTCGATCGTGGGCACGCTCGCGCCAAGGCCTATATCGATCGCGCCCGAAGCGCGATTGCCGAGCGTCAGCGCGAAGGTGATGAGCTGCTGCACACCGGAGCAGCCGCCGTCGACCGTGGCGACGCCGGTGCCGCGCGCAGCCTGCTCAATTCCGCCGTCGAGCGCGGCGTGGCGAGCGAAGACGCGCTGGTGCTCCTCGAGCGCCTGAACCGCCTCGAACATGCCAACGCGCCGGCGCGAACGATCGCGTCGAGGCCGTTGATTGACACCGGCGAATTTACGCCGACGCCTGGAACCGATCGTCACAGCTCCTCGCGCGCCGTGTGGGTAGCGATCGGCGTGCTCACGGGCCTCGGTGTGGCCGGAGTTATCGCCTGGATTGCGCTTACCCGGCCTGAGTGGTTGCCGATGCGGCCCACGACCAGCGGACCGGATACCGTACAGGCAGCCGAGCCCCTCCCCATCCCATCGTCGGCCGACGTCTTGCTCGCGCGCGCGCGCAAGTACTACGACGACGGCCGGCTGCGCGACGCTCTTGCGACGTTACAGACGATCGCTCCGACCGATGCGCGTAACAGCGACGCCGACGAACTCAGAGCGACCATCCAGAGCCGGCTCCTCGAAGCAGCACGCAAGTCTCCAGCGCCCCCGCCCCTGCCTCAACAATGAGATGTCCCAAATGCCACTACATCAGTTTCGGCAGCGTGGATCGCTGTCGTAACTGTGGCTATGAGTTCTCGTTGACTCCCGACGTCGAACCGTTGGATCTGCCGATTCAGGATGATGGTGCGCCCCTCGGTCCGATGAGCGATCTCCAGCTGCGCCCTTCTACTTCCGGCGGCAGCGTTGAAGAGGGACGAGAGTCGATTCGAGAGGCGGCGAATGCCCGACGAGCGGCTGCAGCGTCGCGCCTGGATCTGCCGCTCTTTTCAGATCGAGCGCCTGCAGACGACGCGCCACTGATTACCGCAGCTGGCGCGCCGCGACAGCCGCTGTCGGTTCGGCGCGCTCAACCCACCGTTCCCAAGCCGCGACCGGAGCCAACGCTGCCGGATATTGCGGACGATGAAGACGACACGGCGCCAGATCGATCGGACATCTTCGACAGTGACACTGATGTCAGCGCGTCGAAGCCGCACGAGCCACTGTTGCGCCGTCGAGCTGGTAGGGAAACGCCAGGCGCCCGGTCTCAGCAGCCCGGGGCGGTCGAAGTCACTGCTGCGCCGGTGCTGGCGCGGTTACTGGCCGGTGTGATTGACGTCGCCATCATCGCTGCCATCGATGCTGCCATTTTGTACTTCACGCTTCAGGTGCTCGAACTGCCATTGAGCGACGTGCGGACCTTGCCGCCCGTGCCGCTCGCCGTGTTTCTTCTGTTGTTGAATGGCGGGTACCTCGCAATCTTTACCGCTGCTGGCGGGCAGACGATCGGCAAGATGCTCACTGGGATCCGAGTGGTTCCTGTGCCGCCAGACGATGATGAAGGGTTCGATCGTTTCACGCAGCGTGTTTCGCTCGGAGCCGCTGTCCTCCGTGCTACGGCGTATCTTGTTTCGCTGCTGCCCGCTGGTTTGGGCTTTGCTGCCATCCTCTTCGACGCCGAGCGCCGCGCGCTACACGATCGCCTTGCTGAAACCCGCGTCATAAAAGCGTGACCCGGCTCGCCGTCTTTCTCGCAACGGCCGCGTACACCGGCTACTTTCCGGTTGCTCCAGGTACTGTCGGATCCGCCGTGGGCCTCGCCGTCTATGCCGCGGTGTGGTGGACCGGATCGCCGCTCGTCGAGGTGGCCGCCATCGTACTGTTGTTCGCGGCGGGCGTGTGGGCTGGCACCGTCGCGGAGCGGTACTTTGGCGGCATCGACCCTGGTCCGATCGTCTTGGACGAAGTTGTCGGGATGCTCATCACGCTCGCGTTTATTCCGGTTGGATGGCCGGCTGCGCTCGCCGGATTCTTCCTGTTCCGGTTCTTCGACGTCATCAAGCCATTTCCGGCGGGTCGATTGGAGAAGCTCCACGGCGGTCTCGGCGTGATGGCTGACGATGCGATGGCGGCGGTGTACGCGAACGTGTCGCTGCGGCTGCTGATGGCTTTCTTTCCGAGATGGCTGGGATGACCGACGCGACATTGCTCGACGTTCGGCCGCTTGCCACCGCCGAAGTGATCGCCATTGGCAGCGAACTCCTGGGATCCACGCGGCTCGACACGAATTCGCTGTTCCTTTCAGAAATCCTCTCGTCGCTTGGGATTGTGCTGCGTGCCAAGGCGGTCGTGGGTGACAGCAAAAGGGACATCGCGGCCGTGCTGCGCGGTGCCCTCGAGAGAGTGGACCTGGTCATCATGACGGGCGGGTTGGGGCCGACAGACGACGACCTCACGCGCGAGGCCGTTTCGGATGTGTTGGGTGTTCCGCTGATCGAGCACGCGGACCTCGTCGAGCGCCTGGAGCAACGGTTTGCTCGCCGCGGGCTGAAAATGCCGGACGTGAATCGTCGTCAAGCGCAGATTCTGCGCGGCGGCGTGATTGTCGAGAATCCGAATGGCACCGCGCCAGGGCAGATGTTCGAGCGCGGGCATCAGGTAATCCTGCTGCTGCCGGGCCCGCCCCGAGAGCTCAAGGCGATGATGGTTGAGTTGGCCAAGACGGCCCTCGCCCAACGCTCTGGCACAGAACGCCTCTTTCGTACATCGCTATTCATCGTCGGCCGCGGCGAGTCTCACGTCGAGGAAGTCGCGCAGCCGGTGTACTCGAAGTGGCTTCAGCAGAGCCCGCCGATCGAGACGACGATCCTCGCTGCGCCTGGACAGATCGAGCTGCATCTCGTGCTGCGATCCGCGGATCCGGCTGCTGCCGAGCGCGCCCTCGGCGTTGCGCGCGAGCAACTCATCGCCGCGTTGGGCGCCGACGTCTTCAGCATCGACGGTCGATCCATGGAAGAGATCGTTGGCGCGCTGCTGCTCGAGCGGCAACTGACGGTTGCCGCCGCGGAGTCGTGCACCGGTGGGCTGATGATGTCGCGCCTCACCGACGTGCCTGGCAGTTCCGCCTATGTTGCTGGCGGGGTCGTCGTTTACAGCAACGAGCTCAAGACGTCGCTCGCCGGCGTCGATCCTGCGCTGATTGCGTCGCATGGTTCGGTCAGCGAGCCGGTGGCGATGGCTTTGGCCGAAGGGATTCGCGCGCGCACTGGTGCGTCGATTGGCGTAGGCATTACCGGCATTGCTGGTCCAACTGGCGGCACGCCGCAGAAGCCAGTGGGGACGGTGTGTATTGCTGTCGTGGGTCCGGAGAGTGCGGTCGTGAAGACATTCGCGTTGTTCGGGACGCGAACGATGATCAAGTTCTGGTCGGCGCAGTATGCGATGAACCTGGTGCGGCGGATGTTGTTGGGGAGCGCTCAGGAGGTTCACGGGTGAGGTTCACGGTTGAGGTTCACGGGTTCCCAGGTTCCCGGTTCCCAGGTTCTTCGTTCTTGGTTCTTCGTTCTTGGTTCTCGTTCTTGGTTCTTGCCCGATGCTCGTGCCAAGCTGAACCGGCCAATAAACCTTGAACCCGGAACCTAGAACCAAGAACCGGTGAACCAAGAACCGATGAACCAAGAACCGGGGAACCGTGAACCTGGGAACCCGTGAACCTCAGATTGACGAACCCCATGAATCTCTTCGACGGCGGCCCCAAAGTTCAGTTGTCGCTCGACCTGCAAACGATGGCCGACGCGTTACCGACCGCCGACATCGCGGTCCAGGCGGGCGTCGACTGGCTCGAAGTCGGCACGCCGTTGATTCTCGGCGAGGGACTTCACGCTGTTGCAGCGCTGCATGAAAAGTATCCCAATCATCCAATCGTCGCTGACCTGAAGACGATGGATGCGGGATACCTCGAAGCCGAGATGATGTACCGCAGCGGTGCGTCGTTCGTGGTCGTGATGGGGCAAGCCCACGAGCACACTATCCGCGAAGCCGTGCGGGCGGCACGCGCGTTTGATCGATACGTGATGGGCGACATCATGCTCTGTCCCGACAAGGTGGCGATGGCGCGGAAAATGGAGGCCATGGGCGTCGACGTCGTCATCGTCCACACGGGGCTTGACGAGCGTCATGCCGAGATCGGCAAATCGCCGTTGGATGATTTGCAGGCCGTTCGCACTGCGGTCTCGATCCCGCTGCAGGCCGTGGGTGGCTTGTCGATCGATCAGGCTGCGCAGTGCCCGGCGCTCGGCGCTTCGATCGTCGTGATTGGCGCGCCGCTCGCGGTGGCCGACTACGAATTGAAGCCGGGCGCAGATGCGGACGCGCTCTTCACGACGATCAAGAGCTTCGTGGATCGCGTCAAGGGGCGGCCTACCGGCCCAGAAATCCTTTAGCGGCCATTGTCTGCAGCACGCCATAGCCCGCCACAATCCCGCCCACGAGGCCGGCAGGTTTTGGCGCCGTTTCGTGCCGTAGCTTCACCATCTCGCTGCGCGGATAGCGCCGGCCAGCGTCCGAGACCAGCGCCTCTCCTTCGATTCTGCCGACGGCGAAACGGTGCTTCGTGCCATCCCGCATTTCGACCGTGACGAGATCGCCAATCTCGATGCCGGCGAAGGCCGTGGTGGCGGCAGAGCCCGAGACGGCGATTGGGCGCATCGTTCTGCATCCGGCTAAGATCAGGACGAGCGCGAGAATGGTGGTTGTGGTCAGGTGGTGCCCGCGCATGGTGTGGTCCTCCTGTACCGGAAGGCGCAGGGCGGGTGGGAAGAGGCTCAGACGCGTTCGCAACCTGACCCCCCTCAGGGGCGACGGAACGGATGCGCGAGCTGCCTCAGGAGGCCCTCCGGCACGTCGTCATTCCGAATTCCGAAGTGCTGTGGCTGACGTCCCGGAGGCATGTAGAACGTGCCGAAGATCAAGTCGATAAACGGAAACAGGCCGCTGAAGTTCTTGTCCAGCCCCTCGTCCTCTTTGGTGTGATGCCAGCGATGGAAGACCGGACTCGCAAACGCGTAACGCAACGGGCCATACGTCCAGTTCACATTCGCGTGCAAGAGGAGGGCGTAGAGCGTCAGGAACGGAACGAATCCCGCGAGAATCGCGCCGTTGAATCCCATCCAATACAGCGGCAGCACCTGGACGATGCGCGAGACGATGTCGTTGACTGGATGAAGGCGGACCGAGGAGAGCCAATCCACGGTTTTCGAAGAATGATGAATCGCGTGAAAGCGCCAGAGGAGCCGACCGTGAAACAGCCGGTGCGACCAGTATGCGAGGAGGTCGGCCAGCAGCAGAATCAGCGGCACTTGGATCCACGGTGACAGGGACGCCGCCCAGGTCCGGCGAGTGAGGGCGGCCTGACGCATCTCGTCAAAAGAGACGCCCTTCCACAGCGCGAACATCAGAAACGTCAGACCGAGAGCGAGACGCGTCACGAATCTGGTGACGAGCGGCGTGAAGAACCAGTAGGCGAGGTCCGTACGCGTTTGGATGAAGCTTCGCCGCTGCTCGGGCGATTTCTTCTGGGTCCGCTCCAAGAGCCAGAACCCGGCTGAAAGCACAAGCAGGCCGATGACAAGTGAGCCGAACGTCGGGTTCCGGTGCACGTCACTAATTTAGACCGTCGAGTACCGTGTCCGGATAAACGGCGAGCCGTCCTAGTTGCGGCCGATGCTCCAGCCGGCCAGCGCGCCGACACCGGCGCATACGCCGCCCCAGAAAACCCCGGCGGCGGACGGGCTCATGATTTTCAGCAGTTCCCCTTCGTCGCTATCGTGCGTCGCGAGATACGTCACGCCGAAGCCTACGCCGAAGCCCACCATGGCACCGGTCCAGACCGGGTGCCGTTCGACCCACGAACGCTCTTCGTCCTCGGTGTCCTGAAGCGGGCGAGTGGCGGCTTTCGTTTCGCTGACGAAGGTCAGCATCGCGTCTCTGTCTAAGGAGGCTTTGCGAATCGCGCCAAACAGCGGTGCGGTATTGACGACACTGACGGTTGGCGACGCGGGGCGGTTCGTGACGCTGTCGTCGGCGGCGGCGATCGCGACGTGAGCGAGGACGAGGCAGCACGACAGCGTGGTGATGCGTCGAGTCATGGGACCTCCAGCCGTCAGCCAGGAGCAACACGCGGGCCGCGGGCAGGTCCTGTAACGAGGGCCTGTTCTGTTCGGATGCAGACGGTTTTTGAAGGTGCGATTGCGGGATTGTTATGGCGTCCGTGCCATGATCCGTTCGTCGTCATGCGGCTTTTCATCGGCGTCGAACTTGCGGACCACCTGAAGACCGCCGCGGCGACAGCGGCCGCACGCCTGCGAGAGCGCCTCGCCCGCGAAGCGCCAAAAGTGCGAGTGCGCTGGGTTGAGCCGGACAACCTCCACATCACGCTCTGGTTCCTGGGCGAAATGTCTGAGCCAGACGCGGAGGCACTCGTGACCGCGTTGGAACAGTCGCTCGGCGCACCGAGGTTCACGCTGCGGGTTGGAGGTGCCGGGGCATTTCCCGAACACGGCCCGCCACGGGCGCTATGGTTGGGTCTGACGACCGGGCGAGAGGCCTTACAGACGATTTACGAGCGGCTGACACGGGTGCTCCAGCCGCTTGGCCACGAACCCGAAAAACGCCCATTCGCGCCGCACTTGACGATTGCCCGGGTCAAGGATGCGCCCAGGTCGGACGCCGTCGCACTTCGCAGAATCGTCCGTGACGTGAGGACCGATGTAGGGGAATGCGACGTCCGGCATGTGACGCTGTTCCGCAGCCATCTCTCACCAAAGGGTTCACAGTACGAGCAGGTGTTGCGAGTACCATTGGATTGATGGGCAGCCTCAGCATCCTCATGGGATACCTGGCGGGCTCGGTGCCATTCGCGTTTCTGCTGGCGCGGCGGGCCGGCATCGACGTCCGGATGGCCGGCAGCGGGAACGTCGGTGCGGCCAACGTGCTTCGCACCACTGGCCTCGGCCGCGCCATCGCGGTGATGGCGCTCGATGTAGCCAAGGGCGCCGCCGCTGTGGGCATCGCCTCCGCTGCGAGCAGCGGCAATGCCGTCGTCGCACTCACGGGGGCTGCCGCGGTTGTCGGTCACATCTATCCTGTCTGGCTGCGTTTTCACGGCGGCAAGGGCGTGGCGGTCGCTGCAGGCGTGTTCGCCATCTTGACGCCAGCCGCGACGGCGATTGCCCTCACACTGTTTTTCCTGATCGTCTGGGCTACGCGCTATGTCTCGCTTGGATCGGTTGCCGCGACGCTTGCGCTGCCGCCCGCGGCGTGGCTGACGGGCGCTCCGGCTGCCGTGGTCGCCGCGGCCGCGGGAAGCTCTGGACTGATCCTGTTTCGTCATCGCGCAAACCTGAGACGATTGCGCACTGGAACCGAGCGTCGGTTCCTGGAGAGAACGTGAAGGCATCCGAGACCATTGCGATTCTTGGCGCGGGCAGTTGGGGGACCGCGCTGGCCGTCCATCTTGGACGTGAGGGGCACGACGTTCGCTTGTGGGGACGCGATCCGGATCTCGTTGACGTGATGATCGAGACGCGCGTCAATCCCAGGTACCTGCCAGAGGTTCCGCTTCCACCGCGCGTAACGCCGGTTGCCAGGCATCACACGGCGTTGAGCGGCGCGAAAGTGGTCGTCTTCGCGGTGCCCTCTCACGGCTTTCGCGCCGTCGCGCGCGCGGTCTCTGCCGCAATTCCCGCTGACGCCGTGCTCGTCAGCGCAACCAAAGGCCTCGAGACGGATTCCCTCGAGCGGATGTCGCGCGTGCTCGAAGCGGAAGCTGGTGCCGGGCGTCCGGTCGTCGTGCTGTCGGGACCGAGCTTCGCATCCGAAGTCGCGCAAGCGCTGCCGACAGCCGTGCTGTCCGCATCGCACAGCGCCGACGCCGCCACGTTCGTTCAGGATCGCTTCAAGGGTCCAGCGTTCCGCATCTACGTGAGCGACGATGTCCCGGGAGTGGAGATCGGCGGCGCGACGAAGAACGTGATCGCGATCGCGGCCGGCGTCGTTGAAGGGCTTGGGCTCGGACACAACTCCATGGCCGCGCTGATCACGCGAGGCCTCGCGGAAATCTCGCGCCTTGCAGGCGCGGAAGGCGGCCGGCGAGATACGCTTGCTGGCTTGAGTGGCCTTGGCGATCTCGTCCTGACATCGACCGGCAATCTGAGCCGCAACCGGCACGTGGGCCTGGAACTTGGACGAGGCCGTTCGCTCGACGACATCTTGGGATCCATGCGCATGATCGCGGAGGGCGTTCGAACGACCGGCGCCGCGCTCGCGCTCGGCGCCCGTCACGGGATCGAGCTGCCCATCACGGCCGAAATGGCCGCCGTTCTTGCCCGTAAGCGGTCGCCCGCGGAAGCTGTTGATGCACTGATGGGCCGCAAACAGCGCGCCGAAGCGGACCGATAAACTTCGTACTTCAGCCTTCAGACTTTCAAATACTCACGAACCCATGGGTTTTTTTGATCGCATAAAGCAGTCCCTTACTCGAACGACCCAGCAGTTCATGGATCGCTTCGAGGATGTCGTCAAGCAGGCAGACACACCGGAACGGCGCAGCCGGCCAGTCGATGTCGAAACAGTTGAAGCGCTCGAGGAAGTGCTCATCTCGGCAGACGTTGGTGTTGCGGCAACCGAGCGCATCGTGACGGCCGTCAAGAATCGCGATCGGCGCAGCACGACGCTCAGAGAGCTCGTCAAGGAAGAGATTCTCGAGATCCTCAAAGGCGCTGGAAATGGACCCACGAACGGACAGCGTCCACACGTCGTGATGATCGTCGGCGTCAACGGCACCGGAAAGACCACGACTGTCGGCAAGCTCGCACGGCTCATCAAGGACAACGGGCAGACGCCGCTCATCTGCGCGGCCGATACGTTCCGCGCGGCCGCGGTCGAGCAGCTTGAAGTCTGGGCCAAACGCGCCGACGTCGATTTCATTCGGGCGCGCGCGGGTGCCGATCCGGCCGCAGTCGTGTTCGACGCGATCGCAGCTGGGAAGGCTCGCGGCCGCGACGTGGTATTGGTCGACACCGCCGGCCGTCTCCATACGCGCGTGAACCTGATGACCGAGCTCGACAAGATCCGCCGCGTCGCGGCGCGCGAGGTCACGGGCGCGCCCCACGAGGTCCTATTGGTGCTCGATGCAACCGTCGGTCAGAACGGGCTCGCACAGGCGAAGGAATTCATGTCCGTTGCCGGCGTCAACGGGATCGTGCTGACGAAACTCGATGGCACTGCAAAAGGCGGGATAGCAGTCGCGATTGCAAACGACTTGAAGATTCCGATTCGCTACGTGGGCGTTGGCGAGGGCATCGACGACCTGATTCCATTTGCGCCGCAGGATTACGTCGACGCGCTGTTCGAGGAGAAATGGTAGTGGCAGGCGTTTCTGCGGCCGACGATGCCCAGCATATGGCGCGTGCCTTGTTCCTTGCGGAACGGGGACGCGGGCGTACCACGCCGAACCCGATGGTCGGCGCGGTCGTGATTGATGACGAAGGCGTCGTTGTTGGCCGCGGCTCGCACGAGGTTGCCGGCGGACCGCATGCCGAGGTGCACGCGCTTCGCGATGCCGGTGATCGTGCGCGTGGCGCGACGCTGTACTGCACCCTCGAGCCGTGCTCGCATACTGGGCGAACCGGACCGTGCGCGCCGCTCGTCGCCGATGCGGGCATTCGTCGCGTGGTCGTCGCGTCGGTGGATCCGAATCCACGCGTGGCGGGACGAGGTCTCGACCATCTGCGCGCGCGCGGCATTGATGTCACGGTTGGCGTGCTGGAGCGAGAGGCCGAAGCCCTGAACCGCCCCTTCTTCACCGTCATGCACTCGGGCCGCCCGTTTGTCACGCTCAAGGCGGCGCTCAGCCTCGATGGCTGCGTTGCCGCTGCTCCGGGGCAACGTACGTCGCTCACCGACGCGGCATCGATGCGGATCATTCATCGCGAGCGTGCTGAAGTGGACGCGATCGCCATCGGTTCGGAAACGCTGCTGGTTGACGATCCCGTGCTCACGGCGCGCGTCGCGTACCGGCACCGCCCGCTGATTCGCGTCGTGTTCGACCGCCGCTTGCGAACACCGGACACCGCGAAGGTGTTGACGACGATGGAAAGCGGGCCCGTGATCATTCTGACCGAGGAGCCGCAGGTCCATTCACACGTCGCGCGCGCGCTAGAAAAGAGAGGCGCGCACGTCGAGGCGATCGGAGGCGCTGACAGTTCCTCGTTTCTCGATGCAGCACTCCGTCGTCTTGTTGGGCACGGTGTGAACTCACTGCTGGTGGAAGGCGGTCCAACGCTGCAGAAGGCTCTCTGGGAGGCATCGCTCGTCGATCGGATCGAGTTGTTCATTACGCCTGCGAACCTCGGGCCTTCAGGGGTGCGATGGGCAAGTGTGCCGGACGGCACGATCGCGTCGTTGAACGGGCTCAGAGCGGTACCGATTGGTGACGACGTGCGGGTTGAAGGCGATGTTTACCGGCCTCATTGAGTCCGTCGGTCGCGTCGAACGAATCGACCGAAGTGCCGCGGGCTATCGGCTCGTGGTTGCAACGGAGCTCGCGCCCGTACTCACCCTTGGCGAGAGCCTCGCGGTCAACGGCGTGTGCCTGACTGTGGTTCACGCCGGGGACGGCGTCGCGCAGGCTGACGTCTCACCAGAGACGGCGCGTGTCACGAGCCTCGGCGCCGTCGATGTTGGCTCGCTCGTGAACCTCGAGCGCTCGCTGCGCGCGGATGCGCGCATTGGCGGGCACTTCGTGCAGGGCCACGTTGACGGGACCGCCGGAATTGACGCGATCGAGCAGGCCAGCGATGTTCGCCGTATCAGGCTGACGCTCCCGGCGGGCTTTGAGCCCTACGTGGTCGAGAAAGGCTCTATTGCCCTCGACGGCATCAGCCTGACGTTGGCCGCGGTGGCCGGCCGCAGCATCGACGTCCAAATCATCCCTTTCACGTGGCAGCACACGAACCTGCGAGCTGCACGCGTCGGGGCGGTCGTCAACGTCGAATGCGATATTCTGGGGAAGTACGTGGCCAAGGCGCTCGCCGCCAGGCACGGGTAGCACCATGAGCAAGACGAAACGCAAAGCCCATTCGAAGTCCGTGTTCGCACCCATCGAGCAGGCCATCGAGGCGATCCGCGACGGCAAGATGATCATCGTCGTCGACGATGAGGATCGCGAGAACGAGGGGGACCTCACGATTGCGGCCGAGAAGATTACGCCGGAAGTGATCAACTTCATGGCGACGCACGGCCGCGGCCTGATATGCCTGCCGATGACCAAGCAGCGGCTCGCCGAACTCGATCTGCCGCAGATGGTTCCGCAGAATACGTCCAGCTTCGGGACCGCGATGTGCGTGCCGATCGAAGCGAAAGGCGTGACGACGACGGGCATTTCAGCCAGCGATCGCGCGGCGACGGTGCTGGCGGCAATCGATCCGGCGACGCGGCCGACGGACCTGGCGCGTCCGGGGCACATGTTCCCGCTTCAGGCGCGCGACGGCGGCGTGCTGGTGCGTGCAGGACAAACGGAAGCTGCCGTCGATCTCGCTCGCATTGCCGGCCTGTATCCCGCTGGCGTGATCTGCGAAATCTCCAACAAAGACGGCACGATGTCGCGCGTTCCGGAGCTGGCGAAGTTCGCGAAACGCCATAAGCTGTTGATGATCACGATCTCGGATCTCATCCAGTACCGGATGCGCACCGAGGCGCTCATCAAGCGCGTCGCTGCGGCCAGTCTTCCGACGGATCACGGTGAGTTCAAGGTGCTCGCCTACGAGAGCGACATCGATCGCGAGACCCACGTGGCGCTGGTGAAGGGGGAGATCGGCGACGGCGAGCAGGTGCTCGTGCGCGTGCACTCGCGGTGTCTGACCGGCGACGTTTTCCACTCGGCCCGATGCGACTGCGGTCCACAGCTCGAAGCAGCGCTGGATCGTATCGCCGAGGAAGGCCGCGGCATTTTGCTGTACCTGAACCAGGAAGGTCGCGGCATCGGACTGTCCAATAAGATTCGTGCGTACGAGTTACAGGATCAGGGCTTCGACACGGTCGAGGCGAACGAGCGGCTCGGCTTCAAGGCGGATCAGCGAGACTACGGGATTGGGGTGCAGATTCTGAAGGATCTGGGCGTCAGGTCCATGCGGCTGCTGTCGAATAATCCCCGTAAGCTCGTCGGCATCGAGGGTTACAACTTGTCGGTTGCCGAGTGGCTGCCGCTCGAGATTCCGGCCTCGGACCACTCGCGGAATTACCTCCGGACCAAGAAGGTCAAGCTGGGCCACAAGTTAAACGGGGTGTGACGCCCGGTTGTCAATCCGACCTATCCTCTGTTACGATAAGGGTTTGCGCCTGAACCGTTTGGGCCCGTTTGGGTCTGCCGGGCCAGTCACGATACGGTCATGTTCGATTCACTCAGCACACGCCTGCAGGACGTCTTCAAGTCGCTGCGCGGTGAGGTCCGCCTCACGGAGCAGACCGTCGAAGTCGCGCTGCGCGAGATCCGCATGGCGCTGCTCGAGGCCGACGTCAACTTCAAGGTCGTCAAGGCGTTCATCGACCGCGTCCGCGACAAGGCGGTCGATCAGGAGGTCCTCAAGAGCCTGACGCCTGCGCAGCAAGTCGTCCGCATCGTCCGCGACGAGATGCTGGCGCTCTTCGGCGATACCACAGGCGGACTTCCTCCGTCACAGGCTCGGCCGCGCGTCATCCTCCTCCTCGGTCTTCAGGGTTCCGGAAAAACAACAACATCAGGCAAGTTAGGCCGCTGGCTCACGAAGCAGGGGCATCATCCGATCCTCGTCTCGACAGACGTGCGGCGTCCGGCCGCGATCGAGCAGTTGTCCGTCGTCGGCAAGCAGGCCGGTGTCCGCGTCCACGAGCCGGCCGGCGAGAAGGATCCGGTGCGCCGCGCATCCGGTGCGCTTGCCGAAGCGCGGAACAGTGGATTCGACATCGTCATTGTCGACACCGCCGGTCGCTTGCACATCGACGATGAGCTGATGGTCGAGTTGCAGGCGATCAAGGAAGCAACCGGGCCGACCGATCTGCTGTATGTCGCTGACGCGATGACCGGCCAGGATGCGATCAAAAGCGCTGGTGAATTCCACAGGCGGATGGGCGTCACCGGCGTCGTGCTCAGCAAGATGGACGGTGACGCGCGTGGTGGCGCCGCGCTGTCGGTCGTCGGCGTTGTCGGCGTGCCGATTGCGTTTGCCGGCAGCGGCGAGCGGTTGCAGGATCTGGAGCCGTTCCATCCCGATCGCGTGGTGTCACGCGTGCTCGGCATGGGTGACGTCCTGTCGCTCATCGAGAAGGCCGAGGAAGCCGTCTCGTTGGAAGATGCTGCCAACCTCGAAGAGAAAATCCGCCGTAACGATTTCACGCTCGAAGATTTCAGGGATCAGCTGCGCACCATCAAGAAGATGGGACCGCTCGAGCAGATCCTTGGGATGCTGCCCGGCATGGGCAATTTGAAGCAGTTGACCGCGAATCGCGAGGCGCTCGACGACAAGCAACTCGGTCGCATCGAAGCGATGATCAACTCGATGACGCCGAAAGAGCGGCAGAACCATCAGCTGATCAACGGCAGCCGTCGAAAGCGGATTGCGAAGGGGAGCGGCACGTCGGTCGAAGAGATCAACCGGTTGCTGAAGCAGTTCGTGCAGATGAAGAAGATGCTGAAGCAGATCGGTGGGATGGCCGGCCTCGGCAAGAAGAAGGGCGGCCTCGGGATGATGAAGTCGTTGATGAGATAGCTGGGAGCTGGAAGCTGAAAGGATGACATGTTAGCTATTCGTTTGCGCCGGATGGGATCGAAGAAGCGCGCGTATTTCCGCGTCGTGGTGACCGATTCGCGAGCCGCTCGGGACAGCAGCTTCGTGGAAGTGCTCGGACACTACAACCCGCGCACGAAGCCGGAGACGCTGGAATTGAACCGCGACCGGTATGCGCACTGGGTGAAGGCCGGCGCACAGCCGTCTGACTCGATTCGTACGCTTGTTGCGCGGATGCCGCCAGCCCCGGCTGCCGCGGCCGAACAACCCGCATCGTGAGCCGCGCCCGAGACGTCGTCGAAGTAGTGGCGCGGACGCTCGCGGATCATCCCGACGCCGTTCGGGTTGTCGAGCGGGAGCACCGCGGACAGACGCTGGTCGAGTTGTTCATGGCGCCGGGCGATCTTGGGCGCGTCATCGGACGGCAAGGCCGTACCGCGCAGGCGATGCGCACGCTGGTGAGTGCGACGGCCGAGCTCGAGGGATTGAAAGCGACGCTCGAGTTCCGCGACGAGCGATAGCGTTCCGGAGCTTGGCGGAGGCGGCCGCCGCACTTCATCTGGCATGGACGATCTGTTGCTGGTCGGGCACGTAGCGAGAGCGCACGGGAATCGCGGTCAGGTCATCGTGAACCTCGAGACCGATTTCCCGGAAGAGCGGTTCCAGATAGGCCGCACGTTGCTGGTTGGTGGGAGCGAGCGTCACGTCCCGCGTCAGATACGCGAGGTCAGGTTTCACCAGGGCCGGCCGATCCTGACGCTCGAGGGCGTGTCGACGATGAACGACGCTGAAGCGTTGGCGGGCGCAGAGTTGTGGATCCCGTCAACCGACCTCGCGCCGCTGCCGGACGGCACGTTCTATCGTCACGACCTGGTTGGCTGCCGCGTCGTTGACGTGCAGGAGCAGGCGGTTGGTACCGTGACGGCGGTCGAGGGAACGCTCGAACGAAGTCATTTGATCGTTGAAGGCAGCCGCGGTGAAGTGATGATTCCCCTGGCCGCCGAGATTTGCGTCCGGATCGATCCGAAGGCGCGGGTGATCGTCGTCAATCCTCCAGAAGGACTGCTCGACATCAACACCACCGGACGCTGAGTATGAAGTTCGACATCGTCACCATCTTTCCGCAGATGGTGAAGAGCGCTCTGGCGGAGGGTGTTGTCGGGCGCGCGATCGGCCGCGGGGTCGTGAACCTGGCGATTCATGACTTGCGCGACTTCACCACCGACCGGCACAAGGTGGTTGACGATGTGCCGTTTGGTGGCGGCCCGGGCATGTTGATGAAGCCGGAGCCGTTCTTTGCCGCGGTCGAGGCGATTGAGCGCGAGCGTGGACGACCGGAGGCGATCGTGCTGACGACCCCGGATGGCGCGCCGTTCAGCCACCGGGTCGCTGAGCGACTCGCGACGCTGTCGCACTTGGTGGTCTTGTGCGGCCGCTATGAGGGCGTCGACGATC
>Ga0114129_10006826_pt1 | contig 16217 bp, 11 predicted proteins | sample RhiMetdeltSRZDD1_FD_80071 | JGI IMG/M metagenome (GOLD analysis project Ga0114129, IMG submission 80071) | Populus rhizosphere microbial communities from Tennessee, USA - Rhizosphere MetaG P. deltoides SRZDD1 (version 2) (version 2) | ecosystem: Host-associated > Plants > Roots > Rhizosphere >... | reverse complement strand
GGATGCACCCAGCTTCCGGTAGACCGACGTCGCCTGCGACTTGATGGTGCACGGGGAGAGGAACAACTCGGCAGCGATCTCGGGAAACGACAGATGCGTGAGGAGCAGTGGCAGCAGGCGGAGTTCGGCGGCGGTCAGGGCGGATGCGCCGGGGGTGGCTGACCCGCGCTCGCTGGCGAGCCGGGTTCGGAGCGCGCGAGCCTCGCCGACCAGGTTCCCCAGAGCGGGCCGGCGCCGGAGCACCGCATCGATTTCCCGCACTAGCGTCCTGGCACCCGCAATGTCGGCGAGCCCGAGGTGAACGCGGGCCAGCTCGATCCGGGCCTGAACGGCGAGGTGGGGCAGCGCGTAGGTCAGTGTCGGCCGCACCCGCTGAGCATCGGCGAGGTGCTGACGCGCACCCGGGATATCTCCCCGGTGCAGGGCGGTGCGGGCCTGCACCGCGTAAGCCAGGGTGCCCTCGAACTTGGCCCGGCGCAACACTGCACCTGCTTGCCCGGCCAGGATCTCGGCGCGGCTCCAGTCGCCGCGCGCCATCGCTAGTAGCGACCGTTCGCCCAGCGCGACCGCGACAGTCTCAGGTGTGCTGCTTTCCTCCCTGGCGCTGAGCACTTGTTCAAAGAACGCGTCGCCATCGTCGAGGTCCCCGGCCAGAACCCGGGCGAGCCCTTGAAAGAGCGCGGGCGCCGACTCCACGATGTGCTCCTCGGCGAACTGTCGCGCGGCCTGATCGGCGTCCGCACGCATCTGCGTGACACCGCGCCGGCACAAGATGGCCCGCAGCAGGGCGGCCCACGCCTCGGCATAACGGTCACGGGGCTGGCCTGGGTCCCCATGTTGCCAGCGATCGACCACATCAGCCCACCGCTCGGCCTCGGCCGGCCGTCCCTCCTGTGTAGCGAGGAACAGAGCGAGCACGGCGACCATCGGGTGCCTTTCCATCCCGCCCCGGTCCTCCAGCCACCGGAGCCATCGCTCGACGGTCGTAACCCGGGCTTGCAGGTAGGTAGGCAGCCAGAGCTGCTCCACCAGCCCGGCGGCCCTGTCGACATCCCCGGCCGCCATCAAATGCTCCAGCGAGTCCTCGGGCAGGCCGTTGCTCTCGAACCACTCCGCGGCTCGCCGATGGAAGACAGCGATCAGCCCGGGCTCCAGGCGTTCCAGCTCGGCCTGCAGCATGTCGCGGAACAGGTGATGGTAGCGGTACCACTGGCCCCGCCGGTCCAGTGGCACCAGCAGCATGTTCGACCGGGCCAGCCTAGCCAGGGCCCCGGCCGCGCCGGGCAGCTCCAGCACCGCCTCGCACAGCGGCCCACACATCCGCTCCAGCACCGCGGTCCGGGTCAGGAACTCTCGCTGCCGCCGGGCGATCCGCGCCAGGAACTCCGACTCCATGTACTCGCTGACCAGCCGGTCGTCGCCACCGAAAGAGACCGCCGCGCCTGGCAGCGACCCGCCCTCCTGCAGATACAGCGCCGCCAAATACAGCCCGGCTGGCCATCCCTCGGTCCGCTGGTGCAGCGCCGCCACCTCATCCGCACCGAGCACTGGGCCAGCATCACGCAGCAGCCGGGCCGCCTCTTCCGGGGTGAGCGACAGGTCAGCCGGACCGATCTCCAGGATCCGGCCCTCCGCGCGCAGCCGCGAGATCCGCAGCGGCGGCTCGGTCCGCCCGGCGAGCACTAGCCGGGAGCCGTCGGGCACGTGCTCGGCAAGCACCGATAGCGCGTCCCGGCACACTCGGTTGCGCAGTAGGTGCACGTCATCCAGCACCAGCGCTATCGGCACGGTCCTTGCCGCGAACGCCGCCGCCAGCCGCGGCACCACCGAGCCAGGCACCGAGCTCGCCGGGGAGGCCAGCGCGTCGAACACGCGCCCGCCCACCGGCTCGACAGCATCGAGTGCTTCCGCGATGTAAGCGAGCAGGACCTTCGGATCGTTGTCCCGGTCATCGACCGACACCCACGCGAAGGCCTGGCCGTTGCGCTCGGCCCACTGCGACAACAGCGTCGTCTTGCCGTAACCGGCTGGCGCGACCACCGAGACGATCCGGCGCGAGCCTTCGTTCTCCAGGTGGCCGAGCAACAGCGAACGGCGGATGGTCCCCGGCCGCACCAGCGGGCGCAGCAGCTTCGACACGGTGAGGTCGAACGCCGGGCCGACTGCCCGGTGCGTCGGGCCGAGCCGCTCGCGAACGTCAATGTCGTGCATGGCCGACCGCTGCCTTCTCAGGGTCTGCCGCCCCATCCTCGTCTGAAGCCTTGGATCAGGTCAAATGCGACACGGGATCTGGCAGATAGTTCACCTCCAATTCACGTGTGCCGAATGGCCCAGGGCGCCCCGACACAGCTGTGGTGCGTGATGTTCGCAACAACTGTCGCGTCGCCCCCGCCGAGCTGCCCGGTGTCGTCACCGTCTCGGCGTCGGGCGTCACCATGCTGGCCAGCTACTCCAACACCGGAGGGCCGATCGTCGACGTGACCGCCCCTGGTGGCGACGCCGCCAGACGCCCGGCACCACATTCGGTCGCATACTCGCCGGCTGGTCGAGCACCGATGCCACCGGAGAGTGGGAGGGCCTGGCCGCCGCCGGTCGCGGTGTCGAGGACGACAGCGGCAACCGGTGGGTCTGGATCAGCGGTACGTCGATGGCGTCGCCTCATGCCGCCGGAGTGGCGGCGCTCATCCGCCAGCTCCACCCGAAGTGGAGCCCGGGTGCTGTGGCTGCCGCCCTGCGCCGCAGCGCCACACCGACGCCATGCCCGACCAACTGGCCTGCCGACGACCCGCGGCGCTGCACCGGCGGTCCGTCGAGCACCACGTTCTATGGCGCCGGCACGGTCGACGCCCTCTCCGCCACCAAGCTCTGACCAAGCCGACTGGTGGAGCCGCGGCGCTGGGTGCGTGACCGGTCCCGGTGACCGAGGTGTCACGGTGACCGAGGCTCACAGGCACGGCGATCTTGCTGGAACAGGCCGCCGTTGTCGGTCGACTCCGTTGTGTGTGGTGCTCGTTATTTGGTGCCGATGATGCACCGTGCGTGCAGAGGCAGTTGTGGCTGGCCGTCGTGCTCGAACGTGCGGACCTCACCGAGCACCGCGGCACGGATGCGGTCACGTGCCGCGTCGTCAGCGGCGGCAAGGCCCGCGACCGCGCCCGCAAGGACCTCGGTCGCGTAGGTCCAGTAGTCCTCGACGCTGGCAGGCTGGAGGAAGCCGCGCACATCGGTCTCGGCGACATCGTGCATCCCGGCGCCGCGAAATACGCCCCCGATCGCATCGGGCGCGGCGCAGCGGAACAGCCCGGGCGCGTCCGGCGGCGGCGCCGGCAGCTGGACTTCGGAACCGATCGCCGCCAGCGGGATGGTCGCCCACGGATTGCCGGGCGGCTCGGCCCACACCGCGGCTGAGATCCGCCCGCCGGGGCGGAGCACGCGCAGCAACTCGGTGATGGCGCCGGCGATGTCGGGGAAGAACATGAAGCCGAACCGGCAGGTGATCGTGTCGAACGAGGCGTCACCGAAGGGTAGGTCATCGACATCGCACTCGCGTGTCTCGACATTGGTGAGCCCGCGCGCGGTTGCGTTCGCGCGCGCAGCGGCGAGCATGCCGCCGGACAGATCGGTCAGCACGACCCGGCCGCGGGGAATCAGCGCCGCAATCGACAGTCCCGGCTCTCCGGTGCCCGACGCGATGTCGAGATGCTCGCTGCCGTCGCGCAACGCCAGCGCGCCGATCATCTCCGCGCCTACCGGCGCGAGCATTTCCATGACTAGGGCGTCCCACTTCATCCATCCCGGAGAAAAGCGGTCCCACATCTGACGCTGCTGCTCTCGAATCTCATCTGCTCGCAACGTTGCATCCCCTCGCCGCCTGGTCAGCAGTCAGTACCCGGCAGGCACACCAGATAGTGCCTCTTCTCCCCGCCTGGCGGACCCCAGGCCCAGCCGCGGCAGAATCTCTCATGAATAAGAACGAAAGTAGACATAGACACCCCCGGGTGACTGTGCCCGCGCCAGCCTTGGGCGAATCGCTCACCCAGCGGAACCGAGTGACTCCCAAAGGCACAAGCGGATGTAGGGCCTATGTCAACGAGTTGCAGCACCCGTGGAGACCGTGTGGAGGAGATGGCCACCCGGCGCCCGGAGGATCACAGAGCTTGACCTGGCCTTTCGATGGAGCGGGTGACGGGAATCGAACCCGCACTATCAGCCCGGGTCCTGCAGCCGGGGTCAGAATGCTGCTTCTTGTTGCCCGTTGTGCCGCCAGGTAGGCTGCTTGGCAGTGGCAGTGCACAGTCTGCCCGCTTCCGAGCTAGCGGTCGGCCCGCGCCGACGCTGGCAACGAGGACAAGGGTCGAAGACTCCTGTGCTTCACTTCGTCGTGCCATTTCACCTCGGCGGGCAGACGCGGGCAGACTCGCCAGGAAGAAATGATCATGACTCAGGACAAGGCCCGGAAGGCGGCCACCCGGCAGCGCATGGCAGAGACCGGCGAGCCGTACAGCGTTGCCAGGCACGCGGTCGGGCGCGAGCACGAAGGTGCAGCCGCAGAGGATCGGCCCGGCGCCAACCGGGGCGCGCCACCGCGTGATGACCGCTGGTATGCCAGTGAAGCCGAGGATGCGGGCCTCACTGTTGCCGAGTTCAGGGTGCAGCACCTGGCCGATCTGGCCGACAAAGCCCGGGAGCGGGCTGAGGAGGCGGAGGAGACGGTCAGTGTGGCGCGCGAGGCCGCCGAGCTAGCCCAGGAAGCCGCCGATATGACCCGGGGCTGGGCTGACAAACAAGAGCAGGAACGAGCGCAGCGGCGGGCCAACCAGGCGCGGGCTGCCGCCGAGGAGGCTCAGCGGCGGGCCGGCCAGGCACAGCGGCAGGCCGATGAGGCAGAGGAAGCCGCCGACGAGGCCGCGGATCTGGCTGACGAAACCGGCGACAGCCCGCACACCCGCCCGCATCGTAGTTACCGCCACCGGGACCACGAGGGGGCCGGTCCGGAACGTCCTCACCACCCCCGGGTTCCCGCCGACCGGCTGCAAGACCGGCTCGGTAAGCTCGTGGGCCGGTTCGGGTTGCTGATGAGCCGGGCCGGGCAAACCACGAACCCGGCTCACGACGAGCCCAAGGACACTGACTCAGACTGACGCGACCGCGCACGCACGCCGCGGGTCGGCAGCAAGCCAAAGCTGGCCCGCGGCGGACGCCTGGTGTCCTGTCATCTGGCGCAGCGGCGTCTGACCGGAGCACGGATGAAGTGGCGTGAGTCAGGCCTGCGCCGAAAGATCCCGTGCACATCTGGAGACAGAAGAGCCCCGGGGTGACCCACCCCAGGGCCCTGACCTGCGCTGTGCTTGGTAGCGGGGGCGGGATTTGAACCCGCGACCTCTGGGTTATGAGCCCAGCGAGCTACCGAACTGCTCCACCCCGCGTCGGTGTCACTTCACTGTAGGGCCCGTATATCCCGGAGGCAAATCACACAGTCCGGCGCCCGGGAGCGGGCAACCCGCGATCCGGTTATGCCCCGCCCGCCGGCCCGCCCGCGGTGCCCGGCCCCGACATCCAGAGCACATAACGAACCGGCCAGCCCGACGCCGGCGGCTGGGTCAGGACGTGTGCGTCCTGGATTGTTGTCAGGTCGACCACCCGGCTCGGCGTCCCCCCGTAAGGAGTGAGCTCCGCCGGGCGGGTCGCCAGCAGTACCGCCTGGTGCCCGGTCCGCATGATCTGGCGCATCACCTCCGCCACCTGCGCCGGTGCAGCGCCCGCCATGACGCCGGCCGGGATACCGCACATGCCGCGGATCACCTGGGTGAACCGCCGGGCCGCGACCTGATCGAGGAGCAGCACCGGCGATCCGCCCGGTATCGCCCCGCACAGGCTGGTGATGGCGTCGAGCTGGCCGACGCCCGTCCGCTGGAACGCCGGCGCGCTGCTGGCCGGGTAGCTCGCGGGCGCAACGACGCGCTTCCCCCCGATCCCGAACGTGGTGATCACCGGCGGGACCGCCAGCGCGGCCACGAAGCATGCGACGGCGGCCGAAACCGCCACCATCCCGGCACCCCGCGCCCGGGCGCGCAGAGCCAGCACGGCGCAAACCCAGATCGCGGCCACGATCAAGCCGGGGATCAGGACCGGGACGAGCTGCCGGCTCGCCCACGGCTGGTCGGGCGTTGTACTGGGCCGCCACAGTACCGTAATCGCCCCCCAGCCGATGATCATCAGAGGCAGCGCCCAGGCGCGCGCGGACCCGGTCGGGTCCCGCCAGGTGATCAGCGCCCTCAGGCACCTCCGCGTGAGCAGGGCGAGCCCGGCCACTCCGAGCACGAGCGCGGGCGCTCCCAGGTACCAGATCACCCAGTACAGGCTGTCCTCGGCGTACAGCCGCCGCGGATTGGCCGCCAGATGCGATATCCGCTGCAGGGCCACGATGTACGGGTTCGCCACGCCTTCGACCGTTTGCAGGTAGGGGCGGATGACGAACGCGGCCGCGGCCGCCACCACGATCACCGCTCCGGCTTCGGGCAGCCAGCGCAGCGGGCGGGCCGCGAGCACCCGGACAACGCGCCGCCGCACCGGTTCGACCAGGCCGGCCGCGGCGCCGACCAGGGTCACCGCGAGGAACGCGGCGGCGGCCAGCGCGACCAGGCCAATTTCCGGGGACAGCGCCTCCATCATCGGCGTGGCCAGGGCGAACCCACCGACCAGCCCGAGGCCGATCCCGGCCAGCAGGCCACCAGCCAGGGGCAGCGCCTGTGGCCTGCGCGCGGCCAGCAGCGCTCCCACGAACACGATGGCGGGCAGCAGGGCCACCAGCGACCCGACCGCCACCAGCACGGTCAGCCCCAGGGCGAGCCCAGCAAGTGCCGCCAGGATGCGGGACTGCCGGGGGGCAAGGCAGTCCACCACCAAGCACAGGCCGCCGAACAACAACGCCTGTGCCAAGATCTCGCTGAACGCCGACCGGCTGGTGTACGTCTCGGGCAGGGTGATAGCCAGCAGCAAGGCGCCCGCCGGTGCCCACTGTGGCCCGGCCAGCCGGCCGGTGAGCCCGCCCACGCTGAGCACGGCGAGCGCGCCAAGCAGTGGGCTGAGCGCCACGCCGCCGGCCAGCCCGTGTGTCCACAGCCCGGCCGCGAGCGTGATCGGCAGGCCGGCCGCTAGCCCGGGAGCGATCGCACCGGCGTGGCTGATAAAGCCGAAGCTGGAGAAGGTGAGGCCAGGATGGCTGCCGCCGAACGCCGCGAGCTCGGTCGGGATCGGCAGCGACCCATGCTGTGCTATCCAGTAGCCAAACTGGAAAAACGCCCCTGGGGCACGGTCCACAATCAGCTGTGGCGAGTTCGCCCGGAGTTGCCAGGCGCCGAACGCGGCCGCGACCGCTACCGTCCCGGCCAGCCCCCACCAGGCAGGCCAGCCCGTGGTCCGGGCCGGGGACCCGGCGCCGCGCCGAATGGCGGGCTTGGGCCAGCGGCCGGGAAGCTGGCGGCTGGCCATCAGTACCAGGCCGACCGCCACCGGTACCGAGATCAGCACCATCGGGACCGGGAAGAACCGGTTGGCCAGCAGCAACGGCAGGCCGGTCAGCAGCCACGCCATGATCATTAGTACGGGCAGGACGGTGACGATTGCGAACGCCTTGCCGCCGGCGGTGGCGCCGCGGTGCATCCCGAACCGCGGCAGCCCAACCGTCGGCACATCGGCAGGCTGCACGTCAGGGTCTCGCTGGCGGCCACCCTGCGTCTGCCTGCTGGTCGGGCGAAGTCCCAGCCGCACGCCTTCCACTGTAGAGCGCATAGGCCGCGCGCCGCATAACGCGGATGGCCGATTCCCACTAATAGCACCGCATACCATTACCTCTCAGGGCCACAATGAGGCCACCCCCCGCGCATCCACGACCCACGCCGAGGAGCGATGAGCCGCTACGACGATCCGGAGGGCACGGGCGAGACCCCAGCATCCGGAAAACGCAGGGCGTTGCGGGGCTGGCGCCAGCCCAGTGACGACAGCGGGTCCTGGGGCACCAGCGGGGGGAAGGCCGTCAGGGATCAACCAGCCCGCCCAGGCGGGCCGGAATATACCGGCCTGCAGCGCCGCCGCGGGCCGCTCCTCGGCCCGCATCCCGTCCTGGGCGCGGCCGCGATCATCTCCACCGTCCTGGTGGTTGCGGTATCGCTGGTCGCCTACGCCGCCGTGCGCGACGTCTATGACGGCATCAACCACGAAGCCGTCACCGCCCAGATGCTTGGCAACCGCCCGCCCAAGCTGAACGGCTCGACGAACATCCTGCTGATCGGCTCCGACTCCCGGGCCGGCACCAAGGGCAAGTTCGGCAGGGACGTCCTGGGGTCACGGTCGGACACGACCATGCTGCTGCACGTCACACCGGATCACTCACACGCCTACGTGATCAGCTTCCCGCGCGACTCCATGTTGCCGGTCTACGGCTGCGTCGCCGACCACCAGGGCCACCCTGGGCAGGCGCCGGCGCCCGGCGAGGCGGAGCCGCTCAACTCCACCTTCTCCAACGGCGGCGCACCGTGCTTGTGGAAGACCCTGGAACACACCACTCACATCCACATCGACCACTTCGTCGAGGTCGGCTTCAACAGCTTCAAGTCGATCGTCAACGACGTACACGGGATCAGCGTCTGCCTCCCGTTCGCCGTCCACAACGCGCAGGCTCACCTCAACATCTCGGCCGGACTGCACAGGGTCTACGGGGCGCAGGCGCTCGCCTTCGTGCGCCTGCGGGAGAACATCGGCAACGGTTCCGACCTGCAGCGGATCCAGCGCCAGCAGCTCTTCCTGGCCTCGGCGATGCAGAAGATCAAGCAGACCAACCTGCTCGGCGACTACAACGTGATCAAAGACGCCGCACACGCGGTCACCACCGACCTCACCCTGACCGACATGATCGGCATCGCCAACAGTGTGAAGGGCCTCGGCACCCAGGCGGTGCGGTTCATCTCGGTCCCGGTCGGGCCCTACGCGCTGGACCAGAACAAGGTGCAGTGGCAACAGCCGCAAGCCAACGATCTCTTCTCCGCCATCGCCCACGACAATCACATCCTCAAGGCGGCGAAGGCGCCGAACGGCAAGGCCTCGCCCGCGCCCACGATCAGCCCGTCGCAGGTGCAGCTCGAAGTTCTTAACGGCTCCGGCACGGTGGGGGTAGCCACCACGACCGCCACCGGGCTGGCCAACCTCGGCTTCAATGTCATCGGCACCGGCGACGCCCCCAACGGCTTCAGCTACACCGAATCCGTCATCGAGTACAGCTCCGCCACCCAGCTGCCCGCGGTCAACACCCTCAAGAAGCAGCTGGCGGGCGTCCGGGTGAGGCAGGTCGGCAACATCCAGGCTGGCACCCTCAACCTGATCATCGGCTCGAAGTTCACGGGGCTGACCGGCAGCCAGCCGAGGCAGAAGGGCCCGACCGGCTCGTCACTGGCGACCCTGAACTCGCGCAACTTCCAGGGCATCACCGCGAACCAGAACATCTGCAAGGACCCCTCCGCGTTCACCGGGCCGGATAGCCCGGTGCCGCCAGGCGGCTGACCGCGGCAGCGCCGGTGGAGCTGTTCACGAACTGGCACTCCTGGCCGCAGGCGGAGGCGGGGCTGCGTGACCGGCTGCCGGCCCACACGGTGACGAAGGTGGCCCGGGCGGTGGCCTTCGCCGCCGGCCAGCACGGTGACCAGCGCCGCCCGGGCGGCGCGCCCTACACCGAGCATTTGCTCGAAACCCTGGAGGTGCTGGTTCGCGGCGCCGGAGTCGCCGACCCCGATCTGCTGTGCGCGGCGGCCCTGCACGACGTGGTGGAAGACACCACCTGCACGCTGGCGGAGGTCGCGGCCGGGTTCGGCCCGCGGGTGGCCGAGCTCGTCGGCTGGGTCACCATACCCGCGCCGGCCGCCGGCCAGGACAAGGCGGCCATCAAGGAGGCCTACCTGCGGGGCCTGCGCCACGCCCCACACGACGCCATCCTGATCAAGCTCGCCGACCGGGCCAGCAACGTCCAGACGCTGCGCAACCTGGCTCCCGCCCGGCAGCGCGCGTACTACGCCCAGACCATCGAGCACATCGTCCCGCTCGCCGAGGGCGAGCCCTGGTTCCGCTACTGGTACGCGTCCTGGCGAGCGGAGTTCGCCGATCTGGCCACGCCGCCGGGATCCCGCAGGCCCGGCAGCTCCTCCAGGGCCGGTTCCGCGCCCATCCGGGACACCTCCAGCCAGGCAAGCAGGCCAACCGGGTACACGATGTAACCGAACCGTGTCGCGGGTGCCAGCACGAACATCGCGGTCAGCGCGATGATCAGGCGCCAGACCGCGGCGCGCACCGTGCGCGGCGGGCGGACCACCAGGCTCACGATGACGGCCAGCCCCGCCAGCGCGAGCAGCACCACCGCTATGAGATGGCCGGTCTGCCCGGTCTCGGCGAGCAGGCGCCCCGGCAGCGGGCTCACCGCGTCGGACTTGACGCTGGTCAGGCCGAGCGGGAACGCGATCGTGTTCTGCACCAGGGACCACGGCCCCGCAGCCGCCACCGGGCCCACCACCGCGGCGACCACCGCCAGCGCAGTCGCGGTCATGCCCACCGCCGCCCGGCGGCCGTCCCTGGCCAGAAGCAGGACCGCCGCCACGGCCAGGGCTGGCCAGGCCGTCGCCTTCATGGCCGCGGCCGCGCCAAGCGCGAGCCCGGCCAGCATCGGCCTCGGCCGCCGCCACAGCAGGGCAAAACCGAGGCACAGGCACGCGAGAACGGGCACGTCGGTGCCGCCGACGGCCAGCGAGAACGCGATCACCGGCGATGCCGTCACCAGCGCGGTCCAGCGCACCACGTCGCGGGCGCCGGCCAGGGCGAGCGCGGCCGCGAACACCACGACGAACCCGGCCGCGAACCAGATCCGGGGATCGGTGACCGCCGAGAACCCCAGCAGGACGCGAGGTATCCCGAACGCGGTCAGCGCCGGGAGGTAGGGGTCGAACACGTTCGGGTTGTGCGTGGTGGCGAGCATGGCGAGCCCTGGGTAGGGGGTGCCACGGTGCACCAGCATGGCCGCCGACTTTTCGATCACCTCTACCTCGGGCTGCTGGAGGCCGTGGCCCGCCATCAGCCACATCGGCGTGACCAGCGCTCCGGCCAGGCTGATCACCAGCGCCACGTCCCGGCCGCGGGACTTCCACACCAGCACGAACATCGCGGCGAGCAGGTACGAGATGCCGGCGAAGATCCCCCACAGCCGGTGCGCCTGCCACACGGTGACCATGGCCAGGGCGATGGCGAATGCGGCGCTGCCGGCGAGGCCCACGGTCAGCCACAGACGTGGGACGGCGGCAGGCGACGGCCAGTCGAACCGGCGGGGCACGGGGCGGCCTGGCGGCGCCTGTCTCAGTGTGAGTATCGACATGCATCCCCCACTGAGGGCGATCTTAACTTCCTGCGTTTCTCCCGCCCGGCCGCACCCCACCGGTGACCATCGGGGCGAATCACACGGCCCACTGGCACCGGGCCGGCCGGGCCTCTGTGACCACCCTCCCCCGCTGGGATCAGATAATCGGCGGCCGGCCAGCCCGGGTCATCCGCCAGGCGGTGCGGGCCGACATCGGCCGCCGCAGGCCAGGATTCATCCGCCAGCCCTCCGCGAACCCGGACACCCAGGCCCGCACCGCGGTCAACGAACGCTCCCGCACCACGGTCAGCGCGAACCAGGTCAGCAGGTACGCGGCGGCCAGCGGCCACGGCAGGTTCCGGCGGGCCAGCAGCACCCGGTTCCGGCCGTCGAGCCGGTAGAAGGCCGCATGCCGGGCGTTCGGCAGCGCGTGGTGGCACATCCGGGCCGCGGCGTCGTACTCGAGCCGGTAACCCAGGCCGAGCAGCCGCCACGCGAGGTCGGTCTCCTCGTGCGCGTAGAAGAACACCTCCGGCAGCCCGCCCGCCTCCAGGTACGCCGCACGCCGGATGGCGCAGGCACCCCCGGCAAACGTGGTCACCGGCGAGGACCGTTCCGGGTCGCCGGCCCGCAGCCGCGGCACGTGCCAGCGCGCCCCCGGTCCCCCGTCCGGGTCGACGACCCGGAACGAGATCACCGCAAGACCAGGATCAGCGGCAAAACGGCTGGCGACATGCGACCCCACGTTCCGGCCGGGGAACCAGCCATCGTCATCGAGGAACAGCACCACATCCCCGGCGCACGCCTGCACGCCGGCGTTGCGTCCCCCCGCCACACCAAGATTTTCCGGAAGCTTGACCACCTTCACACCCGCCGGCACCGCGCCCACATCGGCGCCGTTCCCGACCACGACCACCTCAAGATCGGCGTCCTCCTGCGCCAGCGCGCTGTCAACGGCCCGCGCCAACTCCTTCGCCCGATCCCCCATCGTCAAGACCACGCACGAGAGCTTCATCCGGTCACCGCCGCTGGTATCCGGTGACGCAACTCCCCCGGTCCGGGCATCAACTCAGCCGCCGGGACGCCACGATCGCGATGAGGTGCGCGACGGCCAGAAGCCCGGCGATGACCAGGCATGCGAGCAGGAGCACGCGGGTAGCGGTGAGGTTGCCGGTGATGGCGTCGATGATCGCGGCGACGAGGATCAGCAGCGAGAGCTCGACGGCCTGGATGATGCGGTGCACCTTGAGTGCGGCGGCGAGGCGGCGCGCCAGCGCCAGGCCGGAGCCGCGTGGCGCCAGCGCCTCGTCGTCGTGGGTCCCCGGCAGGCCGGACTTGGCGCGGGCGACGATCACGTTGTCGGTCTCGGCCTTAACGAGCATCGCGAGCAGGGCCGCCGCGAGGCCAGCGGTCACGTAGGGGCCGGATACGGTGAGCGTGCCCTGGGCGCGGAAGCCGAGCCCGGTCAGCAGTGACGCCTCGCCCAGGTAATGGCCGATCAAGTCCAGGTATATCCCGGCGGCCGAGAAACGGCCGCTCCAGCGGGCGAGCTCGCCGTCGGAGCAGTCGAACAGCAGGTAGGCCTGGATCAGGATCGCGGCGACGATGGCGGACCACAGGCCACCGAGCGCGACGATGACGCCGGCGGCCACCCCGCAGACGATGAAGGCGACCGTGACCGCGTTCGGTGACCAGCCGAGACGGGCGAAGACCCAGGTCGCGCGCGGCGAGACCCGGCGCATGTAAAGGCGGCCAGCCCAGTGTTCATCGTTAAGCCGATCAATGACTTCTGGGGGCTGGCCGGTGGCCCTCAGCTCAGCCAGCGACGGACCGGACATACTCCTCCACTCGCGCCCCCGCCTCCGCCTCGGTCAGCCCGAGGCGCTCCAGGATGGTGTAGCGGCCGGGGCGGGTGCCGGGAGCGCATACCACCGCCTTGGTGAACTCCGCCACCGACAGTCCCAGGTCGCCGGGGGAACGCGGAAGATTGTGCCGGGCGAGGCAGGCCGACACAAGCTCAGCCTGGCCAGCATCCTCCCGCAGGTAGGTACAGAACAGCGCACCCACGCCCGCGAGCTCGCCGTGGCTGGCAGTGCCCGGGTAGAGCTTGTCGATCGCGTGCATGATCTCGTGATCGCCGCCGCTTGCGGGGCGGCTGGACCCAGCGACCGACATGGCCAGCCCGGACAGGATCAGCGACTCGGCAAGCACGGTCAGGAACGCGTCCGAGCGCGCGTCGCCGGGCTGGTGCAGCACCGCCTGCGCCGCCGACCGCGCCATCGCGGCGGCGAGGCCGTCCACATGCTCGCCCGTGTCCGCGGCCGCGAGCTCCCAGTCGGCCACCGCGGACAGATCGCTGATCGCGTCCCCGATACCGGCGATGGCCATCGTGCCGGGCGCGGTGCGCACCCGGTCCAGGTCCACCAGCACCGCCACCGGCAGGGCGACACCGTAGGAGCCCTTGCCGGACTCGTGCTCCAGCGAGCTGACCGGTGAAGCGATGCCATCGTGGCCAAGGCTGGTGGCAACGGCCACCATCGGGATGCCGGCCATGTGCGCGGCGAACTTGGTCACGTCGATGGTCCGGCCGCCGCCGATGCCGGCCACCGCCTCGTAGGCACCGGCCCGGAGCCGCTTGCCGAGTGCCACGGCGGTGCCGTGGGTGCCGTCGGTGACCCGGAAGATCTCGGCCGTACCGAGCTCGAGCTGCGCCGCCACTTCATCACCCTGGCCGGGGCCGACCGCCACCGCGATCCGGCCCTCGGTGGCGATCCGCCGGTCCGCCAGCAAGGCGCACAGGCCGGCGACCGCGCCGGCCCTGACCTCGACGATCAGCGGTGCGGGGAGCATCCGGGCCAGGAGCGGCATGAGCCTCCTCCCTCACGATGAGCGCGGCTCCCCAGGAGACCAGCAGCGGATGGTGGCGCGTGGCCGGGCCTGGCAAGGCCGTTTGCCGTGCGTTACCCTGCGCGCCTTTCGCGAGACTAGCAGCGGGGGGCGATCTCCCGTGCCCGGCGCAGGTCGTCGTGATTGTCGACCTCGACCCAGTCGACCGCCGCCCCTATCGGCGCGGCGGCGATCTGGCCGCCACGGTCGGCCAGTTCCTGGTAGCCATCCTCGTAGTACAGGCCGGGGTCGCGCCGCCAGGTGACCTCCAGTGCATCGGCGAGCGGCCCGGCAGCCTTGGCCTCGATGAGGGTGGCACCGATGTACTCGCCGTGCGCGAGCGCCGGGTCCATCTGCTTGGTGATCCTCGTCAGCAGCCCCCGCCCGTCGAGCAGGACCTTCATCTCCTCCTCGGCGAGCGGTTTGACGTCGTCGATCGCGATGATCACCCCGGCCCCGCCGCGGGCAGCGAGCAGCGTCTTCTCCACGCTCACGGGGTGCACGGTGTCGCCATTGACCAGCAGGGCACCGTCGCGCAGGTACTCGCGCGCCAGCCACAGCGAGTAGGCGTTGTTCCAGTCCTGGGCACGGTCATTGTGCACGAGCGTCAGCGTCACCCCGTGCGCCCGCTCCAGGCCGGCCGAAGCGTCAGCGATCACCGCTGCCGCGTGCCCGACCACCACCACCACGTCGGTGAGCCCAGCGGCGGCGAGGTTGCGCAGGGCGATGTCGAGGATCGTGGTATCCGGCGCCACCGGCAGCAGCGCCTTCGGCAGCACATCGGTGTCGGGCCGCAACCGCCGCCCGGCGCCCGCGGCCAGCACCAGCCCGATCACCAGGCTCCTCCTCCCGGGCCGTGCCAGCTAGCCAGAAGCCCTGGCCAGCACACCAACCAGAAAGCCCTGACCAGCACAAGAGCCATCCAAAGATACGCGGTCGGCGCCGGGCAGGCGAACGTGGGCCGCCGGCGCAGCAACCGGGCAGGCGAACGTGGCCCGCCGGCGCCGCAACCAGGCGCGGGTGCGCGGGTAGAGTCCGCGTCATGCGGACGGTCGCGGTAGTGCTCGCTGGCGGATCGGGCGATCGCTTCGGCACGCCGGTCCCCAAGCAGTTGCTCCTGCTGGCGGGCCGACCGATGATCGAGCATTCCGTCGCCGCGTTCGAGCGGGCACCCGGGGTGGACCGCATCCTGGTGGTCATTCCAGCCGGCCACGCCGACGAGGTGAGCACCCTGCTCGAGGCGGGTGGTTACGGCAAGCTCAGCAAGGTCATTGACGGCGGGCCCACCCGGACGGAATCCACCCGGCGGGCCATTGCCGAACTGGGCGAGGACGAGTGCGACGTCCTGTTCCACGATGCCGCCCGGCCGCTGGTCAGCCAGCAGATCATCGCCGCCGCGGTGGCGGCGCTCGCCGATCACCGGGCGGTGGGGGTGGCAGTGCCCTCGTCCGACACCATCGCCGTCGTCGGCGACGGGGTGATGACCGCCATCCCCAGCAGGGACAGCCTGGCCCGCTGCCAGACCCCGCAGGGCTTCCGGCTTTCCGTGATCAGGCGCGCCTACCAGCTTGCCGACGCCGACCCCCGCTTCGGCGAGCTGCCCGCCACTGACGACTGCGGGATAGTGCTGCGCTACCTGCCGGAACTCGGCGTTCACGTGGTGCCGGGCAGCGAGCGCAACATCAAGATCACCTATCCCCGCGACCTGCGCATCGCCGAGGCCCTGCTCAGCGAAGGACCGGCCGCGCCTGCTGATCCAGCTGCATGAAGCAACGCCGCGCCCCCGCGTGGCCCGTCAAGTTTGGGAAATGTTTGCCTCTCGTTTGTCAGACCTCTACCTGCCCGTAGCAGTAGCATTACCCGCGCCGGCCGACGGCGGCCGGGGAGGGGCGGGCCCTGGGGCGTGAAGCTCAGCGTCGTTGTGCCGATCTACAACGTCGAG
>Ga0114129_10006825_pt1 | contig 16217 bp, 14 predicted proteins | sample RhiMetdeltSRZDD1_FD_80071 | JGI IMG/M metagenome (GOLD analysis project Ga0114129, IMG submission 80071) | Populus rhizosphere microbial communities from Tennessee, USA - Rhizosphere MetaG P. deltoides SRZDD1 (version 2) (version 2) | ecosystem: Host-associated > Plants > Roots > Rhizosphere >... | reverse complement strand
TCCGCGCTCTGCTCCACGCGGTGGTCCCCGAGCTCCCCTTCGTACATTGGCTCGCCGGGTTCACGCTGCTCGCCTCGCAGCCAGGCTTGGCGACCTTCTTCAACGGACAGTGGGCGTTCCTGCTGCTCGCGGTCTCCATCGGGATCTTTCTGTTGCAGCCCGAGCACCCGCGCGTCGCCGGTCTTCTGGCGATATGCGCGTTCGCCAAACCGCAGCTATTCACGTTTGCCGCGTGGTCCTGGCTGTCCGCAGCGCACGCGCGGGGTCGGCTCCTGCCGTTCGCGTCGATCGCCGTCGGTGGTGTGATCCTGATCGTGGTCGCGACGCTCATCGCGGCACCGGTTGCGCTCGCGAGCTGGTGGACGAACGTGTTCCTGTGGCGGGTCAGCGATCCGACGACGCCAACGCTCAGCGCAGCGTTCGCGGATCTTCTCGGTACTGGCGGACAGTTCGCCGCGGTCGGCGTCCTGTTCCTGGCGCTCGGCATCGCACTTCGCCTGAGACCGGGGAGCCTTGGCTGGTGGTCCCTGTGGCCTGTGATGTCTCTCCTGGGCGCGACGTACACCCATTCGTACGACCAGCTGCTCCTCCTCCCGCCACTCATCCTCAGCACGGCCGTCGTCGCGGCACGCTCGCGGCGGCGGGCGATCGGCTACGCCGCCCTGTGGGGGACCCTCATGCTTCCCGGCTCGATGCTGCTGCAGGGTCTGGCGGCGTATCGCGACCGCGAGAACTTCACGGTCCTCCTCACCATGGCGGTCTTCGTCGCGATCGCCGTCGCGACGCGCGGTGAAACGCGCCGGACCGAGGCGTCTCAGACCGTCGCCGCGGCTTTGCCTTCCGCGACCTTGAGCTGACCGCATCCCGCGGCGATGTCCTGGCCCTTGCTGATCCGCAAGGTCGCGGCGATGCCCTGCTCCTGAAGCACGTTCGTGAAGGACTCCATCCGTTCGATGGACGGCCGCCGGAACCCGCCTGCGCCGGGGTTGTACGGGATGAGATTCACGTGCGCGGCTTTCGTGGGACCGTGTCGCGTGATCGCCGCGGCAAGCGCGCGCGCGGTGTCCACCGAATCGTTCACGCCCGCGAGGAGGACGTACTCGAACGTCACACGGCGCTTCGTCCGCTTCACGTAGCGTGCTGCGGCGGCGAGCACCGCATCGACGCCCCACTTCCGATTGATCGGCATGATCCGCGCGCGGGTCGGATCGTCCGGCGCGTGCAGCGAGACAGCGAGATTGATCGGCAGCCCCTCTTCCCCAAGCGCGTCAATACCCGTCACGACCCCGCACGTCGAGATCGTCAAACGCCGCGGGCTGATGCCGAACTCCTCCGGGTCGATGAGCGAGCGCACCGACGCGAGGGTCGCGTGGTAGTTGTTGAACGGCTCTCCCATCCCCATGTACACGACGTGGGACACGCGCTCCCGACGCTCGGCCAGCTCGCGCTGCCAGTGCCGGACCTGGTCCACGATCTCGCCCGCGGTGAGATTGCGGACGAGACCCATCTCGCCGGTCGCGCAGAACGCGCAGGCCATCGGGCAGCCCGCCTGCGTCGAAATGCAGACCGCGTTCCGTGCACCGTGATGCGGCATGAGCACGCTCTCGATGTGGTGGCCGTCGCGCAGCTCGAGCAGCGCCTTGCGTGTTTCGCCGTCCGCGCTGGCCTCTTCGCGCACGGGCGCGATCGACGACCAGCGAAACGATCGCGCGAGCCCGTCGCGCAGCGACTTCGGAAGATCAGTTAGCTCGTCGAACCCGCCCTCGGTCCCATGCGTCGCATGCCGGCGGATCTGCTTGGCGCGGTAGGCGGGCTCCCCGTGTTTTGAGAGCCACGCGACGAGCTGCTCTCGGCTGAGATCGCTGACGGCGGGCCGGATGTCGGTCATCGGATCGAGCGTAGCGGCGTGCCTCAGGACGGGACACGCTCGTCCGGTCGAACGTCTCGCAACCCGCGAGCCCACTCCGCGCCGCTCATCGCGCGTTTGCCGGCGGGCTTGACCTCGTCGAGTCGCAGCCAGCCGGCGCCGGCCGCAACGTGCGGCGCGCCATCGCGTATCGCGAAGACGCCGTGGGCGGTCCCGCGACCGCCCGCGACCGCGGCGCGCAGCACCCCGATGCGTTGACCGCGGAACGTGACGAACGCGCCGGGGTCCGGCGTGTATGCGCGCACTCGGCGCACGAGCTCGGCCGCCGGCCGCCCAAGGTCAAGCTGGCCTTCGTGCGGTAGGAGCTTCGGAGCGAGGGTCACTTGTTCTTGTTCCTGTGGCCGTCTGGCGAGCTTGCCCGCCAGATACGCAGGCGTCTCACGTTCGAGAAGTTCGCCGCCGAGCCTCGCGAGGCGTTCCTCGAGCTCGCCCTTCGTCTCATCCGCGATCTTCGTCCGCGTCTGCGCGAGGATCGGCCCCGCGTCGAGCTCCGCGGTCCCCTCCATCAGGGTGACCCCGGTCTCGGGATCGCCGGCGAGGATCGCGTGCGCGATCGGCGCCGCACCGCGCCACCGAGGCAGAAGCGACGCATGGACGTTCAGCGCACGACCGCTCACGGCGGCGAGGAAGGCATTCGGGATCTTGTTCCCGTACGCCGACCAGACCAGGAGCTCGGGGCGCAGCGCGAGGATCGCGGCCAGCTCCTTGTCATCGAGGCGCGCCGGCTGCCGGACCGGCAGCCCCATCGCGCGTGCCGCGACCTTCACCGCGGGCTCGCGCAACACGCCGCGCGACGCAGGCCGATCGGGTTGGGTGATCACTCCAACGATTTGAACGACGCCGCTCTCGCGAAGACGGTCGAGCGCCTCGAGCGAGCGAACCGCGAACTCAGGGGTGCCGAGGAACAAAGCGCGCTGTGCTAAGCGGAAACCCGTTCCTCCTCGTCAGGCTCGACCGTGTGGAGATCCTCGCGCGATCGGAGCCGATCGACATAGAGAGTGCCGCTCAGATGATCGGTCTCGTGCAGCATGCACTGCGCGCCGAACTCGTCACCCATCAGCGTGAAGCGTTTTCCGGTGAGGTCGCCGGCGACGAGGCGTGCCGCGATCGGGCGCTCGAGCATTCCGTACATCCCCCGTATGGAGAGACAGCCTTCGCTCGTTTCTTCCTTCTCTTCGCTCGTCCATTCGATCGTCGGCTCGATCGCGACGATCCCAGCCTCGTCGACGTCCATGATCGCCACGCGCAGGGGGACCCCGATCTGCGGCGCAGCGATCCCTATGCCGTGCGCGACCACCATCGACGCGAACATGCGCGCTACGAGCGCTTCCAGCTCAGGCCGGCTGAGCCGCGGTTTTTTTGCCGGCGCGTGCAACACCGGATCACCGATCTGCCTGACGTCGACCGCGTTGGCCGAAACGAACTCGGGCGCCGACCACTTGGCACGGCGGCCGGCGTCGATGCGCCACGGCGTGCCTTTCGTGACGCGAAGCCGCGGCGGCGCCGGCTCCTTCGTCGGTTTGATCTCCTCGCTCACCCGAGAAGTGTCACCGGGTCCACGTCGACCGTCCACTCGTCGCTGAGCGTGACGCGATCGAGTACGCGCTCGGGATCGCCGCGGAGAACGATCTGCGCGCGATAGCTCCCCGCTCGCTTCGCCGCGAATGCGGGGGCCGGACCGAGCACCTCGGCGTCGTCGCCGGCGGCCTCCCGCAGCCACGCCGCGAGCTCGTGCGACCGTTTCTCGACCGTTTCGACCTTCCTGGCCTGCGTGGACAGAAGCGCCAGCCGTCCGAAGGGCGGATAGCCGAACCGGCGGCGTCCTTCGAGCTCCGCCTCGGCAAACGCGAGGTAGTCGTGCGCCGCCGCGGCGCGGATCGCGTAGTGCTCCGGTAGATAGGTCTGGACGATCCCGCGCCCTCCGGCCTCGCCACGTCCCGACCGGCCGAGCACCTGCGTAAGCAATTCAAAGGTGCGCTCCGCGGCGGTGAAGTCGGGGAGGTTGAGGACCGTGTCCGCGTTCACCACCCCGACGAGCGTGACATTCGGCAGGTCGAATCCCTTCGCGAGCATCTGCGTGCCGACGATCACTTGCGCGTCCCCGGAGCGCATGCGCTCGTAGGCCGCGGCGTGGGCGCCCTTTGCACGGATAGCGTCGCGGTCGAGGCGGATCACTTTCGCACGCGGCACCGCCGCCCGCACCTCCTCTTCCACGCGCTGTGTTCCGACGCCGAGCTGCTTGATCCGCATGCTGCCGCAGGCGGGGCAGCGCTCCGGCGCCTTCGCCTCGCGACGACCACAGCGGTGGCACAACAGCGAGCCATCGGCGTGATACGCGTACGGGATCTCGCACGCCGGGCACTTCGCCACATAACCGCAATCACGGCAGAGCACCACAGTGGCGAAGCCGCGCCGATTCAAATAGAGGATGGCCTGGCCGCCCGCCGCGACGGTGCGCTGCAATGCTTCGCGAAGCGCTTGCGAGAGCGTGCCCCGATTGCCGGTCCGGAGCTCGAGACGCAGATCGACGATGGTCGTGGGCGGCAAGGGCAGCTCCCCGACGCGTTCCGGCAGCGCGAGTGGCACGAGGTCGCCCTTGCGAGCGGCCTCGTAGGTGACGACGCGCGGCGTCGCGCTTCCGAGTACGACGGCCGCGCCCGTGATCCGACCGAGCTCAAGTGCGGTGTCGACCGCGTGATAGCGCGGGTCGCTCTCCTGTTTATACGAGGGCTCCTGCTCCTCGTCGACCACGATCAGACCGACGCGCTCGAGTGGCGCGAAGACCGCGGAGCGCGAGCCGACGACGACGTCGGCGACTCCGTCGAGGATCCGCCGCCACTCATCGAACCGCTCGCCGGCGGAGAGAGCGCTGTGCAGCAGAGCGACCCGATCCCCAAACCGCGCTATGAAGCGCGCGACGACCTGCGCGGTCAGGATGATCTCCGGCACCAGGACGATCACTCCGTCGCCACGCGCGAGCGCCGCTGTGGCCGCGCGGAGATACACCTCGGTCTTGCCGCTCGCCGTCACACCATGCAGGAGGAAGCCGCGGCCCGAGCCGAGCGCGCCCGTGATCGCGCCGATGGCGACGGCCTGCGGCCCGGTCGCCGGCAGATCCCGGGCGCGGTCCTCGTCCGGGAAAGAGAATTCGGCGGGGACGCGCCGCACCGCGCGCCTGCTCGCAAGCACCAGGCCGCGTCTCGCAAGCGCCTGTGCGGCCGCGGCCGAACCGCCGGCGTCCGCGAGATCCCGCGAGGTCACTGCGCCGGAAGCGAGCGCCCGGAGGGTGGCGAGCTGGCGCGCGCCGACGCGCACCGATCCTGCGAGCGCGTCGCGGCCTCCGACCTCCAAGGAGAAGATCGCTTCGGTCCGTTCACCTCGCGGAGCCGCGAGGCCGGTCGTTCGCGCGCGGGAGGCGAGCGCCGGCGGGACCATCGCGCGGACCGCGTCCGCGAGCCCGCAGCGGTAGCGCCCCGCGATCCAGCTGGCGAGCGCGAGCTGATGCGGCCTGAGAAGCGGGAGGGGATGCACCAGGGCGTCGACGGTTTTCAGCTCGCGCCCGGCCGCCACGCCGTTGAGGGATATGACCACACCCGGCACGGCACGCGTTCCAAGCCCGACGCGGACGAGGTGTCCGGGCAGTAGGTCGAGACCTTCGGGGACGAGGTAACTAAAGGTGCGCGCGGGTCCGCGCACGCCCGCGAAGACGGCGACCTCCGCGGTCCTTGCCGTCATAGCTCGTAATGTCGCGGTTTCGTCATCTCCTTTCGGATGATCTCGGCGATGTCCTTCACGGTCTTGTCGATCTTGCCGTCCTCGTTCACCACTACATAGTCGTACTCAGGCGCCGCGGCCATCTCGATCTCCGCGTTGCGCATCCGCAGGTCGCGCTGCTCGTCGGTTTCGGTGCCGCGATCGACGAGCCGCTTCCGGAGCGAGCCGAGCGACGGGGGCATGATGAAAATGGTCAGCGCTTCCGGAAGCATCGCTTTGATCTTTCGCATTCCTTGCGGCTCCGGCTTGACGATGACGATCCGATGGTCGCGGAGGGTGTCGGCGAGCGCGTCCTTCCGCACCCCCTTGAAGTCGCCGTGCACCATTGACCACTCCAGAAAGTTACCGGCCTCGATCTCCGCTCGGAACTTCTCTGGCTCGTAGAAGTAATAGTCGATGCCGTGCTGCTCGTCACGGCGCGGCTTCCGGCTCGTGGCGGTGACGTACACCACGGCGTCGTCGAGGTCGTTGACGAGCCGGTGGATCACGGTGTCCTTCCCGGCGCCGGACGGCACGGAGATGATGACGAGCAGGCCGCGACCATCGATGCTCAGCGAAGGTTCTCCAGGAGCGGAGTCGCCGTGACCGGGGTCCCGAGTCTCTCGAGGTAGGCGGCGAGGTCAGGCGCGAGCGGAGCGGTGAAGGTGCGCTCGCCGCCATGCGGCAAACGGACCGTCAGACGCCACGCGTGGAGGAACTGGCGCTCGAGGCCGCTCTGGTCGCCGCGCTTTCCATACACCGGGTCGCCAACGATAGGCAGTCGCGCGTACGCGAGGTGCGCGCGGATCTGGTGGGTGCGCCCGGTGACCGGTCGGACATGGAGAAGCGCTCGTCGCTCCGCGCCCGAAGCCCACGCCGCGATGCGCTCGAAGCGCGTCGTGGCCTCGCGGCCGCCCGCGCGGACGACCATTCGGCGCCGGTCGCCCGGATCGCGGAGGAGCGGCGCCTCAACGATCGCGGGGGTGCTCCCTGGATCTCCCCACACAAGCGCGAGGTATTCCTTCCCGAACTTTTGGGCCTGGATCTGGCGGGAGAGAGCGAGATGCGCGGTGTCGTTCTTCGCGACGATGAGCACGCCGCTCGTGTCCTTGTCCAGCCGGTGCACGATCCCGGGACGGGACGCGGCTCGGCCAGTGTCGGCCGTGATGCGTCCGACCACCGCGTTCACTAGCGTCCCCGTCGCGTGGCCGTACGCCGGGTGTACCACCAGGCCGGCGGGCTTGTTCACGACGATGACGTCCTCGTCCTCGTAGATGACGTCGATCGGGATGTTCTCCGCCGCGAGCGACAGCGCCGGCTCCGCGTCGGGGACGTCGACCGTGAGCTCCTGGCCGAGACGGACCTTGTACGCGGGCTCGACCGCCGCGCCGTCGACGAGCACGCGTCCGTCTTTCGCGAGGCGCGCGATGGCGCTACGAGAGAGGAGGCTGTGCGCCGCGAGAAAGCGGTCCACGCGCTGCCCACCCTCGTCGACGCGCAGCGCTATCCGCTCCGCCACTAAGCAAGCTTCGGCGTCGCGGCGCGATGCTCCTCGTACCAGAGCGCGAGGGTGACCAGGATGATCCCGACGACGATCGATGAATCGGCGACGTTGAACGCCCAGAACCGGACGTCGCCTACGCCGACGTCGACGAAGTCGACGACGTATCCCTGCGTGATGCGATCCAGCAGGTTGCCGAAGGCGCCTCCGAGTTGCATCCCGAGCGTCGCCGAGACCAGTGCGGAGTTGCTCGCGATCTGCCGGTAGTAGTAGACGATCACGAGGACCGCGACGACGGAGAGTACCGACAGCAGCGTCGTGCGCTCCGGCAGGAGACCGAACGCGGCTCCGGTGTTCTGCGCGTGGACGATCCGTACGTAGTCCCCGACGACGGGTCGGGCCGTGCCGAGCGGGATGTTGTCGCTGACCCAGGCCTTCGTAACCCGGTCCACCACGAAGACGACGACGGCGACTCCTGCGACAAGCAAGATCCGCGAGGCTCGCATGCTTAGGCCGTCACCATCCCGCCATCGACGACGAGCACCTGACCGGTGATGTAGCTCGCTTCGTCCGACGCGAGGAACGCGATGGCGTTCGCGACGTCCTCGACCGTCCCGAACCGGGCGAGGGGGATCTGCTTGAGGATCGTCTCTTCCATCTGCTTCAGCAGGCTGTGCGTGAGATCGGTGTCCACGAACCCCGGCGCGACGGCGTTGCAGGTGATATTGCGCACCGCCATCTCGCGCGCGACCGTCTTCGTGAATCCGATCAGGCCGGCTTTCGCGGACGCGTAGTTCGCCTGACCCGCGTTTCCGGCCACGCCGGCGACGGACGAGACGTTCACGATGCGCCCCGCGCGCTGCTTCATCATCGGACGCATCGCCGCCTTGGTCACCAGGAACGCGCCGCGTAGATTCAGGTCAACCACCGCATCCCAGTCCTCGGCGCTCATTCGCACCAGCAGGTTGTCGCGGGTGATGCCGGCGTTGTTCACGAGAATGTCGAGCCGGCCGCCACCGAACGCGAGCGCGGCCTTCACGACGTCCTCGGCCTTGCCGTCGACGGAGACATCGCCCTGAATGAGAGTGGCCTCGCCCCCGTCCTGTTCGACGAGGCGTTTCGCCTCCGCAGCCGCTTCCGCGTTTCCCTTGAAGTTGATCGCGATACGGGCGCCGTCGCGCGCGAGACGGATCGCGGTCGCGCGCCCGATGCCGCGGCCCGCGCCGGTGATGAGTGCGGTCCGCCCTTCGAGACCCATGCCGTGCCGAAACTAGCAGGGACTCCGTCTAGAAGGGCGGCTCCGTCGGCGAGCGACGTGCCATCTGCTTCACCAGAAGCTCCCCGATGCGGCGCGCCCCTTCCTCTTTTGTGAGGTCGGGGTCGAAATCGCCACCTTCCTCTTCGGTGAGCTCCTTCAGATAAGCCGACTGCGCCTCGCTCATCCCGCCCGCGGCTTTCGCCTTCGCTGACCGGGGCGCAGCAGCTTTTCGCGTCCGCCGCCTCGGAGGAGACGCCGCGGACCCGCCTTTACCGCGATTCAGAAGCTCGTCGATCCGGCGCGAGGCGGCCGCCTTGCTGAGGCTCGGGTCGAACTCCTCGCCGGCGTCAGCGGAGAGCCGCTTGAGGAAGGAGGCCTGCGAATCGGTCATCGGCTCGCCGGCCGTCTTCCACTCCTCTGGCGGTCGCTCTGGTGTATTCGGCACGCGTCGATTCTGTGGAGCCGCGGCGCCGGTGTCTAGGCGGCGCGGAAGATCAATGAGGCGTTGTGTCCGCCGAAACCCATCGAGTTGGAGAGCGCGGTCTTGATCGGCCGCGCGCGCGCCTCATTCGGGACGTAGTCGAGGTCGAGCGCGGGGTCCGGCGTTTCGTAGTTGATCGTCGGAGGCACGCAACCGTCGCGCATCGCGAGCACGCACGCCATAGCCTCGAGCGCCCCTGCGGCCCCGAGCAGGTGACCTGTCATCGACTTCGTCGACGAGACCATGAGCTTGTAGGCGTGGTCGCCGAAGACATGCTTGATCGCGGCCGTCTCCTCACGGTCGTTCGGCTGCGTCGACGTGCCGTGAGCGTTGATGTAATCGATATCTGACGGCTTCATGCCGGCCTGGTCGAGCGCCATCTGCATCGCGCGCGCGTTGCCTTCGCCCTCGGGAGACGGCGAGGTGATGTGGTACGCGTCGGCCGTCGCGCCGTACCCGACGACCTCGCCGTAGATCTTGGCCTTGCGCGCCAGCGCGCGCTCGCGCTCCTCGAGGATGAGAACGGCGGATCCTTCTGAGAGAACGAACCCATCACGATCCCTGTCGAACGGCCGCGACGCCTTCTCGGGCGCGTCGTTGCGGCGGCTCATCGCGTGCATCGTCGCGAACGCCCCGATCGGGAGTGGGAGCACCGCGGCTTCCGCCCCTCCGCTCACCATCACGTCGGCCTGCCCGCGCCTGATGAGCTCCGCACATTCGCCGATCGAGTGCGAGCTGGATGCGCACGCCGACACGTGGGTCAGGCTTGGACCGCGGATTTCGAATTGCATCGAGATCTGTGCCGACCCGGCGTTCGCCATGAGCATCGGCACGAGGAACGGCGAGAGGCGCGAGGGTCCGCGCTCCTTCATGAGGAGGACCTGGTCGATCAGCGTTTCGATCCCGCCCACGCCGGTCGCGATTGCGACACCGATGCGGTCACGGTCGGGCCCGCCACCCTTCAGCCCTGCGTCCTCGAGCGCCTGTGCGGCGGCGGCGACCGCGTACTGCGTGAATCGATCGGTGCGCCGAATCTCCTTGCGGTCCATGTACTTCGCCGGATCGAAACCCTTGACTTCACCGGCCATCTGGGTCTCATACGGCGACGGATCGAACCGTGTTATCCGACCGATGCCGCTTCGACCGTGAACGAGCGCCTCCCAGGTGCTCTTCACGTCGAGACCAAGCGGCGTCACGGCCCCGAGGCCGGTGACGACGACGCGCCGAGTCACCGCGGCGCGACGGCGCGGTCCCGCAGGGCCAACAGCGCTCCGGTGATGGACAGGGGATCGGACACGTTGAGGAGCTTCACGTCGGCGATGCGCTTGACCAGGCCGTTGACGACCTGACCGGCGCCGATCTCCACGAACGTCGACGCGCCGCGTTCTGCCATGTAACGGACGGAGCGCAGCCACTCGACACGGTTCGAAAGATGGTGCACGAGCGCGTCAGGGATCGCCGACGCGGACGGATGCGGCATCGCGCTGACGTTCGCGACGATCGGGACGACGGGCTCGTGGAAGTGGAGCGTGCGCATGAAGGCCGCGAGGTCGGGACCGATACGGCCCATGTCCGGGAAGTGGAAGGGTGCGGATATGCGGAGCGGGATCACCTTTCGTGCGCCGTGCCGGGTCAGCGCCTCGCTGACCTTGGCAACGCTCTCGCTGTCGCCGGCGATCGTCACCTGCGCCGGTCCGTTGTCGTTCGCGACGACCGCGCTTCCAACGGGCAGCGTGTCCTTGATCACACGATCGACCTCGGCCGCGGGAAGGCCGACGATCGCGGCCATCGCCCCCTTCGCGCCGCGCGACGCGGCGAGTCGGCCACGCTCGGCGACGAGGCGGAGAGCGTCCTGGAACGTCAGCACGCCCGCCGCGACGAGCGCCGTGAATTCGCCGAGCGAATGTCCCGCGACGAAGCGCGGGCGCAGCGACGCCGGAAGCGCCGCGACGCCACGCGGCTCGACGCCGTCGCTCGAGCGCCGGCCGAGCTTCGCGTTCACGGACTCGATGAATGCCTCGAGGATCGCCACGCTCGTCGTGAGGATCGCGGGCTGCGCCACTGTCGTGTTGTCAAGGTCATTCGGCGGTCCATCAAAGCAGATCTTCGAGAGCTCGTAACCGACGGTGCGGTCGGCTTCGTCGAAGATCTCACGGGCGCGCGCCGACTGCTCGTAGACCGCCCGGCCCATGCCGACGACCTGCGAGCCTTGTCCCGGAAAGACGAAGGCGAGATCTCCCACTTGAGATGCAAACGATAGCTCATCGCGTCGAAACCGTGACCTATTCCGATACACTCGTCGTGAAGTGAATCGGCGGTACGTCCAGCGCGAGCGCGCACGGCGGACTGCGCGAACATCGAGCGCGATCGAATCCGCGGCCCTGCGCGAGGTTGCGCGGCGCGGTTACGCGGAGCTCCGCGTCAGCGAAGTCGCGCGACGGGCTCACGTCTCGCCGCGAACGGTGTACCTGCACGCGCCGACGAAGGAACGTCTCGTCGACGCCGCGCTACGGGGGCGCGCCGAGGGTTTGATTGGACGGATCGAGCGATGGCGCCCGCGCGGTGAGAGCGCGGACTCCGTGCTCGCTGAGCTCATCGCGATGCACGAGCGCGAGTACCGAGCAGAATCGGTCCTCCTCGAGACACTCGTGGACGGTGCGCTTCCGCGCGAGATCGCCGCGCTTCTCCGCGAGCTCGACGGCGTGCGACTCGGGATCATCACGCGCACGATCAACGACCTCGCCCGTCGCGGCGGTCTTCGCGTTCGCCCGAGCGATGCCATCGCGCTCGCCCATGCGCTCCTTTCGTATCCGACCTGGCGGACGGCACTCACGGGTCCAGGCAGGCGGCGCGCTCCTCGTCTCATCTATTCGGCACTTCGGAGCGCTTTGCTCTAGGAGCCCGCGCGTAGGCTGTGACGAATGACCGGGACAGCGGTGGGCATGGTGGCGAGCACACGATCCGGACCGAGCCGCGCGGCATGGCTGGCGTGGTCATGCGTCGCGCTCTACGTGGCCCTCATTGTCGTAAGCCTTGTCCTCGAGTTCAGGTTCGTTGGCCGCGTCACCCTGCTCGACATCTGGATCGTCATCGCTCTGGCGGCGTCTGGAGCGGTCGGAGCCCTGATCGTCAGCAAGCATCCGCGCCACCCGATCGGCTGGATGTTCTCCGCCACTGCGCTCCTGTTCGGCGGGCAGCTTTTCGCGCGCGAGTACGCGATCCAAGCGCTCGCGGTGGCGCCGGGAACGCTTCCGTTCGGTCAGGCGATGGCATGGTTCGGGTTCTGGCTCGAGATCCCGGCTGTCGCGGTCATCGTCCTGTTTCTTCCGCTGCTCTTCCCGGACGGCCACCTACCGTCAGCCCGCTGGCGACCGGCCGCGTTCGTCGCGGCGACCTGTGTCGGGGTCGAGGTCGTGGTCACGATGCTCGCGCCGGGCACGTACGTCGACTATCCGTCCATACGAAACCCGATCGGCCTCGACCAGTACGGGGATATCTTCGACACGATCGCCCAGGTGATGCAGGTGGTTCTTCTTCTCATCGTGGCGGTCGGCGCGCTTGCACTGTTCAGCCGCGTGCGCGGTGCCGATGCCGACGAACGCCAGCAGATCAAGTGGTTCGCATACGCGGGCGGCCTCGTCGTCGCAACATTCATCGTGGACGTCATTGCGCGCTTCATTCCGTCGCTTCTGACGGTGACCGATCTCGTCGCCGGGCTCACACTCACCGCGCTACCGACCGCGGTCGGAATCGCGATCCTCCGTAACCGCCTTTATGACATCGACCTGATCATCAACCGGACTGTCGTCTACGTGCTTCTGACCGCGTTCCTCGCCGGCGTCTACACGGCGAGCGTAGCGCTGTTCCAGCGCATGTTCGTCGCGTTGACGGGCCAGGGCTCCGACATCGCGATTGTGATGACGCTGTTCGTGCTCGCGACGGTGTTTACCCCGGTCAAGAACACCCTCCAGGAAAAGGTCGACCGGCGAATCAAGCCCACCCAGAGTCACGTCGCGCACACCGCGGCGCGCGTAAGCGGGATCGACGATCTCCTGATGCTCTCCGAGCTGCACGACCGCGGTGTTCTGACCGACGAGGAATTCAGCGCAAAGAAGAAGCAGCTCCTCCTCCTTTAGGGATCTCGCCATTCGCTTGAGCTGATTCGCACGAGGTACGAGGAAAGCGCCGCAATAGCCGTCAGGCGCCGGCGCACGCCCACATGCCGTGCCTCCCAGGTCACCTCGTCCTCCAGGTCGAACAGATCAACGGTGACGCCGCTGACCGTGCGCTCACCGGTGCGCGCCGTAGAACGGAGGTGCGCGTCGACGTCGCGCGCGAGGTCGAAGCCACGCTCGGGTGGCGCGTCGATCACCGTCGCGATGCGGATCGTCGGCATCAGCGTTGTTTGGGTCAGGCCTTCTCTATCTCGAGCTGCCCGGCCACTCCGTTCAGCTCCCCCTCCCATTTGTGCCCTCGGTCATGAAGTCCCTCGGCGAAGCTCGTCGCCAGCGCCTCCTGCTTTATGAAGTCGCCATAGCGCTCGAACACGCGCGCGATGGGCCCCGCGTACCGGAGCGCGATCCGATCGGAGATGTCGAGGCCCGCTTCCTTGCGCATGTTGTTCAGGTGATGCGCGAGCTCTCGGGCGAGCCCCTCGAGCTCGAGTTCGGGGGTGAGCTTCGTTTCGAGCGCGACGGTGGCGCCGGCGTCCCGTCCGACCGCGTGCCCGGGCGCGCCTTCGTGCGAAATGAGGACCTCCGTGTCCGAGAGCTCGAAGCCATCGACTGTGATCGTCCCGTCACGCCGCTCGTAACGTCCCTCGGCGAGCGCCTGCCGCACGCGTGGCAGATCCTTTCCGAGCTTCGGGCCGAGGACCTTCAGGTCCGGTTTCACGGTCTCTTTCACCAGGCCCTCGGCCGCATCGCGGACCTCGATCGCCTTCACGTTGAGCTCGTCCTTGATGAGGTCGGCGAGCTCCGAGCCCGTGTCGAGGGCGCCACGGTCGCGATCGTTCGCGTCGAACACGACGATGAGCTTGGAGAGCGGCGTCCGCGTCTTCACACCCGCGGACGAGCGCGCCGCTCGACCGAGCTCGACGACGCGCCGCGCCGCCCGCATCCGCCGCTCGAGGTCATCGTCAACCCTCTCGGGGTGTTCCCCGGGGTACGCGGTGAGATGCACCGACGCCTCGGCACTCGGTGAGCTCGAACGAACGAGACCCTGGTACATGTCCTCGCTCAGGAACGGCATGATCGGCGCGAGGAGCCCGATGAGTGTGGTGAGCGCTTCGAAGAGGGTCTGGTACGCGGCGAGCGAGTCGCGCTCGGAGCGGGCCTTCCAGAACCGGGAGCGATTGCGGCGCAGGTACCAAGTCGAGAGATCGCCCCAGAATTCCTCGAGCTTCAAGACAACGCTTCGCACGTCGTACGCGTCCATCGCGGTGCGCGACTCCGCGACGAGCCGCGCGAGCCCCGAGAGAACCCACCGATCCATGAGCGGCCGCTCGGCCAGCGCGACCTGCGGCGCGGACGGGTCGAAGTCGTCCAGGGTTGCGTACGTGACGAAGAAGGAATAGGTATTCCAGAGCACGAGGAGCTTCCGCTTGAAGTCCTCGAACGGCGGCCAGCCGAAGTACATGATCTCCTGCAGGTCCTCGCGCGCCACGATCCAGCGGATCGCGTCCGCGCCGACGAGCTCGCAGGCCTCGTAGAGGTCGACCATGTTGCCGCCCGACTTGTGGAACTCCTCGCCGGGCGCCGCGAGCATGGGCTGGAACGACTCGCACACGCGGTAAGGCGCATCGCCGGTCAGCACAACCGAGAAGAAGAGCTGCGAGTAGAACCAGAGCCGGATCTGCTCGACCATCTCGACGATGTAGTCGGCGGGGAACCACTTCGCCCAGTAGTCCTTGTCGTGGAGCCAGTCGAGCGTCGAGAAGGGCACGATGCCGGCGTCGAGCCAGCAGTCGCCGACCTCCTTCACGCGCTTGCTATCGGCGCCGCACTGCGGGCAGCCGACAACGACTTCGTCGATCCATGGCCGGTGGAGCTCGCGCAGCTTCTCGAGCCCGCTCTTCGCGAGCTTCCGCAGCTCTTCCTCGCTCCCGACGACGAAGAAGTGGCCGTTCCCGCAGTTGTAGAAAGGAAGCGGTAGACCCCAGTAACGCCTTCGGCTGATGTTCCAGTCGCCCATGTTCTGGAGCCAGTTCTGCATGCGGCGTCCGGACGCCGGCGGCAGCCAGGTCACCTTCTCGGCCGCCGCCATGAGCTTCGGGCGGAGTTCGTCCATCGAGATGAACCATTCATCGTCGACGCGGAACACGATCTCCTCGTGGCAGCGCCAGCAGTCGGGATAGCGGTGTGTGTAATCGGCGGCGCGGAAGAGCCGGCCGCGCTTTTGGAGGTCGTCCGCGATCTCGCGCGCGACGTCGCGCGCCTCCTTGCCCTCGAGCCAGCCGTAGCCCTTGACGAAGCGGGCCATCTCGTCGATCGGGACGAGGACCGGCAGCTTCTCCGTCTTCGAGAGGGCGAAGTCCTCGGCGCCGCAGCCCGGCGCGATGTGAACGAGGCCCGTTCCTTCCGCGGCGGTGACGTCCTTCCACTCGATCACGCGGTGGCCGACCACACCCTCGCTCGACGCGGGCAATTCGTCGAACGGACCCTGGTAGCGGAGGCCGAGTAGCGAGCGGCCCTTCAGGGTCTCGAGGACCGTGGCGTTCGGCCACTTCATCTGGTCGAACGTCTCCTTCGAGACGATGAGGACCTCGTCCCCCAAATTCGCGCGGACGTAGTCGAGCTCCGGGTTCACCGCGAGCGCGACGTTCGCCGGAAGGGTCCACGGCGTGGTGGTCCACACGAGGAACGACTCGTTTTTCCGACCTTTGATCGGCAACCGTACATAGACGCTGAGGTGCGTCATCTCGCGGTAGCTGTCGATCATCTCGTGCTGCGACAGCGCGGTGCCGCACCGCGCGCACCACGGCATCGAGCGGTGGCCCTTGTAGAGCCAGCCCTTCTCCTGGCAGATCTTCAGGACGTGCCAGATGTGCGAGATGTTCAGGTCGTCGTAGGTGAAGTACGAGTTCTCCCAATCCATCCACTGGCCCATCCGGATGGAGTGCTTTGTGATCGCCGCCGCGGAGCGATCGACGCGCGCGCGGCACGCGTCCGAGAACTTGGCGATGCCGTATGTCTCGATGTCGCGCTTGCTGTTGAGGTTGAGCTCGCGCTCCACCTGTACCTCGACCCAGAGTCCCTGGCAGTCGAAGCCGTTCTGGTAGCGCTGGTCGAACCCGCGC
>Ga0114129_10006823_pt1 | contig 16218 bp, 13 predicted proteins | sample RhiMetdeltSRZDD1_FD_80071 | JGI IMG/M metagenome (GOLD analysis project Ga0114129, IMG submission 80071) | Populus rhizosphere microbial communities from Tennessee, USA - Rhizosphere MetaG P. deltoides SRZDD1 (version 2) (version 2) | ecosystem: Host-associated > Plants > Roots > Rhizosphere >... | reverse complement strand
GCGGTTCCGCTTGTACTCGCCGCAAGCGCGGCGTTCGCGAGTTTTGTCCCGGCGCGCCGGGCGACGAAACTCGACCCGGCGAACGCACTACGGGAAGGATGATGTGCCGCCGGCGCCGCAGAAGGCCTCGCGCGCGGAAACCGTTGCCGCGTCACTCCTCACGCAACGCAATCAGCGGATCAATCCGCGCTGCGCGACGGGCCGGCAGATAGCTCGCGAGAATCGCGACGGCGATCAGCACGAACGACACTGCCGCATACACAGAGGGCTCTGTTGGCCGCACGTTGAAGAGCAGAGTCGTCATCGACCTGCTGAGAAGCGCGGCGCCAATCAAACCAATCGCGACGCCAATGCCTCCTTTCCACAACCCCTGTCGCAGGATCAGAGTGGCAATCTGCCCTCGTGATGCACCGATGGCGCTCCGCACGCCAATCTCACGCGTTCGCTGTGACACATCGTAGGCAAGCACCCCGTAGATGCCGAGGGCCGACAAAAACAGCGCAAGACCGGCAAACGCCGCGAGCAGCAGCATCACAGCACGACGGTTGTCGAACGAAGAGTCCACCGCCTCGTCGAGGGGGCCGGCTTCGAAAAGTGGAAGCGTGGGATCGATGGCGCGCACCTGGTTACGCAAGGCCGACACCACCTCACCCGCCGGTCTGGTTGTCCGCAGGAACAGGGTCAGTCCGCCCGGTCGCCCTCCTTGCATGATTTGATAGATGAAAGGATTTCCGCTCTTCTCCTCAACCCCGTTGTGCGGCACGTCTTTCAGGACGCCGATGATGGTTGGCCAGTCTTCAGGTTTTTCCGGCCGACCACCAAACGCAAAATGTCCACCAACGGCGGAGCCATTGGGGAAGAACTTCCGCGCGAAGCTCTGATCGACCACGAACAAGCGCCGGCCAGGAGTCATATCCGCTTCTTGATAGAAGCGACCCTCCACCAATTTCAGCCCGAGCGTTTCGAGGTACCCTGGCGTCACGATTACCCGGTAGGCCCCAGGCTGCGGCGCGCCAGGCGGCAGCGTATCCTTCTCCAGGGCGAAAGCGTTGATTGGCAGTCCGCCCTGGAACGGCGTGGAAAAGGAAAGCGCAACCGAGGTCACCCCTGGAATCTCTCGCATCGCCTGCAACAGGCGTTCGCGAATCTTGTTAGCGGCGTCGTCGCTGGCGCGATGTTCACGAGTCAATGCGATGCGCGCAGTCACCACATTCGAGGGTTCGAGTCCGGTATCCACGCGCAACGCCTGGGCGAAGCTTCGAATCAGCAGGCCGGCGCCGGTCAGGAGCATCAACGCCACGGCGACCTGGGCAACGACAAGTACGCCGCTCAGCGCGCGCACGCCACGGCTCGACGACGCACTCCGCGAGTTGCTCTGGATCACTTCGGCGAGATTCGTGCGAAGGAGGTGAAAGATCGGGATCAAGCCGATGAGCACACCGATCGCGAGTGCGAGCGCCACGGCAAATCCGAGCACGCGCCAGTCGAGCGTCGCAGGAAGCGACTGGGGCAGCATCCTCGCGAGGTAGTAATTGGTCACCCGCAGCGCACCCCAAGCCACTCCCAGCCCCAACGCTGCGCCAAGTGAAGTGAGAAGCAGGCTTTCCAGCAGGAACTGTCGCGCAATCGTCGCGCGCGCCGCCCCAAGCGCGGATCGAATCGCCAGCTCCGACTGACGGGCGTTCGCACGTACGAGCAAAAGATTCGCAACGTTGAAACAACCGATCAGCAGTACGAACGCGACGCCGCCCTGCAGCATCAGCAGCGTCGATCGCACCGGCTGCACCCGCTGTTCCTGCACCCCGCCGACGTTCATCGTCATGCCAGAGCGCTCCACAAAAGCTTTCAACGGTGGTGGTCCGGCATCGACGTAGCGCTTCTCCATGATCTTGGCCTCGGCATCCGCCTGGCTTGCCGTGACGCCCGGCTTGAGGCGTCCAAACAGCTGGATGCCAACGCCGTAACGCCCCTGCGGATTCTCCGCCGTTGGAGGCCAGCTCAACGGCAACACGAATTTCATCCGCGCATCGAACGCCTCCAACACTCGCGGTGCCACGCCGATCACTTTGTACGCTTCATCATCGATCCGCACTTCCTTCCCCAGCACTTCCGGACTCTCCTGGTACTGCGTCTGCCAATAGGATTGGGTGAGCAGGATGACTTTGTCGGCGCCGGGCCGGTTCTGGTCTTTTGTGAAGAAGGTGCCGATCACGGGTTGTATCCGCAAAATCTCGAAGATTTCGGCGGTTGCCCGGACGCCGGGGGTGCGGACGACGGAATCCTTCTCTCCTACCAGACCGTAAAAGAACGTCCACAGCGCAAGTTGTTCGTAGGAAGTCGCGTTCTTCGAATAATCGAGGTAGAAAGGGACGTTGGCCGGCATGTGGTTCAAGCCGGCCTTCGCGGCGGATGAATACAATTCCACGATCCGTTCCGGCTCCTGATACGGCAGCGGCTTCAGCATCAGCGAATAGACGGTGGAGAAGATCGCCGTCGTCGCACCGATGCCGAGCGCCAGCGTGACAAGAGTTGTGGCGGTGATGCCTTTGGACTTCCACAGTAGCCGGAAGGCATGACGCAAATCCGTGAGGCTACCGGTGAATACGCTGGTGGAGGTCGACGGTGAGGCGTGGGGCGATGGCATGATCGTATAAGACTCGAATTCTGATGGAAGAGTTGTCGACCGGATGGTAACGGTTTTCTGCCGTGGTGCCTACTTCCGCAACAGCCAGACTTCGGCGATTTGATTGCCGCGGCCGGAACTGCCGATTCCGGGCGGGCCGCTGAAAGTCAGCGTCAGGTCACCGCCGCGTGTCGCCTCCACGGGCACGTCGAATTCCATCGGCTTGATTGGCGACGCCTTCTTCGTTAGTGGGTGGATCTCGTATTTGTCGTTCGCGACGAGCCGGATCAGGCCGTTGCTGGTGAACACATCGCCGGCATAGACGACACGAACACGATAGCGTGCCGTTCGATCCAGTCCGGCGTAGCGCATCTGTACGGACGTATCCCAAAACGATTCGGCATGCGTCATCCATGACAGCCGCCAGTCGGGTGCGTAGCCAAAACCCGTCAACGTCGACTTGAGGCGTTGCGGATCCTCTTCATACGGCAATCCCTTCACGAGATGTGGCTGCTGGGACGGATTGCCGAGATCATCGTAAAAGCCGCCGACGCCAGGATCAGTCCAGTGGATGACGCGTTCAATGGCGGCGAGTCTTTCCGCTTCGCTCGGGAGCGCTGCCGCTTCGGCGAAGCGTGCGATGAGCCATCCTCTGTTGTTCAGTGGCGTCTCGAAGCTGTCGAGCGTGGCGCCGCGGCCGACCGCGATCGCACGGTAGCGCTCGACGCTCAATTGCTGCCGAATGCTTTGAAACAGCGCTTCCGCAAGAACGTAGACTCGCTGACGCCACTCTGGCGAAGGCCGAACCTGCGCGTCGTCGAGAATCCGCGTGGCGTCCGCTAGCGCACGGCGCGATTCACCATTTTTCGCCACGCGCAGCCGTTCGAGCGCCCGCTCTTCAATCGCTGTCTCGTGCAGCAGCCTGCTGCGCACGTGCGCGTCATAGTAGGCGCGGTACAACGCCTGTTGAAAGCGCCAGTTGCGCAGGTCTGCCGGCGATGCGGCGCGCTCCATTACCTGGAACTGCTCGAGAGTCGAATCGACGGATGCATTGGCCGCAAGCGGGCCTCTCCAGTTGCGCTCGAGCGCGAGCAAGCCTTGTGCAAACGAGTCGGTGTAGGCGGGCCCCACGAAATATCGGCTGTACTCGCGCAGGATCTGCAGCACCTCACTCTTCGGATCCCATCCGAGCGCACTCCACACCACCTTGTTCACATCGTCGTTGCATCCTTCCGAGTAGGTGATGAAGTCGCTGGCGTACGGCTGCGCGGCGCGGAAGATCACCGCTTCATCGATCGGCCGTGGATTAATCTGCTCGCGCTGTGACGTGAGCGCGTGCGCGATGTCCCAGTCCTGGACCGGATACTGAGAGCGAAGGCTGTGCGTGATATCCGGATAGTGCCGGATGCGATATCGCTTTGGCACTCTCGCGCGCAACACGGGCAAGCCATCGCGGACCTGAGGGCCGAAGACGATGCCACTGAGCCACGCGGGCTCCTTTTGCAGAAGCTCGTAGAACTGATCCATCCACTCCTTGGTAAAACCCTGGGGAGACATCCACATCTGAAGCTTTGGATGGAATCGGCGCAGGTTCGCGGCCTGCTTCTCCAGCAGCGCCATCAGATGCCGCGGTTCAGTGTGACCGGGATCGCCACCAGGAACAAAAATCGCGTCGACACGCGGCAGCTTTGACAGAACATCCGCCCATTCTTTGAGGGCGAAGTCGACCTGCTTCGGATCTCCGTAGTCTTTGTCGAGCGCGGGGTACCACACCCAGACGTCCTGCCCGTATTCGTTTGCGATGCGCGACATTTCGACCATCATCTGCATCTGAGGAAGCGGGAAGTGTGGGCTGTCTGCCGCGTCGTCCGAACGTGGCGGTATCAGCTCGATCGCGTTGGTGCCAAAGATCGCGAGATCGCGGATGTACTGTTCCCACATCGGCACGTCCCACGCGTCGTAGGAGTTCGTCTTCGGCCTGTAGCCGAGCTGATGCCCGCGCAGCGCAACCTGCGGCGTCGATACGATCGAGAAGTTGGCCGGCGCCTGTACCGTGCCGCGCGTCATCTGCAATTCACGCAGCAACTTGCCCGCGCCGAACAGGACTCCTCGCGGGTCGGCTCCCAGGATGAGCACGGTTGGCGCGGTCCGCGCGGCAGCGCTGACGAGGATTCGATATCCTTCGGCGCCAGGCGCACTGGCCGGTGGAGCATTCCGCAGTCCGGCCGCCGCCCATCCTGAAGCCGTTGCCAGCGGTCCGATCCCGATAACGGGTACCGTGTCGGCCGGCCATTGTGACGCCACCGGCAATCGAACTGTCGTACGCTTTTCTATCTCTTCGACGACTAATCGTACTGCCGTCTTTTCCGGAACGGTCAGAGTGGACGGCGCAACCACCGTGGCGCGCGTGAGATCGAGAAGCGATGAATCAGCGCCTGGCCGTTGTGCTCTCACAGCGGGCGGTGTGAAGACTAGGACTGCAGAAAGGGCAAGGCTGCGGTACGGTCGACAATTCATGTCAGTCGCTTCTCGCTTCTCGCTTCTCGCTTCTCGCTACTCGCTACTCGTACAGCGAGCAGCGACCGGCATATCATGAACCTGCTGTCCGGATTCAGCCAAGCGTTTCGATTTCGGATAGTCAGTGCGTGATTCTTCGTGGAGGTCCCATGTCCCGTTTGAGCGCTGAACAGCTCGAGGCCCTGCGCCACATCGACAGTCCCACGATTTCGAATGCGATCGAACAATTCAACGTGCGTTCACTCGTCGAAGGGTACGCCGGATGGGAGCTGCGCTGCGCGTTTCCCGAGATCGGCACGACGATTGGCTATGCGGTCACGTGCACAGGAGACACCACGACGGCGTCGCGGACAGGGGAGCGCGGTCTGATCGGATTATGGGAAGCCATCGAAGCATCGCCAAAGCCTGTGGTGCTTGTCATCAAGGACATCGGCAGCGATCGCAGCCGCTCGTGTCACATGGGGGAGGTGATGGCGACGACGGCGAAAGCATTGGGCGCTGTCGGCTGCGTTTCTGACGGCGGTCTGCGCGACGTCGTCGAGGTCAGAGCGCTCGGCGGTTTTCAGTATTTCTGTCCCGGATTCGTCGTGTCACACGGCCATCCGCTGATCTGCGACGTCAACGTGCCGGTCACAGTTGCAGGGCTCAGCGTCAACGCCGGCGATCTCTTGCATGGAGACGTCAATGGGCTGTTGACCATACCACTGGAGATCGCCGCAAAGGTCGCGGATGAAGCGGAGCGGATCCGCAAGGCGGAGCGCGACGTGCTCGAGTTCGTTCGTCGGCCCGGTCTCACGGTTGGACGATTGCGTGCTTTTCAGGAGCGATTCCGACATTAGATGCTCGCAGCGCTACAATGTGCCGCAGAAAGGCGGACGAGATGGCGACACCATCGTGGCAGGTCAGCGGTCAATACTTCGAAACCTGCAGCTGCGACTTCGTATGTCCATGCCTCCCGGGAGGTCTGGCGGTCCGTCCTACCAAGGGATCGTGCACGTTCGCGATGGCATTTGCGGTTGATCGAGGATCTTACGGGCCGGTCTCACTTGACGGCCTGGGGTTCATCCTGCTCGGCCTTACGCCCGAGGAGATGGGCAAGGGCAACTGGTCGGTTGGTGTCATCGTCGACGATAAAGCGAGCGCCGAGCAGCGTGACGCAATTGCCGCAATCGTCAGCGGCGCTGCCGGTGGTCCAATGGCGGCGCTTTCTGCACTGGTCGGAAAGTTCCTTGGCGTGGAGTCGGCACCAATTCGGTTCGATCGCAGCGGAGCGAAATGGTCGGTAAAGGCCGCCGGTTTCGTCGAGATGGCGGCTGAGGGCGTCAAAGGCCTCAATCCGAATTCGGCCGAGCCGATGCATCTCGACAACACTGGTCATCCTGCCGCGGACCGTTTCGCCCTTGCACGTGCCTCGAGGAGTCGCGTGCAGGCGCTTGGTCTCGCGTGGCAAGACGAAAGCGGCAGGAACAATGGACAATATGCCCCCTTTTCCTGGCGCAGCGCGTAAGTCACCCCGCCTACTGCCACGGAACCGAATCCCCTCTGCTGGTAAATGAGCGAGATGGCACGACTGAGTGCCGTTGGCCATGACCATGAATGCCGAAATCGATCACAGTACCGACCGACAGGAAGACACGGTGGAGCGATTGATCGCGCTCGTCGAGTCCGGAAGTGACGAGGAGATTAGGGAGTCACTCGCATCGGTACATCCAGCCGATGTCGCTGAATTCCTCGATCCCATCGACTCACGCGAAATCAGAAACAAGATCTTCGGCCTGCTCGCGACCGATGCCGCACCGGCAGTCCTGAGGCTCGTCTCGCCTGGCGCGCGCGAAGCGATCGTCGGGGAGTTATCGGTTGAACGGTTGCAGCAGATTCTCGCCGCCCTGGAGACCGACGATGCCGCCGATCTGCTCGCGTCGGTTCCGAGCGAGCGTGCGCAGAGTGTTCTGGCGGGCCTGTCGGGTCCCTTGTCCGCGCGGATCCAACAGCTGTTGCGGTATCCGCCCGACACCGCCGGCGGGTTGATGCAAACGGAATACGCAGCGGTGCTGGAAGGCGCAACTGTAGAAGAGGCCGTCGAGATCGTCCGCACGCTGGCCGAGGCGGTGTCCGACATTCACAACGTCTTCGTCGTCGATCAGCATTTCCATCTCCTCGGCATACTTCCTCTTGGCCGGCTTATTCTCGCGCGCGCGAGTGAGACGGTTGATGCCGTGATGGATCGGCAAGTGATCTCTGTCACGGTGAATACCGATCAGGAGGAAGTTGCGCAGCTATTTCGAAAATACGATCTCCTCTCGCTTCCGGTGACGGATCCGAGGGGAGCGCTGCTTGGCCGTATCACGATCGACGATGTCGTGGACGTACTCGAGGAAGAAGCCAACGAGGACTTTTCAAAACTCTCGGGCCTTGGCCAGGAAGAACCGATCTTCGACAAACCGATACGCGCGATCCGCCGGCGGCTGCCGTGGTTGGGATTGAACCTCGTCACGACGAGCGTGAGCGCCAGCGTTATCGGTCTGTTTCAGGACACGATCCAGACGATGGCGATTGCCGCCGCGATGATGACGATTGTGGCCGCGCAGGGGGGGAATGCCGGGGTCCAGACGTTGACCGTCATGGTCCGCGGGCTTGCGCTTGGCCAGGTGACGATGGCGCACGCGCGCGCGGTTCTGATGAAGGAGCTCGCCGTCGCCTGTGGCAATGGGATGGCGTTGGGGCTGGCGGCCGGGTTGTCAGGATATGTGCTGCACCGGCAACCGCTTCTCTCAGTGGTACTCGGCGTGGCGTTGCTGTTCAACTATCTCGTGGCCGCGCTGGTCGCGAGCCTCATCCCGCTCACGCTTCACTGGCTGCGCGCCGATCCTGCCGCGGCCTCCAGCGTTTTCGTGACGGCCTGCACGGATCTCTGCGGATTCTTCTCGTTCCTCGGACTCCTGACAATTGGTCTGCGCTTCTTCGCCTGAAGGGTCACTCCGGCTGTCTGCCGCTACTTTGTGAACGAGCGGATGGCCTCGTCCTTCGTTCCACGGATGTCGAAGATCTTGTGCATCCGCACAAGCTCGAACAGCGCGCGAACCGGCTTGGTCATCCCACACAACTTCAGATCACCACCGGTTCCGTTCAACTGTCGCAGCGACGACAGGAAGGCGCCGAGACCCGAGCTATCGACGAAGCTCAGAGCGGCGAGATCGAAGACAACCTTGCCGCGCGGCTCGAGAAACGGCGCTACATCCCGTTTGAACTCCTTGGCGTTACTGGCATCGAGCTGCGCGCCCGGCAGGATCACTACAACCACGTCGCCAACCTTTTCCGTCGTCAGCTCCATCACGAGCTCCTTTGCTGCGGTGTCGGGACGAGGACCACGTCAGGGCAGCTTGATGACCCGTGCGGCGCCGGGGACCAGCGCGTTGATCGTGACGTAAACCTCGCCGGCGCGGCGATCGACGGCGGCGCCAACCGGTATCGGAAGGCCCGTCGCCACCTGAGAGCACGTCCAGGTAGCTGGGTTGCACGCGTTGACAGTACCGCCAAGTGTGCCGACCCCGAACTCCACTGCCGCCCAGCTCGCTTCATCGATCTCTACGACGTAGAGCGTCCCATCCGGCCCGAACGTCAGATCGACGATCGATGTGAAGCCGGTGGCAACGATAGAACAGTCGGGACTGGTTGCGCAGTTCGCGTGGCGAGCGCCAGGCTCGATTCGCCAGATGCGCGATCTGCCCGTCGGCGCCGGAAACCCCTTCAGCTCACTCACGTAGTACGCGCCGTCAGGGCCAACGGCCACACTCGTGGAGACCGGCTGCGCCGGAAGGCTCGCGGGCAGCCCACAGGCGAACGCCAGTTGCGGGACCGGCGTGGGACACCCAGCGAGGCTTTTGATGTTCGCGGTCGACACGGTCTCATTCGGGAACACAGCAATCCAGTCGACTCTCCCGTTTTGATCGACGATCAACAGATCATTCCCGCCGGCATCCGCGACGAGCACATCGCCGCCGTTCAGCAGTTCGACATCGAATGGGTTCGAATCGACGGCCGCGGGGTGGGGATTCTTGTCCGCTTCGAACTGATACAGATCGGCGATCAGCCGCGTCGATCCACGTGAGACGCGAAAGAGCGCGCCGGTCGTCAGACCCGGGCCGCCGCCGCGAAGTGCAAACATGTCGCCCCGGCCGATCGGGGCTACGTCTGTCACGCCCTCCAGTTCGGCGATCAGGCTGCCGATGCCATTTCGGAGCTCGACGATGCCTGCTCCTGCGTCAGCGACGAGAAGACTGCCGTCGGGAGCCACCGCCAGTTTGAATATCGGCGTGGCGAACTCGTACGACGAAACGGCGTGAATCCCGCCAGCGGTGACCATGGCAAGCACGATTGCCGCGGGAGTGATCTTCCGCCAGCCTAGAGAGCGCGTCCGAGAGTTCATGAGGCTCCTCCGATCCTTGAAGACTGACGCCCGATGGCGTTCAGTGCAGCGAGCCGGAAGCATGCGCCTGTGGGGCGCACCAGTCAAGCAATAAGACGGCGGAAAATTGACAATCCGTGACGCGTCGCGGCGGGTGCAACGGAATGTGATCGGTCGACGGGATTCCCCCGAACTCAGAACGGGTCGACGTGGCTGTCCGGGTATCAGGTTTCGGAGGTCTTGTACGCGCTCTCAGGGCGTCTGGCGGTTCTTGACCATTGAGATGCAGTTTCTGCCGCGCTCGTCGCGGTAATACCGCACGTCATCGACCGACTGCTCGATGATGTACATGCCGAAGCCGCCGTCTTGCGTGCCATCGAATGCCGGCTTGGCGACCGCCGACGGATCAAATGTCTCGCCCAGATGATGAAGACGCAAGACGACGCGATCGGCGAACGCCTCGACACCGATCTGAATCTCCTGATCCGTGCGCCCGCGGTAGGCGTGCCGCATGATGTTGCTGAGGGCTTCGGTCAGCGCGAGCTCGAGCTGGCTGATAGTGTCTTCGTCGACGGGCGGGCCGGGCAGATTCCGGCACGCCTCGCGAACAAAAGCGCGGCCGCGGGCGAGCTCGTTGAGATCGCTCGAAATATCGATGTCGGCGCGAAAGACCGGGCGCTCGCGATCTTCAATCCTGATCGCCACGCAGGTCAGGTCGTCACCGAACGTGTCGGAGTTCGAGAAGGCCACCGCTGCCTGACGGATGCGATCGATCAGCTCTTCCGGTTCGAGGTGACCATTGATCCGTACACACTCGGCAAGGCGCTCGATTCCAAACAGCTCGCCGGCGCTGTTCCGCGTTTCCGTCAGTCCATCGGAATAAAAAAGGAGTACGTCTCCCCAATCCAGTGCGACGCGAGTCTGCTCGTGAATCTCGCACTCGCTGACACCGAGCGGCAGATTCTCTCCCTGCAGGAGAGCGCACGTCCCTGTCTTCGCTTGGAAATGAATCGTCGTCGTATGTCCGCAATCGACGAAGTCGACGGTGCGTTTCTCCAGATCGAACCGGGCATAACAGGCGGTGACGAAACTCTCGAGCTCGATGAGCTGCCGTGCGACTTCCGAGTGCGCGAGCGTCACGATATCTTTCGGTTCCGGCAGCGTCCCCGGCGGGGAAAGAGAAAGCAACCGGCTGAGCGCCTGCAGAAAGTGACTCTTCGTCGCCGCGCCGAGGAGTGCCGCGGGAATGCCCTTGCCCATGACGTCGCCGACGATGACGTCGAGGCAGTCGTCGCGGTGCTTGAAGAAATCGTAGAAGTCACCATCGATGCGCTGCGATGGAATGGTGAGCGCCGCCACCCGCACGCCGGGCAGGTCGCGCGGCGGCTGGTCCAGCAAGAGCGTCTGCTGGATCTTGAAGCCGATCTCGACTTCCTGCTCGCGCGCCCGCGCCAGTTCCTCTTGCGCCCGCTTGCGCTCGGTGATGTCTTCGGAGATGCCGACGAGATATTTCGGCGTGCCATCGCCGCCGATGACGGGGACTTTGATTGTGTGCAAGTACCGGAGACCGCGGTGGGCTGTCTGGATGGCTTCCTCCGGAATATCCACCATCTGACCGCCATTCAAAACCGCGCGATCCTTCGCCACGAAGAAACTCGCCTGCTCTTCGGGAAAGAAATCGTAGTCGCTTCGTCCGATTGCGGCGCTGCGGTCGATGCCCAGGGCCTCTTCCTCGGCTCGGTTCCAGCGCACGAATTTCAATTCCTTGGCGTCCTTGACGAAGAGCATAACCGGCAGGTTTTCGAGCACGGAATCGAGAAAGCTGCGCGCATCTTCGAGTTCAGCCGTCCGCTTCGCCAGGGCTTCTTCGGTGCGCCTGTGCTCCTTTACTTCCTGTTCGAGTTGCGCGTCCGCTCGAGCCGCTCCCCGCCAGGTCCTCGAGAGGGCCTGCCACGCCGCACGCCGGAATGAGGACGCTGGTGCGGATTTCATCTGGCGACAAAGCATAACCCGTTGCCGTCGGGACCGCGGACGATGAAGTCGCGTCCTCCCCACGCTTGCGTCTTGAGCTTCTGGTCGAAGATCGCCCCGGCCGAAACGTATTCGACGTAAAGGGCTTTCACGTTCTCAACCTCAATGAAGGCGACAATGAATCCGTCCCGGTCTTGTGCCCCCACAGAGAGGACGGGCTCGTGCACGAACTTGAGATGTACGCAGGCGCCGCCGCGCGACACGGAGCCATAGAACGGTGGTTCCCCATGCAGAAAGTCAATCGAGAAACCGAGCGTATTCTTGAAAAACACGGCCGCTGCTTCCACGTTGGCAACGAAGATCACAGGCACCGCGCGCGTCAGTCGAGGTGTCGGCGATGTTGGTTTGGCCTCTCCAGGCCTGTCAGCAACCGCGACCTTCAATGCCGCCCAGCTTGCGTAGCCCGCCTCCAGTGCGATGATCTCTTGTGCCTCGCGAAGTGGAAACTCAAGCGCGAGTGCCTCACGATCAGTTAGCGTCTGATAGCGGGCGAGGCCGCGAATGCGCCCACCGATCGAGTAATTGCCCTCGCGATGCCAGCGAACGAGCTGTTTTGCCTGCTTCTTGTAGATGTCGAGTCGAGCCATGAGCACACCCTCCCTACCTGGTTGCTGTAGGTGGGCAGTGCCCTTTCGGCGAGAGCCGATGCGCCCTACGGACTGAGATGCGATTCGAATACGCCCGGCCACTGCACCACGTGGTCAGGTCCTCGTGCTGCGCAAGGGGCATCGTAATGACCTCTCCCGGCATCGTCAAATGTGCGCGCCTGTCGAGCAACTCACGATGTGCCCGACGAGCCGTTCGGCACAATCGAGCATACACACCCGTGATATCACTCCACTGTGCGTGGTAGAGTCCGAGGGACGAAGTCCGGAAGCGGAGGAAGGAGGAGCGATGCGACTAATCGTAATCAATGTCTTCATTAGCTTGCTCGCGGCACCTGCGTTCGCGCAGAGCGGGCGCTCCGGACAAGCGACACCGCAGCCGGCAGGCGCCGGCGCCGTCCTGGTGCGCATCGCGCAGAACGCGTGGGCGGGCGCCAAGCGCAACATCGTCGAGTCTGCGGACCAGATGCCTCAGGCGGACTACAGCTTCAAGCCGGTCGACAGCGTCCGCACGTTCGGCCAGGTCCTGGCGCACGTCGCCGACAGCAATTACTTCTACTGCGCCCGATCCAAGGGGGAGGCGCCACCCGTGCCGGACGGCACGCTCGAGAAGACAGCGACCACGAAGGCCGCGATTGTGAAGGCGCTTGGCGAGTCGGTCGCATACTGCGACGCCGTGTATGCCTCACTCACGGCGGCGTCGGCTGCGGAAACGGTCAAGGCGGGTGAGAATCAGATCCCGCGTGTGCAACCACTCTTCAGCAACGTGTCGCACAACGTCGAGCATTACGGGAATCTCGTCACCTATTTCCGCATGAAGAACATGGTGCCGCCATCGACGAAACGCGAAGGCGGTTCGTAGGGTTGACGAGCGTGATTATCACGGGCGTGAGGTCCACGTCACCCCGTCGGGATTCGGCCCGACATCGATACGGCCAACGACCTCGAGCGTCTTCAAGTCGATAACGACCACTCCCGTACGCGACGAACCGAACGCGCGTGCGCCATCTGGCTGCATGACCATACCGCCAACGCCACCGCCGGCGTCGATGCGCTTGAGTTCCGCGCGAGTCGTGGCGTCGAACACGATGATATGACCCGTGGCCCCGGCGGACCCTGAAAGCTTCGATACCAGGACACGCTTGCCGTCGGGCGTGAACTTGACGCGATTCGCGCCGACGACAACCGGCAGTTCAAGTGCCTGCGTCAACTTCTTACTCGCGAGATCGACAATCGCGATCTTGCCGCGCGGACTCGCGGTCCAAAGTTCACGACCGTCGGGCGAGACATCAAACCCCTCGAAATCGTCGGTCGGCTCACCGACTTTCACGGACGTAATCGTCCAGTCATCGTCTGCGGCCGGCGCGAAGCGCCCGGCACGACCCACTGCGCGCTCGATGATGCTTGCGCTCGCGGACTGAACGTTGACAGTGAACAACCGCTTCAGATCTGGCGCGACCACCACCATATGGGAGATGTCCTGACCGGTGCCGATCGCCCAATCGACTTTGTTCGTGGTTGGATCGACGCGGCCGATTGACTTCGCCACTTCCGCCGTGAAGTAAATCTTTCCGCCGGCTTCGAACATTCCGTGCGGCCCACGAAGCGGACCGAGATCGATCGGTGGTTTGGCCGTGAAGTTCACAAGATCCACGACGGTCAGCGTGTTGTAACCGCCGCGACCCGCGCCGTAATTCGAGATATACGCAGTCCGGCCGTCAGGTGTCGCCGCCACTTCATGCGGATCCGGTCCGGATGGCGCTTTCCCGATGACTTGCAACGTCGCCGGATCGACGACTGACAAGGTGAGCGCGCCTTTCGACAAGACGAGCAGCCTGCCCGACGCGGTCGCCTGCGCGCTGCTTGGCGCGCGTGATCCACATAGAAGGACCAGAGCCAGCACTGTTAAGGCGGCGGCCGCACGTTTCAAGTGACCTGGTACCATTGGATACTCCTGCATCACGCTCCGCTCACGTTGCGGGCGCACGATCACTTAATTGTGTGCATGCCCCCGTCTCTCGGCAACCGGACTCACCTGAGCAACATCGGCAGTCCGTCGCGAAGCTCAGGTAACATACTCCGACCGCCGATGCCCCTCTCTCCAGGCACGCGCCTCGGCACCTACGAAATCGCGGCCCCGCTCGGCGCCGGAGGCATGGGCGTGGTGTATCGCGCCCGGGATACGAAACTCGATCGTGACGTCGCGCTGAAGACGCTTCCCGAATCGTTCGCCCACGATGTCGAACGCTTGACGCGTTTCGAGCGCGAAGCGAAAACGCTGGCAGCGCGCCTGTTCTACGACGTGATGCCCGATCGTTTCCTGATGATGACGCCAATCGCCGACGCGTTGCCGACATCACTGACGTTGACGGTGAACTGGCCGCAATTCCGGCGTAGCTCACGTTAGCCAACTATTTTTCACGACTTCACCCGGAGGCCCCCGATGGCAAACATTCGCACGAAGGTCGTTACGCTAAAGAGCCTACAGCCGGCACCTGGCAGTGCGACGGAAAGTAGTGTGCAAGGTTCGTCGGCTGGACAGAAGGAGCTGACGGCGGAGGATCGCATCAGGCTGGCGCGCTATCAGCAGATCGTCCGCAGGGTGCGGCAGGAAACCCAGGCGGCGGGGTCCGACGTCATGGTCACCGTGCCGGACCGTGAAGTGTCGATCGCGCAGAGCATGCTGGCCGAACAAAACGAGGTCGAGGGCGCGCTCGCCGCCGGCGGACAAGAGGTCAAATTCGGCACCGGCCCGACCGGTGGCGACATTTGGGGCTGGTTCGTGAGTTTGTTCGACCACGTGGATCGAACTCAGGCGCATCCCATGGTGCGGCCCGTCGACACATCGGTGGAGACGCTGGCCGACGATGCGATTGTTGCCATCGCCGCCGATTGGGGAACCGGCATGTACGGCGCGCCCCAGATCGGCGAGTCAATTCGCAAGCAGGCGGCCAATCGCAAATTCGATCTTCTGATGCACCTGGGAGACGTCTATTACTCGGGAACGCCGAAGGAAGTTCAGGAGCGATTCCTCGATGTGTGGCCCCAGGACGCCGGCAAGATCAGCCGCACCCTCAATTCGAATCACGAGATGTACTCCGGCGGCTTTGCCTACTTCAATCTCGCTTTGCCGGCACTGAATCAGAGAAGCTCGTACTTCGCGCTGCAGAACAAGCAGTGGCTGTTGATTGGCCTCGATACCGCCTACGTCGACCACGACATGGATACCAAGCAGGTGGCCTGGGTGAACGCCGTCATCGAGCAGGCGCAGAAGGATGGCCCAAGGAAGATCGTGTTCTTCTCACACCAGCAGCCGTTCTCGCAATTGAGCGACCAGGGACCCAAGTTGCAACAGGCGCTGCAGCACTTGCTGGAAGGAAAGAAAATCACGGCCTGGTACTTCGGCCATGAGCATGTGTGCGCGATTTACGATCGCCATCCTGCCTGGAACCTGTTCGGCCGGTGCCTCGGCAACGGCGGCATTCCCGAGCCGCGCGACAGTCGCGTGACCGGTGCCGCGAACGATCCGAGCCGTTCCACTGGCGTCCAGGACCTGGCCTGGAAGCGGGTGACGGTGACTCCCCAATCACCTGGCGCCATCGTGCTCGACGGCCCGAACATGACGATGGAAAAGAAGAAGGACCAGCAGAAGTTCTCGCCGCACGGCTTTATGACACTCGAGTTCAAGGGCGACAAACTGATCGAGAAGGTCTTCCTGTCGGACGGCCAGAAACTCTACGAAGAGACATTGAGCTGACCCATGGCGACGGCTCTCGTCCTTCACCACGTCGCCGACGAGTCATTCGTTCAGGGGTCGCTCTCGCCCATTCTGCCGATCCTCGGCTTCGATCGCGTGCGCCTGGACATCGGCGACCGCGTTGAACTGCCCGCGGTCGACGTGGTGCTGATCGTCATCTCTGCCTCTGCTCTCCCGGATCAGGGCTTCATCAAGCAGGAGACGGCGGCGCTCGAGAGCCGTTGCCGGATGGTGCCCATCGTCCTCGACGTTGCGGTGATTGGCGATCTGCCGAAGGAAT
>Ga0114129_10006822_pt1 | contig 16219 bp, 12 predicted proteins | sample RhiMetdeltSRZDD1_FD_80071 | JGI IMG/M metagenome (GOLD analysis project Ga0114129, IMG submission 80071) | Populus rhizosphere microbial communities from Tennessee, USA - Rhizosphere MetaG P. deltoides SRZDD1 (version 2) (version 2) | ecosystem: Host-associated > Plants > Roots > Rhizosphere >... | reverse complement strand
GAGTTGATGTCGGTGTGGCCGTTGAACATGAGGCGCGGTCCGCCGCCGACCCCACGGAGCGTCGCGATCGCCTGGAGTCGGCCGGGCTCTACCTCCTGGAGCTCCACCTCGTAGCCGCGCGGGCGGAAGTAGTCGGCGAGGAACCGCGCCACCGGGGTCTCGTCCGGGCAAAAGCTCGGGATCCGAACGAGCTCGGTCGCGAGGTCGATGAGGCCGGCCCGGTCCACCCGGGCGAGCGCGCGGTCGCCGGCGGTCATGTTCCGGGATTCTCCCCTCAGCTCAAGCGCACGCGAAGGTCGGTCGGCCGACCGGCGTTCGTCGGCGCCAGGTCCTGGGGGCAGGCCGACACCGCTGCGATGAGATCGAGCCGCGCCACGAGCGTGACGTAGTCTTCGGCGCGCGCGGGCGAGGGCGCGCTCTCGTACCGGCCGTCCGGCAGGGCGGGCGAGTGCTGGAACAGGTTGACGGGGTCGGGCACCCGCCAGTCGGCGATGCCGTGGGGCACGAGCACCTCCACGAAGTTCATGCGGCAGCTCCGGTGGTCCTCGACGCCGAAGTCGCGGCGGTACCGATACGGGTCGCAGGCGGGCGCGAGCATGTCGTGGGTCCCGACCGTGTCCTCGACCAGGTCGAGGATCTCCCGGCGGTGGTTGGTGAAGAGGCTCTGCCCCCGGCGGATCCGCCAGACGCCGAGACAGCGCCGCGTGTGGCTCGGGCTCAGGAACTCGGTGAGATCAGCGGCGTTGAAGGCGATCAGGTCCCCGACCTGGTGTCCCTCGGTCTGGAGGATCGTCGCCCGGTCGCCCGCCCGCATGCGCCACAGGCGCGCGTGGCCGGCCGGGATCACGAACTCGCGTGCGGGGTCGTGCATGAGGAGCCTCTCCTCGGTCAGGGCACGGCCTGCCCGGCGAGGACGCCGGTGCAGCGCTCGTCGTCCACCGCGACCTGGCCGTTCACGAGGACGTAGGGGATGCCGGCCGGGAAGCGGCACGGGTCGTCGTAGGTCGACAGATCCAGCATGCGGTCCGCGTCGAACACGACGACGTCGGCAAAGTGGCCCCGCACGAGCCGGCCCCGGTCCGGGAGCCGGAACCGCCGCGCCGGGGCCTCGGTCATCCGCTGCACCATCGTCTCGAGCGTGGGGCCGCCGAGCTCGCGGCGGAGCCGGCCCAGAAAGCGTGGGAACGCGCCGTAGCTCCGGGGGTGCGGGAACCGACCGGCGGGCGTGATGTCGCTGCACGCCATGTAGTCGGGGCGCGCGAGGAGCGTCAAGCAGTCGCGGCTCACTTGGCGCCACACGGCGGCGCTCCGGGGCGGCGCGGCCACGTGGCCGACCTGGAGCTCCGTCTCGAGGAGGATCTCGCAGAGCGCCTCGCCCGGCGAGCGGCCCCGCATGGCGGCGACGTCGACGAGGGCCATGCCCTCGAGCTCGGGGCGGCGGGGTGCGTAGGAGCACACGAGGTCGCCCAGGGGAATGCTCGGGTCGCCGTCCAGCGCCCCGGCGATCTTTCGCCGCTCGACCGGATCGGCGAGCCGGGCGAGGATCGCGTCGGGCCCGCCGTCGTGCGCGGCGCTCGGGAGCAGGCTCACCGCGACGGAGCTACCCGAAGGGTATGGATAGATGTCGAACGTGATGTCGAGCCCCTCGGCCCGGGCGGGATCGATTCGCGTCATGATTCGGTCGATCCGGCCGGCCGTCTCCGCCGCCGTCCGGTAGTGGGCGAAGTGGAGCCGGACCCCAGAGCGGCGGGCGACCTCGAGCGCCTCCGCCACGCCCTCGCCGCCGGCCGCCCGGTCGAGGTTGACCCGGCGAGGCTCGCACATGTAGACGCCGCCGGCGGCGTGTACCACGTCGCAGAGGGCGATGAGCTCCTCCGTGTCGCCCCAGGGCCCCGGGTAGTACTTGCTCCCCGTCGAGAAGCCGACCGCCCCGTCCTCGAGCCCGCGGGCGACCAGCCGGCGCGCGGCGACGAGCGCGTCGCCCGTGAGGGGCGCGTCGCGGAAGCCCAGGGCCTCGAGCCGCACAGTGCCGTGGGGGACCAGGTAGGCGGTGTTGACGGCGACCCGGCGATGGTAGTGGCGCCGGAAGGCGGCGACGCTCTGCATGTCGAGGTCCACGGGCGGCTCGCCGAGGAGCCCGCTGAGCCACCGCCGGTACTCTCGGTACCGGGCGGGCGACAGCGGCGCGTAGGACATCCCGTCGATGCCCACGAACTCCGTCGTGATGCCCTGACGGAGGCCCATCGCGTGCTGGGGATCCGTGAGGAGGGCCCCCTCCGCATGCGTGTGCGTGTCGATGAAGCCCGGGGCGACCGTGAGCCCGGTGGCGTCGATGATGCGACGGGCCTCGACTCCGGCGAGGTCGTCGACTGCGGTGATCCGCTCGCCGGTCACGCCGACGTCGCCCGGTCGGCCCGGCGCTCCGCTCCCGTCCACCAGCGTCCCGCCGCGGATCACGAGATCGAACATGTCAGTGCACCGGCAGGTCGCGTTCGAGCGCGGTGAGCCGCTCCGCGCCCCGCTCGGTGACCAGGATCGGATCGCCCAGCGCCACGTAGAAGCTCCGGTCGGGGGCGATCAGTCCAGAGTGCAGGAGGAAGGTCATGCCGGGGTGGAGCACGTGCGTGTCCGTCTCCTTGATCCGGAGGCTGTCGATCCAGGTGGGAGGATACCCGAGGCCGATACCGTAGCCCACGTGTTGCCCGCGCCGGGAGTAACCGTGCGTCGCCATCGTGTCGTGGACGCGCCGCGCCACCTCCGCTGTGGGGACGCCGGGCTTTATGGCGGCGAACCCGGCGTCGGTCGCCTCGCGGATCGCGTCGTACATCGCCCGCATCTCCGCGCCCGGCGGCCCCAGCGAGGCGGTGCGCATGCAGACCGCGTGGTAGCGTCGAACGCACCCGCCGACTTCCAGCAGGAACGGGTCGCCCGCGGCGATCGTCCGGGTGGTCGCGGCGCCGTGCGTCTGCGTGAGGGTGCGGGGGCCGGTGCCCATCGGCGGCGCCACCGACGGGTGCTCGCCGCCGGCCGCGTACATGGCGTGCGCCACCGCGGCATGGACGTCGCACTCGCGGACGCCCGGCCGGAGGAGATCGAACGCGGCTCGCACGCCGGCATCCATGACCTCGCCGGCCCTCCGCATGTACGCGATCTCCGCCGGCGATTTGACGATGCGCAGATCGGTGACGAGGTCCGACGCGTCGACGAGCTCGGCCTCCCGGAGCGCGTCCCGTAGGAGGTCGTAGTAGTGCGGCAGGAGGGCGTGGCTCTTGCGCTCGATGCCGAGGCGCCGCCCCGCGAGCAGCCCGCGCTCCCGGAGGACGTCGGCAGTCTGCTCGGCCGGGTCTCGGGTCGCGTCGTCGAGCCACACCCGCACGTCGTCCACGATGCCGCCCTGCCGCACCAGGAGCTCGTCAACCTTGCGGACAATGGCGGTCATCGGTGCGGGGGCGGCGGGGACGACAAGGACCTGGTACACCCAGTAGCCGATCTGGTCGTAGCCGGCTAGGTAGAACATGTGCTCCTGGTGGAAGACCAGGAGGACGTCCAGCCCGGCCCGCCGCATGGCCTCACGGGTGCGTCGGAGCCGCTCGTCGTACTCGGCCCGTGAGAAGGGCAGCGTCATGTCAGTGGTCTCGAGCCTGGAGCCGCCGGAGCTCGTCCGGCGGGATGTGGCAGGCGATGGCGTGTCCCTGCCCGGCGACGGCGAGGGCCGGCGCCTCGACCTCGCAGATCGGCCCGACCTTCCGCGGGCAGCGCGGGTGGAACGGACAGCCGGAGGGCGGGGCGGCCGGGTCCGGGGCGGGCCCTTCGAGGGACGGCGCGGGCGCCACCGGCCCCGCGGAGAGCGACGGCGCGGCGTCGAGGAGCGCCTCCGTGTACGGATGGTAGGGCGGCGCGAAGACATCCTCGGTGCGACCGATCTCGCACACGCGCCCCAGGTAAAGGACGGCGACCCGGTCGGCGATGTGCCGAACCACCGACAGGTCGTGCGAGATGAACAGATAGGACGAATGCTCGCGCGCCTGCAGGCCGGCCAGGAGGTTCAGCACCGTGGCCTGGACCGAGACGTCGAGCGCCGAGGTCGGCTCGTCGCAGACGACCACGTCCGGCTGGCAGGCGAACGCCCGGGCGATCGCCACGCGCTGACGCTGCCCGCCGCTGATCTGGCTCGGGAACAGGTCGAGGTATCGCTCGCCGAGCCCCACCGCCTCAAGCACGCGCCGGGCGTCGGCTCGCCGTCGCCGCCGGTCGGTCAGCCCGAAGAGCTCCAGGGGGCGCGCGACCGCCTCGAGGATCGTTCGCCGCGGGTTTAGCGTGAGGTCCGGGTTCTGAAAGACAATCTGGAGTCGCCGCCGGACCGCGCGCCGCCAGGTCCCGGGGCGCGGAGGCAGGGTTGCGCCATCCAGGCGGATGCGGCCGGCAGTGGGGCGCAGGAGTCCCACTACCGCGCGGGCAAGCGTCGTCTTGCCGGAGCCGCTCTCGCCCACCACCGCGAGAGTCTGCCCGACCGGGACGGCGAGCGAGACGCCGTCGAGCGCGCGGACGGGCCGGCCCCCCCAGCCGAGCATGCCGCCGCCCCCCCGGTAGTGGTGCCGGACGCCGTCGATCTCGAGCAGCGGACGCGACAAGGGCAGGATGACCGACGCGACCGGTCCGCCCACCCGCCCGGCGGGCGGCGGCACCGCGTCCGCGTAGAAGCAACGCGAGCGATGCCGGGGGGCCGTCTCGATCCACCCCGGGTGCTCGCCGCGGCAGCGCTCCGTCGCCATCCCGCAGCGGGGTGCGAACAGGCAGCGGTCGGTGGCCCCGGCCGGGTCCGGCAGGGAGCCTTCGATCGCGGGCAGGAGGCGGCCCGCGGGCGGCGCCTCGACGCGCGGCAGGCACTCGAGGAGGGCCAGCGTGTAGGGATGGCGCGGCAGCGCGAAGAGCGGCCGCGCGGGGCCCTGCTCGACCACCTCGCCCGCGTACATCACGGCGACCTCGTCGCAGAGGCGGTGGATCACCCCGAGGTTGTGGCTGATATAGAGGATCGCGGCGCGGGACCTCTGGCGGAGCGACTCCACCAGGTCGAGGATGCGCGCCTCGGTCGTGACGTCGAGCCCGGTCGTCGGCTCGTCCAGGACGAGCACGTCGGGGTCGCACGCGAGCGCGATGGCGATCGCGACGCGCTGCTGCTGGCCCCCGGACAGCTGATGGGGATAGCGCCGGGCGATGTCCCCCGGATGTGGCAGGCGGACCGCTGCGAACAGCGCCCGCCCCCGCTCTTCCGCGTGCCGGGTGGAGAGGGCCTCGTGCTCCCGGAGCACCTCCACCAGCTGCTCCCCCACGGTCAGGACTGGATTGAGCGTGCTCGTGGGGTCCTGGAACACCATCGCGAGCCGGCGGCCCCACAGCCGGCGAAGCTCCCTCTCCGACTGGCCGAGCAGGTTCGCCCCGCGGTACCGGACCTCGCCCTCGACGCGCGCGCGACCGCGCAGGGCCCCCATGACCGCCTGCGCCACGGTGCTCTTCCCCGAGCCCGATTCGCCGACGAGCCCGAAGATGCGCGCGGGGGGGATGGCGAGCGAGACGCCGCGGACCGCGTGGACCGGGCCGCGAAGGGTGCGGTAGGTGACGCGCAGCTCGTGGAGGGTGAGGACCGCGTCCGTCACGGTAGCTCGCTCGCGTGCCGCAGCGCCAGCGCTTCGCGAAGGCCGTCGCCGAGCAGGTTGGCGCCAACGACGGCGGTGGAGATGGCGGCCGCGGGGAGGATCGCGAGCCAGGGCGCCTGGCTCAGAAACGGGAGCGCCTCGTTGATCATGAGGCCCCAATCGGGCGCCGGCGGCTGGGCACCGAGCCCGAGGAAGCCCAGGGAGGTGGCGAGCAGAATCGCGTAGGCGAACCGGATCGTCAGCTCCACGGTGATCGGTGCCCAGGCGTTGGGCAGCATCTCGCGGAAGATGATGTACGACCCCCGTTCTCCGCGGACGCGGGCGGCGTCGATGAACTCCGAGGCGGCCAGCCGGAGCGCCACGCCGCGCAGGACGCGCGCCGAGCGGGGCATAAAGACGACCGCGATGCCGAGCGCTACGTAGACGGGATTCGCGCCCACCGTGGTCAGGAGCAGCATCGCCAGGGGGAGCGCCGGCAACGCCATGAGCGCGTCCACGCCCCGTCCCAGGATCTCGTCGAGGAGCCCGCGATAGTAGCCGCCCACCATGCCGACGAGGACGCCGAGGCCGACGCCGAGGACCGTGCTGACGGCGGCCAGCGTCAGCGTGCCCCGCGCTCCCCACATCACGCGACTCCACTGATCGCGCCCGAACTGGTCGGTCCCGCCCCAGAACTGCCGGGACGGAGGCTCGAGCGCGTGCATCATGTGGAACTCGGCGTAGGGATAGCGCGCGAGCGTGGGACCGAGCAGCGCCAGGACCACGTGCAGCCCGAGCAGCACGGCGCCGACGACAGTGCCCGGGGATCGGGCCAGGAGCTCCCGCACGAGCCCAGTCCGCGGAGTGGATTTCAACGCGGTCGCGGCCGGGACGGCGGAGGTTTCGGAGTGGCCCACTAGGTCGCGGGGAGAAGCGCCGCGCGTGTCGGGCTCACCGAGGACGCCATCCCTCAGTAGCGGATGCGGGGATCGAGGTAGGCGTACACGACGTCGGCGACCAGGTTGGCGAGAGCGTAGCCGAGCGCGATCAGCAGGGCGGCCATCTGGATGACGGGGATGTCCCGGTGGTTGACGGCATCGACCATGAGTCGGCCAAGCCCGGGGTACGCGAAGACGGTCTCCACGACCACGATGCCGCCCAGCAGGAACCCGACGTTGATGGCGACGATGCCGACGGTCGGGAGCAGGGCGTTGCGGAGCGCGTGGCGGAAGACTACCCGGCGCGGGCGGAGCCCGCGGAGGCGTGCGGCCCGGACGAACGGCGCGTCGAGCGCCTCGATCATGCTCGCGCGCGTCATCCGGGTCATGTGGGCGAGCAGTGCCAGGACGAGCGTCAGCACCGGCAAGATCAGGCTCGGCAGGATCGCCGCCAGGCCGGCGCGGGGGTCGATCAGGCTCGAGGGCGGGAAGAGCGGGAACCGGAAGGCCAGGACCAGGATGAGAACTGTCCCCGAAATGAACTCGGGGAGCGAGACGGAGACGAGGGTCAGGACGCCGACCGCCTGGTCCAAAAGGCCGTTCCGGCGGAGCGCGGAGAGAACGCCGAGCCCGATTGACAGCGGGACGGCGACGACGAGCGCGAGCCCAGCGAGGACCCCCGACTGGCGGACCCGCTCGAGGACGAGGGGGCGCACGGGAACCTGGTAGAGGAGCGACGTCCCCCAGTCGCCCCGCACGGCGCCGCCGAGCCAGTCGACGTAGCGCCGCGCCGCCGGTCGGTCGAGGCCGAGCTTGACCCGCAGGGCGGCGAGGTCCTGCGTCGTGGCCGACGTCCCCAGGATCATCACCGCGACGTCGCCGGGCAGGAGCTGCACGATCGCGAAGATGAGGGCCGACACAATGAGCATCACGAGCGCCACGAGGACGAGCCGCCGGCCGACGAAAGCGAGGGTGCGCACTGTCGTGTCCCGCCGAGGCGACGATTTCGCCGCTCAGGCCGGACTGGACCGCCCCGCCGACGGCGAGCCCGGCCCCGGCGCCGCGCGGAGGACGGAGGCGGTCCACACCGGCATCGGGTTCAGCCCTCCAGGTAGGCGTTGCGGAACTCGCACCACCGGAGCGGGTGGAGGGAGTACCCCTTCACCGTGGAGCGCATGGCGCTCATGTACTGCGTGTGGTAGGCGACCGCGTAGTGGCCCTCGTCGGAGATTACCTTCTGGACCTCGGCGTAGATCTCCTTCCGCTTGGCCGGGTCGTTTGACGAGCGGCCATCGTCGAGCAGCTTGTCCAGCTTCGGGTGGGAGTACTCGCCCTCGTTCCAACTCCCGCCGGTCCGGAAGTACGGGTAGAGCGTCTCGTCGATCGTCGCCCGGCCGAACCAGTTGTTCACGTAGAGCGTCTTCTTCTTGTAGACGGTCGAGTTGAAGACCGACCACGGCACGGTCTTCACCTCGAGCTTGATGCCGGCGGGCGCCACCATCTGCTGGATGGCGACCGCGAGCTCCTGCAGGCCAACCCGCTCGTTGGACGTCCAGATCTCCTCGCTGAAGCCCTGGGGCAATCCGGCCTCCGCGAGGAGGGCCTTGGCTCGGGCCACGTCGAGGGTGTGCTGCGGCGTCGGCGCGTAGAAGGGGTTGATGTCGGGTACGGGGTGGTCGTTCGCCACGCTGCCGCGGCCCTGCCACAAGGCTTTGATGATGCCCTCCCGGTCGAGGAGGTGCTTCATGGCGAGGCGGACCTTGTTGTCGCTGAAGGGCTTCTGGGCAGTGTTCATCACCAGAGGCTGGAAGGACGTGCTCTTCACGCTGACGAGGGAGACGCCGGGCGACCGCTCCAAGGACCCGATGAACGGCACCGGCACCTCGAACATCATGTGGACGTCGCCGCCCGAGAGCGAGGCCACCTGGCTCGGGTGCTGCGGGATGTTCACCTGCCACAGCTCGTCGAGGTACGGCCGCGGCTTGTCCCAGTAGTCGGTGAACCGCAGCATGCGGGTCCGCTCGCCCGGCTTGAACTCCACGATGCGGAACGGGCCGGTGCCCGACGGCTCGCTGACGATCTTGTCCGACCGGTCGGCGGGCAGGATGCGACCGAACGTCACTCCGAGGTTCACCGGCAGGTCCGCGTACGGCGCCGACATCCGGAACCGCACGGTGTAGTCGTCGACCGCCTCCACCTTCTCGATCGGGCCGAGCGCCGTCCGGCCCGGGGACGCCGTCTTCGGGTCGAGGATGCGCTCGAACGTGAACACGACGTCGCTGGCCTTGAGCTCGCGGCCGTGATGGAACTTGACCCCCTGACGGAGCGAGAACGTCCACGTCCGAGCTTGCGGGTCCGACGTCCAGCGGGTTGCCAGCATCGGCTGGGGCTGGAGCTTGTCGTCCACCCGGGTGAGGTTGTCGTACGCGGCCTGGGTGATCATGTACTCGTCGCCCTGGATCGAGAGCGCTGGATCGATCGTCCGGGGCGAGCTGGCCCACGCCATCTTGAGCGTCCCGCCCTGGCGCGGCGTCTGCGCCCGCGCGTGGGGCGCAACACCGGCGGCCCCGGCCGCGAGCGTCAGCTGGAGGAGCCGCCGACGGCTGATGCCGGCCGACGCGCGTTCAGCGTGTGTCTGCCTCATGGCGATGTCCCCTTTTCCGTGTTCCCGACCGGAGTGTTCATCGCGGACGGCCGAGCGCATCCTGGAGCCGCCGCAGAGACCCGGGCGACTCCAGTGCGAAGACGGCCTCCCTCACGTCGCGGACCGCGTGGGGCACCAGCGCCCGCGGCGCGAGCTCCTCGTACTTGGCGATCACCTCCTCGAGACTCAGGGGGTTCTCGGGCGCCCCGCGGGCGAACGGTACGTGCCGATCGAAGCGCCGCCCGTCGCGCGTCTCCACCGTCATGTGGGCCTCCGAGCCCTCCGGGAGCGCCGGATCGCCGCTCACGGTGACGCGCGGCATGAACGCCCGCACGCCGCCATCGGAGAGCCACGGTTCCTCGTACTCGGTGAGGCCGGCGCGCCCGGCGATCCAGGCGACGGCGACGGAATAGGGGAGGCTCATCTGAGCGGCCAGGCGAGTCTCGGGTCGTCCGCTGCCGAGCATCATGCGATCCTGCTCGGTGCAGCGGATCCGCACGGCGGCGACGTCCTCGGCGCCGACGCGCTCGACGCGCGCGAGATCGAAGACGGCGTCCAGAGTTGCGTGCGCGCCGCGACAGCTCGCGTACGGCTTGACGCCGCTCCGCAGGACCTTGAAGTCGCGGCCGAGGCCATCGGTGAGCGCCGCCGGCCGCGTGCGACCCGGCGTGTAGGTCTCGAGGAAGCCGCCCCAGTCGGCCTCGAAGATCCATGTCGGGCCGGTGAACCCGGCTCGGGCGAGGGCGGCCGCCAGGACCCCGGTCTCGGCGGCGCGGCCGGGATGATACCGCTTGCTCATGGCGCCGTCCGCGAGAAAGGCCCACGTGCCGCCCGTGAAGCTGCCGGCGAGCCCGAGGGCCCACGTGGTCCGCGCCGCGTCCAGACCCAGGATCCGCGCGGCCGCCGCCGCGGCGCCGAAGCTCCCGCACGTGCCGGTGGAGTGCCAGCCCCGGCCGTTGTGGGCGCGGTAGCCGCCCGAGGCCTCGAGCACCCGTAGGGCCACATCGTACCCGGCCACGAGCGCCTCGAGGACGCGCCGCCCGGCGTCGGGATCGTCGTGCTCGACGCTGGCCAGGACGGCGGGGATCACGACCGCGCCCGAGTGGTCGCATCCGCCGAAATCGTCCAGCTCCTGCGCGTGCGCCGTCGTCCCGTTCACGAGCGCGGCGGTCGCCGGGGTCGATCGGCCACGCGTTCCCCAGATCCCGGCCGGTCCGTCGGCGGCGCCGAACCACTGCGCCGCCTCGCGAACCGCCCGTCCCTCGTCGGTGTGGACGCCGGCGAGCCCCGCGCCCAGCGTGTCGAGCAAGAGGAGCTTCGCGTGGGCCACGACCGCATCGGGCAGCGCGTCCCACCGGAGTCCCGCGACGAAGGCGGCCAAGGTCCCGCTGAGCGTCGGGGCGCGCACGCCGGCCGACGGTGCCATGCGGGTGGTCATCGGTCGATCACTGCGAAGGCGTTGATTTCGACCAGGAGCTCCGGGCGCGCCAGGGCGGACACCACGACGCCAGTGCGGCAGTGGTGGACGCCCTCGAAGTGCTTCTGGATCTGCGCGTACACCGCGGGGCGATACGAGACGTCGGTCACGAAGACTGTGAGCTTGCAGACGTCCTTGACGTCCCCGCCCGCATCGAGCATGAGCTGCTTGATGTTCTTGCAGGCCTGCTCGGCCTGGGCGCCCGGATCGCCCGGCCCCACGAACGTCCCGTCGAGGTCGAAGCCGGTCTGCCCCCGCCGGAAAACGAAGTCGCCGCGCGTCCGGATCGCCATGGAGTATACGCCGTGGGCGCCGTGCTGGTAGGCCCCGGCCTCGAACTTCCGGATGAACTTCTTCGCCATGCCGTGCTCCTCTCAGGCGGCGGCGCCCGCGGCCAGTGCCTGCGCCTGTTCACGCAGCGCCTCGATGGCGCGCTCCACGCGCGCGACGCGGCCGGCGTGCTCCCGCGCGTGGGTGGCGAGCGAGGCCTCCGCCTCGGTGACATGCGCCAGCACGTGACGCGGGTTGACGCTGCCCTCGGTCACGCGGCTCTCGACGAAATGCCGCGCGTCAAGCATCCGGCGGAGGTCGGCGGCGGGGACCGCCACGTCCACGCCGGCGAGCTCCCGGAGGGCCTGCGTCAGGAGCTCGGACGCGGCGTCGGCCGGCCCCTGGCCGCGGCCGATCGCGTCGCGGACGAACCGGGCGACCACATGGTGCGCGGTGCGGAAGGGGAGGTCGTGCCGGCGGACCAGCTCGTCGGCGAGGTGGCTCGCCGTGCTCCAGAAGGCGCCGGCCCGGGACGCCATCACCTCCGGATGGACGATCAGGGTGCGGAGCGCCTCGCCCATCAGCCGGAGCGCGCCCACCGTGGCGTCGCCGTACAGGGAGACTAGGTCATCGGCGAACGCGAGGTCGAGATCGGTGGAGAGCACCGTGCGCTGGGCGCCCATGATCGTGGGCAGCCAGCCGATCGCCTGGCCGGCGAGCCCCTTGACCCGCTCGATTGCGTGCGGGTTCTTCTTCTGGGGCATGATGCTGCTCGTCCCCGCGAGCCCGTCCGCCACCTCCACGAAGCCGAACTCCCACGAGGACCAGACGTAGAGGTCGGTGGCGAACCGGCCGAGGTTCGACATGAGGAGCGCCAGCACCGCGACGTCCTCCTCGATGTAGTCGCGAGCGAACACGCCGGTGTCGATGGAGTTGACGACCAGGCCATCGTGGCCGAGGAGGGCCGCCGTCCGCTGCCGGTCCAGGGGCCACGAGGTCCCGGCGTTCGCCGCCCCGCCGAGACCGCTCCGGTTCGTCCGCCCGAACGCGGCCCCGAGCCGCTCGAGATCGCGCTCGAGCGCGCTCGCCTGGCGCATCAGGTAGTGCCCGAAGGTCCACGGCTGCGCGTGCTGGAGGTGGGTGTACCCCGGCATCACCGTGGCCGCGTGCTCGCGTGCGCGGGTCAAGACAGCGTCCTGGAGCGCCATCAGGTCGCCGGTTACCTGGAGCAGGAGGTCTCGCAGGAAGAGCCGGTCGGCGGCGGCGTCCTGGTCGTTGCGGCTGCGCCCCGTCTGGAGCCGGCCCGCGATGTCCTCGCCCACGCGGCTCGTGAGGTAGTTCTCGATCTGGACCAGGTACGAGCCGGATCGCGGGTCCCACGGAAAGCCCTCCGGCCCGAGGGCCAGCGCGTCCAGGAGTCCCCGCAGGAGCTTTGCGCCGCGCTCGCGGGTGAGGATTCCCGTCTCGACGAGCATGACCGCGTGGGCGAGGTCGACGAGCGCGTAGTCGCGGAGGTGGCGGCGCAGGTAGGCGAGCCGCGGCGCCTCGTCGTAGGCCACGAGCACGGGGTTGCGCGGTCCCAGGCGGGCCTCCTCCAGGAACAGATCGTGCTTCATCGGGGCGCGTCCTCCGTGCGAGTGCCTGTACTGGACCGGGGCCGGCATGCTCATCTCTCGATGGAGGGGAGCGGGAGCAGCGTCGGAGTCCCGCGGCCGCCGTCGCCTCACCTTTGTACACCGCGTGGCGCGGCCATCGCAAGGCGCCCGGGCCGTTGGCTCGCCTGCGATCGCTCGCCGCGATCACTGGTCCGCCACGTGCTGCACCCAGTAGTGATGGGACTTCGCGACCGCGGTGATGATGTTCTTGACCTCGCCCGCGAGGGAGAATCGCGGGCCAGCGGGAAGGTACAGGACCCGCTCCTCGCGGCGCGCGATGACGTTCTCGACCACGATGGCGCGCAGCATCCAGATGGCCATGGCCTCGCTGTGGCAGACCACACCGATCCAGCCCGGCGGGGATTCTCGGACCACGTCCAGCTTGGTGATGAGACGGATGCCCCGCTCGAGCTCGCGCAGCACCTCGGCGTGGCGCTCCGGGGTCGCGAGGACCTCCTCGCGGGGAGGCGCCTCCAGGAGCGTGCCCCGGTGCGGGGGCCCACCGGCGAGTGCCAGCTCACAGAACCCCTGCCACATCTCGTCCCAGGCGACGGCCCCGTCGGGCCCGAATTGGAGCGGAACGGCGCTCATCGGCGCGGCGCTCACGACGACCTCGGGTGACCGGTACCGCGGCGGCAGCACGGCGGACATCCGTCCCTCGAGGTCGGCGAGCGGCCCGGGACGGTGGGCGTGCTGGAGCGCCCGCACGAGGTGAGGACGGATCCAGGGCGTCGTCTTCACACCGGCGGACGCCGCGAGCGGCCCGGCGCGGAGCGCCTCCACGTGGCGGCGGGCGAGCGCGCCGACCAGCAGCGGATGCGGCGCGAGCGGCCGGGCCACCGCGGTCGCGACGGAGGCTGCTCGGGCGGCCCCGCGGGTCTCCTTGACGATGCGGCGATGGACGACGCCATCGAACAGCACGTGCGGCGCGACGACGATCGCCCGGGCTCCGAGCGTCGCCCAGCGCCTGACGACCTCCAGGATGCCCGGCGTGGTGAGATCGAGGAACGCGTACGCGACGTCGGCGAACTGATGCGCCTCAAAGACGAGGCGGCAGAGGCCGGCCAGGTCGGCGTTACCCGCCGGGCTGGCGCCGCCCGGGTCGACGATCACGGCCACCACGCCACCCAGGGCCGAGCGCTCGAGCGAAAGAGAGCGGGCGGCCTCCCGCGCGCGGTCGCCGAGGATGCGGGCGACGTCATCCGGACCGAGCGATGTCCCCAGATGGACGCAGATGGACGGCCAGCGATCAGCCAACGCCCTCAGCGTCGCATCCAGGCTCCCGTCGCGGCGGCTCGTCCGGCCGAGGACCACGGGGAGAACGACGAGCCGCACCGTGCCTCGGGCGACGTGCTGCTTGATGGCGGCCATGGTGTCCGCCGGCCGATCCAGCGACCAGGACTCGACCGCGTGGCCCAGTCGCGCCGAGAGCCGGGTCGCCAGGCTCCGGAGCGACCGGCGCGGGGTCGGCTCTCCTGGCACCAGTACGGTCAGCGGCACGTCCTGGCCGGACGAAATCGCCGGCGCCGGACGGGTGGCCCGGGGCGCGCGACTGGGCCGTGGGGTCATGGCTCGGCCATCGGAGTTCGCGAGGACGGCGACGCACCGGGCCGCCATGACGCCGGCGGCGCCGAGGCGGCGTGACGCGTCGAGTCGAGTAGACTCTAGGAGGCTTGAGGCGAGGGTGTCAACGCGGGCCACTTGACGCGGGCCACGGTAAGGGGGCGCACCCCCAGTCACCGGATGGCCCTTCATGCCCGATCCGTGGAGTCGGATTGCTTTCCCCGCCGGGTCGGGTTTCAATCAGCGCCGAAGATGACGGCCGTTGGACGCTCACCTCGTCACACCCCCGAGGAGATCGGAATGGCGAAAGACCGGCTGAACCTGCCCTTCACGGGGTTCGTCTCCTTCATGCGAGTGCCGACCTGTACGGACTTCACCAAGCTCGATGCCGACATCGCGATCCTCGGCGCGCCCAGCGACGAGGGCTCCCCGTGGGCGCCCGGCGCTCGGTTCGCGCCGCGCAAGATCCGGGAGCTCTCGGTCAAGTACGCGGGGTACGGGCCGATTCAGCACCAGAAGGGCATCTACGATATCGACGAGGACCGGCGCTACCTCGAGTACGAGCGACAGAACAGCCGGATCGTTGACTGCGGTGACGTGGACATCATCTACACCAACTTCAAGCAGACCCTCGCCAACATCACGGAGGATGTGAAGCGGCTCCTGAAGGCCCGCGCCTTTCCGGTGGTCATCGGCGGCGACCACGCCATCACCTATCCGGTGGTCCGGGCCTACGAGGAGCGCCTAAACGTGGTGCACTTCGACGCCCACATGGACTACCGGCCGTTCGTCCACGGCGTGCAGTGGGCCAACGGCAGCCCGATGCGGAACGTCGCGAAGCTGAAGATCTGTCATCACATCATCCAGGTCGGGATCCGGAGCCTGCGAACGCGTCAGGCGGACGTGGAGGACTCGCGCACGCGGGGCAACGACATCCTGACCGTGCCCGACTTCCGCCGGCGTGGGGCAAAAGCCATCGTGGATCGCCTGCCCAAGAATGAGCCGGTCTACGTCTCGATCGACATCGACGTGCTCGACCTGCCGCTGGTACCCGGCTGCGCCTCTTCCGAGGTGAACGGGCTCACCTACGACGAGCTCCGCCAGACCCTCTTCGCCATCGCCCGAAACCGAGAAGTCATCGGCTTCGACCTGGTCGAGGTCAACCCGATGATCGATGTGGCCTCGCACAACACGTCTCAGATTTCCGCGCAGCTCATTATCGAGTTCCTCGGGCGGATCGTCGAGCACCCCGGATACCGGAAGCGGCATCCGATGACGGCACCGGCTCCGGCGGCGCCGACGACGCGTCGCGGAGGACGCGCGGCCTCGCGGACCCGGGTGTGAGGGCGGGGGGCGGAGGCACTCGGCCAGTTCGTGTGTCTACGATGCGGATGCGTCAGCCGAGCCCGGCTGCTCGCGCGATCAGCAACAACCCTGCCCCGACGACGACGGCTCCGATGGCTCGCGCGACGCGCTCACCGGCCGGTGCGTGACGTTCGACGGTGATGGCGGCCGTCACGACAGCCATCGCGCGCAGGTCCATGATCCCGACGACCAGGAGGATCGCCGTCAGACCGCCACAGCAGTAGCCGCAGTGGAGGCCGAGGCGCAGGCCGTGTCGCCAGGCCGTGGCGGCGTCGGCCGGCAGCGTACGGCCGCCCCCGGGCGCCTCCCGGCAGCAGGCAAGTTGACGCGCCTTCCACGCGGTGAACTGGAGCGCGCCGGCGATCAGGACGACCACGCCGACCGCGGTCGGAACGGCGCGCGCCAGCGCCGGCCGCCGCATCGCGACCGCCGCCAGCGCGACGCCCAGCGGAAACACGGCCATTCCGAGCACGGTCCATACGAAGTAGTACCCCACGGCCACGAGCGCGGTCATCCGACCGAGGCGCGTCTCGCCCGTCCTGCCGACGGCCTGGCGGTAGCGCCACAGCATGGGGACCAGGGACGGCAGCATCATCGCCATCATCATCACGACCCACATGCCGAGGAACGACGCCGCGGCGCCGGGCCACGTCTGTCCGGGCATCCGTATCCAG
>Ga0114129_10006821_pt1 | contig 16219 bp, 18 predicted proteins | sample RhiMetdeltSRZDD1_FD_80071 | JGI IMG/M metagenome (GOLD analysis project Ga0114129, IMG submission 80071) | Populus rhizosphere microbial communities from Tennessee, USA - Rhizosphere MetaG P. deltoides SRZDD1 (version 2) (version 2) | ecosystem: Host-associated > Plants > Roots > Rhizosphere >... | reverse complement strand
AATGAGACCGTACATGAGCTGACCATCCCCAAGATCGGGTTTGGGATGTGGAAGATCGGGGGTGATTCCTACCCGGACCCGAGCCTGGACTCAAAGTCGATGAGCGCGCTGCGCGCGGCGCTGGAGGCAGGCTATACCCACTTCGACACCGCAGAAGCCTACGCCTCAGGTCACTCTGAGGAGTTGCTCGGGCGTGCCATCCGTGAAATGAACACACCGCGCGAAAAGCTCTTCATCACAACCAAGATCTCGCCGGAACACCTCGCCTATGAACAGGTGTTCCGGTCATGCGAAAACAGTCTGCGTCGAATTAACGTGGACTTTGTAGATCTATATCTCATCCACTGGCCGCCGCATGGCAGCGCGCAGCTCGACGAGGCATTCCGTGCCCTGAACAAGCTCGTGAGAGATGGCAAGGTCAAGCATGTGGGAGTGAGCAATTTCAATCTCAAGCTGCTCAGGCAGGCGCAGTCCCTGTCTGAAACGCCGATCCTCACAGATCAGGTGCCTTACCGTCTGCCGGACCGTACCTACGTGGAAAACGGCGTGCTGGAATATTGCCAGCAGAACGATATCCTGCTGACTGCTTATTCACCGGTCAAATTCCGCAATTTGCCTGTCAATAAAACTGTGCGGGCAATTGCCGAGGCGCACTCGGCGACTCCCTTCCAGATCGCGCTGGCATGGCTGGTTGCCCAGCCGCGAGTCATTACCATCCCGATGTCCTTTAATCCACAGCACATCCGGGAAAATTTCGAGGCAGCAGATATCGAGATGTCCGAAGAAGAATTCAAAACACTGAGTGAGTTGTATTAGCCTGCCTGTTGTGTCTGTAATTAAATTGCAGACACAACAGAAGTAAATCCAAACACACGAGAAATCCGTATTTATTCATGAAAGTCGAAGCCGTCCCTCAAATTGAAATCATCGAGGAGCAGGAGGAGCAAACCGAGCTCGAGCCCCTTTACCGGGTGCTCGTTCACAACGACAACCTCACGCCCATGGATTTTGTGGTCCAAGTGCTGAAAACGATCTTTTACCAGTCCAATCCCAAGGCGTTTGAGATCATGCTGATCGCCCACATTACGGGGCTGGCGTATGTCCAAACTCTTCCCAAATCGGAAGCCGAGAAACGCATCAATAAGGCACATTTCGCCGCCGGCCTGGAGGGGTATCCTCTGCACTTCTCGATGGAACCGGAATGAGCCCGGCACCCCAAGACCTTCTCCGTTCAGGACAGAGCTCGCTGGCTTGCCCCACGGCCAAGGCTGCGAAGCTACATCCCATACCGCGCCATGACCATTGGGCAGCTATGTATGCCCTTTTGATCTGTACCTAACCTCGGAGAGGCTCTACCAGTCTGTTCATTACGGAGCTTGAACGATGCCCTCAAATGTGGAAACGCTGACACAAATCAATTTGGACGATCTCATTTCGTCTTTCGGCTGGCAGAACCGTCCCTTCCTCGCCCGTCTGCTACGGCGCACGCTGGCGACTCCTCCTCAAGCCTTCGCGCATCAAATGGCGGAATTTGATTGCGCCATCTCGACGCATGGATTGGTAGATGCTTCACGGCTTGCCATTCGAAATTATGTGGATGACATCACGGTCTTTGGCAGGGAGTGCATCCCTGACGCCGGGTTTCTGGCGCTATCCAACCATCCGGGCATGACCGACACGCTTTCGCTTTTTATTACCCTTAACCGTCCCGACTTAAGGATTATCGCCCTCGACCGTCCCTTCCTGAACGCGCTCCCAAACATGAGCAAACAGCTCGCCTACGTGACGGATGACCCCGCTTCACGCATTCGTATGGTCCGGCAACTCAGCACGCACTTGCGCAACGGCGGCGCGGCGCTCACCTTCCCGGCCGGGCACATCGAACCGGACCCGGATATTCAACCGGGTGCCGCGGAATCGTTATGCGACTGGACCGATAGCGTTGGGGTCTTTGCACGGCTGGCGCCCAACGCGGCCATATTGCCTGTCCTTGTGCGCGGCGTGGTGCGGAAGAAAACTGCAAATCATCCACTCTCCTATCTGAAGCGAACACATTCTGAACGCCAGAAACTGCTGGCCGCGCTGCAGCTGCTGGCACATGTGATGCTCAGGCAGAAGGATGTCCATGTGCGGGTGCAAATCGGGGAACCGATTTTTCCCAGTCATCTCGGCACGACAAACACAAAAGTGGTCCACCACGCGGTACTGGAAGCGATGAGACATCTGATCATGAATCCGCCAATCGGAGAAGGAGAACGCCTGTTGTGAATTCGTCCACTCCCCTTACGCCTCTTCCCCTCGGAGAAGGAGACTCCGCCCTCAGGCCCGTCCTTCCGATTCCGGAAAAAACCGGATGGCGGATCCGACCTGCTCTGCAGATTTTCGCGGTCTTTTCGGCTCTTGCTGTCCTTCTGTATTTCGCCCTGCGGAATGTGCCTCTGCATGAGATCTGGAGTACGATCCGTGGATTGCAGCTCTGGCAGATTGTGACCTTATTCGGTCTAAGCATCTTCATCTATACACTGATGACATTGCGCTGGTGGATCATCGTCCGCGCCGGGAATAGACACATCCCCTATTTCCCTTTATTGCTGGTTCGCGTTGCTGTGTTTGGCGTCAGTTACTTTACGTTCGGTCCGCATGTGGGCGGCGAACCACTGCAGGTGTTCTATCTACAGCGCAAGTACAGGCTAACATTTACACATGCAACTGCATCCGTGATCCTAGATAAGCTCCTCGAGCTGCTGGCAAATTTCTTCCTGCTCGCGGTCGGGCTCACTGCCATCCTGCAGGCGGGGATCCTTTCCACAAACGGAGCCGGTTCCTGGCTGAGTCTGAGCGGGCTTCTGCTCCTGTGTATGTGGCCGCCTGTCCATATTATCTTCCTGTACCAGCGCAAGTATCCGCTCTCCGCTCTCCTGCGCGCCATCCCATTTATCAAGAAGGATGCGCGGCCCGTGCGCTTCCTCTCGGCCTGCGAACGCCTGGCGGGCGCGTTCTGCCGCAGACATTTATCGGCTCTGATATCTGCAGCCGCCATATCCATCGTCGCAGGTATGGGCATGGTCTGCGAATTCGCGTTGATCATAGACTTTCTGGGGATTGAGTTATCCACCTGGCAGACCATCGCGGCATGGACGGTTGGCTGGCTGGCGCTGCTCGTGCCCCTACCCGGTGGATTAGGTGCACTCGAAGCCAGTGAGGTCTTCGCACTCGGGATGTTCGGTGTTCCCGCTGCCCTGGCAATTGGAGTTACACTGGTCATGCGTGGCCGCGATCTGCTGATCGGCGTGTTAGGCTTGTCACTTGCCAGCCGTGCGCTTGAAAAGCAAAAATAAGTTTTATAGTCTTGTACGGCTTTCAAACCGATTTAGAAAAGGAGTCGATCATGAATCTTACCGTTAAACATTATGGGATCATCCTGTTTGGTCTCGCCACCGCCATCCTGCATCTTTCCCTTTTCTCAACGATGGGTTTCGACCCAATCGTACTGAACGGTCTGGGTTATCTTGCCCTGCTGGGTGCCTATTTTCTGCCCATCCCCTTCTTTCAGCAAAGGCATAATTTGGTCTGGTGGGCTTTGATGGGTTATACCGTGCTTACGTTCGTCCTATGGATCATCATGGGCGATAAAAATTTCGTGCCGGGCACATCCAGCGCGACAGGCTATTACGCCAAGGCCGCTGAACTATTTCTGATGGGGTTTCTCCTGGCAGATCGACCCAAATCTTGACGAATAGTTGGTAGTGGCGACTTTAGTTGCTATTCCACTAAACGACTAAAGTCGTTACTACTTTTATGATGCAAGGTAAAATGGGGTTGGTGAAACGAAAGACCCTATACTTTACCGCGCCGCGCCAGGTTGAGATCCGCGAGGAAACTCTCCCTGCGCCCGAGGCGGATGAGGTTCTGGTGGAGACGAGCTGCTCGGCAATCAGCGCCGGGACGGAAATGCTGGTCTACCAGGGTCGCTTCCCGCGGGACCTCGAGGCTGATTCTTCCATTTCATCTCTGCGGGGCGGCTTTAACTATCCGCTGGCTTATGGATATGCCTGTGTGGGAGCAGTGCGGGAAACAGGCACCAAAGTAGACACGTCGTGGCATGGCAAGCTTGTGTTTGCCTTTCAGCCTCATACCTCCCACTTCATCACCACACCTGACGCCCTATTCCCCATCCCTCCTTCTCTTTCCCCAGAGTCTGCTTGTTTTCTTCCCAACATGGAGACCGCCATCAATCTTGTACAGGACGGCGCGCCGATCTTTGGCGAACGCGTCCTTGTGCTCGGGCAGGGAATTGTCGGACTGTTGACGGCTTCTCTGCTGAGCGAGTTTCCCCTGGAGGAGTTGGTCACAGCGGATTGCTATGCGCTGCGATGTGATTCATCACCCGTCGATCGGCACCTGTCGCTTGATCCTCATGCACCGGGTTTTCGCCAGGAGGCCGGAGGACTTCTCAAACAGGGCGCCGATCTGACCTTTGAATTGAGCGGCAATCCAACAGCTCTGAATGATGCGATTGCTCTGACCGCGTTCAGCGGACGGATCGTCATTGGTTCATGGTATGGGGAAAAGCCCGCCGAAATTGATCTGGGAGGCAAGTTCCATCGTTCGCGCATCAAGCTGATCGCCTCCCAGGTGAGCACCATTGCCCCGGAACTGGAAGGGCGCTGGGATAAGGCACGCCGTTTCGACGCAGCCTGGAAAGCGCTCGAACGCATCAAACCCGAGAGATGGATCACGCACCGTTTCTCCATTGACGAGGCGGCAAAGGCATATCGCTTGTTGAACGAGAGTCCGCAAGAAACGCTTCAGGTTTTGCTTACTTACCGATAAAAGGCAATTTGTGAAACCGCCCGCTGGTTTTTGGAAAAGGACAAGCGCTTTCGCTTTGGATTACATTCTTATCCTGGGCTACCTGCTTGGACTTGTCGCAGTGTCGTGGCTTGCCGGTACATGGTTCAATGCAAACCAGGGGCTGTTTGCGGTTCGGATCCGGGCACAGCTCGTTGCTTTTATGCTCGTCACACTGCCTGTGACTCTCTATTTTGCCTTTTTCGAATCATCAGCGAGGCAGGGCACCTGGGGAAAGCAGCGTTTGAAAATAAAGGTCGCGGACCGCTTTGGAAAGCGGGTCACGCTTTGGAGAGCTTTTGGTCGTACCCTGCTGAAATTCGTTCCCTGGGAAATCTCGCATACACTGATCTGGCAGATCTACTTTTCACCTCAAACCGAGGTTGTCTGGGTCAGTTACGGGTTTGCCCTCGTCTATTTGTTAATTGGGCTGAACGTTATCAGCCTGGTCATGACCAGGACACGCCAAACCCTTTATGATCTACTCACGCAAACCTATGTCATTACTGCCAACTAATGCAGGACCAGCCTTGAAATTTCACTACACCGACCTCGAAGATTGTCATAGCGCGAAAGGGGTCGTGATCGTGATCGACGTCCTGCGCGCCTTTTCCACCGCGGCCTACGCCTTCTCACGCGGAGCAAAGGAAATCCTGCTCGTCAGCACCGTGGACGAAGCCTTAGCCTTCAAATCGACGATCCCCAACGCAAAAGCAATGGGCGAGGTGGGCGGTCTGCGTCCGGAGGGGTTTGACTTTGGCAACTCTCCCACCTATATCAACGATGCAGATCTTTCCGACCTCACCATGATCCACCGGACCAGTGCCGGGACGCAGGGCGTGGTGCGCAGCCAGGGCGCAGAGATGATGGTGGCGTCCAGTTTCGTGGTGGCAAAAGCAACGGCACAATATGTATTGGATCTGGCGGTGCCCGAAGTTACATTCGTGATCACAGGCAGATCCTATAATGGCGGAGATGAAGATATCGCCTGCGCCGAATATCTGGAAGCGCTGTTGCAAGGCAGCCAGCCAGATATGAATCCATTTATCAGACGTGTCATGCAATCCAGGGATGCCTTCCCTCACCTCGACCCGGCGCAAAGAGAGTTCCCGTTATCGGATCTGGACTTTTGTACCCAAATCGATAAATTTGATTTCGCCATGCCTATCAGGCGTGAAGAGGGGAAATTCATCATGCGCGCTCTTAGAACGATCTGAATGAGCGTCTTTAACGCCATGCCTCACCGCGGAACTTGACACCTGATGTTTGAAACAGGAGCACCCCTATGTATACTCTCAGCGTAAAGCGGGACTTCATCGCCCGGCATTTCCTCATCGGCGGAGACTGGGGAACGGAGAATTTTCCCAACTCACATCATTATGTCCTCGAATTGCAGATGTCTGGCGGCGAGCTCGATGGACACGGCTACCTGGTGGATATTGTAGAGGTGGAAACACATTTGGATGAGCTTGTGAACTATTACAAGGAGCAAATGCTCAACGAGAAGCCCGAGTTCGATGGTCTGAACCCGTCTATTGAGCAGTTTGCTCGCATTCTAGCCACGTCGCTGAGTGAACGGATCAAGGCGGGCAATATCAGCCTGCTCAAAGTAGTACTCTGGGAAAATGAGTATGCGTGGGCGTCCTACGAACTGAAACGTTAGCCGGTCGCAAGGCTACACATGCGTATTGGATTGATCATCTACGGCTCGCTCGATACCTTGAGCGGCGGGTACTTATACGACCGTAAATTGGTCGATTTCCTTCGAGCACAGGGTGACACCGTAGAGATCATTTCACTGCCCTGGCGAAATTACGCCGCGCATTTGCTAGACAACATTCGCTTCAGGCTGCCTGAATCAGATGTCGTTGTAAGCAGCGCGCTCTCCCCGACAACTGCGGAGCGGGCCGCTGGCAGGCAATCTCCTGCCAATAAAAGATTCGACATCCTTATTCAAGACGAACTCAACCACCCATCTCTGATCTTTGCCAATCGAGGCAGGCATCCGTATCCAATCATTTCACTGGTCCATCACCTGCGCTGCTCAGAGCTGCGACCGAAATGGCAGAATGCATTTTATGCCCGGGTGGAGAAGAAATATCTTCAATCGGTTGACGGGTTTATTTTCAATTCGAAGACCACTGAAAGCGTGGTTCGTGAATTGCTGGACGATGAAAGACCTTTTGTCCTCGCTTACCCGCCCACAGATCGATTCGGAGATCCCATCTCGAAAAAGCAAATCATCGAACGGGCAAAGGCAGATGAATTCCGAATCTTATTTTTGGGAAACGTCATACACCGAAAAGGATTGCATACATTATTACAGGCTGTCAGCCTTCAACGACCGGGAATTCAGCTGGATGTAATCGGGTCTTTAACTTCCGACCCCGCGTATGTACAACAAATGCAGGAAGACATCACCAACGATCATCTTTCCCCCTTCGTCTTCCTTCACGGTCCCCTGGACAAAGAACCGCTTATCCAAAGGCTCAGGCAGGCCCACGTCCTCGTCGTCCCTTCCAGCTACGAAGGCTTCGGGATCGTCTATCTCGAAGGGATGTGTTTCGGCCTGCCCGCAATTGGGACGACGGCGGGTGCCGCAAATGAAATCATCAGCGATGGTATGGATGGCTTCCTGATCCAGCCCGAAAACGCCGACGAATTGGCAGGCAAACTGAAAGTTTTAAGTGAAAATCGGGAGATGCTCATCCAGATGAGCCTGGCCGCGCGGGATCGCTATCTGCGCCAGCCAAAATGGGAAGAAACGGCAGGTCGAATCCGTGAGTTTCTGCTGAAACGACTCGATGAGTTTTCCGTATAATGATTACTATGAATACGATTTATACGTATCAGATCGAAGGGATTGCCCTGCAGACTGGCGATATCATCTGCACCATGAACGGCAAGCCGGATATCCTGCCCGGTGAGTTTTGGCGGTTCGTGGGCCGGCTCGTGCCCGGTGACGTGGACCACGTGGCGATCTACGTCGGCCCGAACGGCCGCTGCATCGAGGCAGGCGCGCACGGTGTGATCAAGTTCACGGTCTTCGAGGGGCAATGGAACACCGAGCGTATGGCGCGCCGCCGCGGGCTTTTGTTCGATACGTTTTATGGGGTCGTCTCTCCCATCGATGGCCTGGGAGTTTCGGACGAGGAAGAACATGAAATGCGCAGAGCGGTTGCGGAGTATTGTCTCGCACAGGTCGGTAAGCCCTATAACTTAAACTTTCTCAGCGCAGAAACCGAGGATGCCTTCTACTGCAGCCAGCTGGCATATAAGGCATATCAGAAAATCGGGATCGACCTGAATACCGGCCTGGTGATGGAACAGCTCCCGGGCACGAATGCCATTGTTTACCCACAGGAGATTTGGGTTGGATTCAGTCACCGTGCGGCGGAGCGCCCACAGCCGCAAGTGAAAAGCAGCCAATTGGCAGCAAACCCGTCTCCGTAAGAGACGGGTTTTGTTATGTCCTGTTCATAGCTTGGCCGCCGTCACCGGCGCCGGTTATGTTATAGTAAGCCGCAACCAATCACCGCAACGGGACATCCATGAAACAACTCACAGGGATTTTGCTGATCGCGGTCTCGGCCGCATCGTTCGGTACTCTTGCTATATTCGGACGCTTCCTGTACGCCGATGGGCTGGATACCTTCACTATGTTATTCCTGCGCTTCGGCATTGCCGCAGTCTTTATGGCAGTTATCCTTTTCGTGCGCAGGGAAATATTTCCGCGAGGGAAAATCTTGCTGCAGCTCATTGGCATGGGCGCGCTGGGCTACGTGGGGCAATCCTTCTCTTATCTCACCGCGATCCGGTACGCTTCTGCAGGCCTGGTCGCTTTGCTGTTGTATCTATACCCCATCTTTGTGCTCATGCTCTCCGTGATCGTTTTACGTGAGAGGGTAACGTGGATGAAGGTCATCGCTCTGATGCTTGCTCTGATGGGCACCGCTCTCACGGTTGACCCGGCTGGCGGGCAAGTCCAGGGCATCCTGCTCGCCATCTGTGCTGCGTTGATCTATTCTGTCTACATCATCGTCGGGACGAATGTGATGAAGCACGTATCCCCTGTGCAGTCCTCAGTGGTAATCTTTGCCTCGGCCAGCGCAGTCTACGGGACTCTGATGGCGGTCAATGGCGTTCACCTGCCTGCTTCGGGCAGCGGCTGGGTCGGGATTGCGGGGATTGTCTTGATCGCAACCGTGATCCCCGTTGCCACATTCCTGGCGGGCCTGGAACGGATCGGTCCCACCAACGCGGCGATGCTTTCCACGCTGGAGCCGGTAGTCACAGTATTACTTGCCGCATGGATCTTCGAGGAACGATTAAAACCAATCGTTTTGCTGGGTGGAGTATTCATTCTGGTGGCTTTGATTTTGTTGACGAGCGGCGAATGGGAGAAGAAGCCGGCACTTAAAAACTCGTTGATTGAGTAGCCTTGCAGACTACTTGGGAGTGCCTAATTTCGAGGACACAACGTATATGTCACCCTGAACGACACTTGCGCCGGAACGCAGTGCAGGTGAGTGAAGGGTCTCCAGCGATTTTGAGCCTTTCGGCTCAAAATCGCTGGGATTCTTCGCTCCCTGCGGTCGCTCACACCGTGCCGGCACTTGCACCGAACGCAAGTACAGGTGTGTCCTTCGGTAGAATGACATTATGTTTTAGAGGTTGGACGCTCCCAACTACTTAATCAGCGGAATAAGGGCGAATTGTAGTGTATAATTCCCCTACGATTAAATCTATATCAGCAGTCCACCGCTGTTTTCGCTTTTGAGTACGACGCTCAATTCCCCTTAAACATCTACAAGACTTCTGAAGACAAGGAACAGTTTTGAATTTCGAACAATTTAATTTGGATTCCCGCCTGATGCAGGGGATCAAGTACGCGGGCTATGAAACCGCGACGCCCATTCAGGAAGCGGCAATCCCTGCTGCCCTGCGTGGACGTGACATCATCGGTACGGCGCAGACAGGGACCGGCAAGACCGCCGCATTTGTATTGCCCATTCTCAACAAATTGCTTGACGGACCGCGCGGGATGCCGCGCGCCCTCATCGTCACCCCGACGCGTGAGCTCGCCGAGCAGATCTATCAGGTTGTGCGCGCCTTGTCCGCAGGGACCAAGCTCCGAAGCACAACCGTCTATGGAGGCGTCACAGCCAGCCGCCAGATCAAAGCCTTAAAAGAGGGCGTTGAAATTTTGGTGGCAACTCCCGGGCGCCTGCTCGATCTCGTCCAACAGCGTCACGCAAACCTGGAGCGCATCGAAATCTTGGTGCTTGATGAAGCCGACCGGATGTTCGACATGGGCTTCCTGCCGGATGTAAAACGCATTATTAGGGCTGTGCCCACAGCGCGCCAAACCATGCTCTTTTCTGCCACATTCCCCGCGGAAGTTGAACAACTCGCAGCGCAATCGCTCAAAGAGCCTCAGCGCATTACTATGGGTCTGAGCCGTCCCGCACATACAGTGACGCACGCGCTCTATCCCGTACCCGCCCATCTAAAATCCGCGCTGCTGCTAAAACTCCTCAAACAGACCGCAACGGAATCGGTTCTGGTATTCACACGCACCAAGCACCGCGCCGATAAGATCGCCCGCCAGATTGCCCATGCAGGATTCCGCGTGACGAGCCTGCATAGCAACCGCACACAGGGACAGCGCGAGCAGGCGCTGCGTGGTTTCAAGAGCGGACACTTCCCCATCATGGTTGCCACCGACATCGCGGCCCGCGGCCTCGACGTTGAGAATATCTCGCATGTCATCAACTTCGACATGCCCGACACAGCAGATGCCTACATCCACCGCATCGGGCGCACTGGACGGGCACAGCGCACCGGCGACGCGTTTACGCTTGTCACTCCCGAAGACAACGATATGATCCGGGCCCTCGAACGCATCATGGGAGGTCAAATTAGACGTGAACTTCTTCCGGATTTTGACTATACGATCCCTGCACCACCGAGGTCTGCCTCCGATCGAGGCAGTGGAATTCGCCCTCCGCGCCCGGCTCCCACACCGACACGCCACGCCCGCAATCGCCTTGCACCTCGGCGCAGAAAATAACGCTATAGCACAATGAAAACCGCTTCATTTCAGGAAGCGGTTTTTTTGTATCCTTTTGCATCCTGAGTATTATTGATTTTTATCGACTTTTCCTGTAAAGTAGAACTGTCAGTCAACCTATTCCACACAAGGAGAAACATCGCCAAAAGTCCCCAAATCCCCCACCCGATCCCGACCAACTGAATGAGGAGAATATGTAATGAAGAGTATGATTTTGACACTGGCACGGTTCATGATCCTAGGAGTTTTGATGTTAAGCACAGTTTCTTCCGTATCTGCCAGAGGACATACAGGCGAGTACCAGACAGGCTTTATCCGTTGGCGTGCCGCAGAGGGTGGCTTTGGCGACTGGACGTTGAATGGGGTCACGCGCAACGTCGACACAGGCGCACTCGAATTCGACGCAGGGACAGCCAGCGCTGGTACTGACCCCTACGTGGCAGGATCCTACAACGGCGGCAAATATTATAATGGCGGCTCGTTCTTTGTCGGGGAAGCCACGAGTCCAGAGATCACGACGGCATTCAACTATAAGGAGGCTATTGCCTCCTGGAACGCCTCTACCCCCGCCGGTTCGTGGGTGGAGATCCAGTTCCGCGCCCAATACACTGGTGCGCGCTGGAGCAAGTGGTACGTGCTCGGCATCTGGGCCGCGGATGATTCCACGATCAGGCGTCATTCCGTGCAGTCGCAGGGAGACTCGGATGGGTTTGTCGCGGTGGATACCTTTGTGTCCTCAAACAAGAAGCAGACCACCAATAAATTCCAGCTCAAACTCCGTTTATTTAGCGCGGATGGCGTTGCAACGCCCAGAGTCCAAAATGCTTCCGTTGCCTATTCGACTACGGCCCCGAAATCGGCGGGTGTTTCTGCAGGCAACCGTGCTCTATGGGATACATTGATCGATGTACCAGAATGTTCGCAGATGGTTTACCCCGACGGGGGTGAAGTCTGGTGCAGCCCAACGTCCACGTCGATGGTGCTGGCGTATCTGGATGGCTACACAGGTCCATGCGAACCACGCGTCCGCGCTTCCGTCGCGGGCGTCTTTGATTGGATCTATGACGGTCACGGCAACTGGCCGTTCAACACGGCCTATGCAGCCACAAAGGGCTACGAAGGCTATGTTGCACGCTTTACCAGCCTTGCCCCGGCCGAGGAATATGTGGCAGCAGGAGTGCCTGTGATTATGTCCATTGCCTGGCGCAAAGGCGATTTGACCGGCGCCGACATCGAATCTACGAACGGGCATCTGCTTGTCCTGGTTGGATTCGACGGTTTGGGCAATCCGATCGTCAACGATCCTGCATCCCCGGATGACGCGAGCGTCCAAAAGACGTATCTACGCTCTGAGTTTGAACCGCTCTGGCTGGAGGCCTCCGGTGGAACTGTGTATTTGATCTACCCGCCGACAGCAACAGTGCCCTCCATTCCCTAAAGTCACACATGACCCATCCCCAAATTAAGCTTTCGAGCTTTTAGCCGCGAATTTCACGAATTTGCACGAAATAAGCCGATCCTCTGGAATGGATCGGCTTTTCGTTTTGCTCCTGTCAGAGCCATCCATCCAAAATCTGTGACAATCTGTGTAATCGGTGGCTGATTCCTTAAGTCTGGGTCAATCATGTTTTTTTCTATATCTTTTTCCACTGTTAGGAGAAACCCTACTTCTCCGGGGATATTCCTGATTTCTTTTGCTCACCGCAGCGGTTATAGTAATTTTGGGACTACCGAAATCTCTTGGGATCGTAAGCTTACGGAGTAGAAACTGAAAGAAGGAGAGATGACGCCCTTCAAAGACCGTAGGGATGCGGGCATAAAACTGGCAAACAAGTTATCGGCGTATGCGAGAGGACAAAATATGCTGATCCTGGCTTTGCCGCGTGGTGGCGTGCCGGTCGCCTATGAAGTCGCGCTCGCTCTCAATATTCCTTTGGATATTTTTATAGTCCGGAAACTGGGATTGCCCGGACGGGAGGAATTAGCGATCGGCGCGATTGCATCCGGTGGAGTTCGCGTACTGAACAGCGACATCATTCGTATGTTGAGCGTCCCCGATGAAGTGATCAATTTTGTAGCGAAGAGGGAATTACAGGAGCTCCAGCGGCGAGAGAGACGGTATCGAGGCAATCGCCCCTTCCCGGAAGTGCGCGATCGTACGGTCATCCTGATCGATGATGGGCTCGCCACGGGTGCAAGCATGCGCGCTGCAGTTGCCGGATTGCGCACCCGGCAGCCTGCCCGGATCATTATCGCGGTGCCCGCGGCAGCCGCTGAAATATGCGATGCGTTCCGCTCGGACGTGGAGGCGGTGGTCTGCGTGATGACACCTGAGCCGTTCTATGGAGTCAGTCGCTGGTATGAGGATTTCTCCCAGATCACGGATGAAGAAGTCCGGACCCTGTTGGAAGAAGCGAATCGTCAAGTATTATATGGTTGAACTGCCTTAGGAAGAGGTAACATGAATAGAACAAACACAGAAAACCGATATGTTCAGATCTTGACTACGGGTGTTCGGCTGGAGGGAATCGTGAGCATCCCGGAAGATGCAAGAGGACTTGTTGTTTTTGTGCATGGCAGCGGCAGCAGCCGCCATAGCCCGCGCAACCAGTATGTCGCGCAAACGCTACAGGCGGGTGGTCTGGCAACCCTGCTCTTTGATCTCCTGACGGCCTATGAAGAAGAGAGCGATATGCAAACGCGCTATCTCCGCTTCGATATCAACCTGCTCGCCAGGAGAACGGCCGGCGTCCTGGAATGGCTGGATCTTCAGCCCTTTGCCTATGGGATGAACAAGGGCCTGTTTGGTTCGAGCACCGGAGCAGCTGCGGCGCTAATGGCTGCCGCCGAGCTCACCGATCAAGTGGATGCCGTGGTCTCGCGCGGCGGTCGGCCCGACCTGGCAGGAGCCGCGCTGCGGGATGTGGAAGCGTCGACCCTTTTAATCGTCGGCGGCAGCGACGATGTCGTGATCGAGTTGAATGAGCAGGCACGTCAGCATATGCCTGCCGATACAGAAAAGAAGCTGGTTGTCGTGCCCGGTGCCTCTCACCTCTTTGAAGAGCCTGGTGCTCTGGAAGAAGCCGCACGTCTGGCGCGGGATTGGTTCCAGGTCCATTTGATTGGCGAAAGGATTCATGAATAGTAGGAATTAGTAAACGGCAAAAATTCGCCCGCCTCTCTGCCATGGGAGGCGGGTTTTGTTTTGCAGAGAGTATAATTTTTGGCACTATTTCGAGGTACATACTCATGACCAAATTAATTCTTGCAACAGAACAGGGGATTGTCGTCTGCGAACGAAAAGACATTGGCTGGCAGGAATCACTTCGTGGACTCACAAATCAGAATATCACCAGCATCACAGTTCGTGAGGACACAGTCCTTGCCGGGACGGCAAAAGGCGTTTTTCGCTCAGAGGATGAGGGGAAAACCTGGCGAGAAGCTAGCACTGGCCTGACGGCGCATCACATCCGCTGGCTGGCTTTTCCCCCAGATCCTTTGGGTCTCGTATTTGCAGGTACAGAACCCGCTAATATATTCATATCTCAGGATGGAGGCAACTCCTGGCGCCTCTGCCCGGAAGTCGCAAAACTGCGCGATCAATTCAAGTGGTCACTCCCCTATTCGCCAGAAGCGGGATGTGTGCGCGGGTTCGCATTTCATGGAAAACGTATGTACGCCGCAGTGGAAGTCGGCGGAGTACTGGTTTCGGAGGATAACGGCGAGACATGGCAGCTCGCTGAGGGAAGCGATGGGAAGCCGAACCTCTCTGGTCCGCCCGAGCCGTTTGTATATCCCGATGTCCACTCGCTCGAGGTTCATCCAACCTCCCAGGATCTCGTCTACGCGCCAACGGGCGGCGGGTTCTATCGCTCAAGCGATGGCGGCAAAACCTGGCAGCTTTTCTATGACTGCTACTGCCGCGCCGTCTGGGTCGACCCGCAGGATCCAGATCATATGATTTTGGGACCTGCCGATGGCGTCGATCGCAACGGTCGCATCGAGGAATCGAAAGACGGCGGAAAAAGCTGGTCCATGGCGTCGAATGGACTCCAGGTCCCGTGGCGGCGCGGCATGGTGGAACGATTCTTTCAGGCAGGCGAGGAATTGTTTGCCGTCTTATCAACTGGCGAAGTGCTCGGTGCTGCACTTTCTACCCTGGAATGGAAACGTATTCTTCCAAACATCGACGATGTAAATGCTCTAACGGTCTGGTCTTGACAAGGAGAATAGTATGACACGGGTTGCTGTGATCTCTGATATGCATGGGAATGATCTCGCCTTTGAGAAGGTGGAAATTGATCTACAGGGACAAGGGATCGATCAGATCGTCTGCCTCGGAGATGCGATCCAGGGTGGACCACAGCCCGCGCAAGTCGTTCAACGGCTGCACCGGTTGGATTGTCCCGTCGTGATGGGGAATGCAGACGCCTGGTTACTCAGCGGCAAAGAAACCGCCGACGAGGGAATTCCGCCCGAGCGGCTCAAGAAGATGGGAGAAATTCGGCTCTGGTCCCTCTCACAGCTCACCGAAGATGATATGGACTTCATCTCCAGATTTCAACCAACCATCACGATCAGGCTGGAAGAGGGGCTCGACCTGCTGTGCTTTCACGGCTCTCCCACTTCCTTTGATGAAATTATTCTGCCTGCCATACCCGAGGAAGAATTTCAAGAGATTCTCGCTCCCTATGCCGGCAGGATACTGACAGGTGGGCATACCCATGCCCAGCAGATCCGGCGGCTTGGAGATCTTTTCTTCTTGAATCCAGGAAGTGTCGGGTTTGCATACAGTCACCATCAACCAGACGGGCACTTCCTTGCCGATCCCTGGGCAGAATATGCGATCCTGACGGCTGAGAACGGGCAGGTAGGTGTGGAGTTCCGCCGTCTTCCGTTTGACGCAGGAGAAATGATCCGCATCTATCGCGAAAGCGGTCGTCCATTTTCCGAGGATGCGATCGCACAATATCAACGATAAAGCCTGGAATCAAAAGAGTCCCGCGTTTCGCGGGACTCTTTTTCGTCTAAAAGACTAGTTGCTCATTGTGACGTTGGACGCCTGCGGACCCTTCGGTCCCTGTTCAACATTGAACTCGACCTTTTGGCCTTCCTGCAGGTTGCGGAAACCCTCGCCTTGAATGGCGGAGAAATGGACGAAAACGTCCTTTCCACCTTCGCGCTCGATAAAGCCGAAGCCCTTGTCACCATTGAACCACTTGACCGTACCAGTTATACGTTCAGACATTGTATTTGCCTCCTTTGGCAATTGTAAAATTAGGTATTCTGTTCGTT
>Ga0114129_10006819_pt1 | contig 16222 bp, 9 predicted proteins | sample RhiMetdeltSRZDD1_FD_80071 | JGI IMG/M metagenome (GOLD analysis project Ga0114129, IMG submission 80071) | Populus rhizosphere microbial communities from Tennessee, USA - Rhizosphere MetaG P. deltoides SRZDD1 (version 2) (version 2) | ecosystem: Host-associated > Plants > Roots > Rhizosphere >... | reverse complement strand
CTGCGAGTCGACCGCGAGGGCGTAGCACAAGTCTCCGCCACCGCCCCCGATGAATGCGGAGTAGATGACAGGCGTGTAGCTCGAGGCGCTGGTCGACAGGGGCCCGAGCTTGGTGACGTGGCAATTGGCGTTGCCGTAGGCACCGCCCAGCCAACCGGTGGGCGACAGGGGGACGGGGTTTCGCACACGATCGGCATACGGCGTTTGTGCGACCGTGTAGTTCCCGCTCAGGTACACGGACCCGGCGGCGTCGATGGCGAGGCCAACGAGGGCGTCGTAGGCGCCTCCGCCATTGAGGATCACCACCGCCTCGAGATCCTGCCCATCGAGGCTCAGCCTCAGCACGTAGGGACCGACGTTCGAAACGTAATCCTGGTTGACTCGCGATGGCGCCCTGCCCAACAGCAACGCGTCTGGTGAGTAGTGGGCACCCGCCACATACACCTTTCCGCCATGAAGTCGTACGGCGGAGGGCGATGACCCGCTCTGGACGTTTCCCGACACGTAGGTGGAGAACTCCAACTGCGAACCCTCGGCGTCCACGCGAGCCAGGAAGCCGCCATAGCTATTCGGCGACTGCGTCGGCATCAGCGCGTTGACGACCGGAAACTGCCCCCACTGGGTCGTCCCGACGACGTAGACGGATCCCGCGTCATCGACAGCCAGCGCAACGCCACGGTCCTTGCCGCCGCCCCCGAGATACGTCGAGTACAGGATGCCTGTGCCGGTACGATTGAGCTTCGTGACGAAGGCGTCATCGTCGCCTGCCCGTACCGTTTGTATCGGCGTATCGACCGGGTAGTCGCTGGAAGTCGTCGCGCCTGTGATGTAGGCGTACCCCTGGCTGTCCACGGCCACGCCATACGCTCCATCGGTGCCGGCGCCGCCGATCAACGTCGAATAGGTGAGCACCGGGTCGATGACGAGAGTGCGTCCGCGATCGTAGCGTTCGACGCGCAACGAGACTGTCTTGTCCTCGGCCACGGCGTAAGCCACCTTTACGGGCTCCCTACCCGACGCGCCCATCTGGTAGCCCACGGGCTCGTGCTGCAACACGTCGCCGGTGGGCGTCGAAATAACGAGGTCGCCGTGCTCATTCACGCGCACAGCGGACGCGCCCTCGAAGGTCATACGTACCGCCTTGGGATCCGCGTGGGGGTGCACCTCGATGTCGTACTCGAGACGCCGCTGGTTTCCGTAGAAGACGGCGTCGATACCGTCGTACACCTGTTCGTAACGAACGCGGCCGAAGTGAGGCACACCGCTCTTCCACCGTGAACTGTCGTTGCCGATGAAGTAGTGGCTCTTGCCCCCGGTGGGTTCCTCGGCCTTCGGCTCGGGCAAGCGAGCGCCTTTGAGCCGCAAGCCGAGCGTGTCCGGGCCAAGGCGAACGTCTGGACCGGAGCGGCCGAGCAGCACCGTATATCCGGCGCCGCGAGCGACGAACTTCGCGTCTGCCGATGTCTGGCCGACGTTCGGCTCGAACACCATCGGCAGCATGCCGAGCTTGTCCGACGAAGGTGGGGCGGTATCGGCTGCGCTGGCCATGCGCGTGTTCGGCGCAGGCGCATCGAGCGAGGCCGTCTGTACACCCGAGAAGTTCAAGATGAGGGGGTCGACGTACAACTCGGCCTGCTGCGTGGCGGCGAGCGGGCGCGCTTGCAAGAGGTCGATCCACGCCGAACCCGGGAGGTCCCAACCGGTGGCCACGAACGCCTGGATCGGCTGAGTGCCCGGAACGGCGTTCGTGGTCGAGAAGCGCGGTGTGCCGTCGACGATGGCGTCGATGCGTCCGTTGCGATAGCGCACTTTCACGTCGTAGAAGCGGTTCGACTCCGCGTTGTCGACGATGCGCTTATAGATATTCGGGCCGTACTGCACATAGATGATGCCGCCCGCCATGCGGATGGCGCCGAACGTGCGTCCGGTCTTGCCCCAGGCGTTGCCCGACGTGTAGAACTCGAGCTTGCCGACCTGCTTCTGGTCCTGCGGCAGGTCGCCGAGCCGCACGTGCATCGAGATCTCGGTGCGGTCGATCGCGTGATCGGGCACGTTGACCTGATCGTTGGAGACCTCGCCGGCCGGCGGATCCAGGATGAAGGCATTGCCGACGCCGCGCGGATCGGCATCGACCTGGCCGAAGGCGACAGCGTCGTTCGAGAACCATCCGCCCTGGTTGTGGATACTGCCGCGCGTGAGGCCGTCGAAGGGCTCGCAGTACCACGCGTCGGGTGCGCACGTGGCGCCGGCGGGCGGCTCGACGACGAAGGTCACCACAATGCTCTTAGGACTACCGGCCACGCCGTCGGCGATGACACCGACTGTGGCCTGGTATGTGCCCGCGGTGAGACCCGTGCCGTCTACCGAAACTGTCAGCGCACCCGGCGTCGTACCCGTCGCGGGCGCCACCTGCAGCCACGGCGCCGAGACAGTCGTCCTCCAGGAGACTGACGTGTAGGGATACAGGACGGTCACAGCCTGCGGACCGGGATTCGCGCGGCCCTCTACCATGCTGAAGCGCAGGCTCGTGGGCGCCACCGTCAAGGCGGCGGTCGCGAGTACGTGCAACGTCACGGCGACGGTGCGCGGGCTACCGACCGCGTTCGGCGCAGTGACGGTAATGGTTGCGGAGTACGTCCCCGCCGCGAGACCGGCATGATTGACGGACACGGTGATATTGCCCGGCGTCGCCCCACTCGTGGGAGCGATGCTGAGCCAATTGGCCGTCTTGCTCGCCGTCCAGGCCACGCCTGCCTCGTTGGCCGTCGTTACGGCCAGCAACTGCGGCGCCGGCGTGGGGCTGGGCGCGACAACGGCGATGAACGACATCACTTCGGGAGCGACTGCCAGCACCGGCGGCTTCAGCGCGGCGATGAGGCGAGTGCCGGCGTACACGTAATCGCGCACGACCTCGATGGACGTGCCCGGCGCCTTCTTGAATTCGGTCAGGATCTGGTTGCCGGGTCCGTGCACGTAGTAGCGCAGCGTGCCGTCCGTCTCCAGCTTGAGCTTGCGCAGGTTGTCGCTGTCGTATCGATAGGTCGTGGCGGCACCGTTCACCGTCGCCACCTCGACCTGGTTCTCCGGCGTATAGCTGAACGTCGCGCCGTTGCTGGTCTTCGTGTTGCCGTTCCAATCGTAGGCATACGTGTTCGGCTCGCTGCCCGAAGAGTTGGCGAGGCGATTCTTCGTGGGGTAGGCGTAGTTGGTGACCGCGCTGCCGATCTGCTTTATCGTGCGATTGCCGATGGCGTCGTAGTCGAACGTGCCGCTGCCCCACGGTCCGTTGGCTACATTCAGGCGGTCGAGCGAGTCGTAGCCGAACGTCTGGTTCATCCCTGCCCGCGCATCGGTGATGCCCATGACGTTGCCGACGCGGTCGTACGTGTAGCCGAGCTGCAGAAGACCCCCCGCATTCAGCGTGTCCACGCGATAGCGCTGGTCGTACGTGAGGCTGTGCGTCAGACCGTTCCCGGCCACATACGACGTCAACGCGCCCGACGGGTGATAGCTGAATACATTGGCATAAACAGCCGGCGTCGGTGCCGCATTGTCGACCTGGGTGATCTGGTTCGCATTGTCGTAGTCGTAGTCGACCTTGCGCGTCGTGCCCAGCGGGTAAGTCATGGTCTTCAGGTTGTCGTTGACATCGTACGTATAGCTCGTGGTGAAGGCCTGCCCAGCGATGGTGTCGATTCGTGCGGGCAGCCGGTTCGCCCCATCGTAGGGACCCAGCGCCGTCTGCACGTGGCTGTTCGACACCGCCGTCCGGTTGTCGGATTGGTCGTATTGGATGGTCGTGTCGTATGCCGTACCGGGTCGGTCGACGAACATCAGCCGGTTCATCGCGTCGTACGTGAACGTCGTCGTACCCATCCCGTCGATTCGCGTTCTCAAGCTGCCGTTGTCGTAGTAGGTGTACGTGACGTTGCCGTCGTTCTCGGGCTGCTGCTCGGTCTCGAGCTGCGCCTTGGTGTTGTACGTCCAGGTGCGATCGGCACCGACAGGCGCGTCGACGCGCGTGAGGCTGCCGAGCACGTCGTACTCGTAGGATGTCGTCTGCGTGTTCGGCTCCTGCACCGACGAGAGCACGCTGGACCCAGGGTCGCCGTATGCGGACCACGTCTGGACGGTCGGGCGTCCTTCTTCGTCGGTGATCGTGACTTGATTCGCCGAGTAGGCGTAGCCGACGGTTGATATCGCCCCGCCCGCCTGCGGCGGGGGGTTCTGCTTCTGCAGCACACGGCCGAGACCGTCGTAGACGAAAGTGCTGCCGATGTTGAGCGTGGTGTACGGATAGCTCTCGTAGGCCTTGCGGTCACACGCGTCGTAGTTCGTATCGGTGAGGACGGTCGTGACGCCGGCCGCCAGTCGCTCCGTAGAGGAGACACGACCGTAACCGTCCAGGTTGCTTCGAACCGTCAAGGCGCCTCGCGTGACGTCCGTGCGGGTCCAGACTCCAAGGCCGTCCTTGAAGTAGGTCGTCGCCGTGAAGTTGCCGACCGGCGGCGTCACGCGAGTCGGCCTGAAGAGGGTGTCGTACAGGAAGCTGGTCGTAAAACCGCGCCGCGTCTCGGACGCGATCGTACCGTTGGAGTTGACGACGCGCGTAATGAGGTCGGTAGGATACGTGGCCGTGCGGACCGTCTTCGGCACACCCCAGTCGTACGTGAATGTAGTCGTGTTCCCTACGCCGTCGGTCACCGTCGCGACGTTGCCCTTCGCATCGCGGGTGAGGGTCGTGACGATACCGTAGACGTTCTTGCTCGTCATGAAGCCGGTAGCCGACTCATAGCCGTACGACGTCTGGAATGCCGTTCCCACCGGAATCGTCGTGCCGGGCGCGAGGGCCTGCAGTGTCTCAGATGCGACCTTGTCGACGATGTAGCCTGTAAATCCATACGCGAAGTCGCGCGTCGACTTCCGGCTGAGCTGGCCGGCCTCGATCGTCACTTCCGGCCGTCCGTAGTCGTTGAACGTCAGGAACGTGGCGTCCGGGCGATATGCATGCGTCGTCGTGTAGCTCACGTCGGGTGCGCCCGTCGAAGAACGCGTGGTCGCCTGAGACTCGACGAGCGGGACGTAGGTCTGAGGGTCGATCCACGACCCCATGGCCTGCGCCTGGGGCGAAATGGCATCCGAGGCTCGCCAGGTTGTAGTGGCAGTCTCACTCTCGCCGCCGGTGCCAGCGACGACCTTCGTGCTCTGGAGACCGATCCGCCAGAAGGGCTCCGTTCCGCTCAGGTTGCCAATACCCAGGAACGTGTACGTGGTCGTGGAGCACGGCGACGTCACCACCGACTGGTTCTGAAGCGACCCGAACGAGTAGGTGTAGTTCCAGGTGCCCGGCGGAATGTCGCGGCCGCCCGTCGTGCGCTGGACAACGGCGCGCGAGAGTGTGTCGCCATCGACGGACGTCGGGCCCAGGCGGAAGATCTGGTCGGCGTAGGTGTAGTCGATCCAGCCGCCGAGCGGCGTCGTCAGGCGCGTGATCTCGCCGCTCACCGGGTTGTGCGTGAAGCTCCAGACGAGACCCTCGGGGGCCGTGACCGCGGTCAACCATCGGTAGGAGCTCCATTGAGCCCCCCCCGGCAGTACCTGTGTGTAGCTCCAGGTGCTGCTGCCGTAAGTCATCCCCGTCAAGTACTCGAACTGCGTGTTCGTGGTGAAGGTAATAGTCCGCGTCTGTCCGCCCTGAAGGTTCTGGACGACCGTGTTGAGCGCGTCGGACGGCGCCGTGCGATAAGTGAGGTTCACGGCGTTTCCGAATGCATCCTGGATCAGGGTGGCATAGCGAGCCGAGCCGCCAGGAACCAGCGGACGCACGGCATACTGGCCGAACGTATAGACCACTCCGTTAGGTATGCGCAGCGTATGGTTGATACGGTCGTACACCCAGTAGTCCTTGCTGATGTAGCACTGGGGACTGCACCATGACGGCGGCCGCAAATGCGGGTAGAGCTCGTGCCGGCTTCCGTCGGGCAGTTCGACGATCGGGTTGGTCGTGTCCTCAAACACACGACCCAGGTGCAGGATCCAACCCGCGCCGGCCCAGCTGTCTTCGCCGGGCAGGACGCCCCAGTTCTCGTAGTCGCGATGCAGCGCCTTGCTGTTGAACGTCCGCTGGATCCTGAGATTGAAGCCGGCGTTCCCGGGCAGCTCCAGGTCCGTGAACGTGAGCAGCAGGTTGCCCGTCATCGGATCGATGTGTTCGTAGGGAAGCTGGCTGAAGGTGCTGCGGTTGTCGTTGAAGCCGCTCGCGTCCCAGATGCTGTGGCCGGCACCAGCCGGGGTCGAGAGCGCACAGGTCGCGAGAAGGGCGGCAACGGCGGCGAGGGGACGGAGGGAGAGAGAGCGCATGGATCCCCTACTTCCCGGCCTTCGCGGCGGCGGCGGTCTCTGCCGCCTCCATCGCGTCGGCCTGAGGCGCCGTCATCTTGCGAAGGGCGCGGCCACCGATGCGGACGACATGGTCGTCCTCACAGAACTGCACGGCGTCGCGGATGTACTCGATGCCGTCCGGGGCCACGAACCTCATGTCGTAGGTCCCGCAGCCGCCGGGAATCAGCAACGCGAACTTCTGCCCGGGCCGGACCGCGCTCTTGATGAGGTTCTTCCCCCAGCGGGCTTCCGTCGTCGGCGAGATATAGACGGCCTCGATGACGTGCTCGCTGGAGTTCCACATCTTGAAACGAACGCTCGTCTTGGCCTGGGCCGAGACAGAAACGATGCCCCACGGGCCGAGAGCAAGGGTGCCGATGAAGACGAAGAGACGTGTAGGCATGGAAGGCTCCTTACTGACAGCCGACGGGGGTGAAGAAGAACGGCGACGAGAACGGGCTCTGGCCCAGGCCGTTCGTCGCGCGGACGACCCACGAGTACGACTGCCCGCTCACCAACAACTGCGCCGGCGTGGGGGTGTAGAACGTGCGCGTCGAGGTACCGGTGTAGACCACCTGCGATGTCGCCACGTCAGTGACCTGGATCTCGTATCCCGTTGCTCGATCCACCGGATGCCACTTGAACGTGGGCCTTATGGTCCCGACTGTCCCGCCGGGTGATATGGGGACGGGCGCCGGCGAGGGCGCCTGGCCGACGACACGGAGCAACAGATTGGTCGAGCCCGTTCCGGGATTCGAGACCACGGCGACGGCTTGGGACACGAGCCAACTGCGAATCTGCAAAGGCGTCGCGGCCGGATAGGACTGGAGGTATCGAGCCCCGGATCCAGTTACGTGGGGTGCGGCGAAGGAGGTGCCGTCCCACGCGCCGCTGCCGCCGCCCATCATCGTCGTGGTGACACCCTCTCCCGGAGCGAAGAGATCGAGGACGGCGCCCCAGTTCGAGAACGAAGCGCGAGCGTCGGTATTCGCCGTCGCCCCGACGGTGATGGCTTCCACGACGCGCGCCGGCGACTTCGTGCTGGCGTCGACGTTCTCGTTGCCCGCCGAAATCACCACCGAGACTCCGTTCGCGAGCAGTCCGCGGACGGCCATGTCCATCGCCGCGTCGGTAGGCCCGCCGATCGACACGTTGGCAATCGCGGGCTGTTGGCGATTCTGCGAAACCCAATTGAGCCCGCTGATGATCTGGGAAGTGGTACCGGTGTTGTCGCAGGCGAGAACGCGCACGCTGTGCACGAGGGCGGCCTTGGCCACGCCGTACGTATTCGACGCCACGACGCCAGCGACGGCGGTGCCGTGCCCGTTGCAGTCGAGTCCGTTGTAGCCGTCGTTGATGTAGTCGACACTGACCGACGCTCGCCCGCCGAACTCCGCATGAGCCACGTCGATCCCGCTGTCGAGGACGTAGACGTGCACCCCGGCCCCGGTTTCACCGTAGCTGTACTGCTGATCGAGAGGCAGGGCCGGCTGGTCGGTGCGATCGAGGCCCCAGGGCGGGGACGTCTGCACTTGCGTGCCTTCGAAAACGGTTTCCTCCTCGACGAAACCGATTCGAAGGTCCGCGCTCAGGGCCGCCGCCTGCGTTTCGGTACCCACGAACGAGAATCCGCGGAGGGCGTGGGTGAACGTCTCGCGAATCTTGACCCCATGCGCTCGGGCGAGTTGGCGAGCGTCGCGAATCACCTGGACGCCCGCGAGGCGTTCGTCCTTGAAGATCGCGACGTAGCGATCGGGCACTGGACGCCGCGCCTTCTTGAGCTTGGCGGTGTCTTCCTTGGAAACGGGCCTGGAAACCGGCGGTGCCTGCGCTCCCACCCAAGCGGACGCCCCCACGAGCGCCGCCAGCATGATCGCAACACGTAAATGACTGCGCATCCTTCTCCCCCACATAGGCTCGATGGGCTGACTTCACGCTTCAAAGACAAGGTGGCCGCAGAGCACTCAGTGGTCACGCCATTGACTCGCCGGGCAAGTTTGCCGGTATGATGACAAGGCAGATCCCACCCAGAATGAATTCCCCGCAGAAGTGGAGTCTCACCCCGTCGGCGCTCGAACGTCTTCTCGGTGCCCTCGCCTCCGATCGCGTCGAGGCCTCACATGAGTACGAGGACCTTCGCCGGCGGCTCACCCACTTCTTCGAATGGCGCGGCTCGGCCTCGTCGGAAACCGATGCGGACGAAACGCTCGACCGCGTCGCGCGCAAGCTCGAGCAAGGCGAGGTCGTTCAGAACCTGCGCGCTTATGCGCGGGGGGTCGCCGCCAATGTGTTTCAGGAGGCACAGAGACGCCGATCGCGGGAGCGGATCGCGCTCCGCGAGCTAGCCACCACACCACGCTTGGTTGTCGCGCCCGACGACGTGGACCTGCGGTTGCCGTGTCTTCGCAAGTGCCTGAAACGCCTGTCGACTGTGAACCGTAGCCTGCTCGTTGCCTACTATGACGGCGATGGGCGCTGCCACCTCACAGAGCGAAAGGGTCTGGCGGCGCGTCTGGGAATGACCTACTCTGCGCTCAAGGCGCGGGCCCACCGTGTCCGCGGTCTGCTCGAGGAGTGCCTGCGCGAATGCCTCGACTGCAGAGAAAAATGACCGATCAGCGCCGCCGGTCACCTGTAGGTAGAGAGATGGCTTCGGACACTCGCCTATGGGACGAGCGTGAGGAACCCCTGGTGCGGTTCCTCCTCGGCGACCTGCCGGCACCCGAGCGGGAGACTGTCGAATCTCGCCTGTTCGAGGACCGGGGCTTCCTCGACGAGATGCTGGCGGTGACAGACGACCTGATCGACGCCTACCTGGCGGGCAGCCTCGCCCCGCCCGACGCGGCGCGCTTCGAAACACATTTCCTGGCCGTACCACGGCACCGCGGACGTTTCGAGCTGGTGCGTGACATGATCGCAGCCACGCAAGAGGCCGGTCGTGAGGGAAGGGCCCGTCGTTTCGTCGGCTGGTCGCTGACCGCGGCCGCGGTGCTCGTCGCCGCGATGACGGCGGCGGTCCTGCGGCGGGCGCCGACGCCAGGGCCAACCGCGGGATCGAGCACCCCCACACCGCGATCCGCGGAAACACCGCCCGTCGTTCCGGTCGAAACCGAGGTCGTGCGACTGTCCGCGCGCACCGATCAGCCCATCGAGATCCCGCTGTCGACCGAGACGAAGACAGTGCGTCTCGAGGTTCCGATCATCGACGATCGCCATCCCACCTATGACGCCTGGGTCCGCAACCTCGAAGGGGCCGCAGTCTGGACCGCCCGGGGGCTTGTCCCGCCAGGGTCGGGCCGTGCTCTCGTCGTGTCGATACCGGCGCGGCTCCTGACCGCCACCGACTATGCGCTCGTCGTTCGGGGTGAAATCCTCCGCGATGCCCCCCGCGCGTCAGACGCGGAACGGCGCTACACGCTGCACATCGAGCGCACGCACTGAGAGCTATCGCCAGTCGCCGTAGAGTTGATAAGCGGCCCAGCGAATCGGATGGTGGCCGGCCCGAATAGCCGCTTGCTGGGTACGGTGCAGCGCTTCATCCTTGGGTACGCCCCGTGCGAGCTGCGCGTAGAAGCGCTTCATGAACCAGAGCGACGACGCGTCGCCGACGCTCCACAACGACGCGAGCACGGTCCGCGCCCCGGAGTATTGAAAGGCACGGGTGAGACCAATCAGGCCTTCGCCGGTGGCCGCACCCGACGCCGTTCGACACGCCGACAGCGTGACGAGGTCGGCGTCGAGTCGTACGTGCTCGTAGATCTCCCAAGCCTGCAGCATGCCGTCGTCGACTGCGGACTCCGTCTTCTGAAGCGCCAACCCGGAATCGAGCGGAGAACCGTCATTGATGAGGGCATGAGATGCGAAATGGAGATAGCGAGAGTCGCGCCCGATCGACTTCGCCTGGGCTTCGGTGGCGTCGTCGCCGAGGTACAGATGTCCTGTCGGGAATAGCCGCCGCAGTGCTCGCGCCTCCAGTCGTGTCCCCGGCAGCCGCGCGAGACCGGCGGCCGGGTGCTGCGGATCAGCAAACACAGCCAGATTCGACGCCATCCAACGGTCAGGACGAGGGCGATTCCATTCCGCCTGGACTGTTCCCGACGGGACCATCACCAGCGTGAGCCGCTCGCCGAGGTAGCGGCTTCCGACGCGCAAGGCGGCGAACGGGAGGGCGTGGAGCGGGCCGTCGGCACTGACGAGGACGCGCGTCTTTCCCTGAAGTCGATGCTCCAGCGGACGCACCAGCAATCCGTACAAGTCTCGCGCCTGTGCATAGAAAGGAGGAGGCGGAACGATCCGCTCCAGGAGGCCACGCCAGGCCTCCACCTTTCGCCGCAGGTCAGCTTCACCGATGGAGATCACCTTGGCCTCGCCTTCGCCGTCGGAGCCGACCGCGAATACGACGGTTCGCTCGCGGCCGACCGAGTAGCTGATCAAAAGCGTGCCTCTCGGAAGGGTGGACGCGACCGCGCGCAGGTCCATCGGCTGCGGATAGCGCAGGCCCGCCAACCGCGGCGAGATCTCTCGGATCTTCTCGGCCAGCGCCGCCTGCTCGTCTCTCAGCGCCGCCAAACGAAGCTGCCCCTCCCGCACTCGGCTTCCCTCCCGCACAGGATCGAGCTGGAGCAACGCGTCATGGACGCCCTGGTACTCCGCGTCCAAGCGGCGACGCTCCTTCTCTACCTCCGGAGGGATCTCGTCTTCGAGAGGGACGTCGCGCTCGGCCAACAAGGCAAGGAGCGCTCGCGCCCGCGACTGCTCGTGCACGCGGTAGGCCTCGGCCGCACGGCCCTGGTCGACCAGCAGCTCCACGAGGTCGTGATAGATCCCGAAGAACCGCGATGCGTAGAACATGCGCGCGGTATCGGATGAGCCCAGGCGGCCCCGCTGAGCCTCGAGCGCGTCCACCGCCCGCCGGAACAGATCCGTAGCCTCCGAGGCGTGCCCTCGGCTGAGATCGCGCGCGCCCTGACCGTGCAGGATGCGGGCCTGATGCGGGCCGACCGGACCCAGGTTCTCGACGATGGGCATCGCCTGCTGGTAGAGCGCTTCCGCCTCCGCCCAACGCTCCTGGACGCGATCGAGGTCGGCGAGATCCAGAAGCGGTAGCAGGGAATGCACGCCGCCGCCGGACATCTCCTTGCACAACGTCACCGCTCTCGTGAATAGGCGCCGCGCCTCGCCCGGATCATTCCGCGCGAGGGCCAATCGACCGAGCTCGACCAGCGGCTCGATCTGGTTGAAAGGCTCGCTGGGCCCGAACTCCAGGACGCATAGCGCCTCTTCGATGAGGCTCTGCGCACGCGCGCGGTCTCCGCGGAGAAGATAGACTTGCCCCAGATTGCCCAGGGCCAGGGCACGGAGACGTGGCGACGCCGCCTCCTCGGCCAGCAAGAGCGAGCGCCGAGTCCATGCCTCTCCAACCGCAGCGTCTCCCCGCTCAATGGCGAGAGCGCCGAGGTTGAGATTCAGGGCCGCCGCGCTCTCGACGTCGCGACATAGCTCGAGCGCGTGCCGCCACACATGGTCGGCCCCGGCGAGGTCACCCCGCCCGAGAAGCGTGCCCCCGAGGAAGCGAAGCGCTCGCAAGTGAACGGGAGACTCGGGAGCGATCGCCTGCCCAATGCGCTCGGCGCGGGCCAGCACTCGTTCTGCTTCATCCAGGGATCCTCGGACGGTCAAGATCCCACCAAGGTATGCGAGCGCATGCACCAGGGGCAGCCCGTCGACCCTCCGCGTCTCGAGCGTGACGAGCGCCCTTCGACAGAGATCGATTCCTTCGTCCGTACCTCCGCGCATATAACGAACCCAGCCGAGCGAGACCACAGCGTCGGTTGCCGCCAGCTCGCTTCCGTCACCCGTCCACTCCCTGACCGACGCGTCGAACGCCTCCTCTGCCAGGTCCAGCCAGCCCTGTTGCTGCGCGTGGCGTCCCAGGTCCGCCTGCAGGACGGCTCGCACTCGCGCGCGGAGGTTCGATGCGCAGGCCAACGCCTCGCGATGCGCCTGGTCGGACTCCGCACGATGACCAGCAACGGCTCGGGCGGCGGTGACCCGGCCCATGAGCCAACACCTCGCGTCATCACCCAGGTCGCCGGCCAGCAACTCTCGCCACTTCTCCACGGCGGCGTCGATGGCTTTGGCGCGCGCGAGGCTCCGTCCCTCCTCGTACAAGGCTGACGCGGTCCGATCGAACGGCGGGCGCACCGCGATCTCGAACGGCCACGCTGACGGCGGGATCGCGACAGTCGTCCGGGTATCGTCGCGGACGACAGTCAGGGTGACTTCGCCTCGTGCAAGCTGCTCGAGGACGACCCACCGCAGATCGAACGGCGAGGCGATCGAGCCCTGTTGTTCGCCACGCGACCATCCCACGATGACATCGCCCGCGCGCAACGATGCTACCGCCGCAATCGTGTTGCCTTCCTCGATGACCGCACCCGGCGCCGCGAAGAGTGCCGCCGGGCTGACGAGACAGATCGCAGTGGCGACGGCCCGGAGGACAACCGGCATGCCGTCAGTCGCCACGGATGCGGTTGTCGCCCTTCAGAACGGCCAGCGCGCGGTCGTAGAGCTCGAGCTGCGCCTTGCGGTCCGCCTCGTCGATCTGCTGAACCTTGAAAGCCTCGGCCGGCATCGTCGCGAGCCCGTCGCGGAGCCTCTCGACGTGCCGCACGAGGTCGGCCTTGTCACCGAACGCGAGGTAGCCGGGCGGGACTGTGGCGTCGAACGACGGCGCGAACGCCAGCACCCACATGTCGGGCTTCAAGAGGTACTGGGGCCCGCCTTCGAGGGGTGGCGTCTTGTCGTCGTAGCTCGAATAGTGGAGCACGGCCTCACGCGGCGCACCCCGTGCACCCCGCAGCGCGCCGACCACTCTCACGTGAGCACGGGCGATGAGGGCGAGCTTGCCGCGCTCGAGGACGTCGACCTTCGTGACCACACCCACGTAGACGACCGCCGCCTTGGCGCGCACCGCCTCGATGTAATCCCGCATGTTGGCCGCGAACGAGAGAGAGCCTCCGACGGCGAGGGGAGCCGCGATCGCGACACACAAGGGTCGAGCCTGCATCCGAACCAAGCTTACAATCCTTCCGATGACGGAAACAGGCGCGTCCATCGTTATCCTCAAGCAAGAGCGGATCTTGCCTGTGGAGCTCGCACGGCTCGTGGCGGCTTACTTCGAGGACATGGTCAAATACGTGGTCGACGTCGAGCGCGGCATCGTCGCGGTCGGCGGCGAAATGCACGCGGACGCGGAGCAGGTTCTGCTCGAAGCGGGCAGCCGCCAGACGGACCTTTGGGGCGCCAACTACTACCCCGGCCGCGGCAAGGACGCGTGCATCGAGTACACGGCGCTGATCAACATCCGCCCGGCGGCCGGCAATCGCGGTATGGAGCTACAAGCCTCGGATCTGCGTCGCCGCGTTCAGGAGCTGACGTTCACGTTGATCGGTGAGGGTGAGGCCCTTTGAGCACCGGCACCCAGCACGGGTCACTGTCGCCCGAGCGGTGGGCCCGCCACTCACCCGGCCAGCGCCTTCTCATGATTGCGAACGAGATGAACCGCGCCTCGAAGCTTCTCGGACCGGCGGACGTCGGCCGACGGCTCACGACCTACGAACGAGTGCTGGCGTTGACGGACCTGAGCATCCAGACCGCCGAGCGTCGGTCGGTACGCAAGGAGTTGCTCCGATGGCGCGACCTGATCGCCGTCCTGTACGTGGCGCCGCAGGCGGACCCGCAAGGGCACGCCGCCGCGTTCCGTGTGCTGTTACAGATGCATCCGGAAACGTGGCGACAACTGCCCTACGTGACCGGCGCCGCCACGACCTTCAGAACGTGAAGCCGAACCCCCAGCGCGCGCTGACCTGGCCGCGGCCGGCCTTGTAGTACTGCGGGCAGCCGGTCGCGTGGAAACAGTCGCTCGCCTGGAACGGCATCCGCGACGTGGAGAGGACGGACTCGTACCCCATCGTGAGCGAGAAGACCTTTCCGGGCGCCAAGCGCCAGTCGAGGCCGGTATCCGCGCGCGCCATCGGCACCGTGCCGAAGTTGTCACCGGAGATCATCGAGGGTCCCGCCGCCAGCGACAACCGCCAGCGCCCACTCGACGTCAGCTTGTGCTCGTAGCGCACGAGCGCGGCGGCGTGCAGGCCGGAATCGAGATCGCCGCTGCGGGTGCCGCCGTGTCCGTCGTTCATCAGCGTGGTCACCGGCAGTCCCGGGCCGAGGAACGCCTCCACGCCGAACGACGAGGCCAGGCGGCGCGTCACCGCGACGGCCAGGAAGCCGTCGCCCGGCAGCGGATCCGACGGCGTGTTGATGCCGAGATTCGCTCGCAACGTCCAGGCTTGATCCGGCCCCGGTGCCGCGACCAAGGTCGCGGCACAAAAAACGAGCCCCGTCGTGGCGTACCACATCGAGCCACCCCCACTTAAGCTAGCGCAAAACGCGACAAAACCAGCTCAACGCCGAGCAATCGGAGCTTGGCGCACGGCCTCGTTCCTTGACAAAACCCCACGGCCGCGGCCTTCATGGCCGGCGCGCATCCGGTCATTTCCAATCGCCGAAGAGCTGGAACCCGGCCCATCGCAACGGACGTGAACCGACGCCGTGGTTTCGAATCGCAGTGACTTGGGCCCGGCGCAATGCTTCGTCCTTGGCGAGACCGCGGCTCAAGCCCTCATAGAAGGTGCGCATCAGCTCCACCGTCGAGCGATCGGACACTGACCAGAGTGAAGCCACGACCGAGCGCGCACCCGCGTACTGGAAGGCGCGTGCGAGTCCCATGAGCCCTTCCCCGCCGAGCTGCTTGCCCGATCCGCTGTCACAGGCCGAGAGCGTGACGAGCTCCGCGTCGACGCGTACCCGCTCGTAGATCTCCCACGCTTGCAGCAGGCCGTCATCGCCCGCGGAGCGCGCGTCGCGTGATCCCGCCTGCAGCACGAGACCGGAGTCGAGGGGCAGCCGCTCGCTGACGATGGCGTGACAGGCGAAGTGGACGTAGCAGGCCTGCTTCGGCAGCCGTTTGGCGCGCTCCTCGGTGGCCGCGTCGCCGACGTGCAGGACATGCTTCGGACAAACACCCGCAACGGCTTCCACCTCGCGGCGGCTCTCCGGTAGCCGAGAGCGGTCCGCCGCCGGCCGCTGCGGATCGGCAAAACCCACGAGCATGCACGCCGGTGGCCTCCCTTTTCGCGATTGCACGGCTCGCGCGTGGAGTGTGCCCGAAGGCACGATCGCCACCGGCTTCCATTCAGCCAGGTACTGCCCTTGCCGCATCAGGGCCGCGAACGGCAGCGCGTGCAAGGAGCCGCTGGGACTGATGAGCAGGCGCTTCGCCGCTCGCACGCGCGCGTCCATCGGTCGCAGCAGCAGGTCGTACAGCGCTCGCGCTTCCGTGTAGAAGGCCGGCCGCGGCACGCCCTTCTCGATCTCGCGGCGCCAGCCCTCGAGCCGGCGACCCAGCTCGGCCTGCCCCATCGGAATGACGACGGCATCGAGCGCGTCGCCGCTCGCCGCCGAGCCGAGAGCGAAGAGCACCGTCGCCTCTTCTCCCACCGAGTAGGCGATCAGCAGCGTGCCTGGCTCGAGGCTCGCACGGATATCGGCGGCCGACATCGGGTCGGGGTACCGCGCATCCGCCAGACGAGGCGACGCGTCCCGGACTTTGGCGGCGATGGTCGCCTGCTGCTGCCGGAGATTCGTAAGCCGCAGAGACAGGGACCGCGCCTTCTCGCCGTCCTTCGCGGGCTCGAGCCGCAACCAGTCCTCGTGCGTGCGCTGGTACTCCGCATCGATTCGCCGGCGCGCCTGCTCGAGCGCGGGCGGAATCTCGTCG
>Ga0114129_10006818_pt1 | contig 16224 bp, 14 predicted proteins | sample RhiMetdeltSRZDD1_FD_80071 | JGI IMG/M metagenome (GOLD analysis project Ga0114129, IMG submission 80071) | Populus rhizosphere microbial communities from Tennessee, USA - Rhizosphere MetaG P. deltoides SRZDD1 (version 2) (version 2) | ecosystem: Host-associated > Plants > Roots > Rhizosphere >... | reverse complement strand
TCCGGTACAGCGCTCGATGCGCACCGTGTGCTCCGCGTACCCCGTGTTCAACCAGCTCAAGTCGATCTGCGTCGGGGATGCGGGCGTCGCGGTCAGAAACATCGGCGCGGGCGGAGCGATCTGGACGTAGACGCCGACGCTATCGGAAACGCCATTGGCCGTGACGGCGGTAATTTCGTACCAGGCGACGTCCGAGTTCCAGGAGGTCGCATCGGCGAAGTCGTCGAAGGACGTTGCATCGGGCGGCGTGAACGCGATCGGAAAGAAGGGTTCGAGTTGATAGGGGAACATCCGAGTGATCTTGTATCCGGTCTCGACCGCGGAGGCGTCGATCCACGTCAGCGTGACCTTCGAGTCGACCACCATCGCGGCGACGTTCAGCGGCGCGGCAGGTGGAATCGTGCAAGCGGGAGATGAAGGCGCGGACTGCCCGACCGAATTGAAGGCAGCGACGCGGTAGCAGACCTGTTGCTCTGTCGCCCTGTCGGGGTCGTACATCCAGTTGTCCGGTCCCGTGGCAGTCGGCACCGACGTCCAGGTGGCGCCGTCATCCGTGGAACGGTCGACGCGGAACCCGCTGGCGCGCGCGGCTGACCACGTCACGTATGCGACCGAGCTTCCGGTCGCCTCGACGGTGACGGTCGGAACATCAGGAGGCGCGGACGCCGCGATGCCAACGACCGTGTTCGTCGCCACGGAGTGCAGCTGGCCCGTTCTTGCGCGTACGACATAAACATAGGGCTGATCGGGAAAAACTGCGGAATCCCTGTACGTCGTTGTGTTCGGCGAGAGTGTCGCGATCATCACCCATGGACCGCCCGCCGACGTCGACCGGCTCACCTCGTAGGCGTCTTCCACCGACGAATTGTCCGTCCAGGCGAGGTCGATGGCCTGCGTCCCCAATCCGGCCGTGGCAAGACCGGTCGGCGCGTGCGGCACCGCGGCGCAGACTACGTTCGACGGCGCAGAATCGCCCCGCGCGTTGAAAGCGAAGACGCGGAAGCAACGCGGCTGATCGGGCGGGGCGGCATTGGAGAGGCCGACGTAGGGGGTCGCAACGATGAAGGATTGGTCCCACGGCCCGTTCGGAGAGGCGGCCGACTCGACGCGGAACCCGTCCTCGTTGGTGGAGTTGTCGACCCAGGTCAGGTCGATCTCCGGATTGCCGTAATCCATCGCCGCGAGCGAAGTGGGGGCCGCAGGCGCGCCGTTCGCGATCAGCACGGAGACTACGCCGCTGAAGTCGGAGAACCCGCCGTCCTTCAATGCACGGACGCGGTACCAGTAGATCGCATTCGTCGTAAGCCCCACGTCGACAAAGCCGGTGCTGTTCGCCGCGACGGTCGCGACCACCTGGAACGGCCCCGACTGGGTGTTCGAACGCTGCACCTCGTATCCCGACTCCACGGCCGACGTGTCCGTCCAGGTCACGGAGGCGCTCGTCGGATCGCGCGCGAATGCGGCGAGAGCGGCCGGTGCAGCCGGCGGCGTCGTGCAAGCGGCGTTCGACGGCGCCGAGGCGCCATTCGCGTTGAACGCCGTGACGCGATAGCAGACGAGGACCTCGGGCAGCCGCGCCGCATCGACGACCGACGTGACGTTCGCCACCGTGGTGGCGATCTGCTGCCACGGACCAGTCGCACTCGCGGCGACCTCGACAGCGAACCCTGCTTCATCGCCTGATACGTCGGTCCAGGAAACCGACACGACGGTGCTCCCGGTGGGTGTCGCTGTCGCGTTCGCGGGGGTGGCGGGCGGCGCCGCCGTCGTCGCGCAGGCGGTGTTCGAAAAACCCGACGTCGTGCCCTTGGCGACAGCCGCGACCTTGTAGCAATACTGTGTCGCGGACGTGAGCCCCGTATCCGTGAACTGCGCGACGTTGGTTCCCGTCGTCCCGCGCAGCGAGAAGACTCCTGTGGGTCCCGCCGTCGAGCGGTAGACCTGGAAGCCGCTCTCATTCGTCGAATTGTCCTTCCAGCGCACCTCGATCGTGGTGGCGGAAGGCGCGGCGGCGGTCGCGGCGGACGGCGCGTTCACCCGCAGCTCGGGGCTGGCCCTCCTGTCGCGTTCGTATTCGGCCACGCCGCGCGAGTCGGTTCCGCATGCCACCAGCGCGGCGCCAGCAGCAACCACGTATTCTCGGATCGATCCATTCCGCATTGGCAGCTCCCTCGATCCCGCGCGGGTTAGTGGAGTGCGATGACGGTGTTCCCATGACCGTCGTCCCTGACGGGTCCGTTGTTTTGGACGAGGCAGTTCGTGGTTCCGCCGCCGAGCCAGACGTCGACGCCGCCGTGCAGCGCGTCGGACTGGATCCGGTTTCCGACCACCGCGCAGCTCATGGCGCCGTGGAACGTGGCCAAAAGCTCGATACCGTCGAACGCGGAGAGAGTGTTCCCGGCGATGAGGACGCGCGAGTTGCTCAGGCCGCAAAGCGGCTCGGTCGGCCCGCACGCGTCGAGGACCTGGACCCCTGCCACGCCGCCGTCGAAGTGGTTTCCGACGACGACGAGGTCGGTCCGGTTCGTATCGGCGAGTTGCACGGGAAACGGGGTCCGTGTCGAGCGGTTGCTCGCGATCGATACTCGCGCATCCTGCACATTCACTGCGACGGCGCCCGCTGCGACCTCGACGAAGTCGCTGTCGCGCACGTCGAACGTGCCGGCGATCGGAGGCCCCAGGATGCCCTCGAAGAACACAGCATTGTAGACATTCATCCCGAAGATCTGATCCGATGGTGCAACCCTGCCCGCGAAGGTGATGCGCTCGAAGCGCGCCCGCGCCGACGTCCCGACGACGACGATCTCCTGCGCCAGTGCCTTGATGGGAGGCTCGATGCCGAAGACGGACCATCCTGTCGTAGGCGCCTCACCCAGAGCCTCGATAGTCAAGTCGGATACCGTGAAATCGCCGTCGAGGAACGCGAGAAGCGTCGGCCACGGGTTGCTCGGACCCGGTTCGGCATCGAAGAAATCGACGGCAGTCACCGGCAACGGCGTCGACAAGTTCGTGACGACGGTCGCGTCGACTCCTCGACCCGAGAGCACGCCGACGAATCCCTTCGCGACCAGTTGCGCGGTGTGGAACCGGCCCGCGCCGAGCCGTATCGTCGCCGGCTTCCCCGAACTGACCGCGGTGTCGATTGCGCACTGGAGCGCGGCGGTGTCATCGCCTCCGCTCGGAGTCACGCGAACGACGTCGCCTTGGTGGGAGACGGACGCAGGGCACGCTCGCATCTGGAGATTCGAACCACCTTGCTGCGCCGACGCCGATGCGTCTCCACCGGGTCCACAGGCAACGTCGGCAGCGACGCAGACGAACAGAGCGCAATAGAGATGTCTTTTCACGGTCACACCTCACTCGAGTCCGGACTGCCTTGAATCGATCGATTGCGCATCGCTGACTCGTTTCGACCGCGTTGAGGATCAGGCGGCGCTTTCCAGCAGACCCTGCCAATTGAGGCATTACAGATCGGGTACGCGGCGATTCGACCATTGCGCGCTGCGTCAATGCGTCTCTGTTCTCCCGTATCCGATCTGTAAGGCGCGCGGTGCGAAGTTTCGCGACGCGCGGTCGCGCTGTCGCGGCGGTGCGTCACCGAGGTGAGTCATGCATCGCAAGCTGATTCGTACCTGTACCGTGACCCGGAACTCTGCCCGGGCGCGGAGCACCGAATGGGGGTGGACGATGATCAACGTGAATACGCCAACTGTCCTTGGGATCGTTGCGCTCGTCACGTCGTCGATGATGAGCACGGCGACTGCGCGCGCCAGGAGCAATGATGGCGATCGACAGGATCGCCGCGCCGAGGCGGTGACGCCGAAGTTCGACCTTGCTCAGCGGTTAACGAGCCCGTTCCCATCGGACCGCTTCACGGTGGAGGACAAGACGCAGAACACCTGCGAGCGGATCAACCTGCCCGTCGACTGCAGCGTCACGTCGCCGACGAGACCGAACGATTGCCTGGAGATCGGGATCATCAACCAGCTGGATGGGTTCAACATCAGGCCGCGCCTGTCGATCCCATTCAGTGGCGACCTGAAATTGAGCACGGTCAACAGTGAAAGCATCTACCTCGTCAAGCTCGGCAACGCGCTCGTCGACAACGCGCCGGCATGCGGGACGCCGGCGGAACACGACGGGGACGATGAGGACGTGGCCCCGGCCGCCGATGCCGGATGGGTCGTCGGCATCGACCAGGGCGTGTGGGACCCGGATTCGCAGACGCTGCACGTCGAGGCGGCCGAGGTCCTCGAGCAGCACACGCGGTATGTCCTGTTCATCACCACGAAGGTAGAGGACGCGCACGGCAGGCCAATCGAAGCCTCGAAAGAGTTCAAGCGCGCCATCGGCGACGACGACGAGGACGAGCCCCGGATCGTGGATCCACGCGAGGCTGCGTATCGCACCGCATTGCGCCGAGCGGTTGCGCAATCGCGAGCGTTTGGTCTTCGCCGGCACGACATCGCGGCGGCAAGCGTATTCACGACGATGAGCGTGACGTCCGTGCTGGAGAAGATTCACAAGCAGATCGCCGACACGCCTGCGCCGGTACCGAACTTCAGGATCGCCCGGGCCGGACTGAGCGCCGCGGTTCCGGGCGACGCTCTTGCGCTGTTCGATCTCAGCACCATCACGGGAACCACGTACAACCGCCAGCTGGACGTCGACCCAACCAAACCGTTGAGCCCGAATACCGGCCCTGCCCGGCTGGCGAACCTGAAACTCATCCCCGGTGCGATCTCGCAGATTGCATTCGCGACGTATCCATCGCCCTACTACTTGACGGAGGATGGCGTCCTGCCCTTCGTCGGGACGTACTCGGGAACGCCGAAGGTGCAGAAGACCGAAAATGCCGCGATCGCGGTATTCATTCCGTCCGGTTCGAAGCCCCGAAACGGATGGCCCGTCATCATTTTCGGTCATGGCGCGAGCGGCAGCATCCTCAATGAAACGCCTCCGGTCGGCGCACAATTTGCGGCGCACGGGTTCGCCACCGTCGTGTTCAATCTCGAAAGCGCAGGTTTCGGACCGAACACCTCCCTCACGGTGACCCGCTCGAACGGCGGGCCGATGACCGTGCCGCTCCCAGGTCGCACCCACGATCGCAACGGGAATCTCAAGATCGAGGGAGCACCGTTCGGCACAGTCGGAGGGAACGAGGGTTACTGGCAGCTGCCGCCGGCGAACATCTACTTGCAGCAGAACACGTACCGGCAGACCGCGATCAACGTGATGCAACTCGTTCACGCGCTCAAATCCGGGGTGGACATCGATGGCGACGGGACCGTCGACCTCGACGGTTCGCGTCTCTACTACTGCGGTGTTTCCGCCGGGGCGTTCGCCGGCGTCCCCCTCTTCGCGGTCGAGGACGACATCCGTGCGGCGGTGTTCTCGAACGTCGGCAGCGGGGGGAAAGTCTGGGACGTGCCGGCGATTCGCGGTCCGGTCATCGCGGCGTATCTGGACAGCCACGTTCCGAGGCTTCTCAACCCGCCTGGCGTACCTGTCGTCACGAGCATCGACGGCGTGCCCGTCGGTACGCCGTTCTTCAATGAAAACCTGCCCTCGCGAGGTGAACCGGTGCTCGTCAACCAGGTCGCCGGTGCAATTCCGATCCAGGAGAAGTTCGAGCAGTTCGAGTGGGTCTCCAACTCAGCCTATCCCGGTGGTTATGCGGTGCATCTGAAGTCGAAGCCGCTTGCGGGCGTTCGGCCGCGGCCGTTCCTCATCCAGGTGGCCTTCGGCGATCGAACGGTTACGAACGATTCGACCGCGGAGTTGGTCGACGCTGCCATGCTCACGGATCCCGTGACGGTTTACCGGCACGACAAATTCGCGTCGACGGCGGCTCTCAAAGCGAGGTTTCCCGAGTCGCACGGGTTCCTCATCGCAACCGCCCCTGTGCCCCCTCTGTCGACCGACCCGCTGCTTCTCGCCTTGCAGCAGGCAGTCGTTTTCCCCGCACAGGTACAGGTAGCGCTTTACTTCGCATCGGACGGAACGGTCATCCCCGACCCGGACGGGGACGGAGCGCTGTTCGAGGTGGTGCCCCCGAGCCAGATCCCGCGCGGAACGAACTTCATCCACTGATCGCAGTAGACTCGGACGCGGTCGTGTTCGAAACGCGTACCGGGGCTGTGGGAGCTGATGCCGTTCGCGTCCGTCGGGAAGTACCGCATCCACTACGTGGAGGAGGGCGACGGGTTCCCGCTCGTCCTCATCCACGGCCTCGCGGGGGACCACACCGCGTGGAGGCCGCAGATCGATGCGTTGAGCGGGCGGCACCGCGTCGTCGCCTTCGACAACCGCGGAGCCGGGCAGAGTACGCAGGTCGACGAGCCGGTCACCACCGCGGACCTGGCGCAGGACACGCTGGCGCTGATGGAAGCGCTGGGCATCTCCCGCGCGCACATCGTCGGCCGCTCCATGGGCGGCAGCATCGCGCAGCACATCGCGCTGCGCGCGCCGGAGCGCGTGCAGTCGCTCGTCCTGTGCGCCTCCTTCGCCAGGCTCGACCCCCTCGGCGTGCGCGTCCTAACCAACATGCGCGAGGTGCTCGAATGGCGCGGGAGCTGGGCCGACCACGCCCGCCATTCCGTGCAGAACTTCGTCTCGCCCGAGTTCTTCAACACGCAGCGCGAGCGCGTCGCGCAGATCGAGCGGCTCATCGGCGGCGAGACGCGGCTGCCCGCCTGCTACGTCCGGCAGAACCACGCCTGCCTGCACCACGACACGCTGGACGAGCTGCAGCGCATCGCCTGCCCGACGCTCATCCTGGCCGGCGGGAAGGACCCGATCTGCTCGCTCACGGCGACGCGCTGGATGTCCGAGCGCATCCCAGGTGCCGAGACGGTCATCTTCGAGAAGAGCAGCCATTTCTTCCTCGTCGAGGAGGCGGACAGGTTCCAAGGCCTCTTGACGGACTGGCTGCGTCGCCACGCCCCATGACGTGGTAAGAATGAAGCGCTCGTAGGCCGGGGGGCCCACATGTCGCGGTGGTCCGTCGTCGCCCTCGCGCTCGTCGCTGTTGCCCCGCTCGCGCGCGGCGAGGAAGCGCGGCAGATCCGCATCGTCAAGCAACCCGGTCTCGCCTACCTGCCGCTCATCGTCATGCGCGAGCAGCGCCTCATCGAGAGGCGCGCGCCGGACGTGCAGGTGGAATGGCGGCAGCTCACCTCCGGCCCGGTGATCCGCGACGCAATGATCGCGGGGCAGATCGACATCGGGTCCGGCGGCTTCCCGCCGTTCGCGCTCGCCATCGACAAGGGGCTCAACTGGAAAGCTGTCGGCGCGCTCAACGAGATGCCGCTCTTCCTCAACTGCGGCAAGCGAGGCATCAAGTCGCTCAAGGACCTCGCGCCGAACGACCGCATCGCGCTGCCGGCCATCGGCTCGGTCCAGCACATCATCTTGCAGATGGAAGCCGAGAAAGAGCTAGGCGACCCGCGCAAACTCGACCGTCAAGTCGTCGCGATGGCGCACGAAGACGCCAGCGCCGCGCTGCTCTCGCACCGTGAGATCACCTGCCACCTGTCCGGTCCGCCCTATCAGTACGAGCAGTTGCGCAACCCGGGGATCGCGAAGGTCTTCGACAGCTACCAGACGATGGGCGGACCTCACAACTTCAACCTCGTCTGGACGAGCGAGGAATGGGCGAAAGCGAATCCCAAGCTGCTCGCGGCCTTCGTCGACGCGATGCGCGAGGCGATGGAGTTCATCGCACGCGAGCCGAGCGAGGCGGCGGGCATGTACGCGCGCAGCGAGAAGTCCAGCTCCACTCCGGCGCAGATCGCCGACATCATCCGGCAACCCGGAATCCGCTACACCATGACCCCGAATGGGATGGCCCGGTTCATCTCGTTCATGGCGAAGATCGGCGCGATCAAGTCCGCGCGCCCGTCGTGGCGCGACTACGCGCTGCCGCACCTGCACGGGCTGCCCGGCTCCTGACGCAAAGATGGCCGACCTCCTGCGCGTTCGCGACGTCGTCCTCGAGTACGAGCGGCCGGACGGCTCGTTCACCGCCGTCGACGGCGTCTCGTTGACCGTTCGCGAGGGCGAGCGCTTCGTCCTCTTCGGCCCTTCGGGTTGCGGCAAGTCGACGCTCTTGCAGGCGATGGCCGGCTTCCTCCAGCCGGCGCGTGGCGCCATCGAGCTCGACGGCCGTCCAGTCGCGGGCCCGGGACCGGACCGCGCCGTCGTCTTCCAGGAATTCGACCAGCTCCTGCCGTGGCGCACCGTGGTCGGCAACGTCGCCTACCCGCTGCGCATCGCCCGCGGGCGCGACGGCGACGAGGCGCTTACGGAGGCGATGAAATTCGTGCGGCTCGTCGGTCTGGAACCCTTCGCCGACGCTCATCCGCACCAGCTCTCTGGCGGAATGAAGCAGCGGGTCGCGATCGCCCGCGCGCTGGCGATGTCGCCGCGCATGCTGCTGATGGACGAGCCGTTCGCCAGCCTCGACGCGATCACCCGGCACAAGCTGCAGGAGGACCTGCTCCGGCTGCTCGCCTCGGCCCGGACCACGTTGCTGTTCGTCACGCACTCCGTCGAAGAGGCCGTCCTGCTCGGCGACCGGATCCTGGTCCTCACGCGGACGCCGGGGCGGGTCCGCGCCGTCGTCGACAATCCGGCGGCCGGGGCGCACCACCACTCCGCAGCCGCTCTGGCAGTGCAACGTTCCGTCCAGGAGCTCCTCGCGGAATGAGCCGGCAAGCGCGACGGCGGTTGGCCAAGGTCGGCGTCGTCGCTGCCCTCCTCGTCGTCTGGGAGGGCGCGACGCGTCTCTTCCACGTCAGCCCGCTGCTCTTTCCGCCGGCCTCCACGGTGTTGCGCGCCTTCGGAAGGTCCGTCGTGGAGGGCGAGCTGCCCGGTTACGCGCAGCAATCGCTACGGGTGCTGCTCGCCGGAATGGGCATCGGCGCCGCCTTGACGCTGGTTCTCACCACGTTCGCGGTGACCACGCGGCCCGGCTCGGCCGTGCTCGAGACGCTCACGTCCATGTTCAACCCGCTGCCGGCGATCGCGCTCATGCCGCTCTCGCTCTTGTGGTTCGGGCTCGGCACGGCGTCGCTCATCTTCGTCATCGTGCACTCGGTGCTCTGGCCGATGTCGCTCAACACGTACACCGGCTTCGTCACCGTCCCCCCCACGCTGCGCAAGGTCGGTCACAGCTTCGGACTGAACGGCTGGTCCTACGTCGCCGGCATCCTGCTGCCCGCGGCGTTCCCGCACATCCTCGCGGGGGTGAAGATCGGGTGGGCGTTTGCCTGGCGCACCGTGATCGCGGCCGAGATGGTTTTCGGCGTGGCGGGCAGCCAGGCGGGGCTGGGCTGGTTCATCTACCAGAACCGCTTCGAGATGAACACGGAGCTGGTCTTCGCGGGCCTCGTCACGGTGGTGGTGATCGGGCTCGTCGTGGAGAACCTGTTCTTCCGCTGGGTGGAGAAGCACACAGTCGTGCGCTTGGGGCTGTCCGCCCCGCAGCGGTAGTCAGGCCGCGAGGCCGAGGAACGGCGCAATCGCCGCGACGAGCTCCGCGGGCTGCTGCAGCGGCGGGCAGTGGCCGCAATCCGGCAGCTCGACGAGCTTCGCGCCGCGAATACCCGAGACCAGCTCCCGCGCCAGCGCCGGCGGGGTGGCGGCGTCGCGGGCGCCGACGACCACCAGCGTCGGGTTCTGGATGCGAGACAGCTGGGGCCGCAGGTCGAGCGTCGCGAGCGCGCGGCAAGCCGCCGCGAACCGGGCGGGATCGATCCGCAGCAGGACTTCCCGGCGCTCGGCGATCGCCTCCGGGTGCGCTGCGAGAAAGTCCTCCGTGAAGATGCGCCGGACGGCCGTGTCCACGATCGCCGACATGCCGCCCTTCTCGACCGCTGCGGCCATCGCGCGGAACGGAGCGCGGCCTTCCTCGGGGAATGCGGCGCCGGTGTCCGCCAGGACGAGCTTGCCGAGCTTCGCGCCATGCCGCGCGGCCAGTGCGACCGCGACGAACCCGCCATAGCCGTTGCCGAGCACGTCCGGCTTGCCTCCGAGCGTCGCGAGCAGCGCCGCCACCCGATCGGCGGAATCCTCGATGGACGGTCCCGCAGGCGCCGTCCGGCCGAACCCCGGCAGGCTGATCAGCGTCACGCGCCGGCTGCGCGACAGCGCCGGGACGATGCGCGCGAACGATCCCGGGTCCGTCAACAGCGAGTGCAGCAGCACGAGGTCAGGACCGCGCCCCGTCTGCTCGATCTCGAATTGCGCCCCGCCTGCTTGGACGATCTCCACACCTGGTTACTCGCTCTGCGCGCGCTGTTCGTCAATGGCTGGATCTGCGCAGCCCGTTTTGACGCACCGCGGCCCGTTCTGGAACAAGTTGAATACTCATCGCTCGTTGACGTGTGACCATCTACAGGTCATCATGTAGTCATGAAGCGGTCCGTCAACATCGCCAAGTTCAAGGCGCAGCTCAGCCGGTATCTTCGCGCCGTCCGAGGGGGGCAGGAGCTGGTCATCACGGATCGCGACCGCCCTGTCGCCCGCGTCGTCCCTTACACCGAAGAGGTGCGCAAGCCGCGCCTCGACGTTCGCGAGCCCCTCCAGGATCCGTCGGAGCTGAAGACGCTTCGGTTTCCACCTGTACCTGGTGTGAAGACCGATATCGTCCGTGTGCTGCTCGAGGACCGCGCCAAGCGATGATCGCCTACGTCGACTCGTCCGTGCTGCTCCGGGTCGTGTTCGGCGAACCTGGCCAACTCGCTGAGTGGCGTCGCATCGACCAAGGAGTCGCCAGTGAACTGGCACGTGTGGAATGCCTGCGAGCCGTGGACCGCCAGCGCTTACGGGCGGCCCTCGGTGACGAGGAAGTCGCACGCCGTCATGCGGCCGTTTTCCAGGCGTTGGACCGCCTCTACCTCGTCCCACTGACCAGCGACGTCCTGTCGCGGGCCGCCCAGCCGTTTCCTACCAGCCTGGGTACGCTCGATGCGATCCACCTGGCGACGGCTCTGGTCTGGCAGGAAAGCGATCGTCCGCGCCTGGAGACGTTGGTCACGCACGACATGGAGCTCGGACGCGCGGCCCGGGCGACGGGGTTGTCGGCACTCGGATTCGACTGAGCCGGCGGCGTATACGCGCGCTCTAGTGTACCCCGAGGTGCTGCGCGAGGAAGGACTCGTCGGTGCGGATCGTCTCGACCGCGCCCTCGTACGCCACCCTGCCGCTGTTCAGCGTCACGACCGCGTCGGCGAGGCCGAAGGCGACCTTCGTGTTCTGTTCGACCAGCACGATGGAGAGACCGCTGCGGCGGAGGCGGTCCAGGATGCGCGCGACCTCGGCGACGATCTGCGGCGCCAAGCCCTCCGACGGCTCGTCGAACAAGAGCACGCGCGGGTTGGTCATCAGGGCGCGGCCGATGGCCAGCATCTGCTGCTCGCCGCCGGAGAGCGAGCCCGCCGCCTGACCTTCACGCTCGCGCAGCCGCGGGAACGTCTCGTACACGGTGCGCAGGTTCCATGCGCCGGCCCCGCGCGCGGCGACCGTCAAGTTCTCTCGCACCGACAGGCTCGGGAACACGCGGCGACCCTGCGGGACCAGTCCGATGCCTCGCCGCGCGATTTCCTCGGGAGTCAGCTCGCCGATCTGCTCTCCGAACAGCTGGATCGATCCCGTGCGCGCGCGGAGCAGGCCGGTGACCGTGTACATGCAGGTCGTCTTGCCGGCGCCGTTGCGGCCGAGCAGCGCCAGCAGCGACCCTTCGCGCAGCGAGAACGACACGTCGTGCAGCACGTGGCTGTCGCCGTAGAACGCGTTGACGCGTGAGAGCACCAGGGCGTCACGCGCCAAGGTACACCTCCTGGACGCGCGCGTCGGCGACGACCTCGGCGCGGCTGCCCTCCACGATGATCTGTCCCTGGTGCAGCACGGTGATGCGCTCGGCGAAGGAGAGCGCCACGTCGAGGTCGTGCTCGATCATGACGACGGTGACGCGCCTGGGAATGGCGGCGAGCTGGTGCTGGACGTCGCGCCGCTCTTCCTGCGAAAGCCCCGCGAACGGCTCGTCGAGGAGCAGGACGCGCGGCTCCTGCGCGAGCGCCATCGCGATCTCGACGCGGCGCTGCACGCCGTACGCCGTTCCCGAGAGCGGCCGATCGGCGGCGGCGCGCAGCCCGACGCGGTCCAGCACCGCCAGCGCGCGGTCGCGCAGCTCTGGGCGGCGCGAGAGGAGCGTCACGGGGCTCCAGCGGAACGGCGACAGCCCGAGCAGCGCCAGCTCGATGTTGTGCGCCAGCGTATTGCGCGGAAACAGCGTGATCACCTGGTACGTGCGCGCGAGCCCCAGGTGGACGCGGCGGTCGGGTCGCATCTTGGAGATGTCGCGACCGAAGAGCCACATGGCGCCGGCATCGGCGGGAATGTCGCCCGTGACCAGATTGAACAGCGTCGTCTTTCCGGCGCCGTTGGGGCCGAGCAGCAGGCGGCGCTCGCCTTCGGCGATGGTGAGCGAGAGGCCGCGCACGGCGGGAACGCCGCCGAACGACTTCGACACGTCCGAAAGCCGCAGGGCGTCCGCGCTCATCGCTCCCCCGCTGCCAGCCGCCGGCGGCGCAGGCGATCGAGTCCTGGAACGAGCCCTTCCGGCATGAAGACCATGATGGCGACGAACACCAGCCCGAGCAGCATCACCCATCGCGTGACGTAGGCGCTGACGACGTTCTTCAGCATCACCACCACGACCGCGCCGACGACGGGCCCGAGCAGCGTGCCCGCACCTCCCGCGATGACCATGAGCAGCACTTCCGCCGAGGACGTCAGCGCGAGGACGTGCGGGCTGACGAACTGGTTGTAATACGCGTACAAGACGCCGGCGACCGATCCCCAGAAACCGGCCGCTACGAAGGCGACCAGACGCACGACCCACACGTGCCAGCCCAGCGCCTGCATCCGGCGCGGCTGATCGCGAACGCCCTGGAGCCCGGCTCCGAACGTCGACCGGACCAGCACGGCGATGAGAATGAAAGCGCAGGCGAACACGACCGCGGCCAGGAAGTAGAAGGCGCGGGGCGAGGACAGATCGATCCCGAAAGGATGCGGGCGGCGCAGCCCGGACAGACCGTTGTCGCCGCCGGTGACCGCCACCCAGCGGTAGGCGAGTCCCCACAGGATCTGCCCGAGCGCGAGCGTGATCATGAGGAACCCGAGCCCCGTCGCGCGCAGCGACAAGAGCCCGAACACGGCGGACATGGCGGTGGTGAGCGCCACGGCACAGGCGGCTGCGGGCAGATGCGAGAGCCCCGCGCGCGTCACCAGCCAGACGGTCAGATAGGCCGAAACGCCGAGATAGGCCGCGTGTCCCAGCGAGATGAGCCCGCCGTACCCGACGAGGAGGTTCAAGCTGAGGGCGAAGATCGCCGCGATGAGGATCTGCGTCCCGACGTTGACGTAGAAGTCGGACGTCGAGAATGCCGGCGCGAGCAGCAGCAGAACGCAGGCGACGATGAGCGGCGCGCGCTTCATGCCGTCCGCGCGCCGAAGAGGCCGGACGGCCGGATCACCAGCGCCGCGACCATCGGCAGGAAGAGGATCACGTACGCGAGCTGCGGGAACAGGGCCTGACCGAACGTGTAGACGAAACCGATGAAGAAGCTGGCGGCGAACGCTCCGACCACGCTGCGCGGCCCACCGAGGATCAACACGATGAGCGCCAGCGGCAGCATGTCCATGTCGAGCCCGGGGTAGACGGACAGGATTGGCCCGCCCAGCACACCGCCCATCCCGGCCAGCGCGGCGCCCAGGCAGAACACGGCGGTGAACAGGCGAGGCACCGGGATGCCGAGCGCCCGCGCCATGTCCATGTCGTCGACGCCGGCGCGGATCATCGCTCCAAGGCGCGTCCGCTCCAGAAGCGCCCAGAGCGCCAGCGCGGTGACGATGGAGATTCCCACCACCGCGAGGCGGTACTTGGGGAAGAACACGCCGGACACGCGGACCGCGCCCATCAGAGCGCGCGGAACCGGCAGAGGCATCGGGTCGCCCGACCAGATGAGCAGGGACGAGTCGGCGATGATGAACGCGATCCCCAGCGTGACCAGCACTTGCGAGAAGGTCCTGCCCGAGAGCCGCCGGAGCAGGAGGCGCTCGATGATCGCGCCGAGCACGGCGATCGACAGTGCCCCCGCCGCGACCGCGGCCCAGAAGCCATAACCGGCGTTCAGCACCGAGAGCCCGACGTAGGCGCCGAGCATGAAGTACGCGCCGTGCGACAGGTTCGCGACGCGCATCAGGCCGAAGATGAGCGAGAACCCCGAGGAGAGCAGGAAGAGGAGCCCGCCGAGGGCGAGGCCGTTGAGCGACTGGATGAGCCAGAACCTCACGGGCTTTCAGCTACTGTTCGAGGTTCGCAGCCTTCGGGTACTCGCGCGAGTACACCGGCTGCGACAGGAACGTCTTCGGATCGTACTTCCAGAACTGCGAGACGTTCGGGTACGTCTGGATCACCGTGTTGTGCAAGCGCCCTTCCTTGCGCTCCACCTTGCGGATGTAGACGGTCATCACGGGATTGCCGTGGTCGTCGATCTTGATCGGCCCGCGGAAGCTGTCGGGGATGTCGATCGAGCGCAGCGCCTTCATGAAGGCGTCCTTGTCCTCGATCTTTCCTTTCACCTTCTGCAAGGCGAGGTCGAGGAACATCGCCGCCGTGTAGGCACCGACCGTGTAGTAGCCGGGATCGGCGCCGTACGCGGCACGGACCGCCTGCACGAACTTCTTGTTCGCCGGAGTGTCGATGGCGGCGCTGTACCACCCCGACGAGACGACGCCGAGCGCCTCGTCCCCCATGTTCTTGAGGACGCCCTCGTCCACGGTCGTCATGTTGCCGAGGACCGGCACCTTGAGCCCGTACTCGGCGTACTGGCGCAGGAAGCGCAGCCCGTTCGCGCCGGCGAAGCTCGCGTAGACGGCGTCCACGTCGGGCTTGATTCCCGCGACATACGATCCGTAGTCGGCGACGTTCAGCGGAGCCCACTGCTTCTGCACGACCTTCCCGCCGTTGTCCTCGAACGTCCGCTGGAACCCCGCCGTCGTCTCGTGGCCGAAGGCGAAGTCGTCGCCGATGGTGGCGACGCGCTTGTACTTGAGCGTCTTGGCCGCGTACTCGCCGAGGGGCTGGTTCGGCTGCGCCGAGGTGCCGACCGCGCGCACGAACCACGGGTTCGGGGAGCGCTGCGTCAGGTCCTCGGCGGCGGCAGACGGCGAGATGACAGGAACCTTCGACTGCTTGACGTAGTCGTTGATGGCGAGCGCCTCGAACGCCGCCAGCGGCCCGATGATGACGTGCACCTTGTACCGCTCGACGGCTTCCTGGGTGCGGGTGCGCGTGGTGGCGGGCTGGCCCGCCGTGTCGAGGGTGACGACCTCGATCGGCCGTCCCGCAAGCGCGTTCCCGTGCTCCTTCAAGTAGAGCGTGAGGCCTTCTTCCATCTGGCGCCCGCCGGCAGCGAGCGCGCCGGAGTTGACGGTGAGGAAGCCGACCCGGACGGGATCCTTCTCGCCGGCCGCCAGCGCTCCGTGCGCAGCGGCGACGAGGGCTAGGACGAGCGTGCGCCTGGACATGTCGATTGTCTCCTGGAGTGGCAAGCGCTCGCCTTCGACAGGGGCGCGGCTAGCGCAGCGGGGCGGTGATATATCACGCTGCGGAGAATGCCCATGACAGCGATTGGCAGCAGAGCGATGGCGGCGCAGGCGCCCGCCGCGAGAGGGTTGTTCATCGACGGCCGCGAGGCGCCCGCCCCGTCGCACGAGCAGATCGACGTGCTCAATCCCGCCACGGGCGAGGTCGTCGCCCGCATCGCGCACGGGACGGCGCAGGACGTCGACCGGGCCGTGCAGAGCGCCCGGCGCGCCTTCGAGAGCAAGGAATGGGGCGGGATGGACGTGCGCTCGCGGGCCCGCCTCGTGAACCGGCTGGCCGACGCGCTCGAGGCAAAGCTCCCCGAGCTGTTCCAGCTCGAGACGAGCAACAACGGCCGGCCCGTGAACGAGACGCGCGCGCAGATCAGCCGCATCCCGGACTTCTTCCGCTACAACGCCGGCCTGGCGCTCTCGCGCCGGGACGCCGTGGTCCCGGTCGAGGGCCCGTACCTGGCGTACACGCAGCGCACTCCCATCGGCGTCGTCGGCAACTCGACGCCCTTCAACCATCCACTGATGATCCTGTGCAAGAGCCTGGGACCGGTGTTC
>Ga0114129_10006817_pt1 | contig 16224 bp, 15 predicted proteins | sample RhiMetdeltSRZDD1_FD_80071 | JGI IMG/M metagenome (GOLD analysis project Ga0114129, IMG submission 80071) | Populus rhizosphere microbial communities from Tennessee, USA - Rhizosphere MetaG P. deltoides SRZDD1 (version 2) (version 2) | ecosystem: Host-associated > Plants > Roots > Rhizosphere >... | reverse complement strand
GTATCGCGCTGGATGATATAGATCTTCTCGTTCGCCCCATCAACCAGGTATATGTACTTCTGTTGTGGATCCTTTGAGAACGCGATGTCCCACACGGACCCGTCGCCCAAGGTTCTCTTCGCAATGAACACTTCCTTCACAAACGCTCCGTCCTTCTTGAAGACCTGAATACGGTCATTCGACCGGTCGCAGACATAGACGAGACCGTCGTTGGAAAGCTCCGCGCAGTGAACTGGATTCCGAAATTGCTGAGCGGGCGGCGCATCGGGATTGTAAGGTCCAAGATTTGTGTCGTCCGGCTTGTTGCCATAAGCACCCCAATGCCGCTTGTATTTCCCGGTCTCGGCATCGTAGACGATCACGCGATGATTCCCGTAACCATCGGCGACATACACCTCGTTCGTATTTTTATCGACAAAGATCTTGGCAGGTAGACGCAGGTTCTCAACATCGTTGCTGCCTTTGCTAGCGCCCACTTTGCCGATTTGCATGAGGAATTTTCCGTCCTGCGTGAACTTCATGATCATGCTGTCGTGGAAATACCCCTGAATGCCTGCAGTCTGACCTTCATCTGGAGCCGCCCCACGTCCTGCTGCCGCTGCTGCCGCGCCACGACCTGCCCCACGCGCTGCTGCCGCACCGGGCGCCATGCCGCGGCCATTGCCGCCGATCCAGACATTGCCTTTGTAGTCAACCGTGATGCCGTGATTCGATTCCGGCCATTCGTAACCCTCTCCACTTCCGCCCCAGTGGTGAACAAGATTCCCAGCCTGATCGAATTCGAGGATGGGTGGAGCCGGCACGCAACAGGAGGCGCCCGGAGGATTGGCTGTCGCATAAACTTCTTTGGCTTCGAGAGAACCGCCACGATGAATGATCCAGATGTGATCCTGCGCATCCGCCGACACGCCGATGGTATTACCCAAAATCCAATGGTTCGGCAGCGGCTTCGGCCATAACGGATCGACCTCGAATGTGGGCGCCTGGACACCGGCCGCTTCCGCGACAGTCCGGTTTTCCAGGATCCTTTGCCCTATAAACAAGGCAGAAAGGGTAACGACGAAGGTCACACCAATCAATAAATTACGTTTCGGCTTCACGCATCCTCCAGTCGATGTAAGCAGGGTTAAAATCAGTGTACTGTAGGGCTTCCTATATATTCGTCGGCGTTGAGGGTCAAGGAAGAAAAGGCAGGCCTCTTCCTCGTGCGACAATCTCTTACATTCTTTGCTGTTTGACGGAGGGGTAAGGGCGGAACATACTCCACGGAAATACAAAGGTGAGATTGATGAGAAGAATTCTAACAATCGTCATCGCATTGCTCCCCACGTTGGCGAACGGCTGTCGGACGGCCGAGACGAACACCGCTTTGCCGACGATCCGGTTGGCGACGATCCTTGGCCGGATCATGAATCCTTTTTCTGTAGCATTGGAAAAAGCTCTTGCCGACCACTATCCCGCCCATGTCGAAGTCCAAAAAATCAACAACTCTGGAGCTTACCCGCGGCTCATCGAGACCGGTCAAATCGAGCTCGCTATGATTCAGACAGACCTGGCCTACGTCGCCTATACGCAGGGCCTCGCCGAGTCGCCCCAGCCTTTGCGAAAACTCCGCGGCGTAGCAGTGCTGTACACCACGCCGCTGCATTTGTTAGCTACGAGCAAGAGCCGTATTCGCAGCATCGCCGATCTCCGGGGTAAGCGAGTCTTTGCCGGTGCAGCCGGAAGTCCGACGGAATTTACGGCACGGATGAGTCTCGAGGCGATTGGAATCTCGCTGGCGGATTTGCAGATCAAGCGCATACCTGATGATGCTCTGGCGCAGAGCTTGCGCGATGGTGATCTGGACGCCGTGTTCTATCGCGGTAATGATCCTTATCCCGCAATCCAAGAAATGATGCAGGTGCCGGGTGTTGCCTTCATTCCCATCTCCCATTCCCAAATCGAAACGATTCGTGCTCATCATCCTTTTCTGCATTCCACGTCAATCCTTGCCGGAATGTACGGGAATCATCCCGAAATCGAAACGGTAGGCGGTGACATGTTATTAGTGTGCCGTTCCGACCTGCCTGAAGATCTCGTCTATTGGATTACTCGAACATTTTTTGAGTCCTTGCCGGACTTGGCAAACTCACTGCCGTCACTGCGCCAGTTCGATCCAGAACACCTTCAAGCGACACCAATTCCTCTGCATCCCGGCGCTGCAAGATTTTTCAGGGAACGAGAGTTGTTTCCGTGAAAACAAAATCGTATTACGTACCGATACTTACAACACTTTTAATCGCCGCGACGATTCTTCTGATGTGGTTTGGCTACCGCGCGATATCGGAGTGGCAACGCAGCACCAAGCAAGTGGTGGATCGGCGAACCGGCGAAGTCTTGTATCTGATGGTCACGGCGCTCAGCCGCGATATGCGAGCTGTGCAAAGCCAGGTACTACCACAGGTCAACCCGCTGAACACACACTCCGAGCCATATGAACTCGGAGACGAATTCGCGAACGCCTTCTATCGGTTCCCGTACCCCGAATCTTTCTTCAGCTGGACGGCAGACGGAAATGACAAAGGTATTCTTTATGTGTTCAATCGCGCGGATCGGCAGCCTTCGTGGCATAAAGACACTGCGCAAGTAACCGGATTTCCTGCCACTGTTCTGAAGGATCCCCAGGAATTCGCCGGAGTGATTCGACACATTCGAAAACAAGGGGCCCTGCGCACACGATTCGTTCTTTTTGAAACGGAGATCCAGGGAGAACCCTATCAAATCATCGCTCGGCCGGTGTACGTTCCATCATCACCAACACCAGTGCAGGGTATCGTGGGGTTCACAGTGAATCTCAATTGGGTTCGAGCACACTACTTCACCGATCTCATATCCGAGGTGTCTCGAGTTGTCGAAGGCCGCGGCAGCATGTTGCTTGAAGTCTTCGACGAAAAAGGTGCGCTTGTCGCCTCGAACAGGCCCGTCGCAAGCGCTCGGGCGGATTCACAGAATTCGATGTTCGAGCGAAAAAGGAAATTTCTACTGGTGTTTTTCGATCCGGTGTTACGTGCGTCGACAGGTGAAAGTCTTCCCTTTCGATCATGGACGGCCCGAACGCAATCGATTGCCGATGAATCATTCATGTCGGCTGCGCGTGGTGCGCGCCGGACTTTTCTCTTAATTTCCGTCGCCGCCGCGGCTGCCGTAATCGCCCTGCTTTTGACGGTCCGCGCAGCTCGATCGGCTGCGGTGTTGGCCACCATGAAATCGGAGTTCGTGTCAGCCGTCACGCACGAGTTAAAGACGCCACTTTCAAGCATCCGTCTCGTCAGTGAGACATTGGCTCGAGGCCGATTCCGCAATCCTGAGAAAGTGATGGAATACGCATCGTTGCTGTTGAACGAAGTTTCCCGGCTTACGCGCACGGTCGACAACTTACTCACGATTTCGCGGGTCCAGGACATCGAGCGCTTTTACACATTCGAACTCGTGGATCCTGGAACCATCCTGGAGGACGCGCTGAACAGCTTCGAATCGCATTTGAAAGAAGAAGGCTTCGAGGTGAACGTCGACATTCCGGCCCCGCTACCTTCAGTTCATGCGGATCGGACAGCCATTCTTCAGGTTCTCGAAAATATTTTGGATAACGCGATCCGATATTCAAACGGGACTCGGCATTTGACAATTTCTGCATCCGCATCGGATAAACACGTCAGCTTGCGAATCGCGGACAAGGGACGCGGAATTCCTCCTGATGAGATTCCTCACGTGTTCGAAAAATTCTATCGTGGACATGATGCGTCTTCCGGAGGCAGTGGACTGGGTTTGGCTATCGCACAACGCATCATGAAAGATCACCACGGCCAGGTGCGTTTGCAAAGTGTCCTGGGCACTGGGACAGTGGCAGAAATTGTCTTGCCGCTTGGAAGCAATAAGGAGTCCCAAGGATGAAACGCCGCATCCTCGTCGTGGAAGACGATGCCTCCCTGGCGCGCGTGCTTTGTGACAATCTGATTTATGAAGGTTTTGATGTCGCATTGGCAGGGGACGGAAACAACGCGCTTAACGAACATCAACGATTCAATCCGGACCTCGTCCTGCTTGATCTGACGCTGCCCGGATTAGATGGTTTCGAAGTTTGCCGCCGATTGAATTCGGAACAGTCTCGAACCGCAATCATCGTTTTGACCGCTCGCGCTCAGAAAGAAGACAAGATTCAAGGACTGCGGCTGGGCGCCGATGACTACATCACAAAACCCTTTGCTCTCGACGAACTGCTCGCGCGAATAGATGCCGTCCTCCGCCGGGTACATCCGACGGACGATTATTTGACCCTCGGTTCTTTGCGGATCGACTTCAACAGTTATTGCGCTGAACGAAACAACCAGAAGGTGGCCTTCAGCCAGCGTGAAATCGAAGTCTTGCGTTATATGAGCGCGCGTGCGGGCAAAGTTGTCAGCCGCGAGCAACTGCTTCGTAACGTTTGGGGCTACCAAAACGTTCCCCTGACGCGCAGCGTCGACAATTTGATTGCGCGTTTACGCTGGAAGATCGAACCCGATCCTGACAACCCGCGATATATCCACACGGTTTACGGAGACGGCTACCGGCTCACACTCGATCGAGATGTTCCACGGCGATAGGCACAACAATACAATGACAGTGTGAGAAACGTTTCCTCTCCGCCGCGAACGAGCCGGTCGGCGATGCTCGTCGCAGCGGGAATTTTGGTTAGCCGCCTGGTGGGGCTGGTAAGATCACGCGCATTCGCTTATTACTTCGGATTAGCCGACGAAGGCGATGCGTTCGCGGCCGCTTTTAAGATCCCGAACTTCCTTCAAAGTTTGTTCGGCGAAGGTGCACTTTCAGCATCCCTGATTCCGGTTTACGCCGGACTGCTTGCACGCGAAGACAAGCGCGAGGCAGACCGGGTTGCCGGCGCTGTGGCCGCCGTTTTGGCGCTCGTTGTATCCGTGGTGGTCTTGATCGGCGTGCTAGCGACTCCTGCGTTGATCGGGGCAATTGCGCCGGGGTTCACGGGACCGAAGAGATTCCTAACGATACAGCTTGTGCGGATTTTGTTTCCCGGCGCCGGCTTGCTCGTTCTGTCGGCGTGGTGTCTGGGAGTACTCAACAGTCACCACCGATTCCTTCTCTCCTATACGGCGCCTGTCATGTGGAATGCGGCCATGATCGCAACGCTCATCATTTATGGCCGGTCGCCCCTTGCGCAGCTCGCCATCGTGCTGGCATGGGGCTCTGTCGTCGGGAGTGCGCTCCAATTCGCCGTGCAGGTTCCAATCGTTCTTCGGGTTGCACCGAACTTGAGCTTCACCTTCAATACAGCTTCGGAACATGTGCGAACGGTCATGCGGAACTTTGTCCCAGTGTTCATCAGCCGCGGGGTCGTTCAGGTCAGTGCCTATATCGACACTATGATCGCGAGTTACCTTCCCAGCGGAGCCGTTATCGCTCTGACCAACGCGCAACTCTTGTACACGCTGCCGATCAGTCTGTTCGGCATTTCGGTTTCTGCTGCCGAATTGCCGGCAATGTCGAAAACGCTTGGAGCTGACCCCGGCGCTGCGGACAAAGTGCGACAACGACTCAACAACGGGCTGCGGCAAATCGCATTTTTTGTTGTGCCATCCGCAATGGCGTTTCTTGCGTTAGGCGATGTCATTGCTGCGGCTCTACTCCAGACTGGGCGGTTCAAGCACGCGGATGCGCTGTACGTGTGGGGAATTCTCGCAGGATCAGGTGTCGGCCTGCTCGCATCGACGTTAGGCCGTCTCTACTCTTCGACTTTTTATGCGCTGCGCGACACGCGCACGCCGTTGCGATATGCATTCATACGCGTAGCCCTTACAACGATTCTCGGTTATTTCTTCGCGATCCCGTTGCCGCGCATGCTTGCAGTCCCTCAACTCTGGGGTGCCGCCGGACTCACGGCTTCAGCAGGCATCGCCGGCTGGGTGGAGATGTTGATGTTGCGTCGCACGCTAAACTCAAAGATCGGTTTCACAGGTCTTCCTCTGGAATATGTGTTCAAGCTGTGGACGAGCGCCGCTGCGGGTGCCGCCTTGGCATGGACCATCAAACTTGTGCTACCGCCAACCCTGCATCCTGTTCTTGTCGCACTGCTGGTAATGGCTCCATTCGGACTGGTGTTCTTGGCCGCAACTCTCGTTTTTCAGATCCGCGAGGCATCAGCAGCAATGGCCCGGTTTGCCGGGATGAAAAACTGGGCTAGGCGAAAGATTTGAAATTGGACGAATCCTGCACCTCAAATTCGAAATCCGAAATCGCAGATTGGACCTGCCGGAGTGTGGCTCTGCTGTCCAATTTCAGATTTCGGATTTCGAATTTGAGATGCAGGATTCGTCCAATTTCAAATCTTTGGGACACCGGAACCCTAGCTGCATAGACAAGGGGTTGTGGGAACTTCCAAAATTATCGCGTCGGCTATCGTGTTGACTGCATTCATTCTTTTGTGGATGTCTGGTTTTGCGATCTGGGTATTTATTCCCCTCCTTCCCGCCGGTATTGTGTTCGGAATCGCAATCTCGAGCTTGAACCGAAGAAAAGCGAGAAGCGACAGTCCGTCGAGCACGGATAATCGGAAGGCGGCGTAGAACGGGGTTAAGCCCGTTTACTAGATCAATGCGCCGGGTTGACGGAATTTCGCTGCCAGATCGGCAATCACCGAGATCAAGCGGCCCGGCTCAAAAGGCTTCGGCATGTGAACTTGAAATCCGGCCGACAAAACTGTATCTCGATCTATAGCAGTCGTGAATGCTGTAAGGGCGATCGCTGGAACTATTTGTCCGCGCTCGCGATCGCGTGCGCGAACACGGCCGATGAGCGTGTAGCCGTTGTATTCGGGCAACCCGATGTCTGCGACGATGACGTTTGGAGGCGACTGGTCGTATGACGAGAGCGCTTCTGGGACCGATGCAGTCGCTGTAACCGCGCCACCCTGTGTTTCGAGCAGTAGTTTCAAAAGGTCTCGCGTGTCCTCATCGTCTTCCACCACGAGAATATTGATTCCCTGAAGCGTGCTCGTCATATCGGTCGCCAGTGGGTACAGATGCGTCTCATTTGCACGTAATACTTTTAGCTGGTGTGTTCTGGCATGCTATGCCTTCCGTTCTTCCGGCGGCAAGATCCGAGCATGCAAGGGCTGCCGCGGTTTTAAACGCTTCGTCCTGGCTCGTTCCCGCCGCCACCTGACACGACGTCCTTCCGTGGAATTCCACGCACACTTCGCAATTCACGCGAGCCAGCCCCGTCGACGAATAAACAATGAATGCAATAAGCGCCACGAAACCCACGCCGACGAGGATTTTCCAACTGCTCGCCATCATGCGATTCCCAGCAACGCACGACCTTCGGGTGATATTTTCTCCGGCGTCCAGGGGGGATCCCATACCACCTGCACATCCGCCTCAACAACGCCGGGAAGGTCGAGCAGTTTATTTCTCGCGTCGGCAGCGATCGACCCGCCCATGCCGCAGCCTTGCGCCGTTAAGGTCATTTTTACGTCGACACGCGAACCGTCGGCCAATTGCGAGATTTCCATGTCATAAATCAACCCTAGATCGACAATGTTGACAGGTATCTCCGGATCGAAGCAGGTTTTCAACCTTTGCCAGATTTCTTTCTCCAGCGCTTCTCCGGTCAGCGCCTGACCTGCTGCGGCAGCGCCTTCGCTGGGGCGGTTCTCCCGACCGATTGCATCAGCGTCGCGGTTGGAGAGCCGAAACAACCCACCGTAACTCGGAACGAGCAAGGTATACGAGCCACCGAGCGACTGCGTGATCATCACTTCCGTGCCCTGGGGTAGCATCAGGGTGTGACCCGCCGGCACCGCAACGACCTGGCAATCTCGAGTCAACTTGATAGGCTCGTCGGTCTGATAACTCATGATTACTCCTTGCGATTCATTATAAGCTGCCGTCGAATCCCTTACGGAAACCAAATTGCAACCGAATGAACTGTGATCCAAGCACGTTAGAGTGAGACCTAGAGGGTTCACTTCGGGAGGTATCTCAAAATGGCGAAATGTACGGTGCATAAAATCGATCTGGTTGCCTTTTGCCCGGCATGCCGCGGCTCCGTTAGATCTAAGAGAAAAGCGGCGTCCTCACGCGCAAACGGGAAACTTGGTGGTCGGCCACGAAAGTCCTCGAGCAGGCTACGAAGATCAAACCGAACGGCGCGATCGAGAAGAACATCGGCTGCGCGCTAGGCCCGCTCACAGTATTTATTCGCGTTCTCATCCACCAACTATGTAGGCGCGGGCCTTGCGGGCGACACCCGCAAGGCCGTACTTCTTTCCTCACCGACTCCCCGAAATTGCAAATAAGTGGTTCTGGACTTCCGCTACCCCAGGCACGTCCTTCGCAATCGACTCGGCAAGCTCACGTATCTGTTCAGAAGGTACTTCACCCCGCAGCGTAACCACGTCACCATTAGAATCAACGTTAATCCTGCCAGACGGAATTCGTTTCGAAAGGGACAACGCTGTCTTCACACGTGTGGTCAAAGCAGCCTCGTGGGTTCCTTCCTTTGCGGCGAACGCCGCGCCTTGGAGAGACGTGGCAATGTCCTGCTTAGCCTGGTCCCATCCTCGGGTCGAAACCATGTACGCAAACCATCCCGCTGCCACCAGCACGCATACGAGCAGTATTGCCGCAAGAGCGGATACACCTGAGCTGGACGTCACCCGTCGAGGCCTGAAATGCACTGTCCGAGACCGTTGGGCGGGAGCGACCCGGTGGTAGTAGTCGTCAACCCGGCGACGCCATCCGGGATCTGTCATGTTTGGCCAATCATCACGATCGAACGCCGGCGCGCGGTCGAGCATCCTTAAATCAGCACTGAATAACACATCACCTCGTGATGCCGACGTCTCTAGCGCTGGCCACGGAATCGCGTATAGCTTGCTGTCGGCACCAAGCACACCGCCGAATGACACAATGGCGTATTCGATCCTTCCCGTTTGCGGATCAACGATTACGTCTTCGATTTTCCCCAGATTTTCACCGGCGCTGTTGAGCACGCGCCGATTAATCAGGGACGTCGCCAACCATGCGTTTGATGTTTGCATGCTACACCCCTTTTCCTATTTGAGGTGCAATTGCTTTACCAGCGACAATGTTGTTGAGAAGCCTAAGAAAATTCTCGCTGAAACGTCTATATAGGTGGGAAATTCAACCTTGAGGAGAACACATGGTTGCACTGTTCAGCGCAATGCTTTTGATGCTTACGCAGCAACCCGCGTCACCAACGCCGACGCCATCGGTGATCGTGGTAAACGGAAACGCGCAAATTCTTGCTGTCCCCGACGAGGCGAACGTACGCCTTGGCATAGTGCGCCAGGCACCTACTGCGCAAGCAGCACAGGACCAGGCAAACACGGTTGCCCAAGAAATTCTTGCCGCCATCCGCCGGGTTGGCGTCCCCTCTCAGCAGATTCAAACTTCGCGTTTAGTGCTGTCCCCCGTTTACGCGCCCCGAGGAGCCGAATCGCGCGACGCACCGCGCATCGTGGCATACAACGCCACGAATACGGTGTCCGCGAGAATTTCCGATCTGGCGATGGTAGGCTCGGTAATCGACGCCGGATTGAAAGCGGGTGCAAATCAACTCGATGGCGTTCAGTTTGGCCTTCGAAACGACTTACCATCCCGCGAACAGGCCATTAAGGAAGCTGTGCAGGAAGCGCAGAGCAAAGCACAAGTGATGGCCGAGGCACTTCGCGTGAGCCTGGCCGAGGTACTGGAAGCGACTGAAGGCGGTGTCTCGATAACGCCTGTCGCGGAACCCGGAGTCGTCGGTTTTAGCGCTAGGGCTGTTGCAGCGCCGGAGACGCCAGTCTCGCCCGGACAAATTCAGGTTCAGGCGAGTGTAACGATCCGCTATCGAATAATGCCCAAGCCGTAGGTTTCTATAGGCGCTGGCATACACCACGCCTTGGTTTAATCACCGGAGTTTCTCTTCGTCTCTTGCACAACAGTTGCGTAGTTGATGCCGAGGAACGTAACAGTCGGGATAATGTGTCCCTTGACTCCAACTTTGGCGCCCTTGCTGGGAACACCGTGGGTCTCTGACAAAACCCACAACTTGCCGGTCCCGTCGTCAAGCTGGTACACGCCTTTACCGAGAGCTCCGACGGATTGCGTGACCTGTCCTGCGATTGTGACTTCCTTGTTCATGAACCGCCCAGGATCCGCATTAATCTCAGCAATCTTCATCCGCTCGCACGCAACCAGTGCCAGTCCCATGATCATTAGGGCCACAAAGTAGCAAATCCTCTTGGCTGTCATATACACGCTCCTTCTTCTTTGTCTCTTGCCGGGCTAAACGCCCGGATCGCGCCGCTATAAATTCCGTCGGACATCGTCCGATCATGAAGGCGAGCGCGACGGTACCGGCAAATAACATTCGTGGTTTCACCGACTTTACTTCGTCTAACCTGTCGTTTGGACGCCGCGCCACAGCCTTTCGAAAGCAGAGTGGTACATTTTCCCTTCCAAAAAACAGGCCGTCTGTAAGGCTTCTGTCAAGCGGCCAGCTAAAGTGGTGATCCCAGAAAAGCTTTCGAAGGTGCCGCTCGGCATAGGGCTTGCACTCTTAGGTATCAGGATTGGATAAGTGAGGAGGGTAAGCATGTCTGTGAACAAATTAGGAATCATCCTTTTTTCAGGTAGTCTCATGTTTGCCGTACCGGGCGGCGCATTTGCCCAAGAGAAGACCCGGCAGAACACAACAATCAAGGACACTGAAAAGAAAGACACGAACGTTCCTACAAAATCCGATACAGAATCGAAGGATGCATCGGAACGTATTGCCAAAGCGGTAGACGTATTACAAGACCTGACGGCAGCGCCGGACAAGAAAGGTCCTCATGAACTGCTCGAACGTGCAGAAGCAATTGCGGTAATCCCAAACATGATTAAGGGAGCCTTTGGCGTCGGTGGTAATTACGGTAAAGGGATGGTCTCACAACGTCTGCCAAACGGTAACTGGAGCCAACCTGCATATCTTCAGATCGGGGGAGGAAGCTTTGGGGCACAACTAGGTGTCTCCTCGACGGATCTCGTTCTCGTATTTACGGATCGCAAAGCTCTGGATCTTCTGGAAGGCGGCAAAGACCTGAAACTTGGCGCTGATGCCGGTGTCGTCGCAGGGCCGATCGGTAGAACGGCGGAGGCTGGCGTGAACGCGAATTTGAAATCTGCGATTTACGCCTATTCACGCTCCAAAGGACTCTTTGCAGGAGTCGCCTTGGATGGCGCCCTTCTGAGCACAGACAAAGACATGAATGAAAAGATGTATGGTCCATCCGTCAGCGCCGAAAGCATCCTCAAAGGAACTGCGGCCGCTAATTCAACAGCGCAGCCTTTCGTCACTGCCCTTGAGAAGTACGTACCGCCAAAGACCGCATAGCGAAAGGACGAACGTGAATCTGGAAGACATACTGCGAGTGAAGGGGACACAATTTCGTCATGAAATTATCAATCATTGGAGCGAATTTAGTTCCGACGATCTCGACTCAATCGAAGGTAAACCTGACAATCTCGTCATCTTGCTGGAAAGCAGATACGGATACGCGCGAGGTCGGGCCGAACGGGAGGTCGAGCGCGTCGTAACGGAATTCGAAGAAAAGCTCCATAGAGCGTCGTAAGAAAATCCTAAAGGCCGCGGTTCGCCGCGGTCTTTTTTATTTCATCGGAGGTGTTATGAAAAATGTTAAACGCACGCCCGAACCGTCCTCACAACATCATTACTCAGCCAAACCCCTCCCATTTCGGACGCCGCTGAACGGCATTTCGGATCGAGCCCTGCAGAATCATCACGACAAGCTGTATGTCGGATATGTCGACAAAAAGAATGAGATCGAGAATCGGCTGGAAAGCTTGGGGCGGGAGCTTGCCAGCGGAGATGGTAAAGCGGGCAACACCACATACAGCGAGTTACGCGGACTCAAAGACGGGGAGACTTACGCCACTAATGGCGTTTATCTGCACGAGTGGTACTTCGAAGTGCTCGGAGGCAATGGCCGACCTGAGGAAGCACCCGATCTCGTCAATGCACTGACCGAGAGTTACGGATCCGTCGGATCATTCATCAAGTACTTCTCGGAATGCGCTATGGCCGCGCGCGGATGGACCGTCCTTGCGTGGGACACGAAAGATAGCCGGCTCTGGATCTACAACTGTGATGCACACAACCAAGGAGGCGTATGGGGCGCTCTTCCGATAGTCGTTTTAGATGTGTACGAGCACGCGTACTTCATGGATTACGGCGCAGACAGGCAAGCGTATCTCAAAGCCTTTTGGAAGAATTTCAATTGGTCAGCGGCAAACGATTTGTTCAGGCGCGCTTCATCTATACGCCTATAGCATCCTAACGTGTTGCTGTGATAACGTCGCCTCTTCAACAAAAATGCTGAATAAAAATGCAGAACTGAGGAGGAGTGATGGAAGCACTAGAGGCAATCTTCAGGTGGATGCACGTCTTTGCCGGGATCATCTGGATCGGACACCTCTACTTCTTCAACTGGGTCAATGGACCGCTCCAGACAAAACTCGATGGTCCGACTAAGAAAGTCGTCGTTCCCGAACTGATGCCGCGGGCTCTCTATTGGTTTCGCTGGGGGGCGGCCTATACCTGGATCACCGGTGTGCTCCTTCTGGCTCTGGTTTACTATCACGGTCAACAGGTGCTCGCCACCGGAGCCGAGTGGTCCGCCGGTACAGCTATCATGATCGCTGTGACCTTCCTGGCGGTTTTTATCTACGATGCTCTGTGGAGGAGTGGTTTAGCCAATAACGTTCGCGCTGCCGTCATCGTGTCGTTTGTGCTGCTCTCGGTCGTCGTTGCACTCTTCGTGTATTTTGGCCACTTCAGTTACCGTGGCACGCTCATCCACACCGGCGCGTTGTTCGGAACAACGATGGCATTCAACGTTTGGTTTCGAATCTGGCCAAACCAACAAAAGATCATCCGAGCCGTGAAAAATGGCGAGGCTGCTGATGCAGGCGTAGTGAAGGTGGCCGGCTTACGGTCGAGGCACAACACTTACATGTCCGTGCCTCTGCTGTGGGCAATGATTGGGCAGCACACCACCTATTTCGCCGGCGGTAATCTCGGGATACCCAGCGATCTTTACTGGGTTTTCTGGCTGCTGATCATCATTGTCGGTTGGCACATCGTTTTTCAGTGCTACAAGAAATCGGCGAAAGTGCAGGGCTTTTAACTCCAAAAGAAACCGGGAAAAGGGGAAAAAGAAGCGGATTCTTTTTCCCCTTTTCCCGGTTTCTTTTGAGCTAGCTCTTACTTGGCTGCGACGACCAGAGGAGCCCGCAGGGTGAACTCCAACTCCGTTTCCGACGGGATATTCAGCTTCTCGCCTTTTGTCATAACCTGAATTGCAGTAGCTCCGCCGCCGCCAACGCCTGCACCGATCGCCGCGCCTTTGCCGCCGCCGGCAATAGCGCCGATGACTGCTCCGATCGCGGCACCGCCGGCGGCGCGCTTCGCGGTTTGGCCGCCGCGGCTTTTACCGACCTCTTCGTATTCCGAGGTAGTCAACGAATAGGGAATTCCGTTCACGATGAGTTGTGTGAGTTCAAGCCCAAGTTGTGCCGCTCCGGCGACGCGGCCAGCTTCATTGATATTTGCGATTCGGCCACGAACATCGGCGCCGCGCGGAACAACTTCGATATTGTTCTGAACAAGGGGTTCGTCAAGCGTGGCAATGAACGTATCGCCGAGCTTATTGCGTTCGCTATTAACGCTGTCGACCATACGAATGACGAGCTTGGTTCCAGTCGGTATCGTCCACCCTGTAGCGGCAGCGTTTGACGATGTCGGGTGGGTTACGCGTTCAGTGCCTCCCAGAAGGCGCGGCTCGGCGGAATTGGCCGGGCGAGAGTCGGCCGAATTCGGAGCAACCGAAGGCGATGTTGAAGTTTGAGCCGATGGAGCTGCAGACGTTTTGTCTTCGCCAAATTGAATTTGTTGAACGTAAAGAAGGTCATAGTCCTTCAGGACGCCGTCATTGGTACGAAATTTAATGACTCTCGCTGACCCACCCTCAAAGTAACCGGAAACTCTTTCTCCGCTCTTCAGAACCAACGTATCAGCCAACGCGTGTACTGCCAGTAACGAATGCACGGCTATGAGCGTTGTGATGATTCGTGTCGCTTTTGTCATCGTTCCTCCCTAGATGTAACTGAAGCGTTCGACTTTTTCTTGTTGTCGGGGGAAGGGCAACGTTAACCGAGTGTCACAGCGCGTCATAACGAAATTTCATTGAGCGAACGATGCGTCCAAACAGGTGCAAGCGGTATGGCATTCCGCGATGCGTGCTAAACTGCGAGGGCGGCGCTACGCTTCGGGCCCGTAGCTCAGCTGGATAGAGCATCTGCCTTCTAAGCAGGGGGTCGCCCGTTCGAGTCGGGCCGGGCCTACTTCATGAAAAAGCCTCACTTTAGACCCATGCCAAATCTGATATAGTAGTGGGTTGGATTCGTCTCTAAAGCCTGGGCTAGACAGAGGGTAGAGCGGGATTAAGGAAAGGAGAGTCTGTAGTGTCAAACCAATCCCCCCAAACTTTAGTTGCGGAGGAAGAACAATTACGCAACGGGGGTCCTGTAATAAATGATTTCAGCATTCAAGTAGCCACGGTCAACGGTTCCGGAAGCCAATCCTCAAACACAGTCCTCATGCGTTCCATCTTTCAGATGGGAATTCCAGTCAGCGGAAAGAACTTGTTCCCATCGAACATCGCAGGTTTGCCGACATGGTTCACAATCCGCGCAAATAAAGAGGGCTGGATCGCACGTCGAAAGGAAATTGATTTTCTCGTTGCTATGAACGCGGAGACTGGGCGCGAAGATGTAATGAATCTCGATCCGAGCCGCGTTGTCGTGTATGAAGAGACGCTTAAGCTGAATCAGTACCGGAAAGATCTCACGTTCTTTCCGGTTCCGTTTGCAAAGCTTGCTACCGAGATTACGCCCGATTCCAGACTCCGAAAGCTTCTTGCAAACATGATTTATGTGGGCGTTGTGGGGGAGTTGCTTGAAATCGATCCATCCGAAATGGAGCTTGCACTCACCAAGCAGTTCAAAGGCAAAGCGAAGGCTGTAGCCCTGAACAAGACCGCACTCGACATTGGGCGGAAGTTTGCGAAGGATAACTTCGACCGCACAGTCGTGCCTTATAAAACTCAGCGCATGAATGCCACGAAGGGCAAGATCATTATTGACGGCAACACAGCCGCCGCGCTGGGCTGCATGTTCGCCGGTGTGACCGTCGCGACCTGGTATCCTATTACTCCTTCCTCCAGCCTCTGCGAAAGTCTTGCCGACTATATGAAGGAATACCGCATTGAAAAAGATGACAAGGCGAGTTTCGCTATCGTCCAGGCAGAGGACGAATTAGCTGCGGTCGGCATGGCCATCGGTGCCGGCTGGGCCGGCGCTCGGTCCATGACATCGACTGCCGGACCGGGAATCTCTCTGATGCAGGAATTTATTGGCTTGGCATACTACGCCGAAATTCCCGTTGTAATTTTCGACATCACTCGCGTGGGACCGAGTACAGGTCTGCCGACAAGGACGCAGCAATCCGACATTCTCTCGATGGTCTATTGCTCGCATGGCGACACCAAGCACATCGTGTTGCTTCCAGCCAGTGTTGAAGAATGTTTTACGATGGGGTACGACGCGTTCGATCTTTCCGAACGATTCCAAACGCCGGTATTCGTCATGAGCGATCTCGATCTCGGGATGAACAACTGGATGTCCGATCCTTTCATCTATCCGCAGAAGAAATTCGATCGAGGCAAGGTGCTCAACGCCGAACAGCTGAAGAAATTGGGCAGCTTCCAACGTTATGGAGATGTAGATGGGGACGGCATTCCGTATCGGACGCTGCCGGGAACGGACCATCCCGCAGCCGCGTACTTTACGCGGGGTAGCGGTCATAACGAACACGCCGCTTACAGCGAACGTCCGGACGATTACAAGCGCAACATGGATCGCTTAAATCACAAATATGACATGACGCGGTCGCAAGTCCCTCAGCCTGAAGTCAAGTACGCGAAGGGTTCCAATATCGGCTTCCTGGGTTTCGGCACCACCCATTGGGCACTCATCGAGTCGCTGGATCAACTTCAACGCGAATACAGTTTGCCGGTCAGCTATTACCGGCTCAGGGCTTTGC